>Ga0206991_10185_pt3 | contig 18870 bp, 16 predicted proteins | sample Alteio_BWMinCont_9_FD_153286 | JGI IMG/M metagenome (GOLD analysis project Ga0206991, IMG submission 153286) | Enriched cells from forest soil in Barre Woods Harvard Forest LTER site, Petersham, Massachusetts, United States -... | ecosystem: Environmental > Terrestrial > Soil > Temperate forest >...
GCGCATGCAAGTGCGCGGCGAAGTCGCGGGCGTCACCATCGTGGACGATTTTGCTCACCATCCCACGGCAATCCGCGCCACCATCGAAGCCGCGCGCACGCGCTGGCCGCGGCGCCGCCTGTGGGTGGCGTTCGAGCCGCGCTCCAATACCATGCGCCGCCGAATTTTTGAGGACGATCTTTCGAGTGCTCTCGCCACGGCTGACGGCGTTGTCCTGGGCCCCGTGAATCGCGCTCAGTTGCTGTCGGAAGCGGAGCGCCTTTCGCCCGAGCGCGTTGTGAAAAACATTCGTGCGGCGGGTCGCAAGGCCGAAGCGTTTGCCTCCTCGGCGGAGGTCGCCGAATTTCTCGCCGGCGAACTCCGCGACGGCGATATGATGCTGGTACTCTCGAACGGCAGTTTCGACGGCTTATGCGACAAGCTGCTATCGCTCTTATCGTCGAGGTCGCCCGCCGCGCGCGGCGTGCAGTGATTCCTTTACTCTTCTCTCGAGCGCGCAGTCGAAGAATGCGTCTTTTTTCGCCCGCCGCTGTCGTTCTCGCTCTGGTTCTCGGCGCGTTCGCCATGGTGTCGCCGGCTCCCGCGCTGGCCACCATTCGCTACGAAGTTTCCGTGGCGCACCCCGGCCAGCATCGCTTTCATGTGGCCATGGTTATCCCGGGCGTTCACGGCAATCTCCTCGTGCAGATGCCGGCGTGGAATGCGCTTTATCAGATTCGTGATTTTGCGTATCGCGTCAGCGACTTTCACGCCGTCGATGCCTCCGGCAATGCGGTTCCCGTGCAGCGGATCGACAAAGAGACCTGGCGTGTCGAAGGCCCGGGCGACCTCCGCGTCGAATACTCCAGCTTTTGGGATGACCCTGGCCCTTTCGATACGCAACTGGACGACGAGCACGCATTCATCAATTTGGCCATGGTGCTTTGCTATGTCCCGGAGCGCCGCGCGGAAGAGACCGTGGTGCAATTCAGAGATGTGCCTGGAGAATGGAAAATTGCCGTCGAGCTGCCCGCGGCGGGAACGGGCGCGGCGGAAAGCGCCAGCTATCGGGCTGCCGGCTATGACGCGCTGGTCGATGCGCCGGTCGAGATCGGCCGTTTCGATCAGTGGACGTTTCAGGCCGCGGGCCAAGCTGCGGGCCAAGTTGGGGGAAAAACCATCCGCGTCGTACTTCACGGCGAGCCTCAGGACCACGCTGCCGTCACCCGCATGCTTTCCGACATCGTGAACTACGAGACGCGCTTGATGGGCGACGCGCCGTTTCCCGAGTACACGTTCTTTCTGCACATTGGCCAGGATTATGGGGGCGGCGGGATGGAGCACGCCAACTCTACAGCGATCTCCGTTGCTTCCTTCGCCGCGCTGGCCAATGTTGGCGCGCACGAATTTTTTCATTTGTGGAACGTCAAGCGCATCCGGCCGCAATCGCTTGAGCCGGTCGACTACACGCGCGAGATGTGGACCCCGGCGCTTTGGTTCGCCGAAGGGGTCACCAGCACCTACGCTTCCTACACGCTCGTGCGCACCGGCATCTGGACTCGCGCGCAATTTCTGGCCGACCTGGGGCGGCAGATCACCGAGCTGCAATCGCGCCCGGCACGAACCTGGCAGAGCGCCGAGGAGTCCAGCCTGGACACCTGGTTCGACAAATATCCGCTCTACGACCGTCCCGATTTCAGCATCTCTTATTACAACAAAGGCCAGCTGCTGGGCGTCGCTCTCGATATTTTGATTCGCGACAGCACCGATAATCGCGCCAGCCTCGACGACGTCTTGCGCAGGCTGAATCAACAATACGCTCAGCGCGGCAGGTACTACGCCGATAGCGCCGGCATCCAGGCGATGGCGGAACAAGCCGTGCGCTTTGTCAGACCAGCCGCCGTCCCGGGTGTAAAACCCGACGCCGCCCCCGTTGCTTCGATGGACCTCGCCGAGTTTTTCAGGCGCTACGTCAGCGGCACGGACGAAATGCCGTTTGTCGATCTCTTGTCCCGCGCGGGACTGACCCTCAAGGCGCAGGGCGAAAAGCGCGCCGCGCTGGGCTTTGCCGTCGAACACGACTCCGCCGGCCAGCCGGTCGTATCCCATCTGGATGTTTCGAGCGCCGCGGGGCGAGCGGGCATTCGCAATGGCGATCTGCTGCTGAGCGTCGCCGGTGGGGAAGTGCCGCGCGATCTCGATGGCTGGGTGCGCGGGCGTCCCGGCGGCGAAATGGTGCGCTTGCGCGTTCGGCGCGGAGGACGCGAAAGGGACGTCACCTTCGTTCTGGGGCAGGAAGCCGCGCAAACCTACACCGTGGAAGAGATGACGCAACCGAGCGACCGCCAGCTTCGCATCCGCAACGGGTTGTTTCAGGGCACTACGGAACAGGTCAACACCGCACCATGAGCGTTCCACACCAGCAGCCGCGCGCGAGATGATTCGCACCCTCTTTGCAACGGTATGTTTGGCCATCATCACCGTCCTAGCGGGCCCGCCTCTTTTGCTCTATGTCGCGCTCACCGGCTCGGTGATGCCTCTTTATCGCGCGGGCGTTGCCGCGGCCTTGTGGGCCAGCCGGGTCGCAGGCATGCGCATTCGAGCCGTGAGCCTCGAGAATATTCCCGCAGGGCCCTGCCTTTTCGCGGCCAACCACACCAGTAACGCCGACCCACCGGCCATCGTCGGCGCCACTCCCCGCCGCATCGCGGTCCTGGCAAAAAAATCGCTCTTCTCTATTCCCATCGTGGGCACCGCTTTTCGCATGTCGGCCTATGTCCCCGTGGATCGCGGCAATCCGGAGCGAGCGGCGGCGAGTGTCGATGTTGCCGTGGAGCACATGCGGCAAGGCGTCTCCTATCTCGTCTATCCCGAGGGCACCCGCAGCCGCAGCGGGCGGTTGCTGCCTTTCAGAAAAGGCGCGTTCGCGCTGGCCATAAAGGCCGGTGTGCCGGTGGTGCCGGTCGCTTGCATCGGGGCGCATCGGGTACTCCCCAAAAACGCGTTTCGGATCAGGCCCGGAGAGATAGCCGTAAAATTCTGCCCCGCGATCGATGCCCGGGAATATTCGCTGGACCAGCGCGGCGAACTCGCCGAGCGGGTTCATGCCGCCATCGCCGCGGCCCTGCCGCCCGACCAGCAGCCAGACCAGCCCGATCAGCAATCGGGCGCAAAAGCGAAGCTCGTCCCGAACGAGTCGGCCTAGGACACGTATCAGGCTCCGACTTGCGCCTTGAGCCTCGCGACTTCGGCCTCAAGTTGCCGAACGGTTTTGGCGAGCTCCGGGACGCGACTGATGGCGGCGGCGTTTTTGAGCCATTGGCGATGCTCGACCACGGGAGAGCCGGAATAGAGCGCGCCGGGAGGAACGTCGTTGGGCACTCCGCTTTGCGGCGTAATCATCGCGCCGTCTCCTACCGTGAGGTGTCCGGAGCAGCCTACCTGGCCTCCGAGAATGCAGTTGTTGCCGATCTTCGTGGTGCCCGCGAGACCCACTTGCCCGCAAAGCAACGTATTTTCACCGACGGTGCCGCCATGGCCCACGAGCACGAGATCATCGAACTTGGCTCCATTGCCGACGCGCGTCTCGCCGACCGTGGCGCGATCGATGCACGAGTTGGCCTGAACCTCCACATCGTCGCCAATCACGGTGATGCCCGCCTGAACCATCTTGTACCAGCGGCCATCCGGCTGCTTCGCGAATCCGAAACCGTCTCCGCCGATCACCACACCATTCTGCAGGATGACGCGGTCGCCGATCCGGCAGCCCTCCCGCACGACCGCATGGGCGTGCGCGAAGAAGTCGTCGCCGATGCGCGCCTGGCGATAGATGGCCACGAAGCTGTGCAGGACGGCGTTCCGGCCGATCACGGCACCTTCGTCCACGTAGCAGTAGGGACCGATGTGGGCGCCTTCGCCGATCTTTGCCGACGAAGCGATGACGGCCGTGGGATGAATCGACGGGGAATAATGCGGCGAGGCGTAGAAGAAGGGAATCGCGCGGGCGAAGTCGAGGTAAGGATTTCCAGAGCGCAACAGCGCAAGCGGGGGAAGGCCAGCCTCGCGTTCGACGGCCAGGTCCGGCGCAACCAGAACGGCGGAAGCGCGGGTGGTGCGGGCGGACTGGCGATAGCGGGGATTGGCGATGAACGCCAGTTCCCCGGATTTGGCGGATTCGATGCCCGCGACACCGTGAATTTCCGTTTGCGGATCGCCTTCCACCGTGCAGGCTAATTTCCGTGCAATCTCTGCGAGTTTCATCCCTTGCTCCCCGTCATGCCGTAATGACCGCGCGCGCTCAACTAACGGCGGCGGCCTCACTCTACACCAGCACCACGACAAAGTAGTTCAGTTAACCACGACCCACCCCCACCCTTTTTTGCGCAAGTGTTCATTCTAAAGCTGCTTGCAAAAGGCGCTTTTGCGTAAGTGTTCATTTCAGAAGTGTTGCGCGTAGTTTTGTGCAAGTGTTCATTCTGGAAGGCTTGCATGGATGAGTCGGCAGTTCGTAGCCGAAAGTCGAAAGGGCGGCGGCCGCTCGGGAATCCCGGATGGGTTTGATAAGGCGAAAAACCAGGCGCAGGAAATGGGAATGAGGAGAGAAAAAACGTCGGCGGACCGATTGCGACGGCGAACATAAGGCACTATAGCATAGAAGTAAACTTATTTCAAGAGATGTTTACCTTATAGCTATTCGAATGGCCCGCGCCGTTCGAACGAAGATTGCGACACGATTTCGAATGGATCTTCGCGTTGCTCGGGAGGACAGCGAACAGCAGATCGGTTCCCGACCCCTTTCACGCGCAAAACGCGCGCGTGAAGGCGCTTCGCTCGGGATGACAGGCCGGGGCGAGGGCGCTTACTTGACCCCGATTCGCTCAGGATGTCGTGCGGGTTGGGCTCCAGTCCCACACGCAGAATCGGCGTGTGGGGCACCCACAGGAGGACAGCGAACAGCAGATCGGTTCCCGACCCCTTTCACGCGCAAAACGCGCGCGTGAAGGCGCTTCGCTCGGGATGACAGGCTGGGGCGAGGGCGCTTACTTGACCCCCGGTTCGCTCAGGATGTCGTGCGGGTTGGGCTCCAGTCCCACACGCAGAACCGACGTGTGGGGCACCCACAGGATGACGGCGAACAGCAGATCCCTCGCTATGCTCGGGATGACAGCGAAAGGAAAGTGGCGCTAAGCGAGGAGAACCGCTGATGCCGCCTGGAAGGCGGCGCTACGAAGGTTCGCAAGCCGGATGGTACACCCAAGAAGGGGACCCCCGGATGCGCTCGGGATGACAAGATGCGGGTGACGGCGGAAGAGAGGAATTACTCCAAGTAGCTGCGGCGGCCGGTCTCGATGAGTTCGTAAAGGGATTTGATCTCGTTTTTTAGCCGCTCGTAGTTCCGCCAATCCTTGTATTGCGGAAACGTGAGAGTCTCCTGGGCCTGTTGCAGGGGCATGCCTTTTGCGACAGCGCCCTTTACGGTGGCGTACTCGTCGGCCAGCATGGCGGCGAGCTCCTTGACGTCGTCGCGGTGAGCCACATCGCCATGCGCCGGCAGGATATAGTCGTAATCATTCCTGGCGGCAACCTGATTGAGCAGCTTGATCCAATTCTCGACCGAGGGCGTAAACGCCATGTTCGGCATGCTGTGCCGCGCAAATGCGCCCGGCGTGAATAGCGCGCGGTCCTGGGGAAACAAAACGAAAGTGTCGCCGGGCTGCTGGCCGGGCCCGAAATACATGAGGCGAATTTCGCGCCCGCCGAGTCGAAGGGTCAAGTCGGTGTCGAAGGTCACGTCGGGCAGAATCAACTTCACTTCGCTCGGGTCGTATCCGTTTGCTTTGAAGTAATCCTGGCGGCGCGCCATCTCTTTTGGCTGCACCAGCGCCATGATGCGCGCGGTCTCCTGCTGCGCGACGAAACTCGCTCCCGCCGCCTGGAACGCTGCGTTTCCGAAGGTATGGTCTCCGTGAAAATGGCTGTTGATCACCCATTTGATCGGCTTGTCGGTGACCTTGCGAATACGGGCGAGCAGATCCTGGCCGGCGCGCGGGTGTTCGCGGGTGTCGATCACCAGGACGCCCGCGTCGGTGACCAGAAAGACGGAATTTGAGCCGTCATAGTCGTAGAAGAAATAGAGATCGCTTGCGACCTGCTTGACCGTGGAGGGTTGGCGGGAACGCGGATCCTGTGCAGCAGCGGGCGCGGCAGCAGGCAGGGCCGCGAGGGCGGCGGCAACCAGCGCGAAGATCGCGAAGACGAACCGGCTCGATAGCAGCTTCGGCTTATTCATACGACCGATCGGCGTGGGCATGGGCGTGAATGTGCCGATACTACCAAGGGTGCGCTATTCGGAGAAGAGCTTGGGCTGCGCGGGCGTGGGCGGCCCGGCGGGTTTGCGGCGGGCCATGCCGACCACGCCGAGAACGGTGACTTCGGAGAGCGCGCTTCTAGGCACAAAGATGCGCAGGGCGGGGCCATTCAAATCCGGGGGCGTGATTTGCATGCCGGAGTCCATCAAGGCGAGCAGGTCATTGGCTACGACGCCCTCGAGGGTTTCCTTGTCAAGAAACGTGAGCCGGACCCAGAGCCCGTCGAGCTTGGGGCGGCTGAGGAACGCTTTGCGTTCGGGTTCGTAATCGGCGGTGAAGTCGCGCACGAAATAGACGGCGCGAATCTCTTTTAGTGGAACCGAACGCTGCTCTCCATTCGTCGTAAGTAGATCGAGGGGATCGCTCGGGAGGCGCAACGGATTCATATAGGCCTGCAGCGTGGTGCGATCGGAAAAAGTGACGATGACTTTTTTGTGGGTGGAGGCTGCGGCGCGCGTCTTCACAGAGAAACGGTGCGAAAGGAAGTACAGCGGCGGAGTATTGCAAACCGCCGCCGGGTATGTTATGTTATCGCCCCGTAAGCCGTCAACCTGTTATTTTTCATAGGCTTAGGCTGAGACGCCGCCTTTTGAACCAAAAGAAGCAGATCCTCAAGTCGGCCTCGGTCATCTCCCTTGTTACTGTAGTCAGCCGTATTCTCGGATACGTCCGGGATCAGCGTATTACGCTGCTCCTGGGCACCACACCAACGGCTGATGCCTTCGTTCTGGCTTATCGCATCCCTAGTCTGCTGAGGAGGCTCGTGGGAGAAGGATCGGTGACGGCGTCCTTCATACCGGTATTCGCCAACTACCTGAACAACAAGCCGAGCGACGAGGTATGGGAGTTTGCCAATCGGCTGTTCTGGAACCTGGCGGTGCTGCTCGCGGCGATTAGCGTGCTGGGAATGGTGTTCTCGGCGCAGTTCATGCGGCTGTTCACATTTTTTGCGCCCGGCCAGCCCGCATGGGAACAAGCCGTATACCTGAATCGAATCATTTTTCCGTATATCTTTTTTATCGGGCTGTCGGCGTTGGCCATGGCCATCCTGAACTGTTTCCACGTTTTTGGCCTCCCCGCGGCCACTCCGGTACTCCTGAATATCGCCATTATCACGTGCTCGGTGGCGGCGGTGTCGCGCCACTTCTCGAGTCCGGCGGTATCGCTGGCCGTCGGCGTGCTGATCGGCGGGGCGCTGCAATTTCTGGTTCAGGTGCCGCTGTTGGTGCGCCGGGGAATGCATTTCGATTTTGGGCTATCGCTTCGCCATGAGGGCGTTCGGTCGGTGGGGGGATTGCTGGCTCCCGGATTTTTTGGGATAGGCGTAGCACAAATCAATTTTTTTGTGGGCACGGTTTTCGCCACCTCCGGGCGGATGCCGTCGGGCAGTGTAACGGCCTTGTACGTCGCTGAGCGAGTGATGGAGCTGGTGATGGGGGGATACGCGATCGCCGTAGCCACGGCTATTTTGCCGATGATGTCGCATCAAGCGGCGGCCGGCGATATGGAAGGATTAAAATCGACGCTGGCTTTTTCCCTGCGCATCGTTTCGTTTATCACCATACCGGCCGCCGTCGGATTGGTGGTGATGCGCGAACCCATTATTCGAGTGCTTTTCGAGCACGGCGAATTCGCGGCGGAATCGACGGGACTTACCAGCCGCGCGCTTTTTTATTATGCCTTTGGTTTGCCGGCATTTGCCGCAATCAAATTGATCGTGCCCGCGTTTTATTCCAATCACGACACGCGCATGCCCGTGCGGATCGCGGCGTACTCTTTGGGCTTGAACATTGTGTTGAACGTGCTGTGCCTGCGCTGGTTTTTTCCAATGTTTCGAAACGGCGGGCCGGCGGTGGCCACGGTGATCGCCGCGTATTTCAATTTTTTCACCTTGTTTGCTATTTTTCGGGTGCGTTTCGGCCGGCTGGGCACCCTGGACATCCTGGCTTCGATTGCGCGGAGCGGCGTCTGCGCGGCGTTGATGGGCATGTTGTGCTGGGTGGGCATACACAAGTCGCACTTCGACAGTTACGAGCAGTTCCTGCCGAGGCTGGCGATCTTCGGCGCATTGCTGGTGGGCGCGACGGCCTTGTATCTGGGACTGGCATGGGTCTTGCGTTGCGCTGAACTATCGGAGATTTATGGAATTGCCGCGCATGCGGAGCCCGCGAATCTCGGGAGCTTGAGCGAAGGATCATGAAGATGCAGATGGAGGCCCTGATCAGCGCTTTCCTGACTTACACCAAAGTCGAGAAAGGCCTGGCCGCGAACACCGTGGCGGCCTATAAGCGCGATTTGGGCAAGTTCGCGGCTTTTGCGGAGAAACGGGGACTGGCAGTGGAAGAGTTGACGCGCGATCGCGTGGTCGATTTTCTGAGCGAGCTATACCGGCAGGGACTCGATAGCCGGAGCGTGGCGCGCCATCTGGTGTCGGTGCGCAATCTTTTCCGCTTCGCGCTATCCGAGGAGGTACTCACCAGCGATCCCACGCTTAATCTGGAGTCGCCCAAGGTGCGGAAATCGTTGCCAACGTACCTGCGCATGGAAGAGGTGGAACGTCTGCTGAGCCAGCCGGACCCATCCACGCGTAACGGGTTGCGCGATCGAGCCATCATCGAATTGCTGTATTCGACCGGGCTGCGCGTTTCCGAACTGGCCGACCTCAAGGTCGCCGACGTGGACAGGCGCATGGGCTGCTTGCGCTGCGTGGGAAAGGGTGATAAGGAGCGGTTGGTACCGGTCGGGCGGAAGGCGCTTGCGGCGGTGCAGGAGTATCTGGAGAAGTCGCGGCCGCAACTCCAAGGGGGGCAGGATTCGGCGAAGGCGCCAAGTCCCTATCTATTCGTCAACCGCAGCGGGAATCGCATCAGCCGCATCAGTATTTGGCGGCTTTTGAGCGAGCACGGCCGGCGTGCCGGCATAAGGGCACGCCTCTCGCCCCATAAGCTGCGGCATAGCTTTGCCACGCACCTGCTTGAACGCGGCGCGGACCTGCGCTCGGTGCAGTTGATGCTGGGCCACGCCGATATTTCGACGACACAGATCTATACGCACGTGATGGAAGAGCGCTTGAAACAGATCTACAAGGCGCATCATCCGCGCGCGTAATGCGTTCGCGGTGAAGAGGTGACTTCTGATCGGGGAAGAGAATGACTGATTATGCCTGACTACATGTACATGCTGGAGAGCCGCCTGTCCGCCGAACAGCGGGCTGTATTGTTGCGCGTGCAAGAGCTGGCCGCCGAGAGCTCCACGAATGTTTATCTCACGGGCGGCGCGGTTCGCGACCTGATTTCAGGAATGCCCATCCGGGACCTGGATTTTACGGTGGAAGGAAACCCCACGCGGCTGGCGCGCGAACTGGAGAAAGGAGGCGCCCGTGTGGTCACGGAAGACGAAAAGCTCCGGCACATCGAAATGGTCTTTTCGGGTGACGTGGACGGCAGCATCGCGGCAGCACGCGAGGAAGTGTACGCGCGGCCCGGCGTCCGTCCCGAGGCGCGCTGGTCCACGATTACCGCAGATTTGCACCGCCGGGACTTTTCCCTGAATGCCGTGGCGATCTCTCTCAATACGGCGTCGCGCGGCTTACTGCTGGACCCTACCAATGGGCTTGCCGATCTGGAGAGCCGCGAGGTGCGCGCGCTCTCGATCCACAGCTTCACCAATCAGCCGGTGCGCCTGCTTCGCGCCGTTCGTTATGCCGCGCGAATGGATTTCAAGCTGGAATCGCGGACGGAAGAGTGGTTCGCGCTTGCGCTGGAAAGAGGTTTGCAGGAGAGCATCACCCCGGGCGATGCGGGCAGCGAACTGCGACAACTGGCGCGGGAGGACAAGCCGGTGGCGATTCTCAAGCTGTGGGAGGCACGCGGCCTGCTCGAGTCCATTTCTCCGCACCTAGCCAAACGGCACCCGCATTACGAAATGCTCACTCGTATTCTGAAGGCGCGTGACGATCTCGCTGCCGCGGGCATTCGACCGCGCCTGGCTTCGGCGATCACCTACGCCGCGCTCGGGAAGCTCAAGGACAGGGAAGCGTCCAGCGCGCTGCACCGGCTGGAATACCGAGCGGACGAGATTGAAGCGGTGGCGGGTATCGAAGATCGGGCGCAGAAAGTGGCGGCGGCACTGGCCGGACGAAAAACGGCAGCTCCCACCGATGCGTATGCTTTTTTGGAGAAGGCACCCCCGGAGTTACTCGTTTTTATCCTGGCCGAATCCTCAAACTCCAAGGCCGTGGCCAAAATTCGCACGTACCTAACCAAGTGGCGACCGTTGCGGCAGGCCTTGCCGGCTGCCGTGCTGGAACTCGAAAGCATCGGCATGCCGCACGGGCCGAAATTCGACAAGGCCATCGAGGATTTATTCCTGGCCCAGCTGCTCGGCAAGGCCAGAAATCCGGAACTGCGTCTGAAGCTGCTGCGCAAACTTTCCGGCATCAAAGAACCGCCCAAGAAAAAGATCGACGAAAAAGAGCGAAAGAAACTGGGCGAGAAGCCCAAGAAAAAAGAAGGCGGCAAAGAGAACGCCGTTGCCGCGGCGCCGCCGGGAAAACCTATGCAACCGCCGGCTAGAAACGAAAAGGCCGCGAACGATACGCGCGCGCGTTTGCAAGCCGCTCGACAAGGCCATCAAGCGACACCGCCAACTCCGGCCAAGGCCGCAAAGGCAGCTCCCGCGCGCAAGGAGACTGCCGCTCGCAAACGGTAGCCGCTTCCGACGCGGGAAATGCGGCTTGTTGAAAACGTGCGCGACTTATCTGGAAAATCAGGCGCGCACAGACTAGAATGAAACACCGATGGCGACCCCGCGTTTTGTCCATCTACATCTGCATACCGATTACAGTCTTCTCGACGGCGCATGCGATATCACCGAGCTGGTGGATGAAGCCGCCCACCAGGGCATGCCCGCGGTGGCGGTCACCGATCACGGCAATCTCTTTGCCGCCGAGCAGTTTCATCACAAAGCGGTCACGCGCGGCGTAAAGCCGATTATCGGCTGCGAAGTTTACGTGGCCCGAACCAGCCGTCATGATCGCGGCGCGGAAAAGACGAATGGCGGCACGCGAGGAATGGCCGCGGGACAAGCTTCGGATGTGGCCCAGCGCGGCACCAACCATCTCGTCTTGTTGTGCGAAAATTCCGAAGGCTACCGCAACCTGATCCGACTGGTGTCCGCCGGTTTTCTGGAAGGCTTCTACTACAAACCACGCATTGACTATGACCTGCTGGCGCAGCACAGCCAGGGACTGATCGCGCTTTCGGCGTGCCTGAGCGGCGCGGTGGCGGAGCCTCTCGTGGAGGGCCGCTATGACGACGCTCGCGACGCCGCCTATCGGCTCCGAGACATCTTCGGCAAAAACAACTTCTTCCTGGAGGTTCAGGACCAGGGCCTGGAGATCGATGGTCCCGTCAATCGAGAACTGGTGCGCCTGTCGCGTGAGAGCGGTATCCCGCTGGTGGCGACGAACGACTGTCACTACCTGACGCGCGCCGATTCCCGCGCGCAGGAAGTGCTGCTGTGCATTCAGACGGGCAAAACCGTTTCCGATCCGTCGCACATGCGCTTTGCCACCGATCAGTTTTATTTCAAGACGGCTTCGGAGATGGCTCAGGTTTTCAAGGAGCTGCCCGACGCGCTCGAGCGCACCGTGGGCATTGCCGAGCGCTGCAACGTGCGTATCGAGCCGGTGCGAAATTCGTTTCCAGAGTTCCAGGTTCCCCCGGGATTTACGCTCGATAGCTATTTCGAGCGGGTGGTGCGCGACGGATTCGCCGAGCGGGTACCTTTTCTCGAAGCGCTTTCGAAGCAGGGCCGGCTGAGGCGTCCGCTCACGGAATACGAGCAGCGGCTCTCCGATGAGATCAAGATGATCGTGAAGATGCGCTACGCCGGCTACTTCCTGATCGTCTGGGACTTCATGCGCTACGCGCGGGCGCAGGGAATTCCGGTAGGCCCGGGACGCGGATCGGCCGCAGGCAGCCTGGCCAGCTACGCCATGAAAATCACGGATGTGGATCCACTGCAATACGACCTGCTCTTCGAGCGCTTCCTGAATCCCGAGCGCGTATCCATGCCCGATATCGATATCGATTTCTGCATGCGGCGCCGCGGGGAAGTGATCGAATACGTCACCAGCAAGTACGGCCGGACGAACGTCGCGCAGATCATCACCTTTGGAACCATGGCGGCAAAAGCGGCCTTGAAAGACGTCGGCCGAGCCATGGATCTGCCCTACGGAGACGTGGACCGCCTGGCCAAGCTCGTTCCCAACCAGATCAACATCTCACTGGAAGATGCGCTCAAGCAATCCGGCCAGCTGCGCGCCGCGATCGACGGCGACGAGCGTTTCAAGGAACTCCTGGAAGTCGCCAAGCGCCTCGAAGGAGTCGCGCGCCACGCCTCCACGCACGCCGCCGGCGTGGTGATCTCTCCGCAGCCGCTCACGGACATCCTGCCTCTGTACAAGACGAACCGCGATGAAATCACCACGCAGTACGACATGAAGGGACTCGAGCGGCTGGGCCTGCTGAAGATGGATTTCCTGGGCCTGACCACGCTCACGGTTCTCTCCGACACGGTGAAGCTCATTGCCGCGAACCGGGGTGCGTCCATCGATCTCGAAACGCTGCCGCTCGACGATGCGCCCACCTACGAACTTTTTTCTCGCGGCGATACGACAGCCATATTCCAATTCGAGTCGCACGGCATGCGGGATATCCTGCGGAGGTATCGGCCTACGCGGCTGGAGGATCTGACGGCGCTGAACGCGCTCTATCGCCCCGGGCCGATCCAAGGCGGAATGATCGACGATTTCATCAACCGCAAGCACGGCAAAAAGAAGGCTTCCGCAACGAAAGGTGGGGTCGATCTCGTCCACGAACTGCCAGAATTGAAAGACATCCTGGAAGAGACCTACGGCGTCATCCTCTATCAAGAGCAGGTCATGCAGATCGCCAATCGCCTGGCGGGATTCTCGATGGGTGAAGCCGATATCCTGCGCCGCGCCATGGGCAAGAAAAATCGCGACGAAATGGCCGCGCAGCGCGAAAAATTCCTCACCGGCTGCGCCATGCACAAAGTTCCGCCGAAAAAAGCCGAGCGCATTTTCGATCTGATGGCCGAATTTGCCGGATACGGATTCAACAAATCCCACTCCTGCGCCTACGCTCTGCTGGCCTACCAGACGGCCTGGCTCAAGACGCACTACGCGGTGGAGTTTGTGGCCGCGTTGCTGACCTCGGAAACCGGCAACACCGAAAAAGTGGTTAAATACATCCACGAGGCCAAGGGCATGGGCATTACCGTGCTGCCGCCGGATGTGAATACGAGCGATCTGGACTTCACGCCCGCGGGCGAACAGATTCGCTTCGGGATCAGCGCCATCAAGAACGTGGGAGAGAATACGGTACGCGGCATTCTGGAAGCGCGGGAGAAGCTGCGCGGATTCAGTTCCATTTTTCAGCTCTGCGATCAGGTGGACCCGCGCCTTTTGAACCGGCGGGTGCTGGAAAGCCTGGTCAAAGCCGGAGCTTTGGATTCGTTTGGAGCGCGCAGGGCGCAGCTCTATCAGGTGATCGATCGCGCCATGGAGCGCGGACAGCAACTGCAGCGACAACATGCCAGCGGACAGCACGGCCTTTTTATGGGGGGCGCGACGTCCCACGAGCCACCCGAACCAGCGCTGCCGGAAGTGGACGAGTGGCCGGAGCACGAACTGCTGGCAAACGAATTCTCCACGCTGGGCTTCTATATTTCCGGGCATCCGCTGGATAAATACTCCGGGCGGCTGAAGGAGCTGAAAGCGGTGGAATTGGCGGCGATGGAGGGCCGGCGCAACGGAGAAGAAGTGGCGATCGGGGCGCTGGTGTCTTCGCTGCGCCCGATGCGTTCGCGCAAGGGAGATCGCTGGGCCATCTGCAATCTGCAGGATATGACGGGGGAGCTCGAGGCGCTGGTGTTTCCGGAAGCTTTTGCGCGCCTGGAGACCGTGCTGAAATCGGGGGCGCCGCTGCTTTTGCGCGGGCGAGTGAACGTGGAAGACGCGGGAACGCGCGTGGCCATCCAGGAAGCGCAGCCGCTCGATCGGATCGCGGGCGCTCCGGAAACCGCGGCGCGCGTGCGCGTGCGAATCGATCTCAGTTCCATGGACGAATATACGCTCGATCAGATCAAGACGGTCCTCGCCAGCTCGCCCGGGCCGAGCCAGATCGCCTTCGATCTGCTGGATCATGACGGCTCCACGGCCACGCTGGCGTCGAACCAGCGAGTGCGCATCAACGATGAGCTGGTGGGGCGTCTGCGCGATATGTGCGGCCCCAATTCCGTCGAAGTGGTGAATTGAAATGGCGAACCGCGAGCGCCGGCGTGAACTCGAACAACTCGAACGCGAGGTGGAGGACTTGCAGCGCCTGTCCTCGGGGGTTTCCTCAGCCTCGGAACTCGAGAAAATACGAGAACAGGTGTCCGAGCTTCGCCGCGAATTCTACACGCATCTGGGCGCCTGGCAGCGAACGCAACTGGCGCGGCATCCGCAGCGTCCGTACACCCTGGATTTCGTCCGCTTGCTGTTCACGGATTTTTCCGAGCTTCACGGGGACCGCGCGTTTGGCGACGATCCCGCGATTGTTGCGGGTTTCGCGCGTTTCCACGGCCGGCCCGTGCTGATCGTGGGTCATCAGAAAGGCCGCGACACCAAGCAGCGCGTGGCCCGCAATTTCGGCCAGGCCAAACCCGAGGGATACCGCAAAGCGCTGCGCCTGATGAAATTGGCGGCGAAATTCGGCCGCCCGATTTTCACGTTTGTGGATACGCCGGGGGCTTATCCGGGGCTGGACGCCGAGGAGCGCGGCCAAGCCGAAGCCATTGCTCGAAACCTCCAAACCATGGCTCGCCTTCCCGTGCCGATCATCGTGACGATCACCGGCGAAGGCGGTTCCGGCGGCGCTCTAGCGATCGCGGTCGGAGATCACGTGAGCATGCTGGAGAATTCGGTTTACTCGGTTATCTCCCCGGAAGGTTGCGCTTCGATTTTGTGGCGAGATCCCGCAAAAGCCGAGCTTGCGGCGGAATCTTTGCGGATTACGGCGAAGGACCTGAGTGACATGGGCGTCATCGATGAGATTGTTCCCGAGCCGGAGGGAGGGGCGCACTCCGACCACGAGGCCGCCGCGCAACTACTCGAGCCCGTTCTTCTGCGAGCGCTGGACGATCTTTCCTCGAAATCCATCCCTGAGTTGCTGCAGCTGCGGTACGCGAAATTTCGACGCATGGGCCAGATGGCCAACGCCGTCAGCGGCTGAAACCGCAGCCTTAGCGATCCGCGCCGCGGCTCAGACGCAAACCGAATGCGGATGAGTACGGGTGGAGCGGCTGGCGGCTTAGCGAGCCTCGTCGGGGACCGTCGCTTCTGGACTCGCTTCGACAACGACATCAACGTGGGCGTGCTCTTTCAGTTTCACCTTATTGCCTTCGCCGTCCTCCAAGGTGTTCTCAATGCGAATCTCTTTATAAAGATGGTCCGCGCCTTCGACAGCGATCTGGGCTTTTTCCGGATCGTTCGGATGCAGAGGCTTGATAATCTTTTCCACGACACCTGGCCGGATGGCCTTGGGTTTCTCTGTCATGCACTCTCCTCGAGGACGGAGGGCGGGGAGCCTGATTTTAGCACTTCCGTGCGTGTGCCGCCGGCTTCACCGCCCGGAAAGCCACGAATTGACGCGGCGATTTTCCAGGGCTGCGCCCCTCACTAAGCACGTAGCAGATTGGCCACCTTCCGAATTCCTTAACGTTGTCGGCTTACGTTATTTATTCTAATTTATGAGTCATCATGATTCCGACACGAGAGGACGCCGAAATTCAAATAACGGACCCCTTCCGTCCCTACGAGCGGCTCGTCAAAATCAAGCTGCTGAAGAAGACCGTGGAGGTTCCCGAGAAGAACTCACTTCTACGCTGCTTCCAGTTCTTGAGCCCGGAGACGATTCCTTACGGCCGCTTCTGCTGGAACCAGGATTGCCAATATTGCCGAGTCATGGCCAAGCTGCCGGACGACGACAAGCCGCGAGAAATGCTGAGTTGCAAGTTCCTGGTGATGGCGGGAATGGAAATTACGGAGATCAGCCCCGAACTGAAACTTTGCCTCCGGCCCGTCCTGCAGAAGTAGATTCATCCCCGCGGCCCAGCCCCTGAAAAGCCGACGAATTCTTTAGCGTCGCAAAAGAAGCTTCGGAAAGAGGCTTTTGCGCTCAAACGCGGCGGCGGAATCTGCTCTTCGCAGATTCCGCCGCCGTGAGTGAGGCCCTGAAGGCTACAAGCCCACTCAAGCTTTTGCTGATGTCGAGAGCTGATTCTGCATCTGCTTCATCATCTGCCGCATGGCCGCGATATGACCGGGAGTGCGGCTCTCGCTCCACGCTTCGAAGCGCTCCGCGGCTTTTTCCAGTTGTGCGAGGAAGAGCGGATTGGAGAATCGCTTGCGCCCCTCCCCAATGATCCCCTTGACGCGCTCCCAGACTCCGAAAAACTCGCCGCTGGTCTCGAAGAAGAGGTCTTCGTGAAGCAGTCCGTAGTTGAGGAGCGCGCAAGCCTGCTCCCAATAACCGAATACCATCATTACGAGCGCGCCATTTTCCGTGCCGGGCGCCGCGATGCGCGCAGAGTCATCGAAGGTTTCCGCGAAGTAGTTCCTGAAGAACCAATCGCGTGCCTGGCGGAGCTTAGCCTCGCGTCGCTGATCGTACACCTGCAGGTGAAGCTGTGCTTGTTCATACGTGGGCTTCGTTGACATGTACTTTTCTCCTTTTCGTTTTATTTGTTTTTCTGAATCAACTCATGCGCCTAGATCCGCGCTACCGTGTCTTGTACGGAAGTTCCTTTACCAATTCACGCTCGCGATCGATCTCCACGCCGGAAGGGAAGTCTTCCAACTCGAAAACTTGACGAATCTCGACTTCGGTTCCTCCATCGAACGGAGCCCTCTTGAGCCATTCGACCGCCTCGTCCATGGACTTCACTTTCCAAAGCCAAAAGCCGCCGATCAGTTCCTTGGTCTCGGCGAAAGGGCCATCGGTGACAATCCGTTTCCCGTCCCCGAATTTCACGCGCAGGACGCCGGCCTTGTGCAGTTCTTCGTTGTACTTGCCCATCTTGGCGAGAATTTCCTGGCCCGGAAGAACGCCCGCCTCCGAGTCCTTATTGGCCTTGACGATAACCATCACTCGCATTCTGTGTCTCCTTTTGCTTCTGGCTCAGAGGGGCCATTTCGATCCGCTTGGCCTGCTCTGTCAGTAAGTCGAACGGGATGCGGCGAAATCGACATTCGCCGCGTCTATTTTGCCGGGAGGCCGGCAACCTCGACGACGGGCCGGATCTCCACCGTGCCCCAGCGGCCCGCGGGAATTCGCCCGGCGATGTCGATGGCCTCATCCAGGTCCCTGGCTTCGACGAGAAAGAACCCGCCAAGTTGCTCGCGCGTTACCATGCGCTTATCCTCGCGAACCCGGATGCTGGTTGCCGTGGCAGTTGGATGAAGGGGCACGGCAGACAGATAGCGCCCGCCGGCGTTCAGTTCCTGCGCAAACTGCGCGGACTCCCGGTAGCATTGCTCCCGCTCGGCGTCACTCAAGGCAGACTCATCGAGATAGATCAGCATCGTGTATTTCATCGGTGTCCCTCCGTATGTGCCTGCCTATAGTAAGACGAATAGCGATGCTCCAAATCGACAGCTGTGCCATAAAATTTTATGATCAGGCATGCCTTTGGATGCAGGCACAGCGGTGGAAGCAGTCTATAGCACCGATTGGGGGCGTATCGTAGCCACACTCATCGGGCTCATTGGCGACTTTGAGCTAGCCGAAGAGTGTGCGCAGGAAGCCTTTACCGCCGCCGTGGATCAGTGGCCGGCTTCCGGCGTCCCGGAGTCTCCCCGCGCCTGGCTGATCCGGACGGCGCGCAATAAGGCCATCGACCACATCCGCCGGCGGACGAACTTCGAGGAAAAGCTGGAGTCGTATGTTACCTCCGGTTTCAGCCCGACCGCCGTCGATCCCGATTACGATGCAGACCAGATCGCGGATGATCGCCTTCGTCTTATTTTCACCTGCTGCCATCCGGCGCTGGCTACTGAAACGCAAGTTGCGCTGACGCTGCGCACACTCTGCGGTCTGGATACCGACGAGATCGCCCGGGCCTTCCTCATGCCCGGCGCGACGATGGCCCAGCGGTTGGTTCGAGCGAAGCGGAAGATTCGCGATGCGGGGATTCCCTATGCCGTGCCGGAAAAAAGGGAATTACCTGCGCGGATCGATGCGGTGCTCGCGGTAATCTATTTGATTTTCAATGAAGGCTATACGGCCACGCGGGGAGAGCGCCTGGTCAGGGCGGATCTCTGCACCGAAGCCATCCGCCTGGGGCGCCTCTTGCTGGAATTAATGGCGCCGGATCCGCCGGGCGAGGCGATCGGGCTGCTCGCCCTCATGCTGCTCCACGATTCGCGGAGGGATGCCCGCTCAGACGGTGACGG
>Ga0206991_10197_pt1 | contig 18675 bp, 15 predicted proteins | sample Alteio_BWMinCont_9_FD_153286 | JGI IMG/M metagenome (GOLD analysis project Ga0206991, IMG submission 153286) | Enriched cells from forest soil in Barre Woods Harvard Forest LTER site, Petersham, Massachusetts, United States -... | ecosystem: Environmental > Terrestrial > Soil > Temperate forest >...
GACTAAAATACGATACATCGTAAAATGGTCTTGACTATTTTACGATACTATAAATAGTAGTCGGCGATGAAGCCCATCAAACGCTTCTACGACGCTGTATTGGACGAACATCTGACAGTCGCAGCAAAATCAAGCGCGGCAAGTCCCGCAAAGTGAAATGGGAAATCTCAAGCTCGAAGAATTGAAAAAACTGCCGCACTTTCGTATTCGCGACAAATTTAAACATGATGAAAATTTTTATTTAGAAGGCGTGTTTAGCCTACCGCACGATCATTCGTTGGCGATGCTGGAGGCGCTTGCCGATCACCGGCCGCGCAGCCTCTGGAACATGCCCTGTCGCAAAGAGTTCGGCGACGCCGACTTCCCTGGGCAGCCTTGGAAGAAAGGCGGCAAGGGACTTAACGAGCCCGAACCTTTTTATAAAGCGCTGCTCCCGCTATTTCCTCTCGGAACTTTAACTCGGGACTTGCCTCGCATTGACCGGCAGACAAAGAAGGGGGTATTCGTCTTCAAGGCAAGCTTCGGTGGTGAGGTGTGGCGCATGATCGCCATGTCAGGAGCGCACACACTCGAGAATCTCCATTTAGCGATCCAAAAGGCGTTCCAGTTCGGCAACGATCACCTCTTCGCTTTTTACATGGATGGCAAATCGTATTCCAAGAATTGCTACAGCGATTCCCGCGGAAATGATTCACCTTTTGCAAAGGACGCCTTAATCGGACAGCTTGACCTGTGGCTTCGTCAACATTTTCTCTACCTCTTCGATTTTGGCGACGAATAGCGATTTGATGTTGAGTTGGTGGAAATCCGCGAAGAAGCGCACAAGGGAAAGCCGAAGGTGCTCGAAACCAAAGGCAATAATCCGAAGCAGTACAGGGACGAGGAGAGCGAGTAATGCACAAGACAGTACACGTGAGTCATCTCAAAGGATTTAACGTTGTTTTCTATAACGACCTCTATGAACTCGCGTATTTTGATCTTAAGAAGAATCTTGCCACAGATACGCCAACACAACGATCACGTACTACTGTACACGGCTTGGTTTCCATCTTATGAGAACCTTCTCACAAAGAAACTGATCAATGTCCGCAAACAATTGACTGATGATCGAAGAAATCTCCCGACGTTGCCATGAAGATTCCCAGCCTGACGACCCTTGTGACTCTATCGAGCGTGCCGAGATAAGCTCGCGCGGCAGAAAGCGCGCTCATGCTCGCTGTGTAAAGCGCATCGCGCCCAGACTCTGTGTTGAGCTCCTTGCCAAGCCGCCCTACGTATTTGGGCTTATGATTCACCACGGGCAACATTCCGCTAAGAAAAAGAAGTCGTCCGGATTGTACCGCTTCCACGTAAGCGCCAAAGGGCGTCGGCGCTGCCGGCAAGTCGATTCCAAGTTCCCTCAATCGTTGTTCGGCGCCGACTGGCCGCGAGCCACCGTTACCATTTGCCATTGTGTGCACCTCCGTCGACATGCAGCACCTCGCCTGTGATCTGCCGCGCTTCTGTCAGATAAACGACAGCGCTGGCAATCTCTTCCACAGTGGAAATAGTGCCCATCGGCGAAAGTGTTTTCAGGAAATCCTCCGGATTCTTGGCGTGAAGCGGGGTGGCGACAACTCCGGGGGCCACTGCATTGAATCGAATATGCTCCTTCGCGTATTCAGAAGCCAGACTTCTCAACGCTGCCATCAGGCCACCTTTAGTCATCATCGGAATGGCAGCGGGTAAACCTGTGATCGGATTATCGGCAAGCGACGCGGTGATGCTTACGATGCTGCCCCCGGTCTTCTGCGCTTGCATCTGCTTGACCGCAAACTGCGTGATGTAAATGAAACCTTCGAGGTTGGTCGAGACTAGAGCGCGAAAGTCGTCGGCTGTGTACTCCGTGAACGGCTTGACTGAGAAAATGCCCGCGTTGGCGACGACGGCGTATATCGAGCCGAACTTTTTAATTGCGAGTTCCGCAACTTTCTGCGCTGTCTCAAATTGACCGATGTCGCCGTCGATCAAAACGAGGTTGTCGGAAGCTGAAAGCTCTTTCGATTTCGTCGCGCTCCGCGAGGTTCCTACCACGTTGTATTCGCGCGCCAGAAACGCTTTGACGATGCCCGCCCCAATGCCTTGCGAGGCTCCTGTGACGATCACCGTCTTCTGATTGCGTTTCATATACGCCTCCTTTGATTGCGGAGGGCTGGCGGATCAATTTTTTATCCGCCAGCCTGGCCGCACGACGGGAATTCTCTAGTTCAGGTCATTCTCCAGCACGATCCTGTACCGTGCCTTGCCCGCGCGCAGATGTTCGAAAGCTTCGTTCACTTTCGACATCGGAAACGTCTCCGTGATTGGTTCGATCTTGTGGCGCGCGCAGAAATTCAACATCGACTGCATCGTCGATGGACTGCCCAGAGGCGATCCGGAGATCGACTTCTGCGCTTCGATCAACATGAATGCGACGGCTGGAATCGGCTCCGGAACCACGCCTACCGTATGCAGCCGGCCCTTCGGCGCCAGCGCGGCAAAGTATGCTGCCCAGTCGAGAGTCGCATTAACAGTCGAGAGAATGAAATTCAGCGAGCCCTTTATTGAATCGAGCTGCGCCTTGTCGCGCGAATTGATCACGCGGTGCGCCCCGAGCTTCAATGCTTCCGCTTTCTTCGAATCGCTCGACGAGAACGCGATCACTTCGCAGCCCCACTTGTTGAAGAAATTCAGCGCCATATGTCCCAGCCCACCGATACCGATCACGCCTACGCGATCGGTGGGCTTCACGTCGAATTGAACGATCGGATTGAAGACTGTAATTCCGCCGCAGAACAGCGGCCCGGCCTTCGCAGCGTTCAATGCTTCCGGAAGTGGCGTTGCCCAGACCCAATGGCAGCGTACGCGGTCCGCGAATGCACCGTGACGCATAACAATGGTCTGTTCGCGCGTGACGCATAGATTGTGGTTGCCCGACAGGCACTGCTGGCATGCCATACAGCTTCCCGAAAACCAACCCATCCCCACGCGCTGGCCAATCTTGACGTTCTTGGCCTGTTTGCCTGCCGCCACGATGGTACCGATCGCTTCGTGGCCCGGTACGAATGGATATTGAGTGACACCCCAATCGTTATCCAGCATCGATAGATCCGAATGGCAGACACCGCAGTGCGACACCGCTATCTCCACCTGCTCATCGCCCAGCGGGCCCGGATCGAATTCGATTGGTTTGAGTGGCGCGCCTTTCCCACTCGACGCGTATGCCCGAAATTTCGTGTTCATATTTGGCTCCCCTCCTCGTAAAAAGTTGGGCTCATGTCGCGAAGTGTGTGGAGCAACGCAAGGTGCATGGTGAATTCGTAGGACTTTTCACACAGTTCGCGACATGAGCCAAAAGTTGTTTGTTGTGCATATCCGATTCAATCGGATGGCGATTTTCGACCGCTTTAACCCAACTTATTAACTAAGCAACAACGCCAAGCGGAAAGATTTCGCACCATGCAGTTTTCATACCACAAACGCTGCTTTATTAAATATTCATACGTCCAGGGGCTGCACGAGGAACGTCTACTTTGGTTACCGAATCAGTCCGAAGCCGTAGCCTGGCATACCCGTCTGAAAATCGGCTTTGGCTGCCGAAAAATCGGCCAAAGAGATTCACTTTCTCGCAGCTTAAGTGAGGGTCTGTATTCTCCAAAACGACCCAATTCAATATGCCAGAATTGACGCGCTCGAAAATTCAAGGATTGACATGAAAGAAGCAGCAAAAGCAATTGTGTGGTATGGGAAGCTTCAAAATTTTCGCCATGCGATTCGGCTTGATTGGCTAGATAAAAAAGCAGAGTAGGTGTAAACTGCGGACATTATCTTAATTTAAAATGGTAAGTTGGTTCTGGAAATTAAATATGAAACACATCGAGACTCTAATATCACCCAGCTTGAATCTGGATACAGTCCAGGTTCCCGCTGAATACTTGGAGCGCATTCCGCTTCGGTTTACGCGGGAACACGCCGTCATCGCAATCGCCAAATCGGCTGATGAAACCGGCAGTACGTACCGGTTGGCCGCCGGATATCCGGATCGTCACTGGGTTACCGACCGCATCGCCTACACGCTCGATTCGGAGGTCGAGGTCGTTCCTGCCGATTCAAAAGAGGTGCTGGCGTTAATATCCCGCGCATATCACGCCGATGCCAAGGAAGTCAAAACAATTGCCGATGAAATCGCTGCGGACTCGCCATCGGGCGGTGAAATCAGCCTGACGGAGGACGTGTTAGAGCTCGACGACAAAGCGCCTGCGGTGAAGCTTGTCCATGCAATGCTCCTCCAGGCGGTTTCGCAACGTGCCTCGGATATTCACATCGAACCTGGAGAAATGGGCTTGCGGGTGCGTTTCCGTATCGACGGCGTACTCTACGAGCGCGCGGTCTTGCGGCCCGAAGCAAGGGAAGGCGTGGCCAGCCGGGTCAAGGTCATGGGCAGGATGGACATCGCCGAGCGGCGCCTTCCACAAGATGGCGGTGTCACGATCCGTATTGGCGAACGCAGGATCGACTTGCGCATATCCACACTGCCCAGCGTATACGGCGAACGCGTGGTGATGCGATTGCTCGATAAGCATACCGGGTTGCTGTCGGTCGAAGGTCTGGGACTTTCCACCGACGACGTTGAAAAAACAAAGCGACTGCTGGCGTTGTCGCATGGGATCGTTCTCGTCACCGGCCCCACCGGCTGCGGCAAAACGACGACGCTTTATGCGATGTTGTCTGGAATGAATTCCCCCGAACTCAACATTCTTACTCTGGAAGATCCGGTTGAATATCAATTGCCTGGCATCTGTCAGACCCAGGTTTCCGAGAAGAAAGGTCTTTCATTTGCTCGCGGCTTACGCGCATTGGTGCGTCAGGATCCGGACATTATCATGGTCGGCGAAATCCGCGACCTGGAGACGGCCACGGTCGCCATCCAATCGGCGCTGACCGGCCATTTGGTCCTATCCACTCTGCACACCAATGACGCGCCCTCCAGCATAACACGACTTCTGGATTTGGGCGTCGAGCCATTCCTGGTCGCCAGTTCGATCAATGCCACGATTGCGCAACGGCTGGTTCGGCGAGTATGCCCAGCGTGTGTTGAGCGTGTGACCTTAAACCCGGCCGCGCCTCAAATGGCAGGCTTGCTAGAACAGGAACTGGATTTCCTGCGCGAGCAGAAATGCACGACGGTGTCTGAAAGCCGTGGGTGCGTCGCCTGTTTTCAAACCGGATTTTCAGGCCGAATCGGCATTTACGAATACCTATTCGTCAATGACGCGATCCGGGAATTGATCGGCCGAAGGGCTGCGGCCAGCGAAATAAAGAAAGCGGCGATCGAGCGGGGCATGACATCGCTCTGGCGCGACGGATTGCGCAAGGCCGCCGCTGGAATTACAACTCTGGATGAAGTGCGATCCGCCACACAGATGGACCTGGAGTGACGCGATTGCGGATTGCGGATTGCAGATTGTGGATTGGCACAGATGTCTTTTGCCGTTTCAACAATCCGCAATTCGCAATCCACAATCCGCATTAGAACATGGCTTTATTCCGCTACGAAGCACTCGACGCTGCCGGTAAGACCATTCGGGGAACGATGGATGCGGGAACCCCTGCCGAGGTTCGTGCCAACCTTCGCGATGCGGGCATGCACGCGAAACTGTTAGAGACGGCGATTGCCTCTCTGCCTTCAGGCACAACCACTAAGGGTTCATCGGCTCCTGCAACGTGGCGCTACCTGGGTGGAAGCCGTCTCGATATTCTGGCGAGCTTCTCCCGGCACCTGGCAATGCTTCTAAAGGCTGGCTTGCCGCTGGCACAGGCAATGTCTGTCCTGGCAGGCCAGGTTGAAGACCGGCGCTTTAAAGAAACTGTGCAGGATCTGGCCGCGCGAGTGCGAGAAGGGGCTTCGCTCGATGAGGCATTGGCGGTCCATCCAAGATATTTTCCGGAGCTATGCGTATGCGTTGCGCGCGCTGGGGCGGCTTCTGGCAACCTGGCACAGATTCTGGGACAGCTTTCATCGTATTACTTGAGGCAGAAACGCCTGCGAGATCGTGTTGTTTCAGCGCTGACCTATCCCATGTTGATGTCGACCATTGGGATGTCGGTGCTGATCTTTCTAATGGCCTTCGTAGTGCCGAAGGTTACGGCCGTTCTGCTTGAGCAGAAACGCGCTCTGCCGTGGCCTACCGAAGTATTGCTATGGACCAGTGCGTTTATCCAGGAGTGGTGGTGGGCCATAATTGTCGCGGCGGGATTGGCGCTATATTCGGTAAGTGCTTTGCTCCGCACAGATCGTGGGAGGTGGGGATTCGATCGCTTACTTCTTGCCTTTCCAGTACTGGGTGACCTATTCCGCAAGCAGGCTGTAGCTCGCTGGGCCGATACGATGAGCAATTTGCTCTCAAGCGGCATCCCCGTCGCTCAAGCGCTGGCCGTCGTCCGAGGCGCCGTTGGAAACCGCGTCTTATCTGACGATGTTGCCAAGCTGGAGAAAGCTGTCACCGAAGGACAAGATTTGTCAGAGGCAATAAAGAGCAGCCACGCATTTCCGCCTTCAATTGGATTCGTCGTTGGCGTTGGTGAGGAATCAGGCGAACTTTCGCATGTTCTGCGAGACGTTGCCGACGGATATAATGAGGAAGTTGAGGTTGTTTCCGGGCGGTTGACGGATCTGGTTAATCCAGTGCTGATTGTTTTCCTGGGACTTGTGGTGGGATTCATCGTGGCGGCAATTCTGCTGCCCATCACGGATTTCAGCCAAGTGCAATAAATTTCGGATTGGGAATTTCGGATTTGATGGAGACGAAACGAATGAGACATCCAAATACCTGTAACGCGTCTGAGTCATCAATCAACAATCCGCATTCCGCAATCCGCAATCGCCAGAAGGCGTTCACTCTCGTCGAATTAATCGTTGTTATCGCGATCATTGGCATCCTGGCGACGGTCGTAATCGTTCGCTACGCCGGCAAAACCGACCAGGCAAAAGTGGCGGCGGCAAAGGCGCAATTATCGCAATTGGAGGGAGCTGTCATCGAATTTCAGGCCAACTGTTCCCGGCTTCCGCAGTCACTCGACGAGTTGGTTAATAAGCCCGGCGACTGCCCTAATTGGCAAGATGGCGGCTATCTGAAAGGGACGAAGGTTCCCAAGGATCCTTGGGGCCACGATTTTGTATTTCACTCAGCCACCGGCAACGACTTCGAGATCGTCTGTCTGGGCGCTGACGGCAAAGAAGGCGGCAGCGGCGTAAATCAAGACATCTCGTCGCGAAATCTGGATGGCACCGGAAAATGATGCGCGAAGCGCGACATGGGTTTACCATCGTCGAGCTGACGATCGTATTGTCCCTCATGATCGTTGGCATGAGCCTGGTGATCGTCCGGTTCGATTGGGGCGGTCCTCGGCAGAACGTCGTTTCGGAGGCACGCAAACTAGGGCGGCTGATCTCCACGTACCGGGAAAAGGCGATCGACGAAGAGCGCTCGTACGCGTTAACGCTCGATTTGAATGCCGGCCGCTACACAATTATTCAAACTGATGAGAGCAGCACATCGGATGTCCAGCAGACCCGCCCACTGGTAGATGCCGCCTTAGCGCAGCCAATAAGATTTTCCGCGGTAAGCGTACAAAACAAGGCGCTCGCTTCCCCTATTACGATCTTTTTTGCCCCGCGTGGCATCATGCCGGAGTTGCGCATCGAAGTCGGCATCGACAAGGGTCCGGTCGTCATCATTCGCATCGATCCTCTTGCCAACGAGGTTGGGTACGATGATCGCTAGGCAGCGAAATAAGATTGGCTTTACGTTGATCGAAGTCATCGTTGCGCTTGGCATCGCTGGCGGCGCCTTGATCTTGTTGCTTTCTGCAAATCGGGCGTCACTTCAACGCAGCCTGCGCTCAAATGAGCGAGTACGCCTTGAACAGGCGTGTGAGTCAAAACTCAACGAGATCTGTTGCGGTGCTGAAACGTCCAGTCACGGGCAACTCTATGAAAGTATTCCCGGATACGTTTGGGATGTGGCTCGGGAATCGGCTGAAATTGAGGGGATAACAAATCTACAACGATTGACTGTTCGCATTTCCAGTCTGTCTGGATTTGCGACGTCAAGGATTGTATTCCAGTACGGCAAACGTCCGCAGGAAGACAAGCGATGAGGATGCTCCGCCCGCACAGACACAACGGATTCACGATGATCGAATTGATTGTCGCCATCGCGCTGGCGGTGGTGATGATTGCCGCCGTGTACACTGCGACCAGTTCCATGGCGGACTCGGCTCGCCGCCAGCAAGCAGTGGCCTCGCGCGATGCCCGCTGGAACAGCGTTGCGGAGATTCTGCGGCGCGACCTGCGTGGGTGGCTGCAATCAAAACAGACTTCTCCCGCCCCCTCAAGTCCGGCATCGCCGGAACAAACGATTCTATTGCAGTTATCGACGACGGCAGACGGCATCGCCGGCGAAATCGTTAATGGCGCCACTACAACGAGGCAGCGTGCGACTATAGGCGTTGAGTACATGGTGCGAAAAGTTCTAAGCAGATACGAACTTGTCCGTACTGAACCGAGTGTTACGCAAGAGACGGAACTCGTGCTATTGATTTCGGAGGCGCCGCCAAAGCTGGAGTTCTACAACGGAAAGGCTTGGATCGAAAAGTGGACGTCTGGCGACAGGCCATTGGCAGTCAGGTTTACTACGGAGAACGCGAAGAATCTCATTGTTCGGCTTTAAAACACGGTGGTGTCCCGAAACAGCATACGGTGTGGGGCGCAATGTGTCGATATCGCGTTCGAAGGCCAGCACCACCATCAATACATCGTTTGTCGAACGGCACAATGGCACAGATCGTGGACAAAATGCGCGCAAAACTCGCAAGAGCTATTGTTTTTCAAAGGATTGGGCGTTGCACAACGCAGCTTCGTATTTCATCTCATTGCAGTTACAATTTTTGCTGGCCGGTGAGGACTTTGGATCTGGTTCACGCGGATGGGACGCGAACAAAACGCACGCCTGCCATGGCCGCCGGTCTATCTGACCACGTTTGGAGCACTGCGGAATGGGTTACTTTTCCGGCAAGTGGGCCTTAGTTTTTTCGGGACACCACCAAATTCTACAGTTGAACCGTTACCGTCTTTACTTCAATGTAATTCTGAAGGCCGTATTCGCCTAGCTCGCGGCCGAGTCCAGATTGCTTGAATCCGCCGAATGGCGCGGCCGCGTCGAAGACATCGTAGCAATTAACCCAGACCGTTCCGGCGCGGACACGGTTGGAGATCGCCATGGCTTTGGTTATGTCCTTCGTCCAGACCGCGGCGGCAAGACCGTAGGGAGTAGCGTTAGCGCGTTGTACGACCTCGTCGAGACTCTTGAATTTGATAATACTCATCACGGGCCCGAAGATTTCTTCACGCGCGATCTTCATGTTGTCTTTCACATCCGCGAACACCGCCGGCTGAATGAAGTATCCCGCTTTGCCAACCCGATCTCCACCGCAGAGCAGCTTGGCGCCGTCTTTCTTTCCGGCGTCGATGTAGCTCATCACTTTCTCGAACTGGTCCTTGTCCACCTGCGGACCCTGCTCGGTCTTGGAGTCGAATGGATCCCCGATGACGCGGCGTTTGGCGCGCTGCACACTCTTCTCGACAAATTCGTCATAGCACTTTTCTTCGACGAACAGGCGGGATCCCGCGCAGCAGCACTGGCCCTGGTTGAAGAACAACGCAAAGTGTGCGCCTTCGATGGCCTGATCGAGACTCGCGTCGGCAAAGACAATGTTTGGACTTTTGCCGCCCAGCTCCAGGGTAACGCGCTTCAGATTGCTCTTTGCTGCCGCTTCCATAATGAGATGGCCGACCTCGGTCGATCCGGTGAAAGCGACCTTGTCGATATCCGGATGACTTGCGATGGCCGCGCCGGCAGTCGGACCGTAACCGGGCAGAATATTCACGACGCCCGGTGGGAATCCGGCTTCAACAATCAGTTCGCCAACACGCAGCGCGGATAGCGGTGTCTGCTCGGCCGGCTTCAGCAAGACGGTGCAACCGGCCGCCAGCGCTGGAGCGAGCTTCCATGCTTGCATCAGCAACGGAAAGTTCCACGGAATGATCTGCCCAACGACTCCCACGGGCTCATGGCGCGTGTAACAGAAATAAGGTCCTTGGATCGGAATTGTCTTTCCTTGAATCTTATCTGCCCAGCCCGCGTAATAACGATAGCAGGCGATCGTCAACGGCAGATCCGCGGACTTCGCATCGTTCAGCGGTTTGCCGTTGTCGAGGCACTCGATACGCGCCAGTTCATCGGCATACGTTTCGATCAGGTTCGCGAGCTTATAGAGCAACTCTCCTCGTTTGGCGGCAGACATCCGCGACCAATCGCCGGTCGTAAACGCGTCTCGCGCGGCGATGACAGCCTTGTCGACGTCAGCCCTGTCAGATTCCGAGACATCGGTGATGACCTCGTCAGTCGCGGGGTCGATCGTTTTGAATCGCTTCCCCGAAGTACTTTCGGCCCATTTGTTATTGATGAGCAACTTTGTTGCACCGATCTTTACTTTCTTGTCCGAGGCGGTTGCGGTAGCCATTGAACAATCCTCCTAATAATTTGGGTATTCGCGGTGGGCAAAGACATCGGTCTTTCGTGCGCACCAGTGCAGCAAAACGTACCGTATATCCGGAATTGAAGCAATTGGAATCTGGTTTCAAACTACTTCGCCGTCATCCCACTCTTGGTCGACTTGACATTGAACGTCACATCCGTTTGATATGTGGCCCCGGCATAGACAATCTCTATTGATAGCACGAACGCTCCATTCGCCCCGACTGTATAGCCGGCGGCAGTAAGCGCAGCCAGGAAGTTTCCGTTCAGCGTGACCTGGAACGAAACCTGCAGCGATGTTAGCGTTTTCTTTTTCTCGTTAGCCTTTACTTTGACTGTTAAACCCGCAGTGCGGCCACTGCCGATCGAATTCAACGTGACGGTGTTTAAGACGCTTCCCACTTCGCATGTAAAAGGACCCACCAAAGTCGTTGTTCCGGCCGGCAATACAAAGCTCCCGGTAAACTTGACACTGCCCGTTGTCGCCTTCTCTATCAAGTTTTTCTTCGTTATAGTCAATGGCTGAAGCGGAAGCGCTGCCGAGATAAACGTGAAGGCGCCTGGCGCCGTCACCGTTCCATTGGATGTCGTCACTATGACATCCACAACACCTACGGTGCTCGTCGGCGTCATCACCACCAATTGAGTGTCTGTAAAACTGAAAACTGTGGCCTGGATTCCGCCGAACGTTACAGTCACAACGCCCAGCAGATTTGTCCCGGAAATGGTGACCATTGTGCCGCCAGCGATTGGACCACTCATCGGCGATATCGATGTGATGGTTGGTGCAGATGCTACTTGACCGGCGAAGCTAAAGGCACCTGTACTCGTTGTGATTCCACCAGGCGTGGTGACGGTGACGTCCGCAGGTCCAACCGCGTTTGCGGGTGTAGTTACACCGATCTGCGTGGCCGTGTTCGACGTGATCGTCCCTGCCATCCCTCCGAAGGTTACCGAAGAGGCGCCGGTCAGATTGGTTCCCACGATCATCACGGAAGTACCACCGGTGGCAGGACCACTCGCTGGCGATACCGACGTGATGGTTGGGGCAGGGACTCCAATGACGATGTAGGTAAAGCTGCCTGTACTCGTTACTATTCCGCCGGGTGCGGTGACGCTCACGTTTACTGTTCCTGCCGTGTTCGCGGGTGTCGTTGCCGTAATTTGCGTGGCGCTGTTCGTGTTGATTGTCGCCGCCACCCCTCCGAAAGTCACTGATGTGGCGCTTCCCAAATTTGTTCCGGCGATCGTCACAGACGTGCCGCCCGCGACAGGACCACTCGCAGGCAAGACAGACGTGATGGTTGGGGCAGGGACTCCAATGACGATGTAGGTAAAGCTGCCTGTACTCGTTACTATTCCGCCGGGCGCGGTGACGCTCACGTTTACTGTTCCTGCCGTGTTCGCGGGTGTCGTTGCCGTAATTTGCGTGGTGCTGTTCGTGTTGATTGTCGCCGTCACCCCTCCGAAAGTCACTGATGTGGCGCTTCCCAAATTTGTTCCGGCGATCGTCACAGACGTGCCGCCGGAGACAGGACCACTTGCCGGCATGACCGACGTGATGGTTGGGGCAGGGATGTAGGTAAAGCTGTTTGTGCTCGTCGCCACTCCGCCTGCGGTGGTGACAATCACGTTTACAAATCCTGCCGTGTTCGGGGGCGTCAACACCGTAATTTGCGTGGCAATGTTCGTATTGATTGTCGCCGTCACCCCTCCGAAAGTCACCGAAGTGGCGCTTCCCAAGTTAGTTCCGACGATCGTCACAGGCGTGCCACCCGCGACAGGACCACTCGCCGGCATGACCGACGTGATGGTTGGCGCAGGAGGAGGGCTGCTGACGATATAAACAAATCCGCTCGTGATCGTGAAGATTCCATTGATCGTGGTGACCGAAACATTGACCGGACCAACAGAGTGTGACGGTGCTGTCACATCGATTTGCGTGGCAATGTCCGAGGTGATCGCCGCCGCAACTCCTCCGAAGGTCACCGAGGTCGCGCCAGCGAGATTGGTGCCGGTGATCGTCACTTGGGTTCCGGCATTGCCGCTGGCAGGGATAATCGAGGTGATGTTTGGCGCAGTCGCCGAGTACGTAAATGCGCCGGTGCTGGTGACTTGCCCGCCAGGAGCAGTAACCACGATATCCACGGCGCCGGCCGCCGCCGTTGACGGTGTTATGACTACGATTGTTGTCGCGGTGGCCGAGGTAATCGACCCACCCGCACCTCCGAATGTCACAGACGTGGTTCCCAGCAGATTAGTTCCCGTAATGGTCACCGTGGTTCCACCCGCCAACGGACCGGCAGCCGGGCTAACGGGGGACGAGATGGTTGGGACGCCAACATAGGTGAACCCGCCCGGACTGCCGGCAGGGCCAGAGAGCGCCGTTAGATCGACATCCGCCGCGCCGACCGCGCCCGCTGGTGCCGTGCAGGTGACTTGCGTGGCGCTGACCACAGTTACGTTTGTTGCCACTACGCCGCCAAATGTCACAGAACTGGTTCCAGTCAAATTGGTGCCGGTGATGGTCACCGAGGTGCCGCCCGCGGGAGGACCGCTGGAGGGGCTTATATTCGTAATGGTTGGCGGGGGCAGGTAGGTGAACCCATCCGTGAGTGTCGCTGCTCCGCTTGGTGTTGTAACTACAACGTTCACAACTCCGGCCGCATGCGACGGCGTCGTACACGTGATCTGCGTAGCGTTGACCACAGTGACGTTCGTTGCCGCGACGCCACCGAACGTTACCGACGTTGCATTAAGCAGATTGGTTCCCGTGATGGTGACTGAAGTTCCGCCAGCGGGAAGACCTGAGTTGACGTTCAAAGACGTTACGGTTGGGACCGCGGCATAGAGATAACCGTTCGTCAACGTACCCGTACCGTTCGGAGTCGTCACTGCGACGTTCACCGCTCCTGCCGCGTGCGCTGGCGCCTTGCAGGTGATTTGTGTGGAGCTGACCACAACGATGTTCGTTGCTGCCGTGCCGCCGAACGTCACTGGCGTAGCGCCGGTCAGGTTGGTCCCGTTGATAGTTACGGTATTCCCGCCCGCTGGCAGTCCGCTGGGAGGACTTACCGATATGACGACTGGAGCCGAACCAAACGTGTAAGCGTTGGTGCTGGTGACTGTGTTGCCCGGCGTCGTTACGACGGTCACATTCACTGCTCCGGCGGGAAGGGTGGCCGGCGTCGTACACGTGATTTGCGTGCCACTGACCACATTTACGCTCGTTGCCGCAACGCCGCCGAACGTCACTGACGTAGCTCCGGTCAGGGCGACGCCGGTGATAGTCACAGGCGTCCCGGTCATCGCGGGACCAGTAGCAGGGCTGACGGATGTGATTATTGGAGTGAAGGTATATCCACCCGTACTCGTGACTATCCCAGCGGTCGCGGTGACGACGACATCGACGACGCCCGACACGTGTGCCGGTGTTGTCACCATGAGAGTAGTATTAGTATTGGAATTGATCGTTGCTGCCGTGCCGCCAAACGTTACAGACGTGGCGCCCGCCAAATTGGTCCCAGCGATCGTTACAGGAGTTCCTCCATTCACCGTTCCGGTGTTTGGAGTTATCGACGTGATTGTTGGCAGGGCAAGATAGTTGAACGCTCCCGTGTCGGTGGCCGTCCCACCGCCCGTCGTGGTCACGGCCACATCCGCTGCGCCTGCAGCATGCGCCGGAGAGGTCACAACGAGTTGTGTCGGGGTATTCGAAACGACGGTCGCGGCAATACCTCCGAAAGTCGCGGACGTAGTACCGCCTATTAGATTCGTACCGGTGATGGTCACGGTTGTACCGCCGGCCGCGGGTCCGCTTCCCGGACTCACGAATGTGATCGTGGGCACATCCGCGTAAGTAAAGCCTCCGCTGTTCGCGGCCGTGCCGCCGGGCGCGGTCACCGAGACATCCACAATACCGGAGGCGTGCGCCGGCGTGGTCGCCACCACTTGCGAAGCGGTGTTCGAAACAATCGAAGCGGGAATACCGCCAAAGGTCACCTGCGAGGCGAAGGATAGATTGTTGCCCGTAATCGTGACCGTTGTCCCACCGGCAGTCGGACCGCTGCTCGGAGACACGTTCGTAATGAGCGGCCCGAGCACACCGATCAAAACTCCAGTCTCTTGGTTTCCTGCGCCAATTGCAGACGCGCCAGGAATGATTGCGGAGTTCGTACCGCCAAAACCCCATGAGATCACTGTGCCGTCGTTTTTGAGCGCGACGCTATGGTCAAATCCTGCCGCAATCGCAATGACCCCGTTCAAACCAGGGGGCACAGTGGATTGATTCTGAGAATTGTCACCCCAGGCTACGACCGTCCCATCGCTTTTTAGCGCCAAACTGTGGAGTTGTCCCCCTGAAATCGCAATAACGCCGCTCAAACCCGCCGGAACATTGCATTGGCCGCTGGTGTTGTCGCCCCAAACCACAACTGTGCCGTCATTTTTCAGCGCCAGGTCGTGATAGTATCCGCACGAAACCGCGACCACGTTGTTCAGATTGGGAGGCAATGTGAGTTGACCACCGGTATTGTCGCCCCAGGCAGCCACGGTTCCGTCGCTTTTAAGCGCTAGAGCGCTGTCTTGCCCACCCAACGCTATCGCTTGCACGCCTGCCAGTCCAACTGGAATATTATTTGATGAGGCAAATGAAAAGGCAGACAGGATCGTGCCGTCGTTCTTTAGTCCGAGAATATTATATACGCTTGTGGCAACGGAAGTTATGCCAGTCCAGCCTTCAGCCGCAAAGTCAAAACCACCACCACCCACGAGTTGGACAGTTCCGCTGCTGGTAAGAATCGCGCCATTGCCCAATGATAATAAAATTTCGGCGATTCCAGTGGAGATCGCGATGCTTTCGCCCCCGGTGATGCCCCAGGCCACAATCGTTCCGTCATTCTTCAGCGTTACCGAATGATCAGCACCGGCAGCGATTGCCGTGACTCCGGCCAGTCCCGTGGGCACCGTGCTTTGACGAACCGTGTTGTTGCCCCATGCCACCACCGTACCGTTATTTTTGAGCGCCACTGTGAGGCCGTTACCCGCGGCGATAGCGGTGACGTTCGAGAGTCCGGCGGGTATTGTTAACTCGTTATAAGAGTTGTCGCCCCAAGTCACAATAGTGCCATTGTTCTTGAGTGCCACAGAGTGATTAAATCCGGCGGCGACGGCTATAACATTTGTCAGTCCGTTGGGAACATTACATTGCCCGCTGCCATTATTTCCCCAGGCATTCACAATGCCATTCTTAAGAGTCAGAGCATGTTTGTCTCCCGCCGCGACGGCGTCGGCGCTGACTCCAGAGATCCCGGAAAGTTGAGTGCCCCACGCCACAACCACACCGCCCTTGAGCGCCAGGGAGAACTGACCGCCAGCAGCAATGGCGGTGACTCCAGCAAGGGTGTTGGCAGGGACAGTTGCTTGACCAGCAATATTCTGGCCCCAAGCCACAACTGAGCCATCGTTTTTCAATGCCAGTACTTGGCCGCCGCCCATCGAGACAGAGACAACACCAGACAAACCAGACGGTGCCTGGCACTGTTGATATGTATTATCACCCCAAACCAGTACTGTGCCATCGCTCTTGAGCACGGCGGTATTATTAGCAGACCCGCTCGCGCTGATGTTGATTACACCGTTTATGTAGGCCGGAATTATGTATGCTGGAGAATTAAAAGGGCCAGCATTGTAGTATGCCACCTCCATGGCCACGGTCATGGACGGCAGCACGAGCAACACGGCAGACAGGCAAATCCGCCAGTGGAATCCAACCAGCGAGACTTTGTTTGACGCTTCGGCTTGTGAAAAACGCATGGAACCTCCAAAAAAAATGACAACACACCACCGCACGCGTGAAACGCGACGCGCGTTTTCGAGTCTCAATTCTGAATTACCTCGCTGGAACACACGTCCGCAGAGGTTCTACTTCCTTAGCTCTAACCGCCGGACTACAACCCGGGCAATCTCCACAGGATCTCCCAAGACTGCAATGCCCAGTGGCAACGTGCCGGGCCACAATCTCTCCCGTGGCCATGCTTCTTTCTCCGGATTGAAACCATGAAGTATATCGATCGCGGAATTCCCCTGGGGATCTTTCCCGAGGCAGAACTCAGTCCGAACGCGCCACCACTTCGTTGCCAGTTCTTCTTGCGATGGAGGTCTCGCTTTCTCCGTCCGCGTTCCCATCTCTTCTTTCTTCGCATAATCGAAATGCCCTGTCATCACCGTTGAATGCTGACCGCAGCGGAACAGGCACTCAATTGCGTACCAGCGCGCATGGACCCGCCGCTTAAGCGCTAGAACGATATTGCGGCCCCGCGGGTCGATGCGCATGGCCTTGATTTTTTGCGCTCCCCATTCACGTTCCTCAATCGTGACCGAAGACATTTCCGCTGCGGAAAGAGCTTTGTATAGACCCGCTTTATTGTCTCTCCACAACACGTCCCAATTCTCCAATCCGTGAGTAAAGTCGTCCTGGAACAGGATCTCACCGTCTTCCAGTTTGACGTTCGCGAGTTCTTTGTCGGATGGCAGGGGCAGGAGCTCATCCTGCTCGTTTGTCGCGATATTGCGTTGGCTGACTGCGTCACTTTCAGCCGGTAGGACAGCGAGGCTCCCCGACGTTCGTGCATCGGCGACGGCATATTCACCAGTGGACACAAAAGCCGCCTGTCCATCGGTCGTGCGGGTCAATCGCACCTTGCCCTCTCCCACTTCCAGGCGGGTGAGATCCTTGGTCACGCTGAGAATAAAGTTCGTTCCAACCACTTCCGCTCTGGCTTGCGGCGTGGTAAAAACCATGGGCTTTCCCAGAGGTTGTTTCGCCACATCGCAAACAATAGTGCCGTGGAAGAGTCGTCCGCGCTTGCCATTCGCGTCCTGCCACACCTTGAGTTCGGCGCCGGCTTGCAGCTCCACTGTGGTTGCTTCCGCTTGAAACTTGAAAACGGTTTTGCCATCGGTGGGATCCACAACGGTATCGCCACTTTGAATAACCGTCCCGGCGAGTGCCGCATCCCGCGCGGTTTCACCGCCGCGCAATACAGTTGCATCCTGCGCCGCAGTGGTAATTGTGGCGATCGCCTCAGTTCGCGGCTGCGACTTGACTGCAAACATCCAATACATGCCGGCGCCGATGGCAACGCAAGCGGCCAGCGCGGCGCAAACGCGCCAGCGGAACGCCGTAAGCCGTGTGCTCCATGGGGGCAATGGCAAAACTGTGGATTTCGCCGTAGCGCTCGGAATTTTTAATCGGAATTGGGACTTCGAGGGTATGACGACTTTTTTGTCTGGGGCAGGTACCACGAGCGATTCCCGATTCACTGCAGACGCTGTTTGCGCGTCGCAAAGTTTTTCGGCAATCCCTCTTTCGGTCTGTTCGCCAAAATACGTATTAAGATAACTATGATGGCGAGTCGCAATTGCAAATATCTCTGCGACTTCATGATGCCGGGTCACAAGCCCATCCAGTTCGGCAATCTCGGCATCCGAGGCGACTTGATCGATGTACTTTTGAATCAGTTCGTGAGCTCGATTCAAGGGAATCATGTTCTTCTCTCGCCCAAATGCAATTACCGTCACCAGCGGTCCGACCGCTAGTTTGCCCGGAGCCTTTGCTCAATGCACTTCTGCAAGCCAATTCTTATTCGCGACAACGTTTTGCTCACGGCATCGATTGTGCTGCTGAGATCCCGCGCCAAATCAGCGAGCTTGCGCGACTGTTCATACCGCAGCGCCAGCAATTGACGTGATTTCGCGGGCAGTTGATCCATACAGGAATTCAGCGCTTCGACTTCACGTGGAATCCCGGCTTCAGCTTTGTCGTATGCGAGTGCGATGGCATCGATTGCTTCAGATGACAAGGTAATGGGCCTGGTCTTCTCGCCGGCGCTTTGAAGAATTTTCTTGGCGGCGATTCCTCGTGCCCAAGCTCCGAAGGAACGCTCCGGATCATATCGGTTAAAACTCTTCCAGAGGGTCAGCGCCACTTCCTGGAGAACATCCTCAGCCGCTTGCCGGTCGCGAACCGTGGCCAGTATGAAAGCCTTAATGCCGGTTT
>Ga0206991_10198_pt1 | contig 18658 bp, 17 predicted proteins | sample Alteio_BWMinCont_9_FD_153286 | JGI IMG/M metagenome (GOLD analysis project Ga0206991, IMG submission 153286) | Enriched cells from forest soil in Barre Woods Harvard Forest LTER site, Petersham, Massachusetts, United States -... | ecosystem: Environmental > Terrestrial > Soil > Temperate forest >...
GACGAGATTTGGGCGATGGGTGAGCTGGCACAAATTCTGCCACGCCTGCCTGACTATGCCGAGGTTGTGGTCGCCGCCAACGATCCGTTCAATGTGGTCGAGGAGCTGGAGGCCGCCAAAGCCGCCGATGTCCATCACCGATTGATCGTGATTCCGACCGGCGGACATCTTGGTTACATCGCCGCCGACTGGACATTGGTCAAGGCTCTGCGCATTTTTGGCGGCAAGTACCAGGCGGTGGTTGAGGACAAGCGTACGCCTGACGACGCGCGTAAGGAAGCAATCGACGCGATCGACGATGCGCGAAAGCGGGAGCCGGCTAAGTAATGCGTGGAACGTGATTCGCGATTCACGTAAAGACTATAGAATGGCAATTGATGACTTACCCGGCAAGGACGCCTGTGCCGAATCCCGCCGCCGCGAGCGCCAGGCGATAGTTTTGATTTATGCCGCGGTGGGCGCCGATATTGCCGGATTGCTCTGGCTGGGCGTTCGTGCCGACAGTCCCCCATGGATGAGGATGATCCTCGACTTCCTCAGTCAGGTCGTGGTCGGTGGAGTTATCACGGCGGCTGCGTTTCGCTTTCTACTGTTGTATCCATTCCGTATCTTAGACCTCTTGTTGATCGTGATTATGTTGTCGCTCACCGCCAAATTCGTGCTCGATCAGTTCGGAAAGTTGAGCGCCATTGGACTCATTCGCACGAGCGGTGTCGCCGGTGAAAACATAGGTGCGATTGTGTTGGTTTGTACGATCGCGGGAAGCATTCTAATGGCTGGGGCGGCTATTGGATTGCGTACGTGTCACAAGCTCAAGATCGAACGGCCGCTGGATCGCGCGCTGGCGGTCTCCGCGTCGATGCTCTCTCTCCCGGCCTCGGCCGGCTCGATCGCGTTCGGCGTGCTGCTGGCAATGGCCGCGGCAAAACCAGGTTCGTTCGAAGTCCATGCGCCATTTGTAATAGGATTATGGTTTGTATCGCTTGCGATCACGTTCATCAATGTCAGAAACTTCGGACGAATGCTGACACTGGGCACAGAGATAACAGCGAAGGAAAAACTGCCGAAGTAGTGCATCTACCGGCCTCTTTCGCTCGTCCACGTTGTCGCTCGATTCCGTCCGTTTTGCTTGCTCAAATAGAGCGCCTTGTCGGCACGCGAGATCAAAGACTCACCAGTCAGTCCCGGCTGGTGTTGAGCGATGCCCAACGATATAGTGATCGGTACTGCCTGTCCCTTATCACCGAGGAAAGACGCCGCTTGCACGGCTGCGCGCAAGCGTTCTCCCGTTTGTTCCGCAGCCTCCAGCGCGGAGCCGGGCAGGAGCAATGCCAGCTCTTCGCCGCCATAACGGAATGCGATATCGCCACCGCGCAGGCCCTTGCGCAACACGCTCGCAACGCCTTTTAGAATCATGTCTCCCGACAGATGGCCGTGCGTATCGTTGACCTTCTTGAAGTGGTCGATGTCGCATAGAATCAGGCAGAAATTTTGCCCTAGCGACGCCGCGTCGGCGCGCAATTTCTCAAGCGTCACCAGAAAATGCCGTTTGATGAACAGTCCCGTGAGTCCATCGGTAATCGCCTTTCGATCGTCCTCGTCTTTCTTCATGGCCAAAGCGATATGTTTGGCGGATTCCAGAAGCAATTCTTCAAGCGCCTCCGCCTCAGGCCCGCTGAAGCCGTCCAGCGAACGGCGAATACGCAGCACGCCGACCGGACGCTGATCTGCCAATAATGGAACACAGAGCATCAGGCCGTCGTTCAGTCCGCTCTGCGATGGGCTTGGTGGCGGCTGGTCTTGGCGTACGGTTCGGCGCCGCTCCAGCGCCTGCGCCGCGAAAACACATGCCGCCGAACTGTAATCGATCTTCGACAAGCCCGTTTCCAGGATCTCCGCGGGATCGCTGGACGTCAACGGATCGTGGTTGGCTTGCGCGCCGCGCCTCCATTGAGCCTTGGCCACGGCCGTTCGGCGCAGTTCGAGCATGCCTTCGACAAACAGGTGGCAGCCCTCGCGCGCGATTGTCGCGGAATTCTTCGCCACACGCAGCGGCGATGGCGAACCATTTCGTATCCCGGGCGTTCCGTCCGGTCTCTCAATCCCGCTTGCCGGGCCAGCGGAGGGGAGGGGATGCTCCTGCCGATCCGCCGCCAGCGCCTGAATCAATTCTTCCGTATCGAACGCAACGAATACCTCTTCCTTATTGGTGATGCGCAAACACGCCGCGGGTTGGACGCTGTTTTGTCCTGTGGCGGCGAATAGCGATACCTCGCGCGCCTCGAATAAATCGGCGATCAGTGTCAGAATGCGATGTAGACGTTCGTGGCGTTGCGGTATGGCCGTTGAACGGTGGATTTCGCGCATGAGTGCCAGGCCTTCCGCCTGCGCGCGCATGCGCCGGGCCTGGAGCATCGCCATATCGCGTTGAGCTTGCGCCCGCAAAATCTCGCATTGAGCGGTATCGAGCAAACGCCGATTTCTTACTCTTTCCCACGCCCCAAAAACGATGCCAAGACCCGCACCCGCGATCAGGAGCGATGCAGGAAGCGACGCTTGCAAATTGACCGGCAAGTGAAGACCGAGCGACGCACTGGCTGAAAGAGCGCCTCCGGCAATCAAGATTCCGCCCGTGGCAAACCTGGAGGCAGTCTCAATGTGTGCAATGAGTGATCTCTCCCCCTTAAAAGGGGTGGGGTGGGATGGTCTGCGGTTGGGACGGCGCGTAGGAGCGGCTCCAAGCGCTGTATCAACGCCTTCGTGACTCCGGGCACGTCCGATAGGTCCCATATCGATTGGAAGGCTCCGCGCTTGTGCCGTTCCTGAAGGATCGCCTTGGCCCGCGACGCTCCAACTCCGGGGAGCATTTCCAAATCATTCTGCGTGGCACTATTGATGTCCAGCCGCCACGTGGCCGCATTCAAAACATCCAAGCGATTCGTGCCATTTCGCGAAACCGTTTGAACTCGAATCTCAGATGCCGAGGCAAAACGTACTCTTCCAATCGCAGGCCAGGCGCCAACGAGCAGGATGAGCATCATCCAAAGACTCAGATCGCGCGGCCGCAATACCCATGGATCAGAGGCAGACACATCCACGTCTTGAATCGGCGTTTCCATTTTCGCGCTGAAGCATATTGTGCGTTCGGCAGGAAGCAACAACTGACGACGCAAGCGCGCCTGTCATTTTAGGTCTGTTGAGGCACTTGCGCCTTCCGCGCCACTGGCTATGCGCTGTTCGAAATCGTATACTGTCAGCGACTCAGATTCGTCCAAAGAGGGACACAAAACATGATCTCTGATCTTCCCGCTTGGGCGCAGGAATTGGCGCGCACCTACCAGGGTGGCGCGGTGAATACCTTTCTGCTCCACGGCAACGTGCACGATCTGGCTCCCGTCCGTGAAGGCAATGGTCTGCGCTTCGTCAGTCTCAAAGATTTTCTGACCAGGACCATGTTCCCCCGGCGCGAGCTGATCGTCTGTTACGACCAATCGGCCGGCATCTGGTTTCCAAACTCCGCGATGCGTGAGGATTTTGCCAAGGTTGTCAAGGCCGTCGATACGGTGCAGGGCACAAACTTCTCCGATCATTTGCCACGTGAACCGGCCAGGGCGCTGCCGCTGATTGAGCGCTTCTTGCGCACGCGCATTATGGACAAGCCTAACTATCGTGCCGCTGTGCTGCTCGACTACGCCCATTTTGTTGCGCCGGCGAGCTTGGGATACTCATTCACGCAGGACGAGGCGGCTAGCTTGATTACGCTGCACAAATGGTCGAGCGACCCCGCATTTACGCGCGCCGACATCACCATTGTGCTGATCGCCGAGAATCTCTCCGAACTGCATCCCCTGCTGGTGCGTTCGCCGTACACGACCAAGATCCACATTCCGTTGCCCGACCAGGACGAACGGCTGGAGTACCTGCGCACGCTTTCGTCGCCGGCTGAAGTGTCGCGTCTCAGCGCTCTGACATTGGAAGAGATAGCAGTCCATACGGCGGGCCTCTCGCGGGTTAACGTCGAACAACTCCTGGCCAAATCGCGTCTGGCTCACGGAATGGGATTCGACGACGACAGCCTGGAGCGTTCGTCCGGCGACGTTGCGTCTTCTCCACCGAAAAAGCTCGATTTGGATGCGCTCTTTGCCGAAAAGAAAGCGTTGATCGAAAAAGAATGCTTCGGCCTGCTCGAGTTCCTTAATCCCCAACGCGGTTTGGAAGCAGTCAGCGGCCACCAAGCCGCAAAGGCCTGGCTCGAGGATGATGCGCGGTTGCTTAAAGAGGGCAAACTCGACGCGCTACCGATGGGCTACCTGATCTGCGGCCCGGTTGGCACCGGCAAGACGTATCTGATGACCTGTTACGCTGGCACGCTTGGGATTCCATGCGTCAAACTGATGAACTTTCGCAGCCAGTGGCAGGGCGCGACCGAAGGCAACTGGGAAAAAATCATCAACACGCTGAAGGCCACCGGTCCTGTTGCCGTAATCATTGACGAAGCTGACGCCGCGGTCGGCAACCGCGACAACTCCGGCGACAGCGGCACCAGCTCACGCGTTTTTTCAATGTTGGCACAGCAAATGGGCGACACCAATTACCGCGGAAAAATCCTCTGGTTCCTTCTGACCTGCCGCCCAGATCTGTTGCCCATCGACCTTAAACGCCAAGGCCGCGCCGAAGTGCATATCCCGCTTTTTTACCCAGACAGTGATGACGAAAAACGGACGTACTTCACGATTCTGGCCAAGAAGAGCGGCACGTCGCTCGATTCCAAGGACGTACCCGATATGGGTCTAAAAATGCGCCTGTCGGGATCGGACATCGAAGGAGTGGTCACGCGCGCCAAGCGCCGGGCTCTGTTGCGCGGCGCGATGTCGATCGGTGCCGAGGATCTGGCTGGCGAGCTGAAGAGTTTTTCGCCTACGAGCAATAGCGAAGAACTCGAATTGCAAATTTTGGCGGCCGTGGTCGAGTGCACGCATCAGGATTTTTTGCCGGCGGAGCTGAAGAAGATCGATCGTGCGGAGGCGGCGAAGAAGGTGGAGACGATGAAGCGGGGGGGCGCGTAAGATAATCCATACAATTGCGGGTAACGCCATGACTGTGGATTCCCAAGCCACGCCACATACGGGTCGTCCCTTGACCTGGGCAGTTGTGATCGCGGCCTGTGTCCCGGCGGCTGGAGCCTTGACTGCGCCATTTTACGGGCTCGACGACCATGCAATGATTCACAACAACCCTAATGCAACAGGGCCGCTGTCGCCAAATTTATTTTTCGGCCACCATCTTTCACATTATGCGCCGCTTCACGAACTATTGGTATGGATCCAGTGGCATCTGTTCGGCGATCATCCTCTCCCGTATCGTATCGTGAGCGTGTTGCTTCACGCCGGCGCGGCATGGGCATGCATGGCGATGCTGCGCAATTTAACGCATCGTCCATTGCTGGCGCTAGGCATTGCAGTCTTGTGGGCATCCCACGCAATCCAACCGGAGTCTGTGGACTGGATAAGTGAGCAAAAGACCCTGTTGTGCGGCCTGTTCAGCTTCTGGGCGTTGGCTGTCTACTTCAATCAAAACCGTCCTCGCGTTCAACGCGTGGCGCTTGCGACGCTCTTGATGAGCGCAGGCTGTCTAAGTAAATCATCCGGTCTTGTCGTTGCGCCAATCGTGCTAATTTATGAGCTTTGCGGCCTCTCTCGCGTCCAATCCGCGGCCGACGACGACAACCGACCGTCACCAACCTGGATTACAGCGATGCTATCGTATGCACCATTCCTGATTCTTTGCGCATTATTTGTATGGCTGGGGTTGTGGGCGGCGGCTGTGTACCACAGCGCGTCCTGGACGTTCCGGGACATGGTCCTGAACCTGCCTGGCACGCTGATGATTTACCTTCGCGTTGCATTCCTGCCATGGACGGCCAGTTTCTTTCAGCAGTTGGAGCGTGTCGGATCGTTCGCGTCACCAGCATTTTGGGCAGTCTTGACCGTACTGCTAAGTATCTACGGGATGGGCATCCTGGTGACGATGCCAGTAATGCGAAGGCTGTTCGTGTTTTGCGGACTGGCGTGGGTTGCGGCACTGGGCCCAATGCTGAACGTATCGCAATGGACGTTTCCAGCGTATGACAGGTATCAATATCTGGCGCTTCCATTCTTGATCACCGGGGCAGCCCTGCTCTTTGACGGCATGCTCCTTCGCTATATCCACGAGCGAGCATTCATTGGTTTCAATCGAGTGAATCAATTGATCTGGGCCGCGGTCATTGGAGTTGTCGCGGTGACGGGCTTTTTGCGCGGAACGCTTTTTGGCAACGAAGTGTGGGTCATGTTAGATGCCGTTAAAAAAGCACCCGATAATCCCATGGCGTCCGCACAGCTTGTGTTTGCGCTCTACCCGGAATGGCAGCGCGCAAGACAATTGCACGACAGCGCGCTACAACAATCGCTTGCACGTACGATTGGCACTGCGGCACGACGCGTGCATCGCTTCCGAAATTTCTCTGAATTATTTATGACGCCCGTGCCATTACTGCTGATGGCTGGGCAAGTGTTGCATGAAACTGGCATTAATGACGATGCTCGATCGCTCCTGGAAGCCGTACTGAACGACAATTATTCTTCACGGTTCACCATGGAATGCAACGTGGCGCGCCGAACGCTTGCAATCATCGCCATGGATGATGCCCAATCGCGATTGCAACAAGCCAAGTCTCCAGAAATTCCTCCGGACGCGGCGCGGGAATTGGCCGGGACCGCGCTAAAGGATCTGGAACGCTCCCGGGAGTTGTTCGGCGCTTCCGATTCAGGTTCGTGGTTGGCATACGCCGCGCACAACTTTCTTGCACAATCCTACGCACAGAATAATTTATCCGCGAAGTATGAGGAAGAGAATCGCGCCGCCGAAGCTGCTCTGATGCAAATCGAACAGCGCTCACCACTGTACGGAAAAGCAAACGACGAATTGACGCGCCTTCGTGCGCAGCGAGGCGCAAAAAAGTAACCGTTCAGTCGGTGACCCTTTTGCACCACAAAGGACGCAAAGGTAGAACAAGAATAGGGTTGCGAAAAATTTTGCGTATGCTTCGTCATTTATCGAATAATCTGAAGCTCTTTCATTGCCATCTCTTTAGTCTTTGAGTCCTTTGCGTCTTTGCGGTGAAATCATGTTTAAGGTTCGCCAATGCAGTACAGCGCCGTGCTGCCGCGAACGTACATGCGCTTGCCAGCGAAGACAGGGCTGCATTTGAACGGTTCCAGCGTGTTGCGGGCGATTTCTTTGTATTCCTTGCCGGGTTCCACGACGGCGGTGACACCGTTGTCACTGCTGACGAATAGATATTTTCCCGCAAGCGCGACACTGGGATAGCATGTGCCGCCAAGCCCGAGGGGCTTTTCAAATACCGTCGCGCCTGTTTTGGCGTCCAACGCGCTGAAATGCCCTTTTTGATTCACGACATAAAGCAATCCATCGATGAAAACTGGCGATGCGTAGTAGCGATCCTTTTGATCCTTGTCGAATTTAATCTTCCAGACCGGGTCCAGCGTCAGCATATCCGCCGGTTTATCGGGCAAGGTCAGCGCTTTGGAATCGTATTGGTCGATAAAGTAGGCTACATTGTCGTGGATGAACGGGCTATTGTATTCCAGTTTCGAAACGTGCGGTGCGAGGATTTTGCCATCCGATGTGCGCACAAGGTCGCCCGCGGGCGTTAGAATACAATCGGCGTCGCCGATCTTGACCACGGCGGGTGTTCCGAAGGAGCTTGGGACTTTTGCGGTCCAGATTGTTTCACCGGTCGCGGGATTGAGCGCATGCAAATCGTTCAGGTGAACAAAAAGTCTCTGGCCGGCGAGGACCGGCGACTGGCTATGCCCCCAGCCATAACTATTACCTGGATTTTCGAGTTTGCGGATCCACACGCGCTGCCCATCGATACTATAGCAACAGACGACGCCGTTGCCGAAGATTTCATAAACATTCTTTCCGTCGGTTGCCGGCGTGCTGCTGGAATAGCCATTTGTGCCGTGCGCCGATGGCGGCAGGCAGGAAAGAAAAGGCTGAAGCTTTTTATTTATGTCGGTGACTTTTGCGTTCGCTTCATCCACTTTCTGTTTGGCATCGGCGTCGTCAGGTGTTTTTTTGAAGATATCTCTTGCCTGTTGCAGTTCTTTTGCCGCTGCCGCTTTTTCTTTCATAAGCGGTGCGCTTTCGAGCAGCGCTTTCTTCCGCTCTTCGAGTTCCTCGGGTGTGGCCGCGTCCTCAAATGTGTTAGATTGCTGCCAGAGAATTTTGCCGTCGGCCACATGGACGCACAGAAGCGTTTCGGGTTCGGCGCAGATGAAGAGGATGTCTCCTGAGATGACCGGTGACGCATTACTGAAAGCGCTTAGCGGCGTCGACCAGACGATGTTCTTGATCTTCGACCATTCGGTCGGTGGAGTTGCGGATGGATAGGCGCCGGAACCGTCCGTGCGCCAGCCAACAAAATCCTGAGCGTTGGCTTGCAGTGTGGCAAGCACACCAATCACGGCCAGCGAGACAAAAGACTTCATTACGTGTTTCCTCATTGGGCGCTCCTGAAACCGGTGGCTAGAAAACAGCCTTATATATAGAGGACGAATGTCCAATTTTACACCCACGATTCTCAAGTTTATTGTTGAACGCCGGGTTTCTTGAGGTTTGGTGTTTTTTGGACTAGGCGGGATGAAGAATGCCTAAACGCTTGCGGAAGAATACCTGGTGTGTTTACCTCGTCCGCTGCGCCGATGACACATTATATTGTGGCGCAACGAACAACTTGATTGGCAGAGTCGCGGTTCATAACTCCGGACGGGGCGCTAAATACACGCGGTCGCGGCGGCCAGTCGACCTCGTTTGGTTCAAGAGGTGCAGTTCCAGATCGAACGCATTCAAAACCGAATCCGCGACAAAAAGACTTACGAGGGTTCAGAAGGACCGTCTTGTCGCTGAATGCGTTAAACACCTATCGTTACATGATTCGCGAATCGTAAACCAAGTACGGCCAACGGAGGGTGGCACGGGCAGTGCTTTTCTGTCCGTGCCGACGCCACATTGAACTTACTCAGATCCCAATCGCGATACACGCGTTACTGTGTTTTATTGACCCGGGTAGAGCCTGTCACACTCCGCGTAACACTGATCACGGCCTTGATTTGGACCACTATTTTCTGGACTTCCGTAGAAACCATCACAGAGTTGATAACACTCAGTCTTGGTCTTATGGAGGTCGATATTGTTGGATTTGGGATCGAGAATGTGCGAACCCGTCATGACCAACAAAACTGCAACCAACGAGAAAACCTGAAAAGTCATTTTTCCGTTCATGTTTCTGCCCTTTCTGCGCATTTCGTGCGCACTACTTTTGAAGATGCCAACACATTATTCATCACGGCATCGCGTACTTGTTTCCACGTGTGCATGATGTTCTCTAAAGTCGTTTATTTTTGTGAAGTAATTGTGTTTTTTGTGTCAATAATTTGTTATTCTTGCGGTTTTAGCACTTTGACCCAAGGCCGAAGCAATGCTAAAAATTCTATGTAAGAATCCATTCCCAAACCACCTCCCTTGAAAAATTGGTTGGCGATCTGGCGGGGGCCTATTACCGCCGAATTAATGTCTAACACCGCCTTGTCTATCAGGTTCTGATTTGAAATCAGGACCGTCAAGGTCATCCGACTCTGGACCCATTTTGAGTGATTATAGTTTTGGATTTCGAAATTTGGATTTCGGGATTGCCGTCAATACCCTGATCCCTTCCCCTTGGTCTTATCCGTTTCTTCCGGCTCCGGTTTCTTCTCCAGCAATTTCGGCGGCACGTAGGGTTTCACGTGACGGTCGATCGCCGCCATGATGTTTTTCATTTCGCGTTCGGTCATCGTTCCGTAACAGCCGAAGATAGTGTCTTCGCGACGGGCCAGCATCGCCAAACTATTAAAGAGACGCCCTTGGTAGCCTTCGATTCCAATACCCAATTCGCTGGTGGGCGATTCCTTGTCCATCGCTTCCCTGACTGCTTTGACCAGACCCTTAATGTCCGAATTTTCCTTTGCGCCGGCGAGAAAGACCTTGCATTCGCGGTTGTCAATTCGATAGAGCGCCGTAACGCCTCCGCCCTTGAAAAGACCCAGGCCAAGTGGATCTTCCTTGTCAAGACGCTCAGTGGCCGGAACGCGATTCTCGTAGGGCAGATATCCGACCAGTTCGATGTCGGTGATGTCGCGCGGAATGCGATCGGAGATCGCGCGCCCGAAATTGATCAGCATTGTGCGGCGCGCGGGATCTGCATCGCCGCTTAAGTCACGGACGATAATCAAATAACGGTCTTGGACGAACATCAATCGCTGGGCGTCGACAGTGGCGTGCACGCCGATCTTGACATAATTGGAATCGGCCAGCAACCCTGGACGGATATTACTATACGCGCCATAAGCGTTCTGTTTGGAGCCCATCTCGGTGACTGTCATGCGTGCCTTGGGCGGACGCTCCGGAATACCGTATTCGGCCATCATGGTTGATAGCGGCGCCCATTTCTTCAAAATAGCGAACTTCTGCGCACCGCCAAGCTGCTCCTCTATGGCCTTGGTTTCTATTTTTTCAGGCTTCTTGAGTTGGCGATAACTGGCGACGTACTTGGATGGTGGAAAGATTTCTTCTTGAGGAACTTCGTACTGCTGCACACCGTCCTGGGTGACCGTGCAGCCGGAAAGAGCCAGCACGAGAGCGGAGAAAATTCCGACCATTCCCGCGAGCGAACAATCCCACTGTACGCGTGTAGTCATGTTGATAGAGACTTATAACGGATCGAGGACTTCAAACAAGTGGGCGATATCCTTGAAACTCTTCGGCATCCCTGCATAATCCGTTCTTTCCCAATTCGAAGGAGAGGACGCATGGCATTCAAACCGCGGCGCCGGCGCAAGATCGGCAGCAAGAAACGACGTAATCGAAAATTGATGCGTAAGAAGAAGTAGGATTACGGCAGTTTTGAGTTGCGAGTTTTGAGTTTTGAATTGAACCGACCGCGCGAATCGAACAGTACGCGAATTCAAAATTAAAAACTCGAAATTCAAAACTATCCGTTAGGACCACCGACCGATGCGGACTCGTGTTTGTATATTTTTTTCACGCAATGCCGCTCGCGGGCTGAACGCCGGCTCGGTTGCGCGAAACTCCGCGCAGTTTGCTGTTGCCATTTTTTTACTTGGGTTACCGGGGGTAGCGTTTCCCGGCGAAGCTGAGCCCCAAGCGTCTCCACCTGCGACGCACGCTCCAGAAGTGGTTGAAGAACCTCCTGCGTCGGCTCAACCGCTGCCGCGCGTAAAGCTTGCGACGGCTCGCGGAGAAGTTGAGATCGAACTTTACGAAGACGACGCACCTAATACCGTCGCCAACTTCATCGAACTGTGCGAGAAGCACTTTTTCGACGGACTCGTCTTCCACAATGTTGTCGAGGGACGCTGGGTGCAGACCGGCGATCCGACGGGCACTGGCCGTGGCGGTCCCAGCTACAAGTTCGCGCATGAGATCAACGCCGAATATCTGGGACTTGATAAGAAAGTGGTCAAAGACTTCGCCAGGGATTATAAACTGACGCCGGCGCCGGGCACCGAAGAGATGTCTCTGAAGGATCTGTACGAAAAACAAGGCTTTCATTATCTAAAAGGTCTGAAGAGCCATCCGGTAACAAAAGGCAGCGTGGTGATGGCCTACAGCCAACCGGATTCCAACGGCTCACAGTTTTTTGTGGCGCTCAGCGATTGCCCATGGCTCAACGGTAAACACACGGTCTTCGGTCATGTGATCTCCGGACTCGAAGCGCTCAAGATTGTTAAAAAAGGGGATCTGCTTGAAAAGGTAGAGGTTCTCACCAAACGGGATCATCCATACAAGGTTAGAACGCTAGAGACGGCCACGAACGAAGCGAAAGCGGAGCAGAAATGAAAAGGAACTCACAAAGGGTAAGGAGCAGGGGGCAGGGGTTAGGAACGGCACGCCGCACCGCGCTGCTGCTTGTCACCGCTATTCTGGCAACGCTCTTCCTTGCCGGTTGCAACGACGAAGGTCCGAAATATTCCGGGCCGGCGCTGCCGTATAAGGCCGAGCCGCCGCCGCCCGATCCCGAGGCAGTCATCAAAACAAGCGCGGGTGATATCACCGTACAATTATTTGAAGAGGACGCACCTAACACGGTCGCTAATTTCATCACGCTCGCTGACAATAAGTTTTACGATAACCTATTGTTCCACCGAATCGTCAAAGGCTTCATGATTCAGGGCGGAGATCCAAAGGGGGACGGTACTGGCGGACCGGGGTATAAATTCCCCGACGAAATCGATGACAATTCCAATCCGATGGACAAATATACGTTGGCGATGGCTAACTCCGGGGCAAATACTAACGGCTCACAGTTCTTCATTGTTACCGATCCAAAAGGCCGTCCGGAGCTTCAGCACAAGCACACTATCTTCGGAAAAGTCACTGAAGGTCAGGAAGTGGTCGATACCCTGGACAAGTCACCGGTCGTTCCAAACAAGACGGGTGAGAATGAATCGCCAAAACCAGAGGTGAAGATTCTTTCCATCCGAATAACCTCTAGACGCGCTCATCCGTACGAAGTTCACGATAAGATATTGGACCCACCGCCACCGCCCAAACCGGTTGTGCTTCCTCCCATTGCTCCACCTGCTCTGGCACCCAAACCTGACGAGAAGAAACCCGATGAAAAAAATTCGGACGCCAAAGTGCCTGATCAAAAAACCGACGCAAAAGGTGAAAACAAACCGGACGAGACAAAAAAGTAAGAAGGAAAAAGAAAGAAGTATAAAACAAGTTCTTCGTACTTCTTCCTTTTGGCTTCTTGCTTTCTCTTAAAAAAGGAGGGTATCGATGGCTGAACCGAATCCCGTCGTTTCCATGCAGACTACCGCCGGCGAGATCGTGCTGGAGCTTTTCGAGGATGCCGCACCCAACACCGTGGCGAACTTCGTGGCGCTGGCTGAGAGCGGATTTTACACTGGCAAGAACTTCCATCGTATCATCAAGGACTTCATGATCCAGGGCGGCTGCCCTCAAGGGACCGGCACTGGCGGTCCCGGCTACAATTTCGCCGATGAATTTAAAGGCAATCCACATAAGGTAGATCGCTACACGCTCTGTATGGCCAACGCCGGACCCAATACCAACGGCTCCCAATTCTTCATCGTCACCAAGACCGATGGCTGTAGCTGGCTGACCGGTAAACACACGGTTTTCGGAAAAGTGACCAAGGGCTTCGACGTCGTAGATAAGCTCGGCGTATGCAAGACCGGTTCGGGAGACCGCCCCAATCCCGAACAAAAGATGACATCCGTGACTGTAACGTCGAAACGTGCACACCCTTACGCGGTGAAGAAGTTGTAGTGACAGCGGTGAGTTGTTAGTGATGAGTGGCTAGTAAATGCCTGGCGTCTCTATCGGCGAAATCAAATGGGCGTTCGAACTCGTCCTTCACACCTTGAAAGGGTGGGGTAGGGGCAAAGGTGTTCATTGCGTTTCCTGTTTTTGGTCGGCGGATAAATTTATTCTTTTGAACGAAACTGTATTACAAGCCGTCTCAACACAATCCGCTTCTACCCCCCCCTTTCAAGGGGGGGAGGCATTGTGAGTTTGCGTATCGGCGTCGTTGGCTTGGGCCATCTGGGTAAATTCCACGCTGAAACGTTCGCGCGTCTTTGCCACAAACGAGGTTCGCAGTTCACTTTTTCCGCCGCGTGCGACGCTTCACCGGCCGGGGAATCCGTGGCCAAATCCTGCAAGACGCCATTTTTTCGCGACTTTCGCGAGCTCGAAGGCAAAGTCGATGCCGTCTCCATCGCCGTTCCCACGACGTTCCACCGCGAGATCGGCGGGTATTTTCTCGAGCGCGGCATCCCTTGTCTCATAGAAAAACCACTGGCCAAAACCGTCGCCGAAGCCGAAGAACTCATCGCAATGGCCGCGCATAAAAGTACGGTCTTGCAAGTCGGCCACGTCGAGCGTTTCAATCCGATTGTCCGCGCCGCCGCGCCGTACTTCGGTCGTCCGCGCTTCATCGAAGCCACACGCATATCGCCATACCCGTTCCGTTCGACCGACATTAGCGTTACGCTCGACCTGATGATTCATGACATCGATCTGGCGCTTTCGGTGACGCAGGAAGATCCCGTTGAGATTCGAGCCGCGGGAACGCCGGTATTCTCGGCCACCGACGACATCGCAAACGCTCGGTTGGAATTTCAATCTGCGGTGGCCAACGTCAGCGCAAGCCGCGTGTCGCTCAAAAAGGAGCGCAAGTGGCGCATCTTCCAGGAGCATGGATACCTTTCGTTGAACCTGCTTGAAAACGAGGGCGTCTTCATCGAAAAGTCGGAGGCGCTCAAGAGCGGGGCGATCGATCCGTCGAAACTCAGTCTTGCGTCGGTTGGAATTGCCGCGCTGACGTTTCAACTCGAAAAGTTAGTCAAGCGCGTCACGCTCAAAGGCGACAAGATGCCTGCATTGGAAGCCGAACTGGCCGATTTTCTTTCCTGCGTCGCTGAAAAACGCCGCCCGTTAGTTGATGGCGGAGAAGGATTGCGCGCGCTCAGGGTAGCCGAGCGGGTAATGAGCTCGATGAAGAAGCTATAGGAGAATTCAAATGGCCCAATCTGAAATTTCACTTTTCGATCGAGTTGACGTGGCATCGCAGGCCATCACTGGGATCGTGCGCACGCCACCTCGCGTGGCTATCGTTTTAGGAACCGGACTCGGCGGTCTAGTCAAACAGATCGAGAACATCAAGGAGCTGCCCTACCACAGCATTCCGCACTTTCCGGTTTCAACGGTCGCAAGTCACGCCGGCCGTGTTGTTACTGGAACGCTTAATGGTACTCCGCTTATCGCGTTCGACGGGCGCTTTCACTATTACGAAGGCTGGACGCTCGAACAAATCACACTGCCTGTACGCGTGGCCAAAGCGCTCGGCGCTGGCACGCTTTTCTTAAGCGGCGCCGTGGGTGGCATGAATCCACTGCATAAAAAAGGCGATCTGGTTCTTATCGACGATCACATTAATCTGATTCCGGGAAACCCGCTGATCGGCGCCAATGACGAACGCCTTGGCCCGCGCTTTCCCGATATGTCCGCGCCGTACGACCAAGCATTATTGAAGCGCGCCGAAGAGATCTGCCTGGAAGAGCGTATCCGCGCGCATCGCGGTGTCTACGTTGCGGTAGCCGGTCCGAACCTGGAAACGCGAGCCGAATACCGTTTCCTGCGCGCCGCCGGAGCGGACGTGGTCGGCATGAGCACCGTACCGGAAGTATTGGTCGCGGTTCACGCCCGCTTGCGCGTCTTCGCGGCCAGTATCGTCACCGACTGCTGCCTGCCCGATGCTCTGGAACCGGCGAAGCTCGAAGACATTATCGCTGTCGCCAACGCTGCTGAACCGAAACTGACCAAGCTGGTGTCGCGGCTGATTGCGGAACTGAACTGAATGGCTTCACCAAAGAGATACAGAGGCCCAGAGAAAAAGATGGAAAAAAATGAATGAACATTTCTGAAACTAGTGCCTCAACAGACCTAAAATGACAGGTACGCGCCGCGTATTTTGAACCGGATCGAGGCGCATGTGAGGGAAGATATTGAATGCAATCTCTGACCGAACAGGCAACGATGAGCCGGTTCAAAAGACGCAAGCGCACCTGTCATTTTAGGTCTGTTGAGGCACTAGCATCCATATACTGATTGCGTTTGCCAGGGGTGGCGTTAATCTAAATAAAGTGCGGGTGGAAGAGATTGTAAACGATGAAGGACCTGTATTTTAAATCTATTGCGGTCTTTGGGTTCCTGGCCAGCACCAGTCTGCAAGCTGACACCGTCGTGATGAAAAACCTCGAATCGCTGCAAGGCGATTTGATTAAAGATACACCTGATTGGGTCGAGTTGCGAGTCGAATACGGCACGTTGAAAATCCCGCGCGAGAAAATCCTGCGTATCGAAGCCGATTCACCTGAAATGCTTGCTGAACGCGAAGCCAAGGCGGCGCGCGAGAAGGAATTGACCGACCAGATGCTCGCCGAGGGAAAAGTAAAGTACCATGGTAAATGGGTCACGCCGCAGGAGAAAGCTGCCGAAGAAGCAAAGATCGCCGAGGCCAAGCGCAGGAAGTTAAAGGAGATTGCCGCCGCTTTGAAGAAGGCCGCCGAAGCGCTGGCGCTCAAACTGAATCAAGAAAAACAGCAATTAGAACAGGAAGCGGCGCAGGCTCAGGTCGACGCGCAATCGCAAAAGCAGAAAGATCAGTTATTAAAGCAACAACGCAATAATCCTTACCGCCCATCCATTAATTCAGTTGATTCAGTAAACGGCCAGACATTGCAGCAGCTTCAGCAAAATTGATTTCAAATGAATGGCTCTTTTTCCGCTTTAGCGGACGATGCACAATACAATCAAACGCTGCTAACTCACGTGGAACGCGATCATGGTTATATCGTCTTCCTGCTCGCTCGCGCCAATATGACTCTGTACCGACTCTTCCATTATATCGATCAATTCAGCGACGGGACGGTTGTAGTTCTTGAGCAGCAGATCTTTGATTCGTTCCTCGCCAAATTCTTTCTTTTCGCGGTCAGGAGCCTCGGCCAGGCCGTCGGTGTATTGAAAGAGCAGATCGCCCTGACAAAGTTGAATGCTCTCTTCCTTTGTAACGACGCCAAAGGTCTTGCCGCCCTTATCGACGCCAATGACCATGCCGTTGGGTTTGATTTCCTGAATCTGCGGTGTGCGCAATGGATTGACCAGGAAGGGCGGACTGTTGCCGGCGCGCGCAAAACGGAAGATATGCTGGTTCGTATCGAGAATTCCGTACGCCGCTGAAACGAATGTCTGGCCGTCAAGGTCTTTGCCCAGGTCGGCGTTGGTCAGAGCCAGTGCTTCTTTGGGACTTGACAATCCGCGAGCGTAAATCTGGAGAGCCTTCTTGGCCATCCCCATGATGATGCCGGCTTCAACGCCGTGTCCAGACACGTCGCCCATGGCGATTCCGATCTCGTGATCGCTCACGTGAATGAAATCGTAGAAATCTCCGGATACGTTAGCGCATGGCAAATACAGACTCTTGAATTCGTAGCCCTCGACTTTGGGCATGCTGGGGAGCATATGAAGCTGGCGCTGACGCGCGGTCTTCATGCTCTTTTCAAGCTCCGACTTTTGGCGAAGCTCCGTTGCTAGTTGCTTTAGACGTGAGGCGTCCACTGCGTGCGCTTTCTGACAGGGTTCACAGACTGCAATCAGACTCCACCTTACATGTGCGCTGCGAGTCAATCAAGACGTGATTCGGAAAACGTGATTCGTGATTCGTGAATACGCATTGGACGTTCTATCCAAATTCGGAAACGCAAAACGCGAACTCAGGCTGTGGACGTACGGAAAAAGCAATGCGTGTGCACTAATTCACGAATCACGAATCACGAATCACGTTTCACTTTTCACGCACCCCGTTTCACGCGTTCCAGCATCCATCCGAGTGTGAATAGGATCCCGCCCACGCCCAGCAGCACCATTTCGCGACCCATGCTGGGTTCGCCGTCGATCAAGCCAAGCCCGGCAAACAACGACGCGAGAACCACCATCAGCCCAATCAGCTCGAGAAATTTTCCAGCCCAATAGCTCATGAAAGCCGCCACCTGTATTTCAAGAAAACTTGATGTGCCGATTGTTCGCTAGGCTACTATAGCGGTGCGATTGAATCCAGGAAACGAAACATGAATGGACAGACTCTCGATTCTTTAAACCACATCTTTCGTGCGATCAAGAAAACAGGTGACGGAGCGCTCGCTCAATTGAGCTTTGAAGAAATGCTACGCGTTCCCAAGCCGGAGATGAACAGTATTTCAGTAATTATTCATCATTTGCATGGAAATATGCTTTCGCGCTGGACCGATTTTCTTGCCTCCGATGGCGAGAAGGTTTGGCGCGACCGCGATGGCGAATTCGAGTCGCCGAAGGACAAGAGCCGCGACGAGTTGTTGGCGCGCTGGAACAGCGGATGGGCGTGCGTCTTCAGCGCACTCGATCCGCTCAAGCCGGAAGACCTTTCCCGCACAGTGACCATTCGCGGTCAGCCGCATAGCGTTGTTGAAGCTGCGCACCGTCAGGTCTTTCATTACTCGTATCACGTCGGACAGATCGTCTTGCTGTCCAAGCTTTTTAAGTCGTCCGGCGCGTGGGAACCGCTTTCAATCGCGCGCGGACAATCGCGGCAATATCGCCCGCAGGGATTTCCGGGGGAGCCGGACCTTCGCAAAACCAAATAAGAATGAATGAAATCTTCTTTACGTATGCCCACAAAAGATTTGCACGTAAGAATACCGCGATTAGTCTATGTCCATCCAAAATTTGTCTGGCAAATAAGGAGGTGAATTATGGCTTCTGGAGCCGGTGGTGCAGACGATCCATCCGTGCAGGCAGTCGCAAAATACGTGCTGGACCTCATTAAAGACGGTTCCAAGGTAGGCCTCGGCTCGGGACGCGCTTCTGCGGCTTTTATTTCCGCATTAGGCGAACGCGTCAAGAAGGGCCTGCGTATCGTTGGCGTCCCAACCTCCAATGCGTCGGAGAAACAAGCGCGCGAGCTTGG
>Ga0206991_10200_pt1 | contig 18559 bp, 14 predicted proteins | sample Alteio_BWMinCont_9_FD_153286 | JGI IMG/M metagenome (GOLD analysis project Ga0206991, IMG submission 153286) | Enriched cells from forest soil in Barre Woods Harvard Forest LTER site, Petersham, Massachusetts, United States -... | ecosystem: Environmental > Terrestrial > Soil > Temperate forest >...
TGCGGGAATTAGACTACGCGCTGATTTTCGCTACGTTGGCAGCCTGCGGACCTTTTGGTCCCTGAACAATTTCGAATTCGACCGGGTCTCCTTCTTGCAAGGTGCGATAGCCGTCGCCGGTAATCGCCGAATAATGCACAAAAACATCTGGACCATCATCCCGTCCGATAAAACCATATCCTTTAGAATTGTTAAACCACTTGACTGTTCCTTGCACTAGGACGCCCTCCTGGCTAAGACCCAAATGTTTCTGTTTGTGCCACCACGGCGACACCGCTGCGGCGACGCAATAAAATAATTTGCGCGGAGTTTATCAGAATGAGTCGATGCGTCAAGAGTAGACTGGGGTGTATTGTGTTCGAAAAGCTAAATAGCCAATAAATCAGACATTAATAGTTATTAATCTTTGTGCGCGAGACGGCGGAGCTGCTACAAATCGATGGCGCTATTATCGGCCGCTACCGAAGTTATGAGAAAACCGCTGAGCTGATCGGCGGGATGCACGACTCCATCGAACAGATCGCGCAGGACCCGGCCAAACTGACGGAGTTGCCTGGAATTGGCGACCGCATGGCGGAGCACATCCAGGAGATTCTTAAGACCGGGGATTATTCGCTGCGTGCCAAGCTACTGAAGAAGTTTCCTCCTACGCTTCTGGAAGTAATTCAATTGCAGTCGCTGGGACCGAAGAAAGTCGCTTTTCTGTGGTCCACGTTTCAAGCGGCGACAGTCGCGGACGTGGAACGGCTGGCGAAAGAAGGCAAACTGCGGGATTTACCGGGCTTCGGCGAAAAGACTGAGCAGAACATTTTGAAAGCGGTAGAAGTGCACAAGCGAGCCACGGGAAGATTCCGAACCGACAAGGCAGAGCCTGCGGCGGCGGAAATCATTGCGTATCTACAAAAACTGAGCACCGGAATTGAGTCTATAACGTCGGCGGGATCATTGCGGCGATGCAAAGAAACGATCGGCGATCTGGATTTTCTGCTGATCTTGGCGGACGGTCACACTTCGCAGGAAAACATCGACGTGATTGCGGAGCATATTCTGAAATACCCGCGAATCGATCAGGTGCTGGCCAAGGGCGGCAACAAAGTTAGCTTCACGATGGATAGCGGGCTGCAGGTGGATGTCCGGCTGATCGAGAAAGACAGTTTCGGGGCCGCGTTGATTTACTTCACGGGGTCCAAAGAACACAACGTGAAGCTGCGGGGCCGGGCCATCGATATGGGCTACACCTTAAACGAGTACGCGATGACCACGCTGAAATCCGGAAGGCGTGTCGCGGGACGCACAGAAGAAGAGATTTACGCCAAATTGAAATTGGAGTTTATCGCGCCGGAGTTGCGGGAAAATTGCGGCGAGATCGAAGCCGCCGCGGAACATCGCCTGCCGAAACTTGTCGGGTTGAAAGACATCAAGGGCGACTTGCAGATGCACACCACAGCGAGCGATGGCCGCCACACCATTGAGGCCATGGCCGAAGCGGCCAAGGGGTTGGGGCACGAGTACATCGCCGTTACCGACCACTCCAAATCTTTGACGATCACAAACGGACTGGATGAAAAGCGATTAGTAGAGCACCTGAAAACGTTGCGCGATGTAAATAAGAAGAAACTAGGGATACGTGTGTTTGCCGGCTCGGAAGTAGATATTTTGAAGGATGGGCGGCTGGATTATGCCGACGAATTTCTGGCGCAGATCGAGGTGGTGGTTTGCTCAATCCATTCATTTTTTAATCTGGAACGCGCAGAAATGACCGAGCGCATGCTGGCGGCCATTGAAAATCCCTACACGCAAATCATCGCGCATCCCACAGGGCGCATGATTTTGCGGCGCGATGAATTAGACTATGACATGGAGAAGATTTTGGATGCTTGCGCCAAGTATGGCGTCGCGATGGAATGCAATTCGTACCCAGACCGGCTGGACCTCAAAGATGTGTATCTACGGATGTGCAAACAGCGCGGCGTAAGGGTAGTGATTTCGACTGACTCGCACAACGCGCTGCATCTTCCATTTATTCGCTACGGCGTGGCGACCGCGCGACGCGGTTGGCTGGAGAAGGCGGACGTCATCAATACACTCCCCGCAGAGCAGTTTTTGGCGGCACTGCGACCAAAACCCGGCGCCGCGAAACCTGCTACGCCGGCAGCAGGCCGGGAGAAGAAAACCGCAGCAAAAATGTGAACGACGGCGAGGTATTAAACGTTTCCAGCCATTGTCACGGCGCATTCTTGGCTGCCAAAAAAGAGCACCTAGAGCGCACTGTTATTTAGGCTTGGAAGTGCGATGAGCTTTGCCGCCGTGGGGAGAATGTTTCTTAAGATTACTGTTTGGATGTGACTTCCAGCCCGCCACGTCATGGGCTATAGCCATACACGATGCGCGCAATTCGTCAGCAAGCGCAGGGTCAACTACAGTTCGCGCGACAATCATACCGCCAATACACATGGCGGCGATACCCTGGGCCCTCATGCGACGAGCATTGTCGCTGTCGATCATGCTGCGCTCCAAGACGCTGACCATGGAGGTGAATACTGTTTGGAAAGCGCTCTTGGCGCTCAGACCACTGCGTGCAACATCTGTAGGCAATGCCACCATGGGACAAGAGTTCTCTACGTCGTCAAAATGCTGTCGCGAGAGATACGCGCGAACAATTTGCGAGCCGACGTCGGTGGAGGACAAATCCACCTTGACGCCCTCCCAGCAGCTTTTCCAGTTGGGATCGGTGAAGAAACATCCCAAAACTTCCACGTACAGATCGCTTTTGCTTTTGAAGTAACTATAGAAGCCACCATGCGTCAGTCCCGCACCAGCCATAATCTCGTGCAACGAAACATTATCAAAGCCGCTGCGATTAAATAGCTTGCGAGCGCTATCGATGATGGCTCTCTGCTGTTCCACACGGTGATTGGCGGGGTATGGCATAAGGCCTCCTCATGCACGCGCGGGTCAGTTGCTGCGTAGGAAAGTCTAGCTGGCCAGCAAAATATTATCTTGAACATATTTTGGCAGCGTGGTCCGATGCAGACGCCAATGAACCAGAGGCGGCAATGAACTCCGGAGGGAACATGAGTGACCATAAAAATGTGACACCGTCCGAGGCCATCAATCGAAGGCAGGCAATTTTTGGAGCCTTTGCAGCATTCAGCAGCCTGGGAGCATTATCTCCGGGAACCTTAGCGCGCCCCACAGAAGAAATTTCTCATTCCGCCGAAGCGATTCATCAGGAACCCGTTTTTAAAGCGAGCCGTAAGCGTGTTTACGAAGCTCTGACGGATGCCAAACAGTTTGAGGAACTGACTCATCTCAGTCACGATATGCGCATATCCGGGGTGAAGCCAACGGAAATCAATCGAGAAGTGGGTGGCGCATTTACACTTTTCGGCGGACACATCGTGGGCAGACAGGTGGAGTTAGAGCCGAATGAACGGATCGTGCAAGCGTGGCGAGTGGTGGACTGGGGTCCGGGTTGGTACTCGATTGCCAAATTCGAGCTTGTGGAGCAAGGTGCGGGAACCAAGATTGTGTTTGATCACGTTGGTTTCCCTATGGGTTTAGCGGAACACCTAGCGGAAGGATGGAAGGCCCACTATTGGGACTCGCTGCAGAAATATTTAGCGTGAGCAGTGATGCCTGATGTGCCCCTACTGCGGGTTCTCGCAAAGTGCATTGACGATCCACAACCGCGAGAATTTCGACATCGCTCAGCGTCAGTTAGCGGATTTAAACAGCACCACGTCGCTTTGGTTATTGCCGCGCGCCATGGCCACCGATTTGCCGTCGCGAGTGTAATGGAAGGCCCAGACCTGGCCAGCGGTGTAATGCGTTAGTTGCCGCTCGGGGCCATTGCCGAGCACGGGCACGGACCAAATGTTTGGTGTGCCGCTGCGGATGTCTGACAGGACCATCGAGCGGTTATCCGGCGCCCAGTCGGAGGAGTGAGCGGTTTGATCGAGAGTTGGGGGAATGGTTGGTTGGGCTTCGAGCGCTGCATTTTCCGCCGAGACCACCGCGAGCACAACCGTGCCGTCTTTTCCTGGAGTGGCGAAGGAGACATGGCGGCCGTCCATGGAGGGAAATGGGGGACTCAAGGAAGTGCGGTCAGAAAGCTGGACGGGTTTTCCGCTAGCAAGAGGCAGTTTGAAGATAAAGCTCGAGCCATTGCCTTGTTCCAAGTAGAAAACCTGGTTACCGGTGGCGCACATGGGAAAAGTCTCACTGGGGCCGTTGGTTAGTGCTGAGGAGACTCCCGTCTGCACATCGATCTTCCAGACTCGATCGCCACTAGCGGAATTCGAGCCAAATACTACAGTGCGGCCATCATCGCATGCGCTGGGAGAGACGTGATAACGATTATCGAAACTAAGCTGGCGGGCGTTGCCGCCGTCAAAATCGGAGATGAATAAATCCCAATTGCCGGAATGGTTGGCGGTGTAAACGAGGTGATTGTCCGGCATGATGGTGAAATCGTTGATGCCCTCGGTGCGCCCAAAAGTAACCTGACGGGCGGCGTCGGGATTACTGGCAGGGGCAGTCCAGATGTCACTGGTCAGGTTTCTCTGCACAGCGGCGATGGTACGCGCGTCAGCGGAGAGAGCGACGGACAAATAATCGCTAATGTCGTTGGAAATTCGGCGTACAACTCCACCGGGATAGGAGAGTGCCCAGATTTGCGCAGGAACCGCGGTTTTGTCTTGCGCCGCGAGAACCAAGCCGCTCTCGTCTGGCAGCCAAACGAAGTCATGGAGCAGGCGCCAATGCCTGCCGGGCATGGGTTGCTGAGTACCGCTGGCGACATCGACCTTTACCAGTGTGCCTGACAAACCGTTCGGCTCGTTGGGATCGGTGACGTGCGCAACGATGAATTTCCCACCGGGTGACCAACGCAGAATGTTGAAGAAGCCATATTGGAAGGTGGCTTTGTGAGTGGCCAATTTACGGGCGCCGCTGCCGTCTACCCTGGAGACCATCAAAGCGATTTCATTGGCGGGCACGTCCAGAGAGCTGTAGGCCATGCTGGAACCATCTGGAGAAAAAGTAATGGCGCCGTTCGAGGATTCCAACAAGCGGCGCGGGCTGCCACCGAGGACAGGGATTTGATACAACTTGCCGGTTGCTTCGCCCATGGCATCGACGATGTAGTCGAGGAAATTGCCGTCGGGAGTGAAGGCGACATCACTGATTATGCCGTTGCCCGGCGGGATGATCTGAACTGCACTATTAATCGCTATCTGGCGAACCCAGAGACTGAATTGGCCGCGTTGATTGGAAATATAGGCCAGGTACCGGGCGTCCGGCGAGATACGAGCCTGGACGACGTCGCCGGAGGAGGTGAGGCTGGCGATGGAAGGATTTTGAAACGCAGTGGCGGCCATTCCGGGATGAAAGGCGCCTCGCCAGGCCAGGAGTGCCAGCAAAGCCACACCCAGGGCGATAGCAGCGATGAGTGGGAGTAAAAATCTTCGGGTGGTAGGGCGCTTGGGTTCGGTTTGAACAGTCGCGATGCGGCCGGAGCTGGCGTCAGCCACGCTGCGAGGCTCGAGAACCGGGATGGGCGCGCGGCCGGAACTGGTGTCGCGCTTGAGGCGCTCAAGATCGGCGCGCATTTCCGCGGCACTCTGGCAACGCAGATTGGGTTCTTTTTCGAGAGCTTTGTTGATGAGCTCTTCGAGCTTGGCGGGCAAATCAGGATTTAACCTGACCGGCGACGCAGGGGTGCGATTCAAGATGGCGTCGAAAATTACACCGGAAGTGTCGCCACGGAACGGCAGCACGCCGGTGGACATTTCATAAAGGACGACGCCAAAGGAAAAGAGATCGGTGCGCGCGTCGAGTTCTTTGCCGCGGACTTGCTCTGGCGACATATAGGCGACGGTGCCAACAGTACTTCCGGGACTGGTCAGATCCTGAGGATCCATAGTGGCCATTTGTTCGGTGGCCAAGGTGGTGCCGGAACTGACGGGCGATTTTACTTTTGCCAAACCGAAATCGAGAATTTTGGCATGGCCGCGTTTGGTGACGAAAATATTAGCGGGCTTGATGTCACGGTGGACGATTCCCTGCCCGTGCGCGGCGTCAAGGGCGTCGGCAATTTCGATGGCGATGGGAACGAGTTTTTCGGTGTCCAGTGGGTGGCCGTCGATTTGATGCTTGAGAGTTATGCCATCGAGATATTCCATGGCGATAAAGCTTTGCTCGCCATCTTTGCCAATTTCGTAGATGGTGCAGATGTTGGGATGGTTCAACGCAGAGGCGGCGCGCGCTTCGCGGCGAAAGCGCTCGAGGGCTTGCGGGTCGCACGCAACGTCGTCAGGTAGAAATTTGAGGGCGACGAAGCGGCCGAGTTGGGTGTCTTCGGCCTTATAGACGACGCCCATGCCGCCGCCGCCTAGTCGTTCAACGATGCGATAGTGGGAGATCGTCTGGCCAATCATCTGGTGGACGTATTTTGTTCAGCCATGTTACGGGGGGAGAGCGGTGTTCGTCAACGCGGGTTCGAAATGCGGCTTTTAGACTTAAGCGCACTGCCACCGTTTCAGGGAACTTACCGGAGAAAGGTTTCGTATCCTAATGTGGCAAGACAATAAGGGCAATAAAGCCTAGGCGCCAGCGGTGTGAGCGACAGCTTGAGTCACGGAGGAGTACAAAAATGATGCGAATTTCCAATGCGGGTTACCGGGTGGCAACCGCCAAGCTGGCGATGGCGGGAGCGATGCTGCTGGCCATAGCTGCGGCAACGCCGAGCGCTGGGGCTGAAGACGTCACGAAGTCGTTTACGGTGAACGGGCGCGCGATTGTACGCGTGGATACCAACGATGGCAGCGTGCGGGTCACGAGCGGGGACACCAAAGAAGTGCAATTCCACGTCGAATATCAGGGTTATGAGCTGAACAAGAATCTTCGCGTGGATACCCGCCAAGACGGAGACAAGGTCGAACTCGTAGCGCGCGTGAGTGGGCATTGGGGATTTTCTTTTGGCGGCCACAATAGGAACTTGCATATTGAAGTGCGCATGCCTAAATCGGGCGATCTGCAAATTTCTACTGGAGATGGCGCGGTAGAGGCTTCTTCCGTGGACGGAAATATCACAATCTCGACGGGTGACGGCTCCGTGAAGGCCCACGAGCTGACCGGCACGATTGATCTGCACACCGGCGACGGCAGCATCAGCGTGGACAGACTCAAAGGCGATATCAAGTTACGAACTGGGGACGGCAGTATTGAAGCGCGTGGCCTTGACGGCAAAGTGACTGCCGATTCCGGGGACGGGCACATCAAGCTTGAGGGCCGATTCGACGGCCTGAATATCAGGACCGGGGACGGCAGCGTCGAGGCACGAGTGGACAATGGCTCACGACTGAACACGGCGTGGAATATCCATACGGGAGACGGAAGCGTGGATATGACCCTGCCCGGCGACCTGCAGGCCAATATTGATGCCAGTACGGGCGACGGGCACATCAGCCTGGGGATGCCTGTGACGGTGGAAGGCAGCTTCAGTAATTCGCAGATACACGGAAAAATGAATGGTGGGGGACAGCCGCTGGTCATCCACACCTCGGACGGGTCCATTCGACTTAGCAAGACGTAACGATAGGCGAGCCAGAAAGTACCGGTACCGCAATGCAGTGTTATGGTGTCGGCGAGTCAGCAAAAGGTGGTAGTCACTCAAGGTACGCGCGGTATTTACGATTCCGTTGCGTGGGTTTTCCAGCCCACTGCGAGGGACCCGATAATCGTATTCCTAATCAGCGATTCCAGTTTGGCCTTGTGCCGGTTACAACGATAAGTGGATTGGGCACCACAGAAGGCCGCCGCGGCTAGAATTGCGCAACAATTCTGCCTCACATCGTCCAAATGCTTGCACAATTTTGAAACATGTGGATAACATTCGGTTGATACAACAAGGCTTAGAGTGGAACCTCGCATGAACCATAGATAAGCGAGGCCCTTTTAACCAATGATTGTCATCGTTCTTCTGTTCGCCATAGCTAGTTTGATGACGGTTACCTTTGTTGGCGGTTTAAACCAAAGTAAGCGTTAAATCCCCGCTAGCTCCTCCATATATAGCTATATAGTTCGTCTTCTTTCAATTACCAGGCGTGTTGCGTTCCTTGGCGTGCTGGGATATGACTAGGCCCATGAAAACCTCAAAATTCTGGTGGGCGACCGTCCTTTTGCACTTGGGGTGGGTCTGGACTCTGGTCATAGCGTGGCCGCAGCAGGTACCGGCTCAAACAACCTCCTCCGGGTCATCCGATTCGGGATGGTCGAGTTATGGGCACGACGCAGGTGGGACGCGATACTCTCCTGCGGGGCAGATTAATCGGGAAAACGTCGCGCGGTTAAAGGTGGCTTGGACGTATCGCACTGGAGCGTTGGAGCAAATTGAGGACGATTTGAAGGAACATGCCGCTTTCGAGGCTACCCCGATACTCGTTGACGGCAGACTGTATCTATCGACTCCATTCGATAAGGTGATCGCGCTGGAGCCCGAAACTGGGAAGAAAATTTGGGAGTATGACCCTAAGTTGGATGCCAGCCACGGGTTTTCGGAAGTCACTTCGCGAGGAGTTTCCGCCTGGAAGAACTCGGCGGCAAAGGCTGGGCAGCTATGTGGGCTGCGGATTTTCATTGGCACGCTGGATGCGCGATTGATCGCCTTGGATGGCGAGACGGGTAAACCTTGCGCGGATTTCGGCGCGAATGGGCAGATCGACTTAACAAAAGATGTGAATTTGCGAGACGCCGGGCAATATCAAGTGACCTCCGCTCCAGCTATCGCTGGGGACCTGGTGATTACCGGGTCATCGATTGGCGATAACCGGGCAGTGGAGCTGGAACGCGGGATCGTGCGCGCGTTTGATGTGCGAAGCGGGAAACAGCGCTGGTCGTGGGATCCGATTCCGTGGGCCTCCAAGAGTTCGCCGCGAACTGGCGCGGGGAATGCATGGTCCACGCTTTCCGTGGACGCCGAGCGCGACCTGGTTTTTATTCCTACGGGAAGCGCAAGCCCGGATTATTTTGGCGGATTGCGACAAGGGGACAATAAGTGGGCGAACTCCGTGGTGGCCTTGCACGCATCCACTGGGGAATTTGTGTGGGGCTTTCAGGTGGTGCATCACGATTTGTGGGATTACGACGTAGCTTCGCAGCCTACTTTGCTCCCGTGGCGCGATGGAACGCCGGCAGTCGCGATTACCACCAAGATGGGACGGGTGTTTGTGCTGAATCGTCTGACCGGCGCGCCATTGCTACCGGTGGATGAACGGCCAGCGCCGAAGAGCGATATTCCTGGCGAGCACGCTTCGCCTACCCAACCGGCTTCTACGATATCGATGGTGCCGGAAAAACTAAGCCCTGAGGATGCGTGGGGTAAGACTCCGGAAGAAAAGCAGGCGTGCGCGGACAAGATAAGAGCCGCGCGTTCGGAAGGGATTTTTACTCCACCAAGCGTGAAGGGTTCGATTGTTTTCCCGGGAAGCGTGGGCGGGGTGAACTGGGGCGGGGCCGCTTACGATCCGCAACGACACTTACTGGTGATGGACACCAACCGGTTGGCAATTTTTGTGCGGCTGATCCCGCGAGAAAACTACGATGCTGACGTCAAGGTGGCCACCAGCAATGACCGTCTGCATGGTGAATGGGGTCGGCAGGCGGGAGCGCCTTACGCAATGTTTCGAACCCCTTTGATCGCGCCGAGCGAGACCTTGGCGCTTTGTAGCCCCCCTCCGTGGGGAACGGTGGCCGCGGTCGATTTATTTACGGGGCAGAAGGCGTGGGATGTGCCGCTCGGTACTTTTGTGCCCGGCAAGAACACCGGCACGGTGACTTTGGGCGGACCAATTGCGACAGCGGGTGGCGTGGTGTTTTCGGCGGCGACCATGGACAACGATATTCGCGCGTTCGATGTGGAGTCTGGCAAGGAAATATGGAAGTATGAATTGCCGGCTGGCGGGCAAGCGACGCCCATGACGTACACATTAAACGGGAAACAATATCTGGTGATTGCCGCGGGGGGACACGGGAAGTTGGGAACCAAGCAAGGAGATTACGTGCTGGCGTTTACGCTCCCGTGAGGTGTTCTGCAGACTATCAGCTTCGAGAAAAACGGAAGAATTCAGAGTGCGCGACCGGCGGCGGCGCCGCTGGCCCAGGCCCATTGAAAGTTGAAGCCCCCTAGATGGCCGGTGACGTCGACGACTTCACCGATGAAGAATAGCCCGCGAACTTTGCGCGATTCCAAGGTCTTGCTGGAGAGTTCGTCGGTATCTACGCCGCCCAGGGTAACCTCCGCTTTGTCGAAGCCTTCTGTGCCCGCGGGAGTGATCATCCACTGATGTAGCTTTTGTTCGAGGCGCGCCAAATCTTCGTTGCTCCATCGCGGCGGGAGGTGAGCATCAAGCCAGCGTGTTGCGAATCGATTGGGCAACGCGAGTTGCACTGCCGCGCGTGCGGCGGCGATATTTCTGGTTGATGAGGAACGCAGCGATGCGAAGACCTCGCGATCGGGAGCCAGATCAATACGCAACGGTTCGCCATTGTTCCAGTAAGAGGAAACCTGAAGGATGGCTGGACCGCTGAGGCCTTGATGAGTGACGAGCATGGCTTCGCGAAAAGCGTGGTGATCGGTTGAGGCGACCACTTGAGTGGAAACTCCCGCTAAATCGCAGTACGCAGAGCGATCAGCGCTTTCGAATAGAAGCGGGGTGAGAGCCGGGCGCGTTTGGCGAATCTTTATTCCAAACTGGCGGGCGATTTGATAGCCGAAATCGGTAGCGCCCATCTTGGGGATGGTTAGTCCTCCAGTGGCCACGACGAGGACGGGAGCTGAAAATTTCGCAGCGGCGGCGTGTACTGTAAATTCTGCTGCGTGACGAACTTCCTGAATGGCGGTGTTGAGAAAGAGGTCGACCTTGGCGGTGCGGCATTCCGCTTCGAGCATATCGGTAATATCGCGGGCTACGCGGTCGCAGAAAAGCTGGCCTAGAGTTTTTTCGTGGTACGAAATAGCATGGCTTTCGACCAACGCGATGAAATCGGCGGGTGTGTATCGCGCCAGCGCAGATTTGGCAAAGTGGGGGTTCGCGGAGATGAAGTTTTCAGGGTGGCAATAAAGATTCGTGAAATTGCAACGTCCGCCGCCGGAGATAAGGATTTTTTTGCCGGCACGCGCGGCGCGCTCGAGGACGGCAACGCGCCGCCCACGCTTCCCTGCTTCGATGGCGCACATCAAACCGGCGGCACCAGCGCCGAGAATTAAGGCATCATAGTTGTGAGCCATTTTCGATTTGGCGAGCGGCAACCAAGCGCTGATCGTGCGCTCGCATCGTAGCAGGGTAAACTAAGTACAGGAGCAGACCCCAGGAATTTGCCACCGATTATCAGCGCACAAGGATTATCGAAGAAATACGGCAGCACGCCATTGTTTCGGGACATCTCGTTTGCAGTTTCGAGCGGCGACTGCATTGGGGTGATCGGGCCGAACGGCTCGGGCAAGTCCACCTTGCTAGAAATTCTGGCCGGGCGCGTGACACCCGACACCGGAGACGTCGCGGTGCGCAAAGGAACGCGCCTGAGCTGCGTGTCGCAGATTTCTGATTTTGCCGCCGGTGACACGGTGTTAAGCGTGGTGGAACGAGCGCTACAGAACGCCGCGGTCCCGCAGTTGGAGCGCGCCGGACGGCTTGCCGAAACTCTAGGTCGCGTAGGTTTTACCGATCGCGAGGTACTGACCACAACGCTTTCTGGCGGATGGCGAAAACGCTTGGCCATCGCCGAATCCCTGGTGCAGCACCCGGATGTACTGCTGCTTGACGAACCGACGAATCACCTGGACCTGGCCGGAATTGCGTGGCTGGAAGGATTGTTGCGTAATGCTGCATTTGCATGCGTGGTAGTGAGCCACGACCGTTATTTTCTGGAAAATGTAGCCACCGATGTGGTGGAACTGAATCGTCTGTACGCTGACGGTTTGCTGCGCGTGGCAGGAAATTACAGCACATTTCTGGAGGCTAAAGAACTTTACCTGCACGCGCAACGCAAGGAGCAAGCCGCGCTCGCGAATCGCGTGCATACGGAGATCGAATGGCTGCGCCGCGGACCGAAAGCGCGCACCACAAAATCGAAAGCGCGCATAGATAAGGCTCACGAACTGATCGGCGATCTCGCCGATTTAAATGCGAGAACTCGAAGCACGACGGCACGCATCGATTTTTCCGCCACCAACCGTCAAACCAAACAACTTATCACGCTGGACGAGGTGACTTGCGAATTGGGCGGACGCACTTTGTTCAAGGACCTGAACTTCGCGGTGACCGCGGGCATGCGCGTGGGGCTGGTGGGTCCGAATGGCAGCGGTAAGACCACGTTGTTGCGATTATTGCGTGGCGAACTGGCGCCCGCGAGTGGCAGAATTCAACGCGCCGAGCCGCTGCGCATGGTGTATTTTGACCAGAGCAGACAGCTCGACCCCGATTTAACGCTACGACGCGCGCTGGCTCCGGACAGTGACGCGGTGATTTATCAAGGCAACGTGATTCACGTAGCTGCGTGGGCGGCAAGATTTTTGTTCGACCCTGAAGACCTGAATCAGCGTGTTGGCAAATTGTCCGGCGGGGAACGTGCTCGCGTGTTGATCTCGCAACTGATGCTGCAAGAGGCCGACGTGCTGCTGCTGGATGAACCGACCAACGACCTGGATATTCCGACGCTGGAAATATTGGAAGAGAGTTTGCTGGAGTTTACAGGAGCGTTGCTGCTGGTGACCCACGACCGCTACCTGCTGGATCGCGTGTCGACGATTGTAGTGGGTCTGGACGGACGTGGTGGCGCGGAGCGCTTCGCTGATTATTCACAGTGGGATGCGTGGCAGCGAAAACAAACCTCGGCGCGAAGCAAGGCGTCAAGCAAATCGCCGAGTTCAAGCGGAAGCCGCGCGGAGGGTTCGAACGGTCGCTCGAGTGTTAATGCCCAACTCGCGGCGGTGACCGCAACCAAGCGAAAACTTTCTTACCAGGAGGCCCGCGAATTTGCCAACATCGAAGCTAGCCTGGTACAAGCGGAGTCTGAGCTTTCCTCCACCCGCGCGGCACTGGCCGATCCCCAGTTGGCTAGTGACGGGCCGCGACTGTTGGAAACCTGCAAGCGGATGGAAGAAGCTCAACACAAAGTGGAACGCCTCTACGCCCGTTGGGCTGAATTGGCCGAGAAAAAGGAATAAGCCACGAAGTGAAGGCATAATCGCGATTGGCTAGAAAAACCATGTCTCAAGAGCATCGTTCTCGCGGCCTGCTGGTTATCGCGGCATTCAAACTTTTAAAAGGGCTGGCATTGCTGGCAGTGGGGATCGGTGCACACACGCTGATCGATAAAGACCTTGTGGCGATCTTGGAGCACTGGGTAAATGTGTTTCGCGTCGATCCCAACAACCACTACCTACACGCGCTGCTGGAACGATTGACGGACCTGAGCCCGCAGCGGCTCAGAGAACTGAGCTTTGGCACCTTCTTTTATGCCGCGCTGCTGCTCACAGAGGGCGTTGGGCTGGCATTGGGCAAACGTTGGGCTGAATATTTCACAATTATCGCGACATCTTCGTTCATCCCACTGGAGATCTTCGAGATTTTTCGCCACGCCAACGTGACGAAAGTCGTGGTCTTGCTGATAAATGTGGCGGTGGTTTGGTACCTGGCGCTCGAACTCCGGCGCCATAAAGAACCCGAACGGCAATTAGCTTATTCAAAATGATACAAGCCTGACGAGCTCTTGGACTTGGAACGCTCAGGTGGCGAGACGCTTGTTTACCCCACGTACCTTGCGCTTCCCTTAGGTTCAAAATACAGGGACATACCGATGTATTGAATGCTCTCCGCACGGCGATCATAGGGGTAGCCCGACGGAGAAGAGATGGCCAGAATTCTAATCGCCGACGATCACGCGATGATGCGCAAAGGCTTGCGCACCGCCATTGAGCCGCATCCGGGGTGGGAAGTTTGCGGCGAAGCCACCGATGGGCAAGAAGCGTTCGAACAGACCAAAACATTAAAGCCTGACCTAGTGATTTTGGATGTTTCCATGCCTATCCTCAACGGCTTAGAAGTAGCTCATCGAATTTCGATGACCATGCCAGAGGTAAAAATACTTTTGTTTACCATGCATAATTCGCCCCAATTCGCGAAAGATGTGACCAAGACCGGTGCTCATGGGTACGTGTGCAAGGCCAGCGGAGAGGAATTGCTGACTCAGGCGATGGAAGCAGTGCTCCACGGGGAAACTTTTTTTGATACCGATGGGCTGCGAGCGAAATGGCTGGCCGGTGGCACGTAAGGAGGCGGATTGCAAATGCCGTCATCCAAAGATGCCAAGAAAAGCAGAATCACAAATCGCCTGAGCAACGGAATTGAAGAACTGGACCACATCCTCGGCGGCGGTTTTCCCGCCAGGCGGCTTTTTCTCCTAGAAGGTGCTCCGGGTTCCGGCAAAACAACTCTGGCGCTGCAATTCCTCTTGGCTGGCTCGAAAAATTCTGAAAAAGCTGTGCATGTTACGTTCGCGGAATCTGAGGATGAACTTCGCGCGGTAGCGGAGTCTCACGGCTGGACGCTTGACGGAATAAACCTGCTAGAGCTCAGCACCCTGGGCGACCGTTTGAAAAATGAAGAACAATATGCGGTTTTTCAACCGGGCGATGTACAGCTCAGCGAAACCGTTCAACGGGTGATCGACGATGTGCGTTGTCTGAAGCCTCAGCGCGTGGTGATCGATCCTCTTTCCGAAATACGTTTGGTGGCGCGTGATCCACCGCGTTATCGCAGACAGATCCTGTTGTTGAAGGAGATTTTGTCGGAGTGCAACTGCAGTGTTTTTTTTCTGGAAGACTACACCGTTGAGAACCCCGACTTGCTGTTGCAAAGCATTGCGCATGGCGTAGTGCTGCTGGAAAAAACGCAATCCGAGTACGGGTCGGTGAAACGCACGCTACAGGTCACTAAATTGCGTGCGGGACCATCGCTCGAAGGGAGCCACGATTTCGTGATTCGCCGCGGAGGCCTGCACGTTTTCAGACGGCTGATCGCCAGCGCTTCCCTCGATGGCGTGCGGCCGAAAGATGCGAGCGGCCTTCTCAAAACAAATAATGAAGAGCTTGATCGCTTGATCGGCGGCGGAGTGCGCTGGTGGACAGGATTGGTTTTGGTGGGCCCAGCGGGAACCGGAAAATCCACGGTCGGAATGCAGATCGTTTCGGCTGCGGCGCAGCAGGGCTATAAAACCTGCGTGTTCCTGTTTGACGAAGTGAAGGCAACTTACGTAAAACGTGGACAAAATGTGGACCTGGACCTCGCCGGGCACATGCCAGAGGGCTTGATTGAGATTCATCATATTGATCCTAACGAGCAATCCCCCGGGGAATTTGCCTACCGGCTTCGTAGAAAAGTGGAAGACGAGGGCGTTCGCATAGTAGTGATCGATAGCCTTAACGGGTATCTCACGGCTATGACTAGCGAGCGCTTTCTGCTGGCGCAACTTCATGAACTGTTGGCGTACCTAAACGCATACGGGGTGCCGACCATCATAACCACGGCGCAACACGGGATGCTGAATACCACGGACGCCACGTCATTCGAGCTTACCTACCTAGCGGACCTGGTGATTTGTTTGCGGTATTTCGAAGCGGGCGGAAGCGTACGCAAAGCCATTTCCGTGATTAAGAATCGCTTGTCAGCACACGAAACAAGCATCCGGGAATTCGAAATCACTGACAAAGGGCTTGAAATCGGCACGCCGTTGCGACAATTTGAGGGCATCTTGTCGGGCATTCCCAAATTCCTGGGAGAAACTGAAGACCGGTTGAATAGCAAGCCCAAGTCCGGCTTCAAAGGCGCGGCCGCAGGATAGACGGATCGATGCAAACGGGAAACGTATTCATTTGCGCACCGACCGGAAGAGACGGTCCGCTGGTGCTGCGCTACCTGCTCAAAGATCAAATACACGGCGTTTACTATGAATCGATTGAGCGCCTGGCGGTAGCTCTTGATGACAGCGTGCAAGCGGTAATTATCGCGGAAGAGGCGCTTGTGCCTCGTGGCGTCGAACGATTGTTCGCGTTTCTGAAAAATCAGCAGCCGTGGTCTGATGTAACAGTGATCCTGTTGACGAATGGGAGCGAAGAAAGCTCCCAAGTAAGCTCCGGATTGGTTCATCTTTTCGGAGTTCACGGGAACGTGAATATATTGGAGCGGCCCGTTCGGGTGCCCACGCTCATCAGCGCGGTGCGTTCCGCAATGCGCGCGCGCGGGCGCCAATACGAAGTACGCCACTTACTTAAACAGCGCGAGCAGAACGAGCGCGTCTTGCAAGAAGCGCGCGAGGAGCTGGAGCGCCGGGTATTGCAGCGCACCCTGGAACTTACCAAAGCGAATTTGGATTTGCGGCGCGAGGTATCCGAGCGCTTAAACGCGGAGAATGCGCTTCGCCAACTGAGCCAGAGTATCGTGCGATTGCAGGACGAAGAGCGTCGCGGAATCGCGCGAGAATTGCACGATAGCGCGGGGCAGTACTTGAGCGCTGTGACTCTTACGCTGGGACAACTCGCGCGGCGTTTGGCCCAATCCGACGATAGAAATAAGGAGTTGGTCCAGGAATCGCTCGATCTGGTGGGCAATTGCATCCGGGAAGTGCGCACCATGTCGTACCTGCTGCACCCGCCAGTGCTGGATGATTTCGGTTTAGTCTCGGCATTGCGCTGGTACGTGGACGGGTTTTCGCAACGCAGTGGAATTAATGTGCGGCTGGATTTGGCGGAGGAATTTCCGCGTTTCAATCGCGAACTGGAGACTACCTTGTTTCGCATTGTGCAGGAAGGCTTGACCAACGTGCACAGGCACTCTGGCGGGCAAAAAGCCTGCGTGGAGTTGAAAATTCACGAGCGTCAGATTAATACCACGATCACCGATGACGGCCACGGCATGTCACAGGAAGCATTGTGCGACGTGGGTAAGGGGCAAGGCGGTGTCGGGCTCATGGGCATGTACGAGCGGGTGAAGAAGCTGGGCGGCACGATTCATATCGTTTCGACAAAGCTGGGGACCACTATTAAGGCGCAACTACCGTTCATGGAAGTTCGCGAGTCAAGTGCTGCGGCCGAACCGTCCTAGCGGGTGGTCACGCAGATTTGTGCAGGTCTCCCAAAAAAGTAGAGACCTATCCTCCAGTAGAAACCGCCCGTTATGCGTTAGGCGAAGCAAGAGTTTCGCAATTGCATAAATGTGCTAGCTCTAGAGCTAAAATCAAGGTATGCAACGCAAGGTCTTCTGGATCACCTTTTCCATTCTGGGAACATTAGCGGATGTGCTGTTACCGCTGTGGTGGGCGCTAGGCGCCACAATTCCGATTGGCTGCTTTTGCTGGTGGGTGGCGTACCGCAGCGATTGGTTTTAGTGCTCAATTCCCTGCCGGGCAGGTCTGCGCTTTACTCTCAAAGAGGACCGCCCTTCCAGGGCTATGGCGAGACTTTCTGGGCACAAGGCTCCACCAATACGCGGGCCATTCCTACAAAAGATATCGAGTGCCGAAAGCCGCAAGGGCCGAACACCGCATTGGCTTGCTGTACCGGATCGTAGGGTGCTAAAGCCGTGGAGCGGGGGCGATGGGGATGTAGGCGCTATCCCCCTCGCCACGGCATGGGGCACGTATTTTTTTTTCGGGTTGGGAGTTGGTCAGTCGACGGTGATGCGCGTACCCGCCGTTGTTCCCGTGACCTCTGCTAACGGCGTTCCAGTGCCAAAGACGTTGGTGGAGGCGAAGAGTTTGAAATCAAAGGTACCTTTGTAGGTTTTGCCGTTGTGCGCGACCGTATCCGTTTCATCGACGGTGAAGATGTTTGAAATGGCGCCATCCGAGGCAAACATGAGACCGATATGGTGCAGCTTGACTGTGCCGTGGCTCAAGTCCTTCCAGACGCCGAAGCAGATATTCCCGCCGCCGGGCGGCAGAAACGCGTTTTCAAATTCGGTTCCGTCCCCGTGCCAAGTCTTGTAGGATTCGAGGAACTGGAAGGGTGGCTGAGGGAACGGAGGCGGAGCGGAAGTTGCAGTGTAAATCACATGCCACAAGCCAACGATGGTAGCGCGTCCTTCCGATTCGCCGTCATCCGGATGGCTAATCAAAGCGAGTACCGGGCTAGATTGCTTAAACGGCTCGCTGCAACTAGCCCTAGCTCCCGACGCGAATAGCAATAACGCCGCCGCGAATGCCGCTACTGTCAGAGCTGCGAACCGGCGGCTCCAAAGTATTTTCAAAGTTATGCCAGGGATCTGATACATCGTTTTTCTCCTTCTCGTGATATCGCGAATGCGCTTCTTCCGAACCCGAAGGGGGCGCAGCAAAAAAAGCTCACGCAATTTCCTTTTAAAAGGCGTCAGGCGCAATGCTCGGGTCGTCACTTCGCTCTTAATTTTTCGTCATCAGCTAAATCGTTGATATCAGGGCTTATGCTAAGCGCTTTCGCTCTTGACCCTGCCTTCGCGGCGGTGTTAGCATCCGCGGAATCAAC
>Ga0206991_10179_pt2 | contig 18556 bp, 19 predicted proteins | sample Alteio_BWMinCont_9_FD_153286 | JGI IMG/M metagenome (GOLD analysis project Ga0206991, IMG submission 153286) | Enriched cells from forest soil in Barre Woods Harvard Forest LTER site, Petersham, Massachusetts, United States -... | ecosystem: Environmental > Terrestrial > Soil > Temperate forest >...
TCGTGAGTGATCAGCAAAAGCGAGAGCTTGCGTTCGTCTTGAAGTTTCTTCAGCAGATCGAGAATTTGCGCCTGAATCGTCACGTCCAACGCAGTGGTCGGCTCGTCGGCGATGAGCACCTTTGGATTGCAAATCAGCGCCATCGCGATGCAAATGCGTTGCTTCATGCCGCCGGAAAGCTGATGCGGAAAATCGAGTGCGCGGCGTTGGGGATCGGGAATGCCGACCTGGCGCATGGATTCCAAGGTCAGCTCCCAAGCTTCACGGGCGCGCGCGTTGGGATGGTGCGTCTGGTAGGCTTCGGCGACCTGGTTGCCTACGGTGAAGACCGGATTGAGTGCGCTCTGCGGCTCCTGAAAGATCATCGCGATCTCTTTGCCTCGAATGTCGCACATCTCTTTCTCTGAGACCTTCAGCAAATCGCGGCCGCCGAAGAGGATTTGCCCCGAGGCAACCCGCGCCGGAGGCATCGCCAGCAGGCGCCTGATCGTCAGGCTTGTCACGGATTTCCCGCAACCCGATTCGCCTACGAGCGCGACACACTCGCCGGGTTTGATATCGAAACTGATTCCGTCGACCGCGCGCGCGATGCCGGCGTCGGTGTGGAAGTGAGTGCGAAGATCGGAGACAGTCAGGAGCGGTTGCTGATTGGAGGTGTTGGACATTCAGGCACCAGTGATCGATTCAATTATCATTGTATAACACTATCATAATCGATTCAGATGAACATAGCCCGATAGCTTCACGGCCGGTCAAAGACGATCGCCCAGTGCAATGTCCGATAATCGGATGAACGATTTCTTAAGTTTTTCTTTGGAATAATTTGCGGGCAGACGAAACTATACATGTGTAAGGCCGTAAAGAATGGTTGCATCAATGGGAAAAAAAAGGAGCAAAAGATGAGAAACGCGAATCGGCTTACGTTGCTTTCCGGCGTGGCGTTAATGGTGGCTGCGTTTGCCTGGCCAACGCGGGCAAGCGCCCATGATCATTTCGATCTCAGCGTAGGATTCGGCGGACCGGCGTACGTTACGCCTGCTCCCGTTGTTGTTGCTCAAGCGCCGGACGTTGAGCGCCGCTGGGTTCCAGGACATTATGAGACCCGCGTGAGCACTGTCCTGGTTGACTCTGGCCGACACGAACGGGAATGGGTTCCACCTGTTACACACGTGCGTTTAGATCCATACGGCTACAGGTATTCGGTCACCAGCCCTGGATATTACCGCGACGTCGTGCTTCCGGCTCGTTACGAAAATCGCGAAACAAGGGTCTGGGTTGAAGGGTACTACCAGGATGTTGCCGTGGCGCCGCCTGCGGTGGTCTATCACCGACCTGGATTCAACATCGGTGGATTCTTCCGATTCTAAGACCGTATTTTAGGTAGCTCGTTTTACAATAAAAGCGAAGCGTGGAACGTGCGCGTTCCGAAGCGGGTCAAGGGTCGGGTGCCACGGATTTGTGGCAGTTTGCAAATCCGTGCCGGATTTGCGATGCGTGTTCTCCGTGCAAAAGCCGAACACGCGGCACGGATTTACAAACGGCCGCAAATCTGTGGCACCCGCCGAAAATGGATATGTTCGGCCCACCCATTTATCGCTTTAAATTAATTCATACATTTGCGGAATGTACCATCGTGCGTATGTTGCCAATCCTAACAAGAGCGTGAGCCACCAGAGTACAAGCACACCGCGCATCCATACCTTGTAACTTGTCATACGTAATTTTTGTGGCAAAACATTCGTGCCCGCGGCGAGTAAAGTGTATAATGCGGCGACCTCCGATACGATTCCGAGCGCCGCGTGTGAAGTCGCCAGTGCGTAGTAAGACTTCCCCAGTTTGAGCGGTATCTTCGGACTCACATAAGCGTGAAATGAAGGAACCATTATCAGTACGATGATGACGAGGTTCAAGATCACGATTGTAGACTGGCACCAGGCGTGCAGCCGAAATCTCTTCTTGCGCGCGAGCACTGCACCGATGAGAAGTCCCAGTCCCATGGCGATCTCGAGTAGCAGAACCAGATCGGCGTAGCGTGGAGCCGCCGTCCCAAAGAAGCTTTCGTTCAATGCATTGCCTCCTTGCGTGAATTAAAACCAACGGCCCTTCAACCACTCAGATACTTCACTCCGTAATGGAGCACAGGTTGAATTATTACGCCGGCAGTTTCTCTCTATCCTTCCAAGGTCGAATCCACGATCGCCAACGCGCCCTTGTTCTCTGTATACGAAACGGACGTGAGCCCCAGCATCGATCGCAGTTTGTTGGCAGCGACCGTTTTGATCGGGCCGGGCCCTTCGGCTTTGCCGGGTTCGGGCTGGGGAAAGGCAGTGGACTGGGCGGAGTGGAACGTGACGTTGCCTTCGACCTTCTTCAGCACCTGGTGAATGTGGCCGTTGAGGACCGTGACCGAGCCAAACCGCTTGAGCAGTGCCAGCGCTTTCGCGCCGTCATCGGTGCCCCAGCCCCACTTTTCGTAGACCAGCCACAGCGGCACGTGGGCGAAGACGACAATGGGCGTGCTATCGGTGAGGCCCGCGACATCCTTCTTCAGCCAGGCGATTTGCTCGTCGCCGAGCGAGCCGAGGCCGCCGGCTTTCAGGTTCATGACGTTGACGAGGCCCACGAAATGGACGCCTTTAAAGTTGAAACTGTGCCAGCCAGTGCCCTGCGTGCCCTTTCCGTAGCGCTCCAGGTACAGCTTCGCGTCGTCGCTGAAGACGTCGTGTTCGCCGGGAACGTAGAATGCGTCCTTGGCCTTGGCCGACTTGAGAACTTGGGCGACGGTATCGAATTCGGCGGGTTTGCAGAGGTGCGTCAGATCGCCGGTGTGCAGGATGAACGACGGAACAATGGGCGCAGCGTTGATCCGATCCACGGCGAGCTTCAGTGTCGCGACGACGGTGTTCGGCGGCTTGGCGAAGCCAATGTGGCTGTCGCTGAGCTGCACGAACGAGAAGTCGCCCTTCTCGTCAGTTTTCGCGGGTGGATCGTCATCGGCCAGCACGCGTGAGGTCAGCACTCCGCCGGCCATCGTCCATAGGACGCCGGTGCCAACCCAGGCCATGCATTTGAGCATCCCGCGGCGGTCGATGCCGTCGCCGCTGTTGTTGTGTTCGATCAGATTATTTTCCATGGCTTTACTCTCCTTTTTTGACGATGATCTCGCCGGTCATGTGGGCGTGAATGGTGCAGAAGTACGGGTACGTCCCAGGTTCGGTGAACTGAAATGAGTAGGAGTCGTCGGTGTCGAGCGTCCCGGATTTGAATTTTTTCTCGGTGCTCATTACCGTGTGCGGAATGTCATCGTGGTTGACAAACGTGACTTTCGCGCCGACGGGAACGATCAGCGTCTTTGGCGAGAAGGTAAAGTTGTCGATGCTCACCGTCAAAGGATCGGCAGCCTTGGCGGGCGGCGATGCCGGAGCCGCAGAGGCTGAAGTGGGCGGCAAACTCGCGGCGCCAATGCTCCCGGACGGCGCGCCACAAGATGCAAGAAGAACCAAAAAAAAAGCCAGAAAAATCCGAGCTGATCTAAGCATGTGACACCCCTTCCTGTTACTTATGTTTTTGACCGGAGACTACTCCGTTTCAATGTTTCAGCATTCCAGCGTTCTGTCGGAGAGCTTGACCGTGGCACGGGCGCGAATATTCCCGAAAATTTGGAATAACCGCTTATTTAGATTGTGAGTCCCTTTCCGGGAATAGATTGACAGCGAACGCAGTCTTGTTATTTGGGGTGCCATGTCCATCGTCGGCACGGATCGGGCAGATGACCAGGAGCCACCGGAGCGTTTGGAATGCGTGGTCCTGCCACACCTCGACGCCGCCTATACGCTCGCGCGCTGGCTGACGAAGAACGAAGACGATGCCAGCGACGTGGTGCAGGATGCGTGTCTGCGCGCGTTGCGTTTTGCGGCCGGGTTCAAAGGCGTCAATAGCCGCGCGTGGTTCTTGAGCATCGTGCGAAATACCGCGTACACATGGCTGAAGGCGCGTCATTCCAGCGAATTGGAATTGCTGCCCGACGACGCGCAAATCCCCAGTGGCGGACCCGGCCCGGACGAGGCGGTGCTTCAGGCGCTCGATTTGGGTGAACTTCGCGCTGCAATCGAGGAACTGCCCGCCGAATTCCGCGAAGTAATCGTTCTCCGCGAAATTCAGGAACTGTCCTACGACGACGTGGCGAAGATCGCCGGCATTCCCATCGGCACGGTAATGTCGCGCCTGGCGCGCGGCCGCGCACGGCTCCAAGCGCGAATGGCACGGAATGAGCCAGGGAAAGGCAACGGGCATGGACTGTAAACTCTGCCAGGAGACGCTGCCCCTCGCGCTCGACGGCAGCCTGAGCGCCGCGCGGCAGGCGGAATTCGAAAGCCACCTGAAAGGGTGTACGGCATGTGCGCATTCGTATCAGAATGCGCGAACGCTTCGGAGCGCGCTGCGCAATCCGGCGCTGCGTTACGCCGCTCCCGACGCGCTGAAAGAACGGATCAAAGCGCAAATGAACACAAACGCGCGGCCGGCCCCGAATTTGCCGGCAACGCGCACGAATAGGAGGAGTAATTTCTGGAAGTTGAGCGCGGGACTCGCCGCCGCGATCATGCTCGGCATGGCAGTATGGGGATACACGCATTTTTCGTCAGAAGCCGCGCGCGCCGAGCTGACCGCGCGCAGCCGCGAACTGGTCGCAGCGCATGTCCGTTCACTGATGGCCGCGCACCTGGCCGATGTAATCTCGACGGACATGCACACCGTCAAGCCGTGGTTTGCGGGCAAATTGGACTTTTCGCCGCTCGTCCTCGACTTCGCCGATAAAGATTTCAAGCTCGAGGGCGGACGTCTCGATTACCTGAACGGCCGTGCCGTCGCCGCCCTGATCTACAAACGCCGCCAGCACGTGATCAACGTCTTCACCTGGCCCAGCAGCGCACAGGAATCGGATGACCCGAGCGGGCCGACCGCGCTGAATGGATACAACCTGCTGAGCTGGCAGCAAAATGGCATGGAATTCCGCGCGGTGTCGGACATGAACGCGGCAGAACTGGGTGAGTTGAAGGGGCTGATCGAGCAGCTAGCAGCGCACTAAGGCTTTATGCGGCTGGCGGGACGCCCGTATTATAGCTTATCTGCTGTCGCTCTGGGAAAGAGTGGCGGTGTTTGAATTTAGAATCGGAACTCCTTGCTCGTGTGGCGCTTGAGTCTGCCAACAACATCCGCTGATTGCCGTGTGCTACCATGAAGTGCCGTGACCCCATGACAAAAGCCGACAAAAATCGTGCTACTTTTTATCGTTGGCGTTGCTTATGGCTTTTTGATCCTGAACGTGATACAAGATTATTTGGAGAGGGAGGGGGACGACAATGAAAGCCGACGCAATCTTAATTCTGACAATTGCGATGTTGAGCGCCTTTGCTGAAGAAGCTGTTGAGAAGCCGCCAGCCGCTCCGGACGATATCAAGGGAACGGCTCCGGCAACGGAAGAGCTGAAAAAGGACGCGGAAACAAAACCGCTTTGGGAAGCCATTCTTTCAAAAATACAAGAACAACAAGCCGAAAAAAGCAAGTCCAATGAGAAAGGCAATACGATAGGGCTTAAAGAAAAAGACGATGCGATGAATGCTTATATCAAAGATGCGTTAAAGAAGCCCTTGACGGATTGGGAAGGGATTGTTGAAGCCATTAGTCAACCGGGAAAAGATGCAATCGTTTCTCTTGCAATTCCAAATTCTACTGAAAAAATAAGGATTGATGTAGCAGGCAGAACGAAAGACGCGGCCTTGATTAAGACTTTGAAATCCTTGGAAAAAGGGAACAAGGTTAAGTTTTCAGGATCGGTTCAATTTGCCGGACCGCATGCGCAAGGCCCTTATGATGGCCCATACCTTCATCCAACCAAAAGCCATAATGCTTTAATACTTTCAATCCCTGTTGAGATTTCCAAGATAGAGCCGCTCAAATAGGCTTCCGGAATAGTGGGGTCGAAACCATGGACTTCAATCTAAAGTTTCAGAGAAAACGAATCACAGAGCTTGCCGAGAAATATGGTATCGATCGTGAAGAAGTCTACATCGAGGAAGAGCTGGCCCCTCGGACAAGACTGCGCGGCTATCTCGACAAAGAGGATTTCCTTCGGCTCTGCCTTTGGAAGAGTCAAAGACCAAAGAAGCATTGCTCATTTAATGGCGTAGCCTATATCAAAGAGGTTACTGGCATTGCGCTATCGACGAAATCTGAGAAATCTGAGCAGCTAAGGATTGAAATCTTGGCGCTCCTGAACGGCGTAAGCTGGCCTATGGCGTCTGTCATTCTCCATTTCGGCTACGACAATCTATACCCGATCCTTGATTTTCGCGCGCTTTGGTCGATTAGCGCGGAAGACAGCAATTGGAATAGCAAGAAAACTTTTTTCCTATTCTGGGAAAGTTATACAAAGTATTGTCGAGTGCTTGCCTCAGAACTGAAAATTTCAATGCGGGTCCTTGATAGAGCGCTATGGCAGTTTTCGAAGGATAACCAGCCATAGACTGCCGCCGGTTCTACAACTTGGGCGGGGAGTATATGGTGAGCACCGAACACGGCCAGCGCCTTCACCGCGGGCGTAGCTGCCGTAGTAGTTTTTGCCTCAATGGAAGATTTTCCGGGGGGAGCGTCTCTTTTCGATACGTAGTCATGTGCCCGATTATCCACAAAGCATGGCTTGCCTGGCCCGCACGGTGAAGCCAGTCGGTGGCGGTAAAGCCGGACGTAATCTGACCAATGATCTGATCGTTTAGACGGTAAATCTCGGCAAGCGAACGCAGTGGGTTATTCATGACGCTTTTCTCTATGCTCCGGGATTTTCATCCAATAATTCTCAGTGCCGAAAAACTACCTTGTCATCTTGATAATTCAATCGGAAAGCCAGACCGATGAACTTCAGACAAACGCAGGACAAAGCGCATGCGCGACGACGACCCGCTCGTCGAGCGCGGAGATGAAGTTTTGAACGACGAGCCAGGAGATTGGGTCGAAATTCAGACAACCGGTGGATTGTCTTTTATGATGTTTTCGACCTGCTTGCGCAGTGCAGGCACGTGTACCTGGACGATGTCCCATAAGATGTCCGGTGCGACTTTCCAATAGTAGTGGACGAGAATATTTCGTAGAGCGACAATGCGGTCTGGCGTTGTAATCGAATTGCCGAGTGCCGAATCAATCTTTCGCGCCTGATTTACCGCTTCACCGATAATTTCCAGCTTGCGTTCCACGGCAGCTTGCAAAAGATCGTTTGATTCGAATTGTTCCTTCGTGATGCCGGTGCAGAAATCCTCCGCCGCCGCGCAGGCTTGTTGAATGTCGAAAATAAATTTCAGAGCTTTGCTATCCAAAAATGACCTTTCTTGTCGGTTTAATAGCAGCCAGGAAATATGGATTGTCAACCATCCGCGATTCCAAAAGGTCCACCTCACGGTTAAAAAGCAGTTTCAAGTCCGCTAATAAGCCAAAAAACGCATTCGAATGGGTTGAAGAATCCATGGATGGAAACTCAACCAGAAAGTCGACGTCGCTAGAAATAGGATCAAAAGACTGTTCCACGGCTGAGCCAAAAAGCTCCAGCTTTTGGACGTGATATTTCTGGCACAATGCGCGAACTTCAGCCAGATTCTGTTCGATAATTCGGTTCATTGCTTGCAATCACTCCAAATCCTGAATGCTACATTACTATAAATTTTCGCATCTTCAAGGGTTGCTGATCATGGGATAAAGCCAAAGGCTTATCCGACGAAGACCGCGCCAAGCTCGATCCGTTGGACGGCACGGGCTTATATTGGTATTGATTCGCAGATGTGCGAAACCACTCTGTCGATTTGACAATATTGCGATCTCTACCGTGGCATAAATCATATAAGTACCTTTTTAATAACATGTTAAGAATTATAATGCATTGGTACGTCGGTTGATACCTCAATCATCTTGGCGGCTCCGTTTTGGAACCCCAGGAGCCAATAGCTAAGAGCCAGGAGCCCCACCCATGCAACTTGATCGCTATACCATCAAAGGCCAGGAAGCCCTGCAAGCCGCTCAGACATTGGCGCAGCGCTCCGGACACCCCGAACTAACGACAGCGCATATTCTCGCCGCGCTCTTGGCGCAAGACGGCGGCTTGGTTGGTCCGGTCTGCCAAAAAGCCGGAGCCGATCCGGCGCGTTTGAAGATCGAAGCCATTGCGCTGCTCGATAAACTTCCCAAACAGAGCGGCGGCGAAGTCTATTTCTCTGCAGATGCACGCAAGACGATGCAGTCGGCTGAAGACGAAGCTCGCAAGCTCAAAGACGATTACATCTCGACCGAACACCTTCTGTTGGCGCTCGCATCTGGCAAAGACGATACGGCGCGTATCCTCAAAGATGCCGGAGCCAATCGCGAGCTTTTGCTCAAGGCCATTCAGTCCATTCGCGGTTCGGCGCACGTAACCACGCAGAATCCTGAAGCCACGATGCAGGCGCTTGAAAAATATGGCAAGGATCTCACGGCGCTGGCGCGTCAGGGCAAGCTCGATCCAGTCATCGGCCGCGACGACGAAATTCGCCGCGTCATCCAGGTTCTTTCTCGCCGCACCAAGAACAACCCGGTGCTGATCGGCGAGCCAGGCGTGGGCAAGACCGCCATCGCTGAGGGCCTGGCACAACGAATCATCGCCGGCGACGTGCCTGAAAGCATCAAAGACAAACGTGTCGTGGCGCTCGATATGGGTTCGCTGATCGCTGGAGCGAAGTTCCGCGGCGAATTCGAAGAACGTTTGAAAGGCGTATTGCGCGAGGTCGTCGAATCCAAAGGCGGCATCATCCTCTTCATCGACGAGTTGCACACTATCGTTGGCGCGGGCGCGGCCGAAGGCGCCGCCGACGCCGCGAATATGCTTAAACCCGCACTGGCGCGCGGCGAGCTGCGCTGCGTGGGCGCGACGACACTCGACGAATACCGCAAGCACGTTGAGAAAGACGCGGCTCTTGAACGCCGCTTCCAGCCGGTCTTCGTCGGCGAACCGGACGTCGAAGCAACCATTGCAATTCTGCGTGGCCTCAAAGAACGCTATGAGCTGCACCACGGCGTCCACATCACCGATACGGCACTGGTCTCCGCGGCGACGTTGTCGCATCGCTACATTGCCGACCGTTTTCTGCCGGACAAAGCGATCGATTTGATCGACGAAGCCGCCGCGGCACTACGCATGGAGATTGACAGCCTGCCGGTTGAACTCGATTCGCATAACCGTCGCATCATGCAGCTTGAAATCGAGCAGGCCGCGCTCAAGAAGGAAAAAGACAGGCCCAGTCAGGAGCGGCTGACAAGGCTCAACGCGGAGCTGGCCGGACTTCGCGAATCGGCGTCGGCTTTAAAGGCGCGTTGGCAGAACGAGAAAGACGTGATTATGCGTCTGCGCGAGATTCAAAAAGAAATCGACGAACTGCGCACGGAGATGGAACAGGCCAAGCGCAAAGGCCAGCTCGAACGCGCCGCCGAGATTCAGTACGGCGAGATTCCGGCGCTTGAAAAGGACGTGAACGAGCAACAGGAGAACTTGAAGAAACTGCAGATCAAGGGCGCGCTGCTCAACGAAGAAGTCACCGAAGAAGACATTGCCAAAGTCATCTCGCGCTGGACAGGTGTTCCCGTCACGAAGCTGCTCGAAAGCGAACGCGATAAGTTGCTCCAAATCGAACAAAATTTGCGCAAGCGCGTTATCGGTCAGGATGAGGCTTCCGAAGTCGTCGCCAACGCCGTGCGGCGCAGTCGCGCGGGCTTATCCGATCCCAATCGGCCGATTGGAAGTTTCTTGTTTCTAGGGCCGACAGGCGTCGGAAAGACCGAACTGGCTAAGGCGCTGGCCGAGTTCCTCTTCGACTCCGAGCGCGCCATAATCCGCATCGACTTGAGCGAGTACATGGAAAAGCATTCCGTCTCGCGGCTAATCGGCGCGCCGCCCGGCTATGTCGGCTATGATGAGGGCGGACAGTTGACCGAAGCCGTCCGGCGGCGGCCGTACAGTGTGGTGCTCTGCGACGAGGTCGAAAAGGCCGCTCCGGAGGTGCTCAACGTCTTCCTGCAATTGCTCGACGACGGACGTTTGACCGATGGCCATGGCCGGACGATCGATTTCAAGAATACGATCCTGATCTTCACCAGCAACCTCGGCGCGCATTTCCTGGCCGACATGGATACGCTCGGCGAAAAGAAAACGCTTGCTGCTGTCTCCGAAGCCGTACGCGAGCATTTCAAGCCGGAGTTCCTTAATCGGCTCACCGCGCAGGTCTACTTCCATCGCTTGAGCAAAGCCGAACTGCTGAAGATCGTGGAGCTACAGGTGAATAGCTTCTGCAAGTCGCTGGCGACGCGCAACCTGCATCTCAAGGTGAACAAGAAGGCGATCGAATATCTCGCGGAAGTCGGCTACGACCCGGTCTTTGGCGCGCGTCCGCTTAAACGGGCCATCGAACGTTACCTGAGCGATCCGTTGGCCAAAGAAATCCTGAGCGGACGATTCAGTGAAGGCGGCGAGATTTCGGTCAGCGCTGCGCCGAATGGCGAAGGGCTGGTATTCGCCAGCGTGGAACACGCGGCTCCTAAGAAATGATTCGTCGTAGCATGGGCGTCCCGCCCATCATCAGGTTGAATTTTTCCGTATGGAGCCGACAACAAATCGTAACTCGGGCGGTTTTGCACAATCGGAACGTGCCCAAAAGAAGCGCAACATGCGTTTCTTTTAAACGATTTTATTTGGCGCTGTCCGACTTATCGAAGCGTCTCGTTGGGATTCCTCATCTGTTGCTACGATGCCAGCTTTGCACCAGTCCTTCAGCTTTACGCCACGATCGGGTGCATGCATGAAAACTTTCCTTAAGTCGACCTCATCAAATCGCTTAATAAACAGACGGGGCCAGGTGCGAGTGATCGTTCGATAAGCGTTGACGATCTCGGGCGTACACGTCCATCGGCGCACGTCGCAATACCTGTGCAGCATCCGCTCGCGCGTATCAGCGTGCATCACGCATGCCAAGGGAGCAAGATCCAACAAACTGTGGCCCCAACTACACTTCTCGAAGTCCAGAATAAATACACGGCCGTTGTCGTCAACCGATATGTTGTGCGGTAGGGTGTCGCCATGAACAAAGCCGCGCGGGCCTGGTATCACATCGGCCGTTGCATCTCGAAGCAGTTTCTTCTCGATCACACTCCCAGCCTCATGGAGTAGGCCGATCGTCTCGGCGGCTTTGACAAAGATGTCCCCGTACGGCGCAATATCGCCCGGGTCGAATCGATCAATAAACTGTTTACCGGGAATCCAATCCATTGCGATAACCTGTTCCCCGTGGGCAAGCAAATCAGGAGCGAATGCGCACGCAGTGTTTCCAAGGCACTGCAATATCCGTAGTTCCGTTTCATAGGCCTCTTTGGTCGTGAAAAATTTCGTGGCAATCGCACGGCCATGTGCCTCCCATCGAGTGATTGGGTGGTGCGTTTGCACTACGGGGTGACATGAGGCATCCTTGCCGAGAATCCTTATCACAAGGTTTCGTTCGTGCGCTTCAGGGATATGGTGCTGATAGCTCATGTCGCTTGCCGAACGGTTGTCCACACAAAGCACACACTGAACTGGTCGTTAATGCGGATGCTATGCTGCCCCGCTCGGTTCCCTTTTAATGGCTCCAGGCGATTACTAACGATACAGGATAGTATTGTCAATCTTTAGTATGGACTGTCCACAGCGCGATGCATTTTTCTATTACGCAGTAGAGCAGATAGGAAGGCCTGTTATACTCGCTCTACTTTACCTGGAGCAAAGCGAAAATGCCCGGATCCAAAACGATCCTGATTACCGGCGCTGGCAGCGGTGTGGGCCGTGGTCTGTGCCAGCACTTTGCTGCGCGCGGACTGCAGGTGATCGCGTCGGATGCAAACCCGGAAGCCGCCGAGGAAACTGCGCGAATCGGCCACGACAGCGGCCATTCGGTACGGGCTCTGACACTCGACGTTACGCGTCAGCCAGACATCGAAGTGGCGATTGGCAATCTTCCCGATCGGCGCGTCGATATTCTCATCAATAACGCCGGCTTGCAGCACGTCGCGAAGCTCGAAGAATTTCCTCCCGAAAAGTGGAACCTCCTGATTGACATTATGCTCAACGGCCCCGCGTGGATGACGCGCGCCGTGCTGCCGGGAATGAAAGCCCGCAATTTCGGGCGCATCGTCAACATCGGATCGATCCACAGCCTCATCGGCTCGCCGTTCAAATCCGCGTATGTTGCCGCCAAACATGGTCTGCTGGGTCTCTCCAAAGTCGTCGCGCTTGAGACGGCAGAGTGGAACATCACGATCAATACGATCTGCCCCAGCTACATCCGCACGCCACTGGTGGACAGCCAAATCAAAAACCAGGCGCAGGCGCACAAGATTAGCGAAGCCGAAGTCATCGAGAAAATCATGCTCAAACCAATGCCCAAGAAAAAATTTATTGGCATCGAAGAAGTCGCGGCGACAACGGAATTTTTGTGCAGCGACGCGGCTCGAAATATTACGGGACAGTCGATTGCCATCGATGGAGGTTGGACCGCTCAATAATGAAAAGTGATACGTGTGCGATGACCAAATAGGGATGGAGATTCCCATTAAAACCGATGGACGACCACGCCTGTGGAGATAGGATAGATGTGATAGTAAAGGAATCCTATAATGTCCTATCGGGGCCATATCGAACACGGAGTCGTGGTTTTTGACGAGCCGGTCGCCTTGGCGGATGGTGTCGTCGTTTGTGTTGAACCGATATCAACGCCGACCGCGCCAACTTTGGCGGAGCGGATGAAGAATGCCATTGGTATCGCAAAAGGGCTTCCCCGCGACCTGGCGCAAAACCACGATCACTACCTGCACGGTAAACCTAAAAAGTGACGCCACTATTTGCCGATACATTTTACTATCTCGCCATCGTTAACGTTGACGATGCGTTGCATACGCAAGCAATCGAAATTTCGCAAACACTGGTCGCTCCAGTTATTACGCATCCTTGGGTAATTGCAGAAGTGGGCGATGCCCTCTACGCGCCAATTCAACGGCCCAGCTTCATCACGTTGTACGAAACAATTTGCCACGATTCAGGAACCACAATTGTTCCGCCAACACGAGAACTATTTGAGCGAGGAATAGCGCTTTTTGCACAGCGGCAAGACAAGGAGTGGTCGCTGACGGACTGCATTTCATTCGTTGTCATGCACGAAACCGGAATTTCGGAATCTCTAACTGGCGATCACCATTTTGAACAAGCTGGGTTTAGAGCGCTGTTGAAGTAACTCTGATCTTGCTAATGTCACTTGATAAATGTGCGATGAGCAATGATCGGACGATCAGTGCTTTCCTTTAATCTCCGCGTCCCACCGCGCAATCCATTTGTCGACGTTTTTATCGAGATAAGCCCAGTCCAGTTTCATCGGCTTGAGCTTCATATCCTTCATCCATTCGGGAAGTTGATCCTGTGGCAAGTCAGCGCGGGTGGGCAGCCGGTGGTTTTCGCGCGCCATAAAAAGAAGCTGCTCCGGACTGTTGACGAAGTCGTGAAAGAGTTTCGCGCCTGACGGATTCGGCGCATTCTTGACCAGCGCGATCGGTTCGACCAGCACGGCGGTATCCTCCGGAATGACATAGCCAAACGGCCGGCCCTTGTCTTTCTCAAGCAATGCATCGACTTGATTCCAGATAGTCAACGCGTACCGGTCGCCGCTCAATGTTTGAAAAAGCACTTCGGGATTGGCGGCATAGAAGCCGGTATTCGCATCGAGCTTGCGGAGAAAATCGAAACCGGCATCAATGCTTCCAGCGCGGCTCTGTTCGCGGATGATTAGTGCGCCAAAGACGGTCTTCATTCCGGCACTGGCGCGTACGTCGCGGATGACGATACGGCCCTTCCATTTCGGATCGAGCAGATCGTCCCAAGTTGCGGGAAGTTCGCCAGGCTTGACGTTTTTGGTGTTATACATGATCACTTCCGGCGTACGGAATGTGGCGACCCAAGCCCCGCTGGGGCTTTTGGCGTCATCGGGAAGATTCTTGGTCCAATCGGGCGCGTAGGGTTCGAGCAACCCTTCGGCTTCGGCGCGATTGAAATCGCCGGCCGAACCGCCCCACCAGACATCGGCGCCCGGCCGCTCCTTTTCGGCGCGGATGCGGGTTAGAATCTCGCCGCCGCCCATATCGAGGAATTGCACCGTTAGATCCGGGTGAGCGGCTTCGAAGCGCTGCTTAATTTCGCCTTCCAACGGTTGTCCGTGTGGCGAATAGACGACGATGGTCTTCGGCGAGCCATTCGAGACTGACGGAGAACCGCAGCTTGCAAGAAACACGAGGCAGAGCGCGGCGAATAGAATCGGACCGCAGGCATCCTGCCTGCCCGGTTGCTGACTGCAAGGTCGCGTTACATCGCGAGTAAGGAGTCCTGTTGCGACAGCCGAAGGTTGTCGAAGCTGTTGCTTGCCACAACTTTCAGGTCTTGCCTTTACCCAAATCTTTTTTTGTCCCGGAGGGACTCGGGAGCTTAGCCGGGGGCCGGGCTGAAGGCCCGTGCCCCCGGTAACGGCATCGCAATTGCAAGCGCCCTGAAGGGGCGCTGGAGGTTCGCGCAAAGGTATCGCAATATTTCGACAGATTGGGATCTCGATGCGCGTCGTCCAGCGCCCCTTCAGGGCGCAAAAATATCCCAGGCATCTGTTCCGGGGGCACGGGCCTTCAGCCCGGCCCCCGGCTAAGTTCCCGCCGACCCTCCGGGTCGAAATGTGGGTAAGGACAAGACTTTCAGGTGGGGAGAGTATCCACAAACTTTTCTTCCAACCGGCTTCAGCCGGTTTTCCGGTTTGCGAGAGGGCTTTAGCCCACGCTCGCTCATGGCAACTGCCCCGAAAGCCCGCTGAAGCGGGCTGGATGCATTGTCGGGAGTGCCTTACCACCACCTGAAGGTGGTGGCAAGCAACGGCAAAAGTCCGCCTTCGGTTGTCACAATCGACTGTCACCATAGGACTACCTACTCTTGTACATCGCTCTTAAACATTTTTCGATGTGCTCAATGTTTCTTTAGGCTAGAGTCTCACGTCAACGGAATGGAATCTGTATTGGGTATTCATAGCTCATTGAGGTGTTCCGTGATACGCGAATTTATTACCGATTTCAATCGACGGCATACATAATGCTATCAACACCGATAGCCCAGGAGATTCTCGGATGGCCAACAACCCCAGGATATTTAGAATTGATGTCCGACTGGTTGGTAAAACGTTTTGGGAACAAATAGTCATGAATTGTGTTCCGAATGGTTCCCGCCCTCTGGACTTTTCCTCCAAAAAGTCGTAGAGTCATGTGTTTCCGGTTGTTACGAGGAGTAGACTATGTCCAAGCGCGCGATCTGCATCGGTATCCTGATTTTCGGTAATGCCAATCTTCTAGCCGCACAGGGCGACCACAATATTACGTACACGGAGTCAGCCGACGATCCAAATAATCCAAATATTATCAAACTTCTAAACCAACAATTGCCTTCGAGGCATATCCCTTACGGTAGCTTGCAGTTCGAGAATAAACGTCCCATAGTGCCAGCCGAACCGCTGCCTGCGGACGGATATGGCAACGTTCCGAAAAGCCAGGCGATGTTGTGCCCCGTCTGCAAACAGCCGCTCTGGAAGCACGACCTGGACGGCTTCGAATGTATTCCATTGGATGAGAATGGTAATCCCCGCAAGATGCTCAAAATCGCACTGCAGTCGGCGCAGTGCCCGCTCTGCAAATGTGAATTCCAAGGCGCGCTTCCAGAGCACATCAACGGCAAAGGCGGGGTCGACCGCGATTTCTGCGTTCACAGCATTGGAATTTACACCGTTAATAGTAATGTCTGGGTCTGCCCGGAATGTGGCTATGCGGCATTGATTGACGCCTTTGCCCATGGCGCCAAACCCGTCGACGACGCCGTTAAAGCCTACGTGCGCGCATCGCTCTCCGAAGCGACGCGCAAGCGCATGTTTGGCGTGGCTGGCCTGAACCCCGAGAAAGTCACTGAAGACGAGTTGAAATTTGGGCAATATATCAATGAGACCCAGATTCCCGACTGGATCAAATTCGACAACGCCGTGAAAATTTACGAGCAGATGAAAGCGCCGCGCGGTTTCCTGGCCACATTGTATCGCGATGCCGCCCATGCCTGCCGGCGCGAAGTCTACAGCGAGATTTCAGTGCCTGGCCTCAATGGCAAGCTGCAGGAAACGCTCGGCAAATCCATCCGGCGCATGAACAGATATCTGCAGGAACAATGCCTCAACGTCCGCCGCGCCGAAGGTGCTTCTGTGCTCGATCCGACCGTGATGGAGACCGACGCCTTCGTGCTCTCGCAAGGCGTCGCGGAGATCGTCCGGTTGGCGGAGGAGGAAAACGATCGATCGGCATCGGCTGATCGCGTGGAACAAGGAGTGCCGGCAAACAAATACTTCACGTCGGGCGATATGTACGTGTTGTACATCCGTTATGCGGGAATCCTCGACCGGCTTGGGAAGGCAGACGAGGCGGAAAAGGCGCTGCGCCGCGCAAATTCGTACATCCCTGAAAAAATCGATGGAATCAAGAACAGTCCCGAGACTCCGGGAATCGAGGAGGCTTATGCGCGCCAGTTGAAGCTGCTTCACGGCGTGGCCGACGACCGGCTGGTGTGCCTGCAGAAAGAAAAAGACTACCTCTTCAGCGCGGCCAAGGCGAACATGTCGGCCATCATGTTCAAGGAAGTGAATTTTGTCGACGACGCCGTGAATGCTGATTCGAAGACACCTGCTGGCGCACCCGTGACGTTGGATGCGGCGCCGGCCAGCTATCTGTTGGGCGAGCTTTTCCGGCGTTCCGGCGAACCCGCTGCCGCTGCCGCCTGGTACGATGCTGCAGCCAGGATCGTTCGCCATCGGATTGAACTGCTGGACACGGCTGAAAAGCAGAATCCAGAATCCGGAAATACGGATGCAAATGAAGCCCACAAAGCCATCATGGCCAAACGCGGCCGCTGGCTAACGCTGCAGTCCTGGATTCAAGAGCAGCGCGCCCTCATCAAGTCGCCAGGTGCTGTCGACGAGCATGTCAGAGACGCGATCTCTCGCGTTTTGCAGTCCTGCGGTTTCAACGCCACCGATCCGCAATTACCCAGCAGCGCTCTTGTCGTCAAAACGGACGCATCCGCCACGCAGCCCACGCAGCCCACGCTGAATGTCGCATCGTCGCAACATGGAAACGCCGGAACCGGAACCCCGATGACGCGCGAGCAACTCTACAAGACGTATTACACGGCGCTCATTGCCTACCGCCAGGCGAAGGGGCAGAACCCACCACACTTGATCGATATTGTAAAGGCCGGCTTGCTCTCCGCTGAAGACGCTCATTTGGACGACAAGGGTAAACTTATCTGTCCGGAGACAGGCGAAAAACTACTATATTCCGATACGTGGGAGAAGGGTGATGCCACTACGGCGGTACTGCTTCCGATGAGTTCTGCCACCAATTCAAAGACGCTTTACGCTAATGGTGAGATCCGCGAGCGCGGAAATAAGTAGGAAAGGAGTGAGGAGTCAGGGGTGAGCGGTGACGGATTGGGGGCCAGATCGTTGTTATTTCTGAGCCCTGATCCCTCACCCCTGACCCCTCCTTCTTGACATGCTCTACGAAACTCATATGCACACGCCGCTATGCAAGCATGCTATCGGTGAGCCTGAAGACTATGCGGAAGCGGCACAACGCCACGGTCTCACTGGCATTATCGTTACCTGCCACAATCCGGCGCCCAATGGGTATTCGCCGCGCGTGCGTATGTCGGTTCATGAGTTTCCCGATTACGTCGCAATGGTAGCCCGCGCCCGTGAAGCATGGACCGGGCGTATTGACGTACGAATGGGAATTGAAAGCGACTACATGCCAGGGATGGAAGATTACATTGAAAAGTTCCACGCAAGCGCGGTATTCCATCATGTGCTCGGATCGGTCCATCCGCATACGCAGGAATACAACCAGGCATTTTTTCATGGCGACGTAATGGAATTTCAGAAAACGTACTTCACGCACCTGGCCATGGCGGCTGAAACGAAGCTGTTCGATACAATCTCCCATCCGGATTTGGTGAAGAACTGCTTTCCGACTCGCTGGCACGTAAAACCGCTTCTCGATCACATCCGCTCGTGTCTGGATCGAATTGCCAGGAGCGGCGTGGCGATGGAGCTAAACACCTCCGGTTTACAGAAGGATATTCCGGAGATGAATCCGGGGCCGGAAATCCTCAGAGAGATTCGTGAGCGAAATATCCCGGTCGTCGTTGGGGCCGATGCACACAAGCCCTCGCGCGTAGCCGCGGACTTCGAAGACGCACTCGATTTATTGGAGAAGGTCGGGTTTACGGACGTGAATATATTTCTTGATCGTAAGCGCCAGAAAATTTCAATAGCTGAGGCGCGGGCAAGTCTTATCTGAATAATCTCGTTGCTCTCGGTCAGTGTTGTCAGATACGGAAATACGCTTT
>Ga0206991_10202_pt1 | contig 18384 bp, 14 predicted proteins | sample Alteio_BWMinCont_9_FD_153286 | JGI IMG/M metagenome (GOLD analysis project Ga0206991, IMG submission 153286) | Enriched cells from forest soil in Barre Woods Harvard Forest LTER site, Petersham, Massachusetts, United States -... | ecosystem: Environmental > Terrestrial > Soil > Temperate forest >...
CTGAGCTCTCCCGATTCGGAGAAGTCGATCATGGTGGTGAGGTAGATCACCGACTTCACGCGCTTCTGCTGCTTATGCGCATGCAGCCAGGCGAGCGTAATGGCCGTCAGTGTGCCGCCTAAGCAATAAGCCATGATGCTTACTTCGGTTTCGCCGGTAGTTTTCTCGATGGCGTCGATGGCGGCCAGCGGTCCTTCGATCATGTAATCCTCGAAGGTTTTTTTGCTGAGATGCTCATCGGGATTCACCCAGGAAATGATGAACACGGTATGGCCCTGATCGACCAGCCACTTGACGCAGGAATTTTCCGGCTGCAGGTCGAGGATGTAGTATTTGTTGATCCAGGCTGGGATGACCAAGAGCGGCGTTTTATAGACATTCTTGGTCGTCGGCTCGTACTGGATCAGCTGAATCAGGTCGTTCTGGTAGATGACCTTGCCTTTGGTGACGGCCAGGTTTTTGCCCACTTTGAACGCGTGCGGATCGGTCATGCTGATGCGCAGATGCCCATGCCCCCGCTCAAGATCCTCAAGGAGATTGCCCAGGCCCTTGACCAGATTTTCGCCGTTGCTTTCGATGGTGGCCTTGAGCACTTCCGGGTTGGTCATGAGGAAGTTGCTCGGGCTCATCGCGTCGACGAACTGGCGGGTGTAAAAATCGATCTTGCGCGCCGTATGCGGGTCGAGTTCACCGGAGGCGTCTTTCACCGTATGCTGCATCCAGCGCGCCGACAGCAGATAGGACTGTTTTAAAAAATCGAATACGGCGTTCTGCTGCCAGGCGTCGTCTTTAAAGCGCCTGTCGCGCACATCCGGCATAATAAACGGCTGCTGCCGATCGCCGATTAAATTATGGGCGGTGGACTGCCAGAGATGTAGATAATCCTGCCACAGCGCCACCTGTTTTTCCCACAACTTCACCGGGTCGTTCATCATGCGTGCGAACAGCTCCATGAAGGCGCCGCCGACATTGAACGGGTCGGCCGGACTATCGGCCATGTCTGCCGCCTGACGGCTCAGGAATTCCTGCATGATGCGCTGGCATTGCTCGGCCGCCTGCGCCATGTTTTTCGCGAATTCAGCGGGGTCGTTGATCCTGCCCTGCGCGTCGGCATTCGCATGAGGTTGTTTGGGGGGAGTCATAATCCATTGCCTTGAGAACGATATGGCCGGGATAATGCTTGCTTTCGCGTCAGAAAGCAACGGGCTTTAAAGGCGGGAAATGGTTAAAAATTAAGACGTAACTCGGCACCGCTCTGCAGGCGCGTATTTTTAGGCTCTTCCAGACATTCGCCCGGGGGCAGCACCACGTCATCGGGCCGGGTGCAGTGGGAATCCTGCATATGCCAGTAGCGCACGAACGGCCCGGCTTCCCAGCCGAAATACTTATATTGCTGGCCGACCATAAAATCGGCGCGCGTTTCAAAGCCTTTCTTCTGGTAATTGGAAACCGTAGGATCCAGATGGCTTTCGACCCAGCCATACAGAAGGGGCCCGAGTTCCACCGTGGGAGAGAACGTCCACCCATCGGAAGAGGTGTATTTGTAAGTAGCGCCCACCGGTAAATAGAGTTGGTTAATATGGCGGTCGTAAGCAAAAGCCCCCAGATTTGTCTCGTGTCCTTTGCCTTCATCGAAATAATACCGCCAGCCTACGCCGATATAAGGCATCACCAGCCCATGCCAGGCTTGCATGACCGCGCCGGTGCGGAGGCGCGTATCGGTCTCTATCTCATCATCGCCGTTTAAAATGCCGCTATCGGATTTATAATCGGACGTGCCTGACGAATAGCGCCCGTCGATGGCGGTGAAGAAATCATCACTGATATGGGTATAATTGGCATCTACCGACTCATATTTAGAATGGGTATCCACCGTAGCCGTCGGTTCTTTATATACATCCTCGAATCCTTCGACGCCGACGCTGAAATCGTTGTCGGCTAAGGCTTGCAGGGGAAAAAAGGAGACCAGGGCAGGGGCAAAAAATCGTAAGAGACGCAGATTGCCGGCTGAGATAGCCATAATATTCTCCAGTGAGTTAGCTTCACCCTAGGCGAGTATCGTTAAGAAAATCTTAATTACACTCTGCGTAAATACCGCTCTAGGCATGCACGGCGTCGGCTACCGTGCGGGTAACCTCAAGAAAAGGCAATTGCGCAAGGGTTCTCGCTGCGATATACCTTTACAGGTAAACAGGTTATGGAATTTGCCGCTGCCGGAATGCGGTCGCTTAACATCATTTAGGGTTTTATGAGAACATATTTTCCTGCTTTTAAAAAATCGCTGCTGATGGTCAGCGGATTGTGCAGCATAGGCACGTTGGGTGCCTGCGACATGATGGGTATAAAAAATCCGCTCTCCAGCGACCGCGATCCGCAGGTGGTAGAAGGCGGTCGCCATGCTCCGGCACTCAATCCCAGGACCACGCCGCCAGTCGCAGGATCGGTTGCACCCTCCCCGGTCGCGCCAGTGCAGCAATCCGTGGCGGCGGCGCACGGTGATCCTTATGGCAACGATCCGTATGATTATTTCAACACGTCGGGTACTCCGGCTCCGGCTTCCGCGCCTGCCGCTTCGGCAAACGTTCCGGCCGCCAATACCGTATCAATGCCTGCCCCGGCTGCCGCGCCCGAATCTCAGGGTAATTTTTTCAGCCGCGCCTTCCAGAGTGGTGATGAGCAACGCAAACCCTTGCCGGGAAATGTAAATGGCGGCAGCAGCAGCCTCGCTCCTGCAGCGTCGCCGGATGTCGTAGCGCCGGCTGTCGCCCCGCAGGCGAAAGCCGATGCGCCTGGTGACCAGAACGCGCAGCCGGATTTTTTTTCACGTGTAGGCGGCTGGTTTAAATCCCATTCGGATACGCCTGCCGATACGCCGCCCGCTACCGCCGACTCCGCCCCTGTGAAAGGCGAAGTGCCCGAAAATGCGGCTCCTTCTTCTGCGCCGGTCGATGCCTACAGTGCGGCCAGCGCGCCAGCTTCCAGCACGCCAGCCTCTGTGCCGGCGAAGGCCGATGATACGGCGCCGGTTGAGGGAAAAACGGACAACGCTGCTGCGCAGCCGTCGCTTGCCAAGCGCATGGTCGGCTGGTTCGATCCCAAACCCGAGACCGATGTGTCGCAGGATGAGCAGCTGCCGCAGCCCCCTGCCGGTGGGAATTATCCGGTGCTTTCTTCGGTGCCGCCGACGCCGGATCAGTTCCAAACGGTCAAAACGGAAAAGGCTGCCAAGATCCAGGATATGCAGACCGACCACGCCATCGCCATGCAGGGTATGCAGGATCTGGCCAGCGAACCGTCGGGCCAGCAGGCATCGCATCCGGTCGATATGCCTGCGGATAACGTGCTGCCTCCGCTGGCGGCAGATGTAAAGACTCCTGCACCAAGCGCATTGCCGTTGGCGCCGCCCGTTGCCGCCGCAGAAGATTTGAGCAAACCGCCTTTGCTCCCTCTGGCTGAAGCGAAGCCTGCTTCGTCGCCTGCCGGTGGACCGGTATTGCTAGGTCATGCCAGCACAACCTCCGATCAGCCATTTACCACGCAGAATTCCGGTGTAAATCTGCCGGACGCTACGATAGCCACGCCCGCACCTGCCGGCAACCCGTTGCCATTGGCTTCTTCCTTCGATCCGTCTACGGCATCCATGCCTGCGCCGACTGCGGCTATGGCGCCGGCTGCTGATACTATATCCACGACCATGCCGCAACCGGCACAGAGCGCGACGGTTATTGCGCCTCCGGCTGAGAAAACCTATTGGTGGCAACATATCAATCCGCTGACGCACAAGGCCGAGCCGGCTGACCAGAGCGATGCTTCCACTGCCGCTTCGACCAATGCCGTTGCGCCGACCCCGGCGGTGGACAATACGCCGGTGAGCAACACCCTGCCCTTGCCGGATGCTGCGCTGCAGTCAACGCCTGCGCCGACTACTGCAACTGCTGAACCGCTCTCGCAACCGCCGATGATGGATGTGTCGGCTGGTAATAATACGCCATCCGCCGCAACCCTGACGCCGCTGGTGACGCCGGCGCCGATGCCTGCCGCTGCGCCGGCTCCCGTTGCTGTTGTAACGCCACCGCCTGTTCAGACCGTGCCGCCGATTACCGTGGCCTCGCCGCATACCTTGCCGGTATTCCCGGGTACGACGTCCGCTCCTGCTGTCCCTGCCGCTCCTGCCACGTCAGCAACGCCTGATGTGACGGCCGCTGCCTCCACGCCTGCCGCTGCGCCTGGCGATGTCGCTGCTCCCGACGCCACCCAGAGCGTCAAGACGAGCGACAATCCGAACGATTCCGCCCTCCCGACGCCGGACATACTCAAGGCCGCGCGCATGCTTCCCCCGTCGCGCTATTCGGATCGGGACCAGTCGACGGATAATCCCGCAACCTCGTATTAATCATCCCGCAGGCCAGCGATGTTATGAAGGACGATTTTTATCGCATCAAGCGCCTGCCGCCGTATGTCTTTGCGGAAGTGAACAAGATCAAGGCGAAGGCACGCGCGGACGGGCATGACGTCATCGATTTCGGCATGGGCAACCCCGACTCCGTGCCGCCGGCGCATGTGGTGGAAAAACTTCGCGAGACGCTGAAAGACCCCAAGGTGCATCGCTATTCGCTGTCGCGCGGCATCCATGGGTTGCGCAAGGCGCAGGCGGCGTATTACCAGCGCCGCTTCAACGTATCGCTCGATCCCGACTCGGAAGTTGTCGTCACCATCGGCTCGAAGGAAGGTCTCGCCAATCTGGCCAACGCCATCAGCGGGCCGGGCGATGTGTTCGTCGTGCCCGATCCGAGTTATCCCATCCACACCTGGGGCTTCGTGATTGCCGACGCCGAGGTGCGTCACATTCCGAATATTCCGAACGATCCCGCATTTTTCGACCATCTCAAAAAAGCGCTGGAGAAAAAACCGAAGCCGGTGGCCGTCATCGTGAATTATCCCTGCAACCCGACGGCGGAAACCGTGCCGCTTGGCTTCTACGAAGAGCTGGTGAGCATCTGCAGGCATCACGAAGTGTATGTGATTTCCGACCTGGCTTACTGCGAAATTTATTTCGACGGCAATCCGCCGCCATCGATTCTGCAGGTCAAAGACGCCAAAGACATTGCCGTCGAGTTCACCACCGTCAGCAAAACCTATTCGATGGCCGGCTGGCGCATCGGCTTTGCCGCCGGCAACAAGCAGCTCATCGGCGCGCTCACCAAGATCAAATCCTACCTCGATTATGGCACGTTCCTGCCGGTGCAGGTCGCAGCCGCAGCGGCCATCAACGGTCCGCAGGAATATGTGGAAAAGCTGCGCAAGATGTACAAAGAGCGCCGCGATATTCTCGCCAGGGGGCTGCATGATGCAGGCTGGAACGTACCGGTGCCGAACGCGTCGATGTTCCTGTGGGCGCCGGTTCCGGAAGCCTATGCGAAGCTCGGCTGCATGGAATTTTCCAAACAATTATTGCAGCATGCCGACGTGGCGGTAGCGCCGGGCATTGGTTTCGGCGCGGGCGGCGAGGGTTACGTGCGCATCGCGCTGGTGGAAAACAAGGAGCGCATCCGGCAGGCGACGCGCAACATCAAGCAGTTCCTGCTGGCCAAACCCAGGAAATCGAAAAAAATGGAGAAGGCCGGATGACGGATAAATCCGCTGAACCGCTGCGCGTAGGTATCGCCGGACTGGGCACGGTCGGCGGCGGCACGCTCAAAATCCTGCATAATTATGCGCCGATTCTGGCCGAGCGCGCCGGGCGACCCATCGAAATCGCCGCCATCTCCTCGCGCGACCGCGGCAAAGATCGCGGGCTCGACATCAGCCGCATGGCGTGGGTGGATAATCCGCTCAAAATGGTCGAGGATAAGGATATCCAGGTGATCGTGGAGACCATCGGCGGTGCCGACGGCATTGCGCGCGAGCTGGTGGAAAAGGCGCTGCTGGCGGGAAAACATGTCGTCACCGCGAACAAAGCGCTGATCGCGCATCACGGCGTGCATTTGGCCACCATCGCGGAAAAAACCGGCTCTGTGCTCGCCTTCGAAGCGGCGGTCGCCGGCGGCATTCCGATCATCAAGGCGTTGCGCGACGGGCTGGCCGCCAACCGTTTCCGCCATATCGCGGGCATCCTGAACGGCACCTGCAATTTCATCCTGACGCTCATGTGGGAGCAGAAGCGCAGCTTCGACGATGTGCTGAAAGAAGCGCAAGATATGGGCTATGCCGAGGCGGAGCCGAGCTTCGATATCGACGGCACCGATGCAGCTCACAAACTTGCCATCCTCACCAGCCTGGCCTACGGCATCGCGCCCGCCATCGATAAAATGCATGTCGAGGGCATTCGCCGCATCACGCTGCGCGATATGGAATTCGCCTATGAGCTTGGCTATACGATCCGCCTGCTCGGCATCACCGCGCTGACCGAGCACGGCATCGAGCAGCGCGTGCATCCCTGCATGGTGCCGCTGCTATCGCCCATGGGCAGCGTGCGCGGCGTCTATAACGCGGTCATGGTCGAGGGCGATTCGGTGGGCACCGTCTTCTTCGAAGGCCGTGGCGCCGGAGAGGGGCCGACGGCATCCTCGGTGGTTGCCGACATCATGGATATCGCGCGCGGCGTGACCTACAAGCCGTTCACCCTGCCGGTCAAGGCGCTGAAAAGCCTGCCGTTTGCCGCCATGGAGTCGCTTTCCTGCTCTTACTACCTGCGCCTGTCGGTGATCGACCGACCGGGCGTGCTGGCGGAAGTGACCAGCATCTTCAAGAAAGAGCAGATTTCGCTCAAATCCTTTATCCAGCATTCGCACAAGCCGGGCGAGGCGGTGCAGTTGGTGCTGACCACGCATGCGACGCATGAATCTTCGATGATGAAAGCAATCCATGCTATTGCTAAGCTCGAAAGCGTCAACGAACAACCCTACATGATAAGGATCGAGACCTTATGAAAGCTCTAGCCAAGAAAAAGCCAGTGAAGCAGGAATCCTTCTGGTCGGACCGCAATTTCGCACTGGAAGCGGTGCGCGTCACCGAAGCGGCAGCACTCGCCTGCTCGCGCTGGATGGGCAAGGGCGATGAGAAAAAAGCCGATCAGGCGGCGGTCAACGCCATGCGCGAGGCCCTAAACGGCCTGACCATCGACGGCACGGTGGTGATCGGCGAAGGCGAGCGCGACAAGGCGCCGATGCTCTATATCGGTGAAAAAGTCGGCAACGGCACCGGCCCGGCCATCGACATCGCGCTCGATCCGCTCGAAGGCACCACCATCTGCGCCAAGGGCGGCGTCAATGCGCTGGCGGTGATCGCCATGGCGGAAAAAGGTGGTTTCCTGCATGCGCCGGACGTGTATATGAACAAAATCGCGGTGGGTGGCGGGCTGCCCGAAGGCGTCGTCGATCTCGACGATGCGCCGCTGAAAAATTTAAAGAGCCTTGCCAAAGCGAAAAAATGCGACATCTCCGACCTGATCGTCGTCATCCTCGAACGCGACCGCCATAAAGAACTGATCGCCAAGGTGCGCGAGGCGGGCGCGAAAATCCAACTGATCCTCGACGGCGACGTGGCCGGCGTCATCGCCACGGCGCGCCCGGATACCGGCATCGACATCTATATGGGCATCGGCGGCGCGCCCGAAGGCGTGCTGGCGGCGGCGGCGCTGCGCTCGATCGGCGGGCAGATGCAGGGACGGCTGCTGTTCAACGACAATGAACAACGCACCCGCGCCAAGCGCATGGGCATCAGCGATTTGAACAAAAAATACGAGCTGGAAGACATGGCCAAAGGCGACGTCATGTTCGCCGCCACCGGCGTCACCGATGGCTCGATGCTGCAGGGCGTGCGCCGCTTTGCCGGCGGTGCCATCACCCACTCCATCGTCATGCGCAGCAAAACCGGCACCGTGCGCACCGTGGAAGCCATGCATAACTTCACCCGCAAGACCTGGGTGGATTCGCACCACTAAGCACAAAAAATCAAAAGCGAATTTGCAGGAATATTTTTACATGAACGCAGTTTCCACGCGCAAGAAAAAACCATTCTATAAAGACCTGTTTTTTCAGGTGATCACCGCCATCCTAGCCGGCGTTGCGCTCGGTTATTTTTATCCGGCGCAGGCGGTGGCCATGAAGCCGCTCGGCGACGGGTTCATCACGCTGATCAAGATGATGATCGCCCCGATCATTTTCTGCACCATGGTGGGCGGCATCGCCGGCATGGGCAACATGAAGCAGGTGGGGCGCGTCGGCGCCAAGGCCATTATCTGGTTCGAGATCATCACCACGCTCGCCCTGGTCATCGGCTGGGCGCTGGTGGAAATATTGAAGCCCGGCAGCTCGCTGCATATCGACGCCGCGCAGGTGGATACGACGGCGGTGCACGAGAAAATGGCGCACGGCATGGGCTCGGCGGTCGATTTCTTCTTAGGGATAATCCCTAATACGATGATCGGCGCTTTTGCCGGCGGTGAAATCCTGCAAGTGCTGCTGATTGCCATCCTATTCGCCTCGGCGTTGTCGGCGCTCGGCGAAAAAGGCAAGCCGGTGCTCACCATCATCGAGAATTTTTCGCACGTGCTGTTCAAGATGGTCGATATCATCACGCTGGCCGCGCCCGTCGGCGCTTTCGGCGCCATGGCCTATACGGTGGGCAAGTTCGGTGTGACGGCCCTGGGGCAACTCAGCGAACTGATCGTTATTTTCTACGTCACGGGCGCCTTGTTCATTTTCCTCGTGCTGGCGCCGGTCATGCGTTTTTACTGCAAGCTCTCCACCTGGCAGTTCCTGAAATACATCCGCGAAGAGCTGATGATCGTGCTTGGCACGTCCAGTTCCGAAACCGTGCTGCCGCGCATGATGGGTAAGCTCACCGCGCTTGGTTGCTCCAGGCCGGTGGTGGGGCTGGTGATTCCCGCCGGCTATTCCTTCAATCTCGTCGGCTCCTCGATTTATTTCACCATGGGCGCGCTGTTCATCTGCTACGCCACCAATACGCCGATCACGCTGTGGCAGGAATTCACCCTGCTCGGCGTGTTGCTCATCACCTCCAAGGGTGCCGCCGGCGTCACCGGCTCTGCCTTCATCGTGCTGGCCGCAACACTCTCTTCGATGAACCTGATTGCGCCGGCCAATCTTGAGGTCGGGCTGGCGCTGATTTTCGCCATCGATCGTTTCATGTCCACGGGGCGCGCCATCGTCAATCTGATCGGCAACGGTCTGGCCACCATCATGATCGCCAAATGGGAAAACGAGCTGGATTACGACCTGGCCTCCGATATTTTAGCGGGACGCAAGCAGCCCGATCTGGCTATACTGGAAAAGTGAACGCATCCGACCCGGTTCTTTCCAAACGTTTTGGTGCCGGCAGCCGCGACCAGCGGCTGGCGCGTGTAAGGCTGTGGCTTTTTGAGCAGCAGCAGTCGTTGAAAAACGCGTTTCTCAAATCCGGCGACGCCGACATCCTGACGGCCGCACATGCCCGCGTCATCGACGAGCTGATCGCCACGCTCGTCCGGCCGCACGGCGAATCGCTGCCGGTGGCGATCGTCGCGGTGGGCGGCTATGGGCGCGGCGAGCTGTTCCCTTATTCCGACCTCGATTTGCTTTTTCTCTACGATACGCAGGAGCCGGAAGCGGCGAAAATCGCCGAAACCATTCTTTATTTCCTGTGGGATCTGGGCCTCACCGTCGGGCAGGCGCATCGCAGCGTCGAGGATACGATAGCGCTGGCGGGTCAGGACATCACCATCCGCACCAACCTTCTGGACGCGCGGTTCGTGACCGGGGAGCGCGCCATCTTCGATCGTTTCAGGGAGCGTTTTGAAAAGGAAGTTATCAGTGGCGCGGTGCAGGAATTCATCGACACCAAACTCACCGAGCGTGACGCGCGCCACCGCCGCTTCGGCGATTCGCGCTACATGCTCGAGCCCAACATCAAGGAAGGCAAGGGCGGCCTGCGCGATGTGCATACGCTCTGGTGGCTGGCGCGCTATGCCTACGGCGTGCGTGATTTCAAGGAGCTGGCGGAGAAAAAAATCCTGACCGCGCAGGAATTCGACATGTTCAACCAGGCGCGGCAATTCCTGTGCAAAGTGCGCTGCTTCCTGCACTACCAGGCCGGCCGTGCCGAAGACCGCCTGACCTTCGACCGGCAGCACGCACTGGCGGTTTCCATGGGCTATGCGCATCCGTCTGTTAATCGCGCCATCGAACGTTTCATGCGGCGCTATTTCGTGGCGGTGCGCACGGTGGGAGCGACTACGCGCATCTTCTGCTCCCTGCTGGAGGAGGGAAAAAAGCGCACGCCGCGCAAAAGCTTCGCCTGGCTGTGGCAGTCGCCATGGAAGCTCGGGCCTTTCCGGCTCGACGGCGAGCGTTTGAACGTGAAAAACGAACAGGCCTTCGAGCAGCATCCGGTGTGGATGTTGGAGATGTTCCGCGTAAGCCAGCAGCACGGCATCGACATCCATCCGCGTGCGCTGCAGCTGATGGCGCGCAGCCTGAAGCGCATCGACGACAAGGTGCAGCAAGACCCGGAGGCCAATGCCATCTTCCTCGATATATTGCTCTCGAAAAAAGCGCCGGAGACGACGCTTCGGCGCATGAGCGAGGCGGGTGTGCTCGGCAAGTTCATTCCGGATTTCGGCCGCGTCATCGGTCAGACGCAATTCAACATGTACCATGTCTATACGGTCGATGAGCATACGCTGGTGGCCATCGGCGTCCTGCATGCGCTGGAGAGTGGGACAGAACGCAAAGAGCTGCCAGCGGCCAGCGACGCCATCGGGCGCATCAAGCAGCGACGTGTGCTCTACATCGCGCTGCTGTGTCACGACATCGCCAAGGGACGCGGCAGCGACCATTCCGAGCTCGGCGAGAAGCTGGCGACCAAGCTGGCGACGCGCCTGGGGCTTTCGCAGGATGAGGTGGAGACGACGGCATGGCTGGTGCGCCAGCACCTGCTGTTTACCAATACGGCGTTCAAGCGCGATGCGGACGACCCCAAAACCATCCAGGATTTCGTTGCGCAGGTGCAATCCTCCGAGCGCCTGAAACTCTTATTCGTGCTGACGGTGGCCGATATGCGCGCTGTGTCGCCCAACGTGTGGAACGGCTGGAAAGCATCGCTGCTCAGGGATCTATATACGCGTACCGAGCAATGCATCGGCACCGGGCAGGTCGGCCTGAAGCAATACCAGACCGAGCAGTTCCGGCAGGATTTGCTTAAGCTGCTGCCAGGTTGGCGGACGGAGGATATCGACCATTACCTGGAACAGGGAACGCCGGGATTCCTGGCCGGCTGCAGCCTGCCGCGCCACGCCGCCATTGCGCGCATGCTCCGACAATCGAAAACCATGCCGCTTCTGCTCGATACGCAGCATGACTATGAGCGGCAGATCACCGAGATCACCGTCTGTACGCCCGACCAGCACGGCTTATTTTCCAAAATCGCCGGCGCCATGTCGCTGGCAGGCGCCAACATCATCAACGCCAAAATCTTTACGTTGAAGGATGGCATGGCGGTGGATATTTTCCAGGTACAGGATGCTACTGGCGATGTTTTCGCCCGTGCCGACCGCCTGGCCAAGCTCTCCGTGTACCTCGAACAGACGCTTTCCGGCGAGATGGATCTGATCGAGGCCTTTGAGGAACGCCGCTCCGCCTACGGCAATCCAAGCCATCGCGCCGTGCCGGTGCCGGGGCAGGTATTCGTCGAAAATGACGCGAGCAATATCGCCAGCGTCATCGAGCTCACCGGCCATGACCGCACGGGGTTTCTCTACGAAGTGACGCGCGCCATCGCAGAGCTGGGCTTATCCATCGTCACGGCGCACATCTCCACCTACGGCACACAGGTGGCCGACGTATTTTACGTCAAGGATATTTTCGGCATGAAAGTGATGCATGACAGCAAAATCCAGCAGATCCGGGAAAAATTGCTCGCCGTCGTCAATAATTAAGCGTTTGTTTCACAAAGGGGACGGTCAAAGCCTTGCGCTCGCTCAAAGCTTTGCGGTCAAGCGTTTCCACCACTTCCTGTACGCTGGCGAAAGAGCGCTCGATGCGCGGCAACAGGTAAGCGATCACTTCTTCTTCCACTTTAAGCTGGCGGTCGGCGAATTGTTTGCGCAGTGCCGCAGCCAGTACTTCGTCGTCCGGCGGAGTGATGGCGGCGACGGGCAGCGCCTTCAGGCGCGAGGTGAGGTCCGGCAGGGTAAGGGGCAGCTGCGCCGCAGGGACCGCAGACGTCAAGAGCAGCCATTGATCCCGTTCGCGGACATAATTCAGCACGTGCAATAAAGCGGCGGCGTCTTTCGCCTGCTCTATATTTTCGAGCAGCCAGTTACCGCCGATGCTGTCGGCGCCGGGAATGCCGTTTTTAGCATGGGTTAGGGTGGCATGCGCCTGTTGCGCCCAGATGCTGGCCAGGTGGCTTTTGCCCGAACCGGCCGGTCCATGCAGCAGCAAGGTGCGTGCAGGCCAGTCGGGCCAGGCGGTGACGAGCCGGTGCGCTACCCGGTTGCTGTCGGAGAGGTAAAAATTATCGGCGGAAAAAACCGGCGGCAGCGACAGGCTGAAAGCGTACTGCGACATGGCTGCCTACACCATCGGTGTTGGCAGTTCGGCTTCGTAATACCGGCTTTTCAGGTATTGTTGCAGCGCGAAGCGGATCAGCACGCCGAGTACGGCGGTCACCGGCACGGCAAGCAGGATGCCGACGAAGCCGAATAATGCGCCGCCCGCCAGCATGCCGAAAATAATCCATACCGGATGCAGCCCGACTTTCCGCCCGACCAGCCTGGGCGTGATTAAATAGGCTTCGGTAACGGCGCCGAGCAGGAATACGGCGAGCACGATGCCGACCTGGGTATAATCCTCGAACTGGAAAAAAGCCACCGCCAGGCCCGTGCCCATGCCGAGGAGCAGGCCGACATAGGGGAAAATAACCAGGAAGCCGGTCACCAGGCCGATGACGATGCCGAATTTAAGCCCGGCCAGCGTAAGGCCAAGGGCATAGTAAATGGCCATAATCAGGCAGACGGTCAGCTGGCCACGCACGAAACCGGCCAGTGTGCGGTCGATGATGTGGCACTGCTCGCGAATGACGGGCGCATGCGCGCGTGGGAGCAGGCGATCCATCTTGGCGATCAGATAGTTCCAGTCGCGCAGCAGATAAAATGTCACTATCGGCGTAATGAGTATCAGGGAGAACAAGGTGAGGATCGCTACGCCCGACTGGAATAGCCCGGCGATAAAGGCGCCGCTCATTTTCAGCATGACGTCGGAGACGTTTGCCACGGCGCCTTTGATGCTGTTTACCTGCGAACGCGGCAGATCGCCCAGCCATTGCGAAAAAGCGTCGTTGAAGGTCTGATGCATATCACTGATATAGCCGGGCAGGTCTGCGAGCAGGCCGGTTACTTGGTGGACGATCACCGGCATCACAAGGACGCAGCTTACGATCAGGCCCAGGAAAAAACAGACGATGATGGTAAATGTCGCCAACCCGCGCGATGCGCCTTCTTTCTCGAGCTTGTTGGCCACCGGATTCAGGAAATAGGCGAGGAAGATACCCAGCACGAACGGCAGCAGGATGCCGCGGATCAGGTAAATCAGCATGAGGATCAGCAGGGCTATCGTAAGCCAGAAAAACCACCGCCGCACCGTATGTCCTTTTCTGCGTTCAATCACGGGAAATAGCCCAATAATCATTGTTTTGCACCAATCGCAGCTTGCTGGCCGTAATCGCGCTGGCCAGCGATTGCGGCGCGCCCCGGTAATAGACGATCATATCCACCTGCGCAGGCGACATCGCCAGTAGCTCGATACGGTCGATCATCGGCAGCGAAGAGAGCTTCGTGCGCAGCTGCGTCCAGGAATTGATGGTCGAGATGGAAGCCAGCAGCATCACCTTGTTGTGATCGCCGCCTTTGGTGCCTTTGGCGCTGGCGATTTCCTCAACCTTCTTGGTCTGCAGATTATCGGCGATGTCATGCGCCGCCCGCGCCAGCAGCATGTCGCGGGTTTCCTCCGCGTCGGCACGGTAGGTGATCATGCTGACTTCGTTCTTCGTTCGGTTGATGCGCCGTTTGACGACGGTCAGCACCATGTCCGGGTTTTTGGTGAAATTAGCCTGCAGAATCACCACATCGCTTACGCCATAGCGTATGGCCATGGGCGCCAGCTTCGCATAGGTAGCATTTTCGAGATCTTTTTCATCCAGCTCGGCGCGGTCATTGTTGTCGCCGTAAGGCACCACGATGTCGCCGTTGGTCACTTCCAGCGCGAACAGCCGCCAGATGTTGCGCCAGGGATTTTTATCCTCCCACAGGGTAATAAGCCCGTCATCCTCGAATTCGGGGATAATGAGGAAGGAGCTTGTGGTGACGGGCGTTTCATCTTTGCCGGCTACGCCGGTAGCTTTGCCTATCAGTCCGCTGATGGCATCGGCATCGAAACTGACGAGGAGGCGGGCGCGGTAGCGGTCATTGGAAATTTTCTCGTCCAGCACTTCCGTACCCCGCACCATGGCAGAGATTTTTTTGACATCCAGCCCGGCGATGATGTCCTGTACCTGTTCCGGCGGCGCCAGCTTGCCGAGCAGATCGCTCAACCCGTCCGTCTCCGCTTTGGCCATGGCCTGCTCGCGCGCGTCGGCGGCATCCTTGCCGGTGACATCGACCTCGACTTCGCTGTTGACCAGCGCTTCGCCCGCCCAGGCGGAATGTCCGGCCACGGTCAGAAGCCCGGCGAGGCAGATTGCCAATATTTTCATATTAAGCGCTTGAACCTGGGTTAAACTCTGGCATTAGTTTTACTCTAGAAACCTATCATACCGCAAGGGCATTGCATGGCCAATACCACCTATAAGGATGCGGGCGTCGATATTGACGCAGGCGACGCGCTGGTCGAGCGCATCAAGCCTTTCGCCAAGGCTACCAATCGCAGCGGCGTCATGGGCGGTCTGGGTGGGTTCGGTGCCTTGTTCGACCTGAAAAAAACCGGCTATAAGGACCCGATTCTGGTCTCTTCCACCGACGGCGTCGGCACCAAACTCAAGATCGCGCAGGAACTGGGCAGGCACGATACGATCGGGCAGGATCTGGTGGCCATGTGCGTCAATGACCTCGTGGTGCAGGGTGCCGAGCCGCTATTTTTCCTCGATTATTTCGCCACCGGAAAGCTCGAGACGGGCGTTGCCGAAAAAGTCATCAAGGGCATTGCCGCCGGCTGCAAGCTCGCCGGTTGCGCGCTGGTCGGCGGCGAAACTGCCGAGATGCCCGGCATGTATCAGCCGGACGAATACGATCTGGCAGGATTTTCCGTCGGCGCCGTCGAGCGCAAAAAATTACTGCCGCGAAAAAACATCAAGAAGGGCGACGTGGTGCTGGGACTGGCGTCGAGTGGCGTGCATTCCAATGGATTTTCGCTGGTGCGGCACATCATGGCGGCCAACGATCTGAGTTACGCGGCAAAATCCCCGACGGGGAAAACGCTGGGCGAGGAATTGCTGAAACCGACGCGCATTTATGTGAAAAGCGCGCTGGCCGCGTTGAAAAAATTCCCCAAAGATATCAAGGCGTTCGCGCATATCACCGGCGGCGGATTAGTCGGCAATGTCGAACGCGTGCTGCCCAAAGGCATGAAGCTCGATGTCGCGTGGAAACTGCCGAAGATTTTCCGCTGGCTGCAGGAAGCGGGCGACGTGCCCACCGATGAGATGCTGCGTACCTTCAATTGCGGCGTGGGCATGGTGGTGATCATATCCAAATCCGCCGCGCCCGGCATTATTGCGGCGCTAAAGACGCAGAAGGAAACCGTGCTGGAAATGGGCGAAGTTTCCGCGCGGGAAAAGGTGACGGTTTCGTGAAACGTAAAATCGGCGTGCTGATTTCCGGCAATGGCAGCAACCTGCAGTCGCTGATCGATGCCTGCAAAAAGCCCGATTACCCGGCGGAAATCCACGTCGTTATTTCCAATAAGGACACGGCGTACGGCGTTAACCGCGCCAGCGAGGCCGGCATTCCCGCGCATATCCTCGACCACACGCATTACAAGAGCCGCGAGGAATTCGATAAGGCCATGCATGAAATGCTCGAGCGTCATAACGTGGAGATCGTCTGCCTGGCGGGATTCATGCGGCTGCTGTCGCCGTGGTTCATCAAGCAATGGCAAGGGAAAATTCTCAACGTCCATCCTTCGCTGCTGCCGGAATTCAAGGGTAGCCACGCGGTGCGCGATGCGCTGAAGGCGGGCGTGAAGGAAACCGGCTGCACCGTGCACAGGGTGATCGACGAAGTGGATGCCGGGGAAATTATTTTACAGGCGCGCGTGCCGGTGAAAGTGGGCGATACGGAAGAAACGCTACTCGAACGCATCCACCTGCAGGAGCACCGTATTTACCCGGAAGCGCTGAAGATGGTTATCGGCCAGCTTGCGGCGATGTAAATGCGTGCAACGCACTGGTCAGGGATTTTATATCCGGCGTGGTGCCCCAGAATACAAGATCGATGGGCGCTTTGGCTCCATGGGACTTCGTTATGGCTGCCGCATGGTAGCCGTTATGCCTTACGACATTCCTGAGCACGTAGGCTGCTTCTTCCGCATCTTTCCTGAAGGCCGGATCGATCTCTACGGCAAAAGACGCGGTCACTTTGTTTGCATGCGCTATCCCGGGATGAAGCCTACCGGTTTCAAAATCCATGGCCATAACGTTCTGAGCCAGACTTTCTATCTCCGGGGGCGCGTCTTGCAAATGCAGGGCACCCAGCAGCGACTGTTGCCGCCTGCCTAAAATTCCCGATGCGTATGGCTCAAGTCCCGAAAGCACGGTTTGTTTTTCCTTACTCATTTCTCCGCCCATTTGCGAAAAGCAGACCCGATTTTCCTCAGCATCATAAAGAACTTTATCACCGGCTGAATTGACCGCAATGTCAGGAAATTTTTCTTTAAGCGCTTTACAGAGTTTTTTCAAGGCGTTGCGATGTCCCGGTTGCGTGCGGTCAAAATCGGTGAGAATTTCGATGAATCCGTCATGCGGGTCATCAACGAACGTAATATGCGACAAAGGATCGCCGCCGATGTTGGGATTGCTGAGTCTTGCCAGTTCGTGCCTGGGAAGTAAAAATCCCCCGATGCGGCTTAGGGTGCCCATTAACCGACGATGTCGGAGTCGCTGAAGAAGAAACGAATTTCGTTCGCTGCGTTTTCCGGCGAGTCGGAACCGTGCACGGAATTCTCGCCGATGGACAGGGCGAATTCCTTGCGGATGGTGCCGGGCGCGGCCTTGGCCGGATCGGTGGCGCCCATGATCTCGCGGTATTTCGCTACGGCGTTGTCGCCTTCCAGCACCTGCACGACCACCGGCTCGGACACCATGTAATCCACCAGCTCGCCGAAGAAGGGGCGCTCTTTGTGAATTTCGTAAAACTTGCCGGCCTGGCGTCGGCTTAAGATGATGCGGCGTTGCGCGACGATGCGAAGACCGGTGCTTTCGATCAGCGCTTTGATCTTGCCGGTCAGGTTGCGCTTGGTGGCGTCCGGCTTGAGGATGGAGAACGTGCGTTGCGTAGCCATGGGTTTTCCCTCGAAGTTTGCAGGCTATATAGGGGCAAAAATGCCATAACGCAACAGTTTTGCTTTCCGCTTCTCCAGAAGTCTCTATACAATTTTGCCGAATCGGCTATGGTATCGGGAAGATTGCTATAAAAAACGAATTATACCCTAACAGGAACCTCAACAGATCTCTTTCATGCGCCATTTCGCCGCCATTTCCTGCCTTTTTCTGCTTACCGGCTGTTATGCCGGGAGCTTAAGTAAACTTCAGGAGAGCAATCCGCAGGCGGATGATTTTCCCAGCGCGCTGGCGGCCGAATATCTCGCTTATTCCGAGTCGGAATATGAACAGAATCATTTCATTTCGGCCAATTATTTTGCCCATAAGGGCCTGGAAGCCGAGCAGGGCAAGGTCGTCGAGCCGGATCCGGTGGATGATCTGCTGGCCGATGATATAAAACAACAGCTTACTACTTCGCGCGAGCTGTTGATGACGCTACTGACGCCGGATGTCGAGCGCCTGGCCCCACAGGAAGCGGCGCGCGCGCAGCTGCTGTTCGATTGCTGGCAGCGTCAGCATGGCGGCGGCGGCGAAAAAGCGCCCTGCGCCGACGAATTTCAGTCGGCCATCACCGACCTGCAGGAAGCGGCCGAATCCGCTGCACCCGGCAAAGCCATGGTGCATGTCGTTAGCTTCGCGCCTAAAAGCGCGGTGCTCGGATCCCACAGTCTCCAGACGGTCAAGGAAATCGCCGGTCATTTAAGCTGGCGCACCAAATACCGCATTGCCCTGGTGGGATATAGCGGCCCGAGCGACGAACTGCGCCAGCTTGCGGAAAAACAGGTGGCTGCC
>Ga0206991_10204_pt1 | contig 18375 bp, 14 predicted proteins | sample Alteio_BWMinCont_9_FD_153286 | JGI IMG/M metagenome (GOLD analysis project Ga0206991, IMG submission 153286) | Enriched cells from forest soil in Barre Woods Harvard Forest LTER site, Petersham, Massachusetts, United States -... | ecosystem: Environmental > Terrestrial > Soil > Temperate forest >...
CGACTTGCTGGTTGCAACTTTAACGGGAATCTGAGGCGCGGCACACTGAAGTAATAGTGCAATCAAGAGAAAAGGCATCATGAGCAGACTATTTGAAGCGATCAGCATTGCGGAAGCCAAACGCGGCTCCCGAAAGGTGACTACTCAATCGGTAGCTTCGTTCGACGCCGTCCCGACGGCTGCAACGGCGGTGAGCGTTACTCGAACAGAGCCTACGTCCGAGGCGGAAGCGAAACACGATCCGTCGCTAGTAGATCGGCAAACTGCTGCCGTGCCTCAGGCGGTCCCTCCGAGCGAAAGATCAGCTGACATGGTTCAGCCCAAGGCAATTCAGGCTGTGGAAGAGTTGCTCGGGTCGCCGAAGCTTGTCTCGGGAGCCGCATTTGCGCCAGAAACGGTCTCACCTGGACTGCATGGATCGGTTGTTGCCCATCAGGCTCCTCCAATGGGAATGGAAACTGAAAACCTGTCGTCGCGAGCATTGCGCGTGAAATTCGTTTCACCCGGGCCAATTCCCCAAAACGGGGCTGTAGTAGACGTGGCTGAACCAGTTGGCAAAAATCGCCCAGGAGCAGGACAATACTTTTGAGATAGATTCAGTTACAGTAAATGTTTCGCCCGATTCACGATTAATCTCCTTGGCGGATCCCAATAGTTTGGGCGCAGAGAAATTTAGAGCACTCGTAACCCGGCTGGACCATCTCCGCAAGCAACGGGAAATGAAGTCCTTTCAAATCACCAGCAGTGTGATCAACGAGGGAAAAACGCTGGTGGCCGGCAATGTTGCAGTTACTCTTGCCAAGTATTCTGGCTCGAAGACTTTGTTGATCGAGGGGGATCTCCATAGGCCGGGCCTGGCGGCTCTCCTGGGATTGAACGAATTGTCTGGTTTGAGTCACTGGTGGTCCGGACAGGACCGGGAGCTTACGCCGTTCGTCAACAAGCTGAATGAAATGCCACTTTGGTTTCTTTCAGCCGGAATGGCCTTCGATCGACCCTCCGATATTTTGTCTTCGGCGCGTTTCGCAAACGCCTTCTCGCATCTAGCCAACCAATTTGATTGGATTGTCGTGGATTCGACCCCGATGCTGCCGATCGTTGATGTCAATCTGTGGTCCAGATTGGTAGATGGCACTCTTTTAGTAGTTCGGGAGGGCTTGGCCCCGGTCAAGGCCATAAAAAAAGGGCTGCAAGCCCTGGATCATCCGAAGCTAATTGGAGTGGTGATCAACGAAGCATCGGGAACCGATCAGGTTAACTATGACGGTCAATATTATGGCGCCCTCAAGTCGTAGCAGGCTCCATAGCCACTGTGAACTGATTCAGGGTGGATCATTTTGGTTTCAGGCACCTGCTTCGATGAATTTTCGGCATGCCCGCAGGCAGTAGGATTTTTGTTGACCTATGGTTGGATGGCGACCATGAGCGCACCGATACGGAGAGAAAAGCAATGAAACAAATAGCGATTAAAACGTCCACGAGCGCGGAGGGGTTTCTCCTTTTGAATTCCGAGCTCAACCCGATTTTTTTCAATCGCGCCGCAGCCGAAATCTTGTGCTATCCGCAGAAGATAGATTCTAAGGAACATTTCGATGATTATCTTGCAAGTCGAGTGCGGGCGAATCTGGTGAGGGACGAGTCCTCGCGCACCCCAAAGTTTGTGTCTGACTTTCAATCTGGGAGAAGGCGCTACCAATGCCGCAGTTATCGAGTTAATGCCCTAGCTCAAGGAGACCCGCGGTGTACCTTGGCAATCATTCTCGATAGGGCTTCGGACAGATCTCTTTCAATTACCCAGGTTACGGAGAAATTTCATCTTTCAACTCGGGAACGGGAAGTTCTCCCGTATTTATTAAATGGATTAACAACCAAAGAGATTGCTTCCGGGATGGATATTAGCCCCAATACGGTGAAAGTATTTCTGCGGATGATTATGTTCAAGATGGGAGTTTCAACGCGTTCTGGGATTTTGGGAAAGGCTTTCACGGTCAGGCCGTAAGCGGTCTTTTTTCTCATTGCGGATTAGCCCATTTGGAGAATTGACCGGGTTGCCGCCGAGGTTGAACATGTATTTGCTTTGTGCCCCAATTTCGATCAAGGTTCTAAAGAGAAGAGAAAGTCTCCGCGAATTCCATGGTCTGCGGAGATAGGCGTGACCTTGCTGCCAGCCCAAGAAGCGATCGTACGACCCGAGCGAGTTCTTCGGGGGGTGGCCGAGAACATAGCCAAAGGAGGAATTGGCATGTTCTGCGATCGGCCGATCGCTCCCGGAATGGTCGTGCGCTGTGAAATCGCCATTTCGAACGAAGCCGCATACATCCCGACACTCATGAAAGTTCAATGGACTGACTCCCAGAATGAAAATAATAATTACCGCATGGGTCTGCAATTCCTGCTTTAATTAATCATTGCTTGCTCTTCAACTAAATCCGGGCAAATCACCCAAATGGGCTAATCCAAAAGAATGATGCAGGTCCAACAAGCAGCAAGCATCGCACCCCAAGCCATCCTTCCCGTGTTGATGAAATAAGGAATCGCCGGCAAAAAGAAAAGAAACCAGGGACTGCTCCATGATCCGTCTCATGAATGCGTATTTTCCAAGGCGTACCCTCTTTTTGGGGATTTCGGAAGCGTGTCTGGTGGCACTTGCATTCATCGCGGCTACGATTGCGCGGTTGGGTGTGTCCGATGCTTCAACTCTGCTCAGCTACGAGCAGGGGTTCATAAAAATTCCCATTCTATCGTTAGCATTTATTGTCTGTATGTATTACTTCGACTTGTATGATTCATCGATTTTGAGCAACCGGCACGAAATTCGGATTCGATTGGTCCAAGTCCTCGGTACTGTTTCCATAGTGGTGGCGTGCCTCTACTACGTGTATCCTCCTTTGGAATTAGGGCGCGGAATCTTTCTCATAGGCTTGGTAATCGTCGCTGTTTTGTTGATGATTTGGCGCAGGTTATTCTCAGCCATCAATAGCCAGCCGCAATTTGCCGAACGTGTTCTAATTCTCGGCGAGGGCCAATTGGCCGCGTCTCTGTCGCATGAACTTGAATCGCGTCCTGAGTTAGGCCTACGCATCGTGGGCCCTGTATCGGGAGAAGGCAAAGGGACCGACGCATTTCCTTCCGATCCTCATGAACCTAGATGCAGTTTCCGGCACTTGAATGAACTAGAGGAACTTTCACGCGTTGTGAGAGTTAATCGGGTGAGCCGGATTGTCGTAGCGATGGGCGACCGTCGCGGAAAAATGCCCGTTGAACTTTTGCTCTCGCTCAAGAGTCAAGGCGTGCTCATCCAAGATGGAACAGACGCTTATGAAGCGATCACGGGTAAAGTCCCCATCGAATCGCTTCGCCTGGGCTGGCTTCTTTTTTCACCGGGCTTTCACCTCTCGCGATTTCTCTTGGTTTATAAACGGTTAGCTTCGATGGTCGTTTCGATTCTGGGGCTGCTGCTAAGCCTACCCCTATTGCCCTTTGTCGCCCTCGCAATCAGGCTGACCTCTCCGGGTGCAGTGTTTTACCGGCAGGAGCGGGTCGGCCTCAACGGGAAAGTTTTCTATTGCTACAAGTTTCGAACGATGTGCGCCGAGGCGGAGGCTGATAGCGGGCCAACCTGGGCCGGAGACGACGATCCAAGGATCACGGCCGTGGGGCGCTTTCTACGCACTTCCCGAATTGATGAGATTCCGCAACTCTGGAATGTCTTCAAGGGAGATATGAGCCTAATTGGTCCGCGTCCGGAGCGACCTGAATTCGTAGAGTGGCTCACAAAAGAAATTCCGTTCTATCACCTACGAAGCACAGTTCGACCAGGCATTACTGGATGGGCTCAGGTTCGCTACAAGTATGGAAGCACAACCGAAGATGCCAAGGAAAAGCTACGCTACGATCTCTACTACATCAAGAATATGTCCCCGGGGCTTGATTTTCTGATCCTGTTTGACACTACAAAGACGATACTTTGGGGGCGGGGCGCAAAGTGAAGTTGTTATTCTGGTTTTCCTGTTTCCTGATCGTTCTTGCATATGCAGGGTACCCGATCTGGCTTTATTTCAGGGCACAGTTCGCGCCTCGGCCGGTTCGGCGAGGTAGCATTCGCCCCAGTATAACGATTCTCGTTGTTGTACATAACGAACAGAAATACCTGCGGGGCAAATTGCAAAATCTTGCAGATCTTGAACATCCCGCAGACCGCGTCGAAGTGATCGTTGTTTCCGATGGTTCGACAGACCAAACCAACAATATTCTTGCTGCTTGGAAAAATGTCGGCAGACGGATAATCATTTTGACCAATCATTTTGGCAAGGCGGCCGCGTTGAATCAGGGAGTTGCGGAAGCGAAAGGGGAAATAATTGTTTTTACCGATGCGAGGCAGTTCATCGCAGCGGATGGACTGAAATATTTGCTCGAAAATTTTGCCGATCCATCCGTTGGCTGCGCGAGCGGCGAACTTATGATTGAGCGAGATCGCGATTCGTCTTTTTCCGAAGGTGTCGGGCTATATTGGCAACTGGAAAAGAAAATCCGAAATTGGGAGAGTCTTGCTGGGTCCGTTGTGGGGGCGACGGGGGCCTTCTATGCGGTGCGAAAAAGCCTTCTGTCACCCCTCCCCCAAGATACAATTTTGGATGACGTATATATACCTCTTCAGGTTGCGCGGCAAGGCCAGAGAGTTGTTTTTGAGCCGAAGGCGCGTGCTTGGGATCATTTCAAGCCGAGTCCAAAACAAGATTTTCGCCGCAAGGTAAGAACTCTGGCCGGTAACTACCAGTTATTACAAATGGCGCCTTGGCTTCTGACACGTTTCAATCCTCTCCGACTTCAATTCTTTTGCCATAAGCTGTTGCGTCTTTTCGTCCCCTTTGCACTGATTGGCCTGCTCACATCCACGATTTGCCTTCGAATAGACGTCTATAAATTAGCTCTCGAGCTGCAACTTATTTTTTATTCGTTCGCCGTACTGAGCATATTCCGCATGAAGGCCGGCATTATTTCACGATTGTCGGATATCTCACTCGCTTTCGTCATTTTGAACACTGCGGCTGCTGTTGCCTTCCTCTATTTCGTAGCAGGCAGAAAGGTTGTTTGGGCCCGGCCATGAGCGTCACAAATAGTGGCGTGGGAGCTGAATTAAACGTAGCGCCCATTGATCCCGTGTCGGACCGGCAGCGCAGGCCGCGGCGAAATGTACTTGTAAGCGCCTACGTGTCGCTTCTGATTTTGATGGTTGTCTACTGCGCCCGGCCAGAGGACTGGATCCCCAGTTTGAATGTTGTGCCGTTGGCAAAGATAGCGGGAGTTTTAGTCTTGTTTGCCTTCCTGTTTTCGCTTGGACAATTCCGCCTTTCATTGCCTCGCGAAATCATCTATCTGCTTCTTTTGGTTGGACAATTATTCCTTGCCTCACTGTTTTCTCCGGTATGGCGGGGCGGGGCGTTGATCGTTACCTTCGAATTTTCAAAAGTTCTTCTTATTGTCATCGTAATGGCTTCGGTACTCAACACTGCGAAGCGTTTGCGTCAACTTATCTTCATTCAAGCCGCGTCGGTTGCGGTGATTGCAACTGTTGTTGTGCTGAAGGGTCGCATGCTGGGGGCCCGGTTGGAGGGGATGCCTGGAGCGACCTATGCCGATCCCAACGATTTGGCGCTCACAATCGTTATCTCGATTCCCTTGTGCTTCGCATTGTTGTTTCTGAGCAAAAGTTTGCTTCGGAAAGCTGCCTGGGGGCTGGCAATTGCCGTGATGCTTTACGCTGTATTCATGACAGGATCGAGGGGCGGATTTGTTTCTTTGACGGTTACGGCCTTGGTCTTCCTCTGGGAGTTCGCCATTCAAGGACGCCGCCGGTATCTGATTGCACTCACGGTGGTGGCTGGTTCAATCCTTTCGATGGTCTCGGGCGGGCTATTGTTAGGACGACTTAAGGGAACATTCAACCAAGAGGATAATACTGCGGCAGCGTACGACTCCTACCAGGCGCGCCAGCAGATATTTTGGCGTAGCATCGAGTTATCGAAGGCCCACCCAATCTTTGGAGTTGGTCCTGGCAATTTTCCGCAAGCATCCGGTAATTGGCATGTGACGCATAACTCCTTCACTGAGATGAGTTCCGAGGGAGGGATACCGGCATTGATATTGCAAATTTTGATTCTGTGGTGCGGTTTCAAAAATTTGAGGAAAAGCAAACGGTTTGCGCGGGGGCGGACAGGAACAAACGTTTTGGCTCGGGCCCTTCATGCAAGTCTAGCTGGGTGTGTATTCGGGTCCCTTTTTCTCAGCTGGGGCTATCTTTTTTTACCTTACATCCTGGTTGCGTACACAACAGCGCTTTACTCGATCACACGGAAAACTGCCATTGAATCCCGAAAAAATAAATCGGCTCGGCAAGCAACCGCACAGGAAGCATTGCATGCGGGTTCTCCACTGCACGAAATGACCTTCCGCGTTGTCTGAAGAACGCTGACTCCAAAGAAAATGAGAGCAGTTTGAAAATGTCCGCAAAGTCGAAGTTAGGTATCCCCGACCCAGAAACACGAATCAGTCGGCGACCTCCGCTCCGCCAATCTGCTCGGGGACTAGCTCGCCGCGCACTCGAAACTCTTTCAGCCGTTCGTCCAAAGCATTGGGACGCATTGCGACTTTCATTCTCTCATTCGCGACGATTTCTGACTCCTTCAGTTCCAACTTCCCAGCATCTCAATCAGGTCATGGGCTGGCTAAGAAATGCTCAGGATGCGACAGGGTCGGGCGGAGTTTCCTGGGGGTACCGGTCGCGCGCCGCCATCCGATCGGGTGAAGCAGTGGGATGGCAGCCAGCTTATCCTGAAACAACAGGGTACTTGATCGAAACGTTTCTTCGGTATGGCCGGATGATGCAGGATCCCGATTGCCTGGACCGGGCCCGGCGAATGGCGGAGTGGGAAACAACGGTCCAACTACATGACGGTGGCATTCCAGGGGGCACATTTGGAGCGCAACCAGTCGCATCGAGTACCTTCGTCACCGGTCAGGTTCTGTTTGGATGGCTGAGAGCCTTTGAGACATGGAAGGGCCAAAATTATTTTGACGCGGCGTGCAAAGCCGCGGATTTTCTCGTGTCATGTGTCGACGAAGAAGGACGTTTCACGAGAGGCTATTCTCACTTCTGCGAGCCGGGTCCAAAAGCCTATGAAGTCAGGACCGGTTGGGCCCTGGTGTTGGCGGGGCTGATGCTGGGCAAGCCGGGCTACTTCAATGCCGGAAGGAAAATTACCGGTTTCACTCTGTCTTGCCAGAAACCGAACGGCTGGTTTTCACAAAACGATCTAAATAATAATTCGACGCCATTGACCCACACCATTGGATATGCGCTGGAGGGTCTTCTGGAGGTTGGTTTAATTCTAAATGAAACCGCATGTCTCGAAGCGGTCTCGACCACGCTATCCCAAATAAAATCGTTGGTTCACAGGGATGGTTTTCTAGCCGGACGATGGAGCGCAGATTGGGAGCCGGCGGCCACATGGTGCTGCCTCACTGGATCCTGCCAGCTTGCAAGCGTCTCCTTCCGCGCTCATCGGATTTACCCGAATGAGGGCTTTGATGAACTGGGCAAAAAGTTACTTGGCTTTGTGGCCTCGACGCAAAAACTCGGAAGAGCCAATCCTGGTTTGATGGGTGGCATTCACGGTTCGTACCCATTCCAAGGGGAGTACGGCCAATACTGCACCCTGAATTGGGCCGCAAAATTTTACGCAGATGCGATCATGGATTTCTTCTCGGAGAGCAGGGAACATTTCGAACCCAACGGCTCGATGCTGAGCAACACTCCGGGGCACGTTAATTCGCAGCGCTAATTTGATGTTCGATTCCGGCCCGTTCAAAATCCACGCAATTGTTGATAAAAACAACCACGGGTAGTTATCCAAAAGTAGTTGTCCAATGGGCTCAATGAGACTCCTTTATTTCACTCCCCAACAGATTTGGCCCGTCAATAGCGGATCGCGGTTGCGCAATTATCATCTTGCCCGACAGTTGGCCATGCGCTCTTCGGTCACGCTTGTCGAAATGGGAAGTGCCGGCAGCAGAAATCGCATTCAAGCGGGGGATTCTGACCTGACGAGCGTCGTAACTCTTGATAAGGGCCGTCCTTATACTGCGTCAACAGTTTTGCGTGGTCTGGCAGGTCCTACACCTATGACCGTCTTGAATTGTTGGTCGCCTCGGTCCGCGTCCCAGCTGGCGGACGTGCTTCGTTCCAACGAATTTGACACGGTGCAGATGGAAGGTGTGCACCTGATGAAGTTTCTTCCAATGATCCAAAAAGCGCCGGGACGCCCGGCTGTTGTTGTCGACTGGCACAATGTTGAATCCGAGCTGATGTGGCGTTATGCCGATGCCGCCGGCAACTGGGCCAAGAAGATCGCGGCCAGGCGCACGGCGAAACTGATTGAGGGCGCCGAAGACCGATTGCTCGACACTTGCGCCATGCATACAGTCACCAGTGAAAGAGAACGGCAAAAACTGATGGCCAGGCGTCCTGGCGCAAACATTCAAGTGATACCGAATGGCGTCGAATCTAGCTTTTACTCTGCAAAGAACCTCGCCGACAGCCGCCGCAAAACCAGTATGGGAGATCCGAAACCAACTATTCTTTTTGTTGGGCATATGGACTATCACGCGAACGTAGATGCCGTGACCTGGTTTTCGCAAGCGGCTTGGCCTGAAATTTCGCGCACGCATCCAGACTTGCACTTCACGATCGTCGGCCGCGATCCATCGCCCGAAGTGCGTGGTCTCGCATCGAACCGGATTCACGTGACGGGCACTGTCGACGATGTTCGCCCTTTCTACGCGTCCGCCGTTGCGGCAGTTGTACCGCTCCGCGTCGGCAGCGGCACGCGGCTGAAAATCCTTGAGGCTATGGCCGCAGGCGTTCCGGTGGTTTCCACAAAATTGGGGGCCGAGGGAATCGATATCGAGCACAACATTCACTTTCTGCAAGCGGATAGCGGCCCGGATTTCGCGGCGGCGGTTCACCAGATTGCCTCGTCAGATGAAACTCGATTGCGCCTTTCGCAAGCGGCCCGCGAACTCGTGTGCAAGATTTACGACTGGTCTATTATCGGAAATCGGCTATTCCGGCTCCACGAGGAACTGGCGGAGGCTCGATTGTCGGCCTCGCTTCGGAAAGTTTCCTGAGTCATGCGCATGATACGTGTATTGGCAATGCTCGAGGCCCACTCCATTACGGGGTCAGCAAAAGCTGTTCTTGAATTTGCCAGGGAAGCGGCTCAGGAGCATCCCGGGATTCCGAAAATTGATTTGTCGATTTTGACGTTCGACCGAGGGCACGGTGAAAACTGTCTCACCAAAGCGATCCGAGATATCGGGACCCCACTTGATGTGGTCTCCGAACGTCGCCGATTCGACACGAATGTCCTTCCTCAATTGCGAGCAGCAGTTGAGAACAGACGTGCGGACATCGTCTGGTCCAACAGCGTAAAGTCACATTTCTTGGTTCGCTGGGCCGGCCTGAACCGATCGAGGGGGTGGGTCGCTTTTCACCATGGGTATACGAAGACAGACCCAAAGATGCGTATCTACAACCAACTCGACTGGTGGTCGCTTCAGAGAGCTGACCAGGTGCTGACAAGCTCGGCGTCATTTGTCGAAGAGCTCGCCCGAAAAAATGTCCTCCCCAAACATATTCATGTGCAACACATGCCGATTCGTCCGTTCGTCCCGGTCTCGGAGAAACGAATAGCGGAGTTACGTCACGAGCTCGGGTTCGACGACCGGACGCGGGTACTCCTGACCGTTGGGCGTCTTTCGCGCGAAAAAGGACACGTCGACCTTATCCGGGCATTTCCGAGAATGCGTGAACTTGCGGGTGGCGCACCGTTGCGTCTGGTTTTGGTCGGAGAAGGCCCGGAGCGGGCAAAAATTGAAGAGCTGTGCCGCGATTTGCATGTCACCGATGCTGTAACACTTGCCGGCCAACAGGACGACATCAACCCCTATTACGGCATTGCCGATGTGTTCCTACTCCCGTCTCTCAGTGAGGGATGCCCGAACGCTTTGCTCGAAGCCATGGCTGCCGGCGTCCCAGTCGTTGCAACAGCCGTGGGAGGAATTCCTGAAGTGGTCACGGGCGGAAGGGATGCAATCCTGGTGAAAAAACGTGACGCGGCCGGATTGGCGACTGCGACGGCGCAGATCCTAAAGGACCAACGATTTCGTGATCGGCTGGTTTCAAATGCTCGAGAAATTATTTCACGAAAATCTCCCGAGGGTTATTTCAAGTCGATCACTTCCGTTTTCAATCAGGCATGTGCTCATGACAATTGAAGTTGATCAAAATTTGGCGGCAGGGAAGTCCAGCACGGCTTCGGCAAAGCCTGTCCCGATTCTCCTGTCAGTGAGAGAACTTAACCTTGGCGGAATTGAACGCGATGTGACTCAGATTGCCCTCAAGATCGATCGCTCCCGATTTGAGCCCCATGTCGCGAGCTACCGAACCGAAGGTTTGCGATTTGAAGAGCTGAGCAACGCAGGCGTTCCATTCCTTCACTTGCCATTAACTTCTCTGAAGTCGCCGACGGCAATTACAGCAGCGATGAAGATTCGCCGGTATATCCGTGAACATGGGATTCGCCTGGTACACGCGTACGATTCGAGCGCGGTGTTTGTGGCGCCGATTGCCCAGGCCCTCCGCGTGCCTGCGGTTTTATCAAGCACGCTGGGCAATCGAAACTTGCTTGACCCGCGCACTCGCCGTCAGGTGCGTTGGACAGACAAAATTGTGGACTCCATTGTGGTTAATTGCGAAGCCATGCGCCGTCACATGACCGACGACGAGCATGTCGCAAGTGAACGAATCGAGCTCTGCTATAACGGCGTCGATACGTCGGAGTTCTATCCCAATACGGCCCACCGGCCAAAATCGAGTTCGGAATCTCCGTTTGTCATCGGAGCGGTCTGCGTGCTGCGCCCGGAAAAGGCCATTGATCTGCTGCAGGAAGCCTTTGCGCGCGTCCGCCATTTGAAACCGGGAATGAAGCTGGTAATTGTAGGCAGCGGCCCGGAACTTTCAACTTTTCAGGCGAACAGTCGTCGCTTGGGTCTTCAGGACCACTGCGCGTTTGTGCCGGCAACACGGTCCGTCCCGCAATTTCTTCGTTCCATCGATACTTACGTTTCATGCTCCCGCTCGGAAGCGTTCTCGAACACCATCCTGGAAGCCATGGCTTGCGGCTGCGGCGTGGTTGGCTCGCGAGTCGGCGGCACTCCGGAACTTATTGGAAACGATGAACGAGGTCTCCTCTTCCAGCCGGGCGACGCAGGGGACCTTGCCGCAAAATTGACCACCCTGATTGAAAACGAATCTCTTCGCCGCGAACTGGGTGTACGCGCCGCGGAATTTGCCAGGAGAAAGCTCAGCATTGAAATCGCGGCTGAACGCATGGCGGAAATTTACGAACTTATGTTGAGCCGGAAAGCGATGGGCTGAGATGCCGGCGACTGAACATCTCGTCTTGATCTTTGCCTACCACTATCCTCCGGAAAACGTGATTGGCGCGGCCAGGCCGTTCCGCTTCGCAAAATATCTTTCCCGGCTGGGCTACACCTGCCGGGTATATACTGCCGCGGAGCAAACGGGGCGTCATGATTCGAACGTGGTGTATGTGCCTGACCCTTTTGTAACCCATCCCCGTCGCAGCTTGAGGTGGCAACTCGAGCGCGCGGTACGGAAACTAATTTTGCCAGGCGAGCTCGGCACGCAATGGTCCTATCGCGCTTGTCGTGCCGCCAAAACGTATATTCGAACTCATCCCGCGGCTCGCGTTACCATTTTCTCGACATTTCCACCACTGGGTGCGCATCTCGCCGCTTGGCAACTGGCCCGCAGTGAAAACGTGCCCTGGATTGCGGACTTTCGCGACCCGTTTCCCGACTGGTCGGAATTTACCGACGTGCATCCACTTCACAGCATGGTGTATGGGTGGCTGGAGCGCGCCATAGCGCAAAGGGCGGATGTGGTGATCGCCAATACGGATGGGGCCCAGACCGAGTGGCGGGAAAAGTTCCCAGCTCTAAACGGAAAAGTTCACCTGATCTGGAACGGATTCGATCCTGAGGCGCGCATCGAGCCGCTGCCAGTTCCGCCGAGAGACTACCGGCTTCTGAGCCACGTTGGGCACTTATACCAGAAGCGCACTGCCTCGCCGGTGCTTGAATCGATCTCACGTTTGATGGCTGCGGGACGCTTGCCATCCGGGAAGGTCCGTGTGAGGTTGATTGGAACGAACGCAGTTGGAGAGCTTCCAAATCAGGAATTTTTGGACCACGCGCGAAGCGAGGGTTGGCTGGACCTAGTCAGTGAACGAATCCCCCAACGCGAGGCCCTGCAAATCGCTCGATCGTCCGACGGTCTGCTGCTATTGCAGCCGCAATCTGCGACCCAAGTCCCGGGGAAATTGTTCGAATACCTGCAAATCGGGCGGCCGATCCTGGCGCTCGTGCCGCCAGATTCTCCTTCCGAGCGCCTGCTCCAGCGAAGCGGCGTTCCTTATCGTTGCGTATATCACGGCAGTACTCCGGAAGCGACCGACGACGCCGTGGCTGGTTTTTTTGATCTTCCGTCCATGGCTGTGGCTCCCAATGCCTGGTTCGAAGAACAGTTCAACGCCGAGAATCAGATGCAGATGCTGAATGCAATTCTTCGATCACTGCACAACTGCCAAATGCAGACAAGCTGTTCAATACCCAACTTCCGTTATGAACGGCCAAGTTAGGATTCGTTCATAGCAGTGGCCATCAATTTTGTCCGTTCGACTAAACCAAAAATGTCAACGCTAAGAGCTTAAAATGAGTTTTCTTCCTACGAACACAACTTGTAGAGCCACTGCGGAACAATCGTCAGGCGGACGAGTGCAACAGAACAGCCGCCCATTATGTTTCCGCTCGGACATTGAAGGACTGCGCGGAATCGCGATTCTAATTGTGGTCGCTTTTCATTGCGGTATCCCTGGTTTTTCGGGAGGATTCGTCGGTGTTGACGTCTTTTTTGTTCTTTCAGGTTATCTGATCACCGGGCTTCTCGTGACTGAGATTCAGAAGCCTTCTAAGTTTAGCTTATTGCAATTCTATGCGCGGCGTGCACGCCGCTTGTTGCCGGCTTCCGCCTTGGTTTTGTCTGTCACCATGTTGGTCGGAGCAGTTATCCTGGCTCCGCAAGAATTGATGTTTGCCGGCCGCGCCGCCCGGGCAACGTCGGTCTACATGAGCAACATCTTTTTTGCCCGAAACGCCGCGGATTATTTCTCTCCCGAGGTGAAGACAAATCCGTTGCTCCACACCTGGTCACTGGCCGTGGAGGAGCAGTTCTATCTATTCTGGCCGGTATTGATCATGTTAGGGTTCCGCTTCCGAAAATCCGTAAAGTCACTCGTGCTCTTACTGGCATCATTAACACTCCTCTCGTTGTTCGCATGTATTTGGCTCACGGCCACCGGAGGTACCTTTGCATTCTACGGATTGGTGGCCAGGGCGTGGGAGTTCGGCATTGGTGGGGTTGCTGTTCTGATTCCACGCGGCGCCGCAAAAATGCGGGCCGGCGCATGGATCGCAATGGGCTGGCTTGGCATCCTTTCGGTTATTGGGTCCGGATCCTTTATTTCAAGTGATGGCAACTTTCCTGGTTGGATCGCATTGGCACCTGTGTTGGGAACCGTCGTTGTCCTTATTGCCGGGGCCGAACAACCTCACCTCGGCGTCGGAATCTTGCTGGACTCTGCTCCGTTTCAGACCCTCGGAACGCTTTCGTATTCCTGGTACCTTTGGCATTGGCCGTTCCTGGTTCTTTCTTCGGCCCTCCACCCGAACATTTCGGTCGCTGGTAAAATCGGAGTTGCCGCGGCATCCTTGATCGTTGCCGCTTTCACTCACTATTTCATTGAAAATCCGATACGATTTCGGCCCTACTTGGTTAAACGACCTGCACTGTCACTTTATTTGGCAGTGGCAGTAACAATATTTTCGCTGACCACCGCCTCCTTGTATATTCGGCTTGCCGCGCGTATCGCGAATGCGCCTGAAATGAAATCCATTGCGGCGGCAGTCGACGACATAGCCAAAATGCCGAGACAACAGTGCGTAACCCTTGGGGAATCTTCGGAAGTTAAGACCTGTACCTTCGGCAACACCTCTTCTGCCACCAACATTATATTGTTTGGCGACTCACATGCCATTCAGTGGTTCAACCCTCTGCAACAGATAGCCGAGACGAACGGTTGGAAGCTCACCACAATCGTGAAATCCGGGTGTCCTGCTACTGACATCAACCCCGGAGGCGTAAGTGCCGCGTTTGTGTCAAATTGTGCGACTTGGCGCAAAGAAGCCATCAATGAGATTGTTGCGCTACACCCATCGCTTGTGTTCCTGGGAAATTCGACGACCTACTTGCGGCGCACGGAGCAATCTGAAAGCGGTTCGGATGTTTCGTTAGGCGAGTGGGGAGCTGGGACCAAGCGAACACTTGAAGCCCTGACAGCGGCGGGACTCCGGGTGGTGGCTATGCGCGACATTCCGCTTCCTCCCTTTGATATCCCTACATGCCTCGCCAGATCCGCCCGTCACTCCTGGTATCCGGGTGGTGCCTGTGAAATTGATAAATCGGAATCTCTCAATCCCGCCGTATTCCAGGTTGAAGAGGACAGCGCGCGAGGCCTGCCCAACGTCGAGTTTCTCGACGTAACCGACCGACTCTGCGAGAGAAAAGTTTGTTGGGCGGTTCAGAAAAACAACATCGTATACCGTGACGATAATCACCTCACCGGAAGCTTTGCAGAAAGCCTGTTTCCCTTATTGGAGGCGGAGTTGATTCCGATCCTCAAAAGCTCCCATCGATTATCCGGTTTGCAAGCCGAGAAGTAGTTCTTAAATCCAATGAGTTGATATGTCCCGACGGAAAGATCAGAAGATCCGAGAGTCCCGTTCGATTGCGTTTATAGCTGAAAGTGGCTCCTTGATTCAAACGATTACAACTGAAACTGTAACGCCGCCCGGTGTCAATGCTGCGGGTGAAGTGGATAGGTCCTTGGCTTCTGGCATTGCTTGGAGCGCAGCAGCGAAATGGTCAAGTCAACTCATCTCCTGGGCATCCTTCTTGGTTGTTGCACGGATACTTGCGCCGTCAGACTTTGGTCTTGTGGGGATGGCGGCAATATTTACCGGATTATTGCAAGTTGCGACGGACGCGTTCGTGACGGCTGTGACAACTATTCACGATTTGACTGCGGAACAGTTGGCGCAACTAAATACTGTATCGGCGCTTTCAGGCTTTCTTATTTTCCTTCTTTCCTGCGGTATCGCCGTGCCCCTCGGCCATTTTTTCAGGTCGCCACGCCTGCCCCTGGTCGCCGTCGTGGCGAGCACGATGTTTCTTGTATCCGGCTTCCGGACAGTGCCCTACAGTTTGCTCTATAGGGACATGCGATTCAGGCTTCTTTCGGTTTTTGATGCCGTCCAGGCTGTTACTCAAGCTTTGACCATGTTGGCGATGGCGTGGTTTGGTTTTGGTTATTGGACACTGATCATCGGGAACATTGTCGGCGCCTTGACTCTCGCCGCACTGCAAATTTCAAGGCGTCCATATCGCTTTGCAAGCCCGCGCCTAAACTCGATTAAGGACGCGCTCACCTTCAGTCGTCGCGTCATGGCGGCCAACATTTCCTGGTATGGGTACTCAAACGCAGATTTCCTCATTGCCGGGCGCATGCTGGGTCAAACGGCGCTGGGTGTGTATACGCTGGCCTGGTCGTTGGCTATGATTCCCCTTGAGAAGGTTACCGTCATAATCAGCAATGTATCCTTTCCTTTCTTCTCTGCCGCCCAGAACGACCACGCGGCTTTGAGAAGGCACCTGCGAATTCTTACCGAAGGGCTCTCACTTGTCATCTTTCCGGCCACAATTGGCCTGGCTCTTGTTGCGAGTGATTTGGTTCCCTTGTTGCTCGGCAAAAAGTGGGAAGCTATAATCGCGCCGCTGGCGATCCTGGCGTTCTTAGCTGCTTTTCGGTCTCTTGCGACGCTCCTTCCTCCAATTCTAAATGTTACCGGGGAGGCGCGTTTCGTCATGTGGGTTATGCAGGGAGCGCTGATCATATTGCCTCTCGCATTCTATTTTGGCAGCCGATGGGGCCCTGTCGGTATCGCGTATGGATGGATCATTGCCTATCCTGCTGTTGCAATTTGTCTGTATCAACGCACGTTTAGGAAGATTGAATTGCCGTTGCGTGACTATATTGGCGCCGTCAGCCCGGCCCTGACCGGTACTTTCGTCATGGTCATTACCGTTGAGACGCTAAAACATTTTCTCCTTTCAGATTTCCAGCTTCCAGTTCGACTCGCGGCGGAAGTCTTTGGGGGCGCTTCTGCTTTTATTTTTTCCTTGGTCATATTTCATCATGGTCGTTTGCGTGTGTTTTGGAATTTCGGATTGGATTGCGTCAACCGAAGTGGGTGGAATCGGTGGGCGAGCACATCTCGACTCTGTAAGCCCGAGCCAAGCCTCCCTGGTAACTAGCCCAGAGGGCAGCTATTTCGCTGATCACTTTCTGTCCCCAGGTACAGCATCCGGATCTTGATCTTGAAGCTACGGTTGGGCTTATCACGGGACTCGGATCGGAAAATATCCGATGGAATCACCAGTTGTGAGAAAGAATTAACTTCAGGGCACTGCTATGCAAAGCACGATTGAAAAAGCCATAAGGGGTCAGCTTATAATTCTTATGCTGCTAGTTTTTAGCCCCCTGGCCCGGGCGCAAGTTACGATTACTCCCGCAACTCCCCCTGAAGTGAACCAGGGCCAATCTGTCATTTTCACAGCTTCAGTGGCTGGTGGTGGCCCTGTTACGTGGTCATGTCCGGGTTGCCAGGGCAGCATCGATTCCTCAACTGGCGTTTATACCGCCCCTCCAATCGTAAATTCGCAGCAATCGTACGGTGGCTGTCAGCTTTTGCCAAACGATCACATCTACAACACGAGGATCGACTCGCTACCGGTGAACGCAAACTCGGCGGCCTGGATTGCAGGAGCTGGAACCGTGCCGCTCAACTATCTTCCTTCGTGGAACGTGAACTATGTTGACTCCTCGACGCCTTCGGCGAACATGGTGTTTTACTATGAGCCTGCAAACAATGGTTCATTCATTATTCCGCAGTACCCCAAGGCCCGGATTCAGTCCGGTTGGTTCACTTACCTCTCAACCAAGGGTGGGTATGACCGGCACTTTTTCATGATCAATCCTGCAACCTGTGCGATGCAGGAACTCTACAATTATTATCCGGCAGGCTATAACTCTCAGTGCCTGAAATGCACGTCCCAGAGCGGGGTGAAATACAACGGGTCGGATTACGCCTTACCCGCCAACGGGGCCACGGATGCGGCGGGCTTGTTCATAATGCCGCAGATGCTGCGGATTCAGGAACTCGAACAGGCGATTGCTACGGGCGGGACAATCAACCACGTTTTACGGATGACGCTGGCAAATGGCTACATCAATAATTCCTTCATATGGCCGGCAACCGCTCACGCTTCGAGTGGCGGCGGGGTTATCCCATACGGTGCGCGATTCCGGCTGAAGGCCAACTTCGACATTTCAAAGTTTTCGCCCGGCGCACAGGTCCTGCTGACGCAACTCAAGCAGTACGGGATCATTCTGGGTGACGGCGGCTACGGTTGGCAGATCGGAACAGAAGATACCTACCGGGAGGACCAATTTCAGGGAGGGATTTCTCCCGGCAGCATCTTTTACGAAATCCTTGCTGCTAATATTGCGCCATCAAATTTTGAAGTTGTGGATGAATCAGGACTCATGGTTTCCGCTACCTCTGGTGCCACGACCAACTCCGAAACCATAGTAGCGACAAGTTCCATGGGCACGGCGAGGCGACAAGTCGTCCTGACCGGAGTAACTCTCAACCTGCCCAAGGATGCTCTTTACATTCAGGCTGGCACGGCGGCGGAGCAGCTCGTAGCATTCGTCAACGGCTCGTCGAATCGTGGAGTTACCTGGACTATGAATCCCACTGTGGGCACGCTGACTCCGGGAGGACTTTACACTCCTCCGGGTAATGTAAACTCCACATCGATCGCCACAGTGACGGCAACAAGCCAAGCGAACCCAAAGGTGGCGGCTACAATGCAGCTATCCGTATTTCCAACCGGCCCCATCCGGATTATTTTGGGCTCAAAGACACCTTATACCGATTCGCAAGGCAATGTGTGGCAGCCCAGAAGCGCGAACGGGGGCGGTGGAGATAATGCCAACTATGGCGTGACCGCCGTGGCCGGGACATGGTCCGGCGCGGACAGTCAACTCTACA
>Ga0206991_10203_pt1 | contig 18260 bp, 21 predicted proteins | sample Alteio_BWMinCont_9_FD_153286 | JGI IMG/M metagenome (GOLD analysis project Ga0206991, IMG submission 153286) | Enriched cells from forest soil in Barre Woods Harvard Forest LTER site, Petersham, Massachusetts, United States -... | ecosystem: Environmental > Terrestrial > Soil > Temperate forest >...
GTGTTCGGGGGAGAAGGCATAAACCATGCCTTGCATCGTTCCAAGATAGGGCACGGTGTGCGATGAGCGCGCCAGCTTGTGAGCCGTCCGTCTAGCCTATCTCGGTCAACTTCTCCGAAGCAGCGTCAATTTTTTGCCGCCGCGTGAACATTAGAATCAAGATGCCAGTGCCGAACCCAACGCGCTCTTGGGTGCGCTTTTCTATAAAATCTGAATTCATTCCGATTATCTCCACAAACCTTACGAGTGCACCTACCGGAGACCCGGTATTGCCACGTCCGCTTCGATCTTGTACAGCCGATGCTGGAGGGCAGCCAAAATGCTTTCGAAGGCGCTCAGGAATACGGGTGGCAGGAATACGGGTGGCAGGAAGAGGGGTGGCAGGAATACGGGTGGCAGGAAGACGCGGACGAGGCGAGTGCGCGCAACGCCGATGCCTGTCGCAAAGACGCTTAAGCAAGGCGCAAAATGCGCGGCGGCAGTAGAACTTGCGCACACGACGGGCAGCGTAGTCTGTGGTTCGCTGAGCAAAATCTTCACAACGATTACATGCCTTTGCTCCAATCCATTGATAATGATTGCCGTGGGGTTCGGCGTATTTGCGTTAGCGGGAATGCTACTCGCAAGATTTACATAGTGACGCGTTTCAAGCTGAGCCATTATCTGCCACTAGGAAACCCGGAGATTCACGATGGCTCTTCCTAAACTCGAAGATGAGCAAGTTGAAAGGTTCATTCAGCAGGTCGCGTGGTGCGATCAACGTAAGCTGATGAAACTCCTCGGAGCCGGACACAGCCTCGGAGATATTGCAAGAGAACTGAAGCTAACCAAGACCACTGTGTACCGCATCACGCGTGCAGCTAAGGTGTCGGAAAAGTGAAACAGTGTTTTATGTGCTCATCTAGCGAGGTATTCACAACCCCGACGCCTGTCGCTCCCTATGCTTAAACGCAACGGCATTTGCGCGATTACATTCGGATGGGTATATCCGATGACACTATCCGCTTTGCTGGGTCTGCCACTCCAGCATTTTGCAGGGCATTGGCAAATGCTTCAATCATGGAGTAGGGGTACTGGGCAGGCCCGATGATTAGGTGATGGAAAAGCCCCGCCAAATCGAGTTGCCTGAGACCTTCGGGTGCACCCGGAAAGCTCGCATCAAGCGGAATCTTGTAGATTATCTGCGGTACGCCACGAATTACTTCTGTTGAAGGCTTGATCAGTGGGGAAGGCCAGCGAGCGGGAGCATAGATCAATCGCCATTCACGTTCCTCGCTAAAGCCCTTGTGCTTTACGCACGTTACGGCAGCGACCAACATTGCATAGATCGCACTTACTACTCGCTCGCGGCCAACTGATTTTAGAAAATTGAGATTGTTGTGAATGTTGTTCACGATTCTATACAGTTCGGCCTCAACTTGTTCCTTTCCGAAATATGCGACCGGGCTGACTACTAGGTTGAATACGTTTCCGCGAAGAAGCGAAAATGGGAACTTAAAGACAATTGCAACGCGAACATCAGTTGCGCCAAAAGCCCGCCACATGGATAACCGGCCGTGTTGATCCTCACCTTTGTCATGTTCAGATATGCATGCTAGGTAGGTGTTAAAGCGAATATCCATCGATGATTTCTCTAAGATTTGAATCGCTTCCGCTGTCGCTCCCTCGGCGCATCCATTGACGGCTTCAGTTAAAGCCTTTAATCCCTTGCCGTCGTTGCCGAAAAGGGTTTCGTTAAGCAAAGTCATTCCGTGCTGTACCTCGGAGTAGTCGGACATCGATGTCACATTTCGCATCCAGATGCGCTTGCTTTCGAGTATCCGCAATGCTGGTTCTGCTGACGTGTAATGGACAAAACTCACTTCTCCGTCTTCGTGTTTCTTGGCGAACGACTCCATTTGTTCCATCGCGTACGGATGGAAGATGCGTTCGATCCGTATGTCGTCAGATTCGGGCATGTCTTCGCTCCCTGTGGTTTGATGATTGGCGCGTCATTATGCTTGATAAAACGCATTAACCGGAGACGTGATTTTCAATGTCTGGTAACGACATACCGGGACTTAGCCCGGGACCGAGCAAAACGTCCTTACGGCTTGCCAACGATAAGATGCGAGGGCGATTCTCGCAATAACGGTTGCGCAATATCCTACTTTCGTCGCTTAGCCAATGAGGCTGATTGCAAGAACCCGCGCAACAGAATAGCTAGTTTCGGAAAAAGCTGGGGGAAGACGGCGAGGAGGAACGCCAGCAGGAAAAGGAACTGCAAAGTGTGTTGAACGAGCGGACTCAGGTGCGGAATATATTTGTCAATTGGTGCCTGCTGCCCGCGTCTCATGCGTTCCCTGTTGCCGAAAAAGAGGAACGTGAGTAAACAGAAGCTGGAGACAGAGAGAGCGGCAAGAACATGTGTTCGCCACATTCGCGGAGACCTCCTCAAAGCGTTTTGTCGCCAGAACAAGAGGAGGTAATGGTCGCCTTTGCCGAGCACACCGAAAGCATCGTCCCATAAGCGTAGCTTTTTGGGGTTGTCCCGCTCAATCCTGCGATAAGCGTGAGCCATCAACCGAGAAATCTTCTTCTCGTACGTCGTGGTGTCGTATTCGGCTTCGAAGGCATCGTTGAGCGCGATGGGGTCTTCCGGGCATTCGCCTGTCTCAGTAAAGTACATCATTCGTTTTTCGAGGTCAGAAAGAGGCACGTTTTCAAGGGCAGCCTGTTCGGCGGTTTGTTCGACCAGAAAATTCTTAGCTTCGGGGGCTCGCATTTGCGGCGATTGTAGAACCAGTCAATGCTCACAACAAGACGAAAAGGGGGGCTCAGCCCTGAAATCGTGGAACGAACGTTGCCAAGTCCAAACGCCGTTACCAAGTGATTTTTCACCTTTATGGTGAACGGCTATTCCGTGGTTGTGCTATTTTTTGTGCCCCGGGAGGCAACATAAATATTGTCGGTCCGCTTCGGAAGGAACGAGTCGTACTAATGAAAAAAGTGAATCCGGTGGACGTAGAGTTTATTTATCTCAATGTTTGAGCGGTCGGACTTCCGTTTTCCTCTGCTCCAAACTGTTCGGACAGGCCATGCCTTGTAATGAAATCAAAGGCGCGACTTGCCAGTTCGCTGTGCGTCCTGTAAAACTCGTCAAGATAAGATCGTGCCTGCTTTTCATGTTTCTTAGCCACTTCTGCGCACGCGAACATTATGTTCATGCGTTCATTGAGTTGCCTGATGGTCAGCGTTTCAGTTTTTTGTTGCGACCATTCCTTCAAGTCCACCTTTGCACGCTGATGAGGTCGGTCTCAAGTCTGGCGGCGCAGCTATTATTGGCGCTGCGACCGCGAGTACGGAAAACACCACACGTACGATATACGAGACGCTGCAAGGCTTCGGTTCCATGGCGTCTATCTCCTGTGCCGCTTGCTGCCCTCCCGAGAGTTTGGACGGTGGCCGGGCAGGTCGTGAATCGCATCGCCGAGATGACAGGGCTGCCCGTCCGCCCGAAGAACCATCCCATCCTCAACTCATCGGACCCTGAGACACACGCTTTATCGAGAGTTGATCTGAATGCTTTCCATAAATTCGTCCGCTTGTGCTGTAGGAAAGGACTGCCGGTCTGAAGTGTTGACTATGGCCATCCACATACGCTTCCGATCTTCGGACAATGTTGCCCGTATTCTGATAAAGGCAAGTTTTCCTTTAATCGTGGTTCCTTCGAGTTCGCATGCGGCGGCGGGTAGTGCTCCCAAGTGAGACTTATAAAAGTTCGCGGAATAGCCAGCATTGAATACTACAGACGCCATTTCTTTGAGTGTTTCCTCAGGTGTGTTTTCTGCGCGCTCAGAAGAATAATCGTACCTGTTGATTCCGTAAGAAGTGCTGCCGTTTCGGAAAGAATAATCATTCCTAACCATCTGCTGCTCACTCACCAGTTGCGTGCTGTTCTTCACTTTGACCGGGGTGCTGCCAGCAGGGACGATCATCGTGAAGTCGCCCCCGTTGTAACGTTCCGATGCCGCCGCTGTTGGATTTTGGTCCAAGTACTTGAGCAAGCCTGTGAGCACCCCAACCGCTATCGCTATGAAAACCAGCCAAGTTGTTCGACGCCTATTCAGGGAAGGCGAAGTGGGCTTCTCTAAAGCAATCTGACGTTCAGCCTTGAATTCGTTTCCCAGTTTTCTCTTTTCCATTTCAGCGGCAAGAGCCACTTGTGCCGGTTCCGTAAGAGTTGCCCACTGTGAAGTAAGGCGCAGCAATTCATCGTTGTCCATGCGAGAATACGTGTCTTCAAAATTCATTGTATTCACTTTCCTAGCCAGACTACCTTCCAGTAGCTTTTTCCGGCGAGCTTCACTTCCTCAACCGTCCAGCCAGAACTCAAATCGTTGATTCCTTTACAGAGCCCTTCGGCAGAATCTTTATCTGGTAGGAGAGCACCGTTTTCATAGGCGGTGGGTACCGGAGTGAACCCGTTGAATCTAATTGACCTTTTCATGTGATTATTCTCACCAGAAGAGTCTAACAAGCCCCGGTCAATGGGAGGTGGGACGTGCCTAACTCCTAACGTCCGCACCGTTCTGAGCGTGATTACCTAGAGAGTGTCGTCGCTTTCGGCGATCAGATTGGCGATTCGTTAAGTCGTTTAGAACCGTTCCGCGTCAAAAGGGTCATTCCATTGGGGTCGTAAGTAGTTGAGATTGCTGATCTGATTTTTGCAGTTTTTCCGAGTCTATGACTAATCCCTGTGCACCACGCGATGGTCGCCTCACCCAAATAGTCCTTCGAATCAAGTTCCGGGAGTGCTATCGCGGAAGCGGTGTCGGTAAGCGAGGCTACTCAACGGTTTGTCCGGGGTAGAAATGGTCCTTGATAGCCAGTCCGATTTTGCGTTTATCTATGTTGGAAACTGTGCCGAAGGGTTTGTTGGCGGCTCTGCCGAAGATTAGGTGCACAGTCTTGCCATTCGTTATTTTCAAATTTCTTACCTCAACGTTGTAAGGGTTGTTGCGGTCAACTGTATGAATTATCGTCCAGTCGTTTTGCGACGAAAAAGAAATCCGGTCCAGATGCGATCTAGCCACAGAGGCGACGATCACATCTGGCGAGAGGTGATCTACGAGGGAATGCCATAAAGGAACACCGAATTGGAGGAGTTCGATCTGCGCCTCGCGAGGAAGCTTGTTCCACGTCGGATCGGTTGCGAGCGGAGAGCAGAGGTCTGTGTGAAGCGCCGAGTTTGTTGCAGTACCGTAATAGCTGCAATCGAGGCCTGTAAGCAAACGCTCGAACGAATTGAACCATGACTTATAGGGGTGGTTAGGCGGCTGAAGGAAATACCCGTTGAGGGCTTGCAGGTATTCTTCGTAGCACACACCTTCGAGGATGCGGGGGTAAACCATATGGGCAGTGCCAAATCTCAAGAATCTCGGTTTATTTGGGAATTCAATTCTGGACGGATTCAAACCAACGGTTAGCACCTTTAGTCGTGAAGAGAAATATCGGCTGCTGTCGCCGAAAAAGAGAATGGGCATCGACGGCATCACCACGAACGGTCGATCTTCCAGACTTCTGTAAATCCTCCACGACTCCCGTATGAGTTCTTCCATCATAAAATCCATCTGGTCGACAGTCGATCCAATATCTCAGATTTCTAAAATATGTGCGCGATTACGTCCAATGATGGTAGACATTAGATACGGATTAAGTAAGTATTTAAACGTTTAACGTCAGAACATCTTTACTTCCTACAAATCAAGGCTTGTGTTCTCAGGGGTGAGAGGAATGGCAACTGCTCAGTCCTCCAAAGCAGCAAGGCGAAGACGCACACTTTCGAAGGCTCTAAAAGCAAATGCTCGTTCTGCCATGTTCGCTGCTATCGAGATACATAACAAACCCATCTTCAAGTACAGATATGAAGTTTGCACTTTATTGGTGATCAACGCTTGGGAACTTGCTCTGAAATCCTACATTGCCAAGGAACTAAAGAGCGTAAAGCTCGTTAAGAAGGACGGGACAACCAAGCCGTTCCCTGAGTGCGTGGCATGTGTGGCAAGCAAACTTGGTAAGCCTTTCGAACCCACAAGGCAGAATCTAGACATTTTGTACGAGTACCGCAACAAAGTTGCCCACTTCTATGAGAGCGACCTCGAAACAGTAATTCTTGGGTTGCTGAAAAGCTCAGTCATATTTTTTAGCGAGTTCATGGACGAACAGCTTGGAGACAAGTTGTACGAGGCAGACAATTTGATTCTTCTTCCCATCGGCTTCAAGAAGCCGATCTCACCCTTAGATTTTCTTTCAAATCAGTCAGCGGCTAAACATTGTTCAAGTGAAGTTAAGACATTTCTGGAATCCATCAAGAAAAGCTCCGAACACTTACAAAAACAAGGGTTTGAAGACTCAATCATCGTGAACTATTCGATGGCACTAGTGGCTGAGTCCAGAATCAAGAACGCAGACCTGTCGGCGGCCATTAACAATGCAATTCCTCAAGGGAATGTCATTGCGATTCAAAATGTTATATCTGCCGCAAATCTTACGAATGATCCGTCAGCAAAGAAGTTGCGCCTAAGCGAAGAGAGTGTGTACGACAATCTGTTCTCGCATACCTACTACGATGTCATAGACGCAGCAAAAAAGAGATTTTCAAATTTTCATCAAAACAAGCAATTCAACGACATCATGCGAGAACTTAAGCAGAATCCAAACCTTGCTCGCAACCGGTTTTTGAATCCTAAGAATTCGGCAGGCACACATCAAACGTTCTACAGCAACCTGATTCTGGATGAATTGGCAAAGAACTATAAAGAACGTTGAAGAGAACGTGCCCACACGAAAAAACTCTCTCGTGGCTTGGCGTCGAGAATGCCTTGATGACTTTCGTGACAGCACTAACCTAACGGCGTCTTGCGTTGAAGGTTCAATCCTTTGGGGAACTGCAAGGAGGTGAAATGGATGCCTTCGTTCGCGACTCCCAGCCGAGCGGCTGGCCGCATTCTTGACAGCGATAATCGGAGATCAACGAAGCTCTGGGCAAAGGTACGCGCATCTCGACGCCTGCGCTCTTACAAGAGGGATTCGAGCACCGAGCCATCCGTGATCCGCCCATTTCCTCGTGCCTCTTCCATTCCCACCGGAGTTATAGGGATGGTAGCCGGGGCGACACTTGGGCAGGGAATTGTTTTTTGCCGCGTGTGCGTCGAGACAACCTTCCTTTAATGGAACGAAAGCAAATAGCGCCGATGTTCGGACGCAGGCTGTACTGACGGCGGCTCATCAGAATATGGAGGGCTTGCCGCCGCAAAGATTGACAGCGTGTTTGAAAGCTTTGGTGAAACGGACCCCGTAGTCGCCGTCGAAGTTAAACGCTATTCCGCTCAATGGTTCATTAGCCCACGGCGGCCCTTGAACTTTTATCTTCTTGGCGTCGTTTTGAACCCCTGCACCGAAGACCCCAAAACCCTCCCTGATGTGGCCTTTTGGAAACTCATAAAAGGTGACATAAGCAGGGTCGATGTCTGCGAGGTTGAAAAAGAAATCCATGCGGTAGGTTTCTCTGTCCTCTTTCATTGTCGTGTAGGTGAAATGAATTTGGCATTCGGAGAAGTCAGTGACGCGGACGGACCGCGTTTCTCGAGCTAGGTACTCATTCCCATACCCGTCGAGGCTGCTCTGCATCCACTGCAAAGTATCTTTCAATTTCGGCTGCGGCTGTTTCGTCTGTGCGGTCGCGTCGACCGACGCAAATGCTATCATCATGACCAAGGCTAGATATTTTATTCTCATCTTACCCCTATGCAGGCTGGCGGCCGGTTCGAAAGCCTCTGAGTCGCCGCACGCTTTAATAATTGCCACAAGAAGAACTCTGTTTGCCGCGAGCCTACATTTGCCATGGATGAAGCAGTTGCCGCAATGGGTCCTGTGCTAGTTGAATAACGTCTCACCTGACGGCCCCCACGCGTTGGGAAAAGCAAATCGGCTCTGGGGGCCAAATGACTGGGGGTTATCTAGAACGAATGAATCGCAGAACCCGTGGAAACGCTCACACTGATTGCGCATAGAGTGGACGGTGAGACACAAAATGGACCAATATGAACAGGCGGTTCTAGATTATCTATGCAATCGGCCAGAACGTTTCGTTAACGCACAGTTCACGATTCCAAACGCCGGGCTCACAGGAGGATGTTGTCCAGATTTTCTCGCACTCGATTTTGCCGATAAGACTGTATACGTCGTTGAAGTGACAACGGCGGCAAACACGAATGATCTCTTGGGAAGAGTTCGTGAAAGGGAGACACGCTGGTTGACTCCGCTCCGGGCTCACTTCACAGGGCTAAATGAGGTGTTCGCAGGGTGGGATTTCCACGTCACTCTTTTCATCAGAGACGAACAATTGAGGACTGTCAAGCAGGCTATAGATGAGTTTCCAGATGTCTCCGTGATCTCGCTCAAGGCTGTAGTGTTCTCATGGAACTGGGATTGGCAACGCGAGCCAATGCTTCCAACCAATCCACTTCGTGAGCCTGCCAAGCAGAGGTTGCCCGATCCTCTCGCGCTGCCGACCTAAAATGGCCCGTGCAAGAACGATATGATGCAAAACCCTGACATGAAAAAACCTTCGCGCACTTCTACGAAACTGCTTCAAACCCATATATTAAGCGGGATAAACGAATTGGTAAGACCATGGCGGAACGGTTTACGTAATGATTTTGAAAATATTCCGTTGAAGGAAATGTTTTGCCGCATCGAAGGAAATTTCAAACCGGGCAGACCACTTGAGAATTTATCCAAACAAAACTGGCGGCTAGATGAGCAGCCAATATTGTCGGAGGAAAGTACGAGTAAAGAGAAAATATTGGAAAAGAGGATTGCCGCTCTCTTGAAACCCGGTTGGGTGAATCAAGTGCCGACTGCATCCGGGTATTGCGGGTCTGGGGGCAGAAAGAGAAGCATCGATTTGGTTTGCAGGTCCAACGATTCCACATTCATATTTTACGAGCTTAAGGTCCTACCTGAGTCCGGGGATGTTTTCGACGCCACCATCGAACTGCTCGGCTACGGATTACTTTATATTTATAGTCGAGGACTAGTGGCTTACAAGGATTGCCCACTAATGAAGGCCAAAACTGTGCATCTTAAGGTCCTCGGAACATGGGACTATTACAAACAGACGAGCCCATCCATGCAGTTTCAAGATGCTATTTCATTAAACTTGAGCCAATTTGCCTTTGCCCGCGTATCGGGATGTGAAATGGATTTCGGTTTTAGCACTTTCCCGCAGAACTTTATCCCGAAGGACTATGTATCGGCTGTCACCGACCAAGAAGATGATAGAAGAATCCTATCCGCTGTCGAGGGAATTCATCCGTGCTTCGGCTAGCTTCGCTACGCTAATCTCAGCTTTTCCTGTGTTTCTTTTTGAACATTTTCAATCTGTTGAGTTTTGGCATTATTGGTGACGGCGAGACCTCGCCCCTCGCCAGAAAGTTTCCGAATGCCTCAGTGGACTTTGAACTGCCAGAACTGCAATAGGGTGTTCACCCACAGCGAAGTTGACCCGCAATCTCACACCCTTCCCTATGACGAACTCTGGCCATACAGACCGGAAGTGCCCGAGATCGGTCTCACCACGGTTTGTCCGTACTGCCACCAGCCGGGGCTTTACGAAAGATTTCAATTGACGCTTCGTCCGACTGACATTCAGCCAATCTTAAAGAGATGAAATCGTTCCTTATCACGTTAAAACCTAAGACGGAGAGCCCCGAGCGCGGCTGGCCACTGGAAGAACTCCAGCGCAGTGTTCGGCGGTTCAAGGCAGGTCAGCGCGTCGAGGAAAATTGGCGATTTATCAATCGCAAGGACGTCACTGTCGGCGTTCGCGTGTTTCTCCTCGTCCAAGGAAAGCTAGGTCCAGCAATCATCGGATATGGCAGGGTGGTGGCCGCATCCGAGAACAATGTTGGAAAATGGGAAGTTCGAGGGCATTTCGAATCCATCGTAGACCCGACGATTGAGGTTCTTGCTGCTAAAGACGAGCTTTTCGGAATAAAGCACGGACAACGGTTTTGGCGGATTCAGTCTAGCGGAGTGTTACTCCCAGAAAATATTGCATCTGAACTTGAACACCTAGTTGTGGGCAAGTCGCCGAAACGCGCCAGTGGTGCGCAAGTCTCGAATCCCGACTGGACCCGAGACGAGTTGATTCTGGCCCTCAATCTTTACCTTAAGCATCGCCCTAATCCCCCGGGCAAAGAGAGTGAAGAAATAGTTGAACTTAGTAGAACATTAACTCTTCTAGGTGAAAAACTCTTCCCACCGCAGGATCGTGCAGATACGTTCCGCAACGCCAACGGGCTCTACATGAAGCTCATGAACTTCAGGCGTTTGGACCCTCAGTACACATCGGGCGGCAAAAAAGGGTTGTCGCGAGGCGCTAAGGCTGAAGAAGAAGTTTGGGCAGAATTCGGTCAAGATGCGCCGCGTTGTGAACAGGTGGCTAACGCGATTATTGCGAGTCTGAATGACCCAGAGGTCGTCGCAATTTGCTTTGAACCTGACCTTGATGATGGCATACAGGAGGCCGCAGAAGGGCGGCTGCTGACCCGGAAACACTTTGCTCGGGAGCGGAATCGCCAGTTAGTGCACAGCAAACGTAAGCAGGCTCTAAAAATAAATGGCAAATTGATCTGCGAGGTTTGTAACTTTAACTTTGCGATCCAATATGGCGACCGCGGTAATGGGTTTATCGAGTGTCATCACATAAAGCCAGTTGCCACCCTTACTCAGGGCCAAAAGACGCATATTAACGACCTCGCCTTAGTCTGTGCGAACTGCCATCGGATCATCCACCGAAGCAGGCCTTGGCTTTCTGTTGCTGACCTCAAAGCTTTGATGGTAGATGTGAAGCAAAATATCAAAGAATTTGAACCAATCAAGCAAAGGGCTCAATGACTAGTTCAGTTTTGATTTGAGTAGAATTTCTGGAGGCTGTTCCGCGTTGATAATATGAAAGAACCGTGCCGCTCGCTCCTGCACTTGCCTCCTCTTGTCGTCGTCGAATGCCAATTCGTCCAACAGATCGGGTAAGTTAGCCGAATTCTTTTCTTCAGATAACAAGGCTATTGCGGACAGCAGTACGCGACGCAGCGTTTCACGAAAAGAATCTAGCTCGTTTAGCTGGTTTAACAGTTTTCCATCAAGCGGAGCGCCATGAACAAGTTTTGACCGAAGGTTGTAGAAGCTTTTGATTTCAAGAAATATTTGTTTCCGGGCTTCAGCATCACGTCCCAATAGATTCGCCGTTCTCATAGAAAGCCTATAGGTTAAACCTTCAGTCTCCTCCTTTTTTGTCAGTAGGGCTTCAAGAGCAGTGACGGTGCTTACAGCGTTTAGCTCTTCACCGTTTTCCGCACTATACAAATTTAGCGCAAGACTGAGTGTGGGGACGGAATCAGCAAACCGCAGCGAGTGTTGCACAGTCTCCCTGAACGCAAGTAAAAAGGGCAATTCAATCGACGTTAACTCATAGGAGGTCGCTCGTGAGGCGATCCGCCTATAATCAATACTCGAAGTTGAAGTACGACCGATGCTTAAAGTGCTCCAATTTCCCACTTCGTCGGCATCAGCCTTATACACGATAAACGTCTCACCCGCGAGTAGACGGCCCGGCTTGAATAGTCTAAATGCCCTTAGCAGTTTTGCAGTCGATGCGAGTAAGGCCTCCGTTAATTCCGCCGATTTCTTCTCTTTTATCAGTCGAGAGACCTCTTCAACTGAAACATCTCCGGAGAGTATAGGATCATGCCAAAGCAGGTAGTCCGGGTCGCAAATTTGGAGATAGCTACCAGCGACTTCATCTACTTGGTCAGTAGAATCGTGACGGTCATACCTAGAAATTCGAATTCCTTCAGAAATAGCCAGTTCCGGTACATCAGAAGAAAACTTATAGAGAGGCGTGAGACAGCGAATCCCAACTGGCGCATGATCGGCCAGTCTCTCGGTCATCGGGATATTACCTCGCTTGCCTTCGGCTGCATTACCACGTGAGTTTCGATCTGTATCACGAGAAGCCTACCATGATTTTCATTGACCCCCCTTGCAACTCGACAGCATAAGCAACACTTGGCGAATCGCAATCGGTCTGTTGAGCGCCAGAGTAGGCGATGCTGTCCCGTTCGAACGCGGGGTTCATGGGAGAGGGAGTTTCGGCTCGCAGTCGTGCTTACGTGCAAGGAACAAAATCAACAAGCAAAGAATAGCGAATTATTCGGAGCAAAGGGTCTAGCGCCACTTCTTTCCTCACCTCGTCGCGCAAACTTGCGGCACCACCATGGACAAGAATGCCTCTAGGTTTCTTTCGCGTGATTCCGTGAATGTGGTTCATGTAGCCGCGGAGTTGTTTGATGTTCTCCATAGTGGGGGCGCCCTGTTTACATTCGACGACGACCGGAGTTCCATTTTTGTCGATTAAGAGGATATCTGAGCGGGTGTTGTCATCGAATGCATTCTCTCGCACTTTTTTATCTGGATACGGCATAAGGTTGTCCTCAAGGCGGAACGGATATGTCGCTATGTAATCCGACAATGACCGTTCACGGTCAAAACGACCGTGCAAGCCCACCCAATTGGCGTCGTCCTTCATAGCCTTCACCACACAATCAAATGCTTTGGGGTCGATTCGACAAATAGTTGGTCGCACCAACGCTAAACGGCTACAGGTCGGCAACAAGACGACTGTCTCGGGGTCGGTCGGGCCAACATTCAGGTCCCAGCGCACCTCGATACGGCGACCTTTTCCACCAAAGGGATGTTCCTTGCTGGGCGGGACCGTTGGATTCCATTCGTTATCCCCGATGAGTTTACGTACCACCTCGCCGATACGTCCGACCCGATGATTCCTGAGTTGAACGACAACCATGTCTCCCGGCGCAATGCACTTTATGGCTTTCCTCGCCATAGCCCAGCCTGTGTCGTCAGTTTTGCCTTCGAGTGTTTGTCCACGCTTTGGCCTCCACCCCACGGCCGCGCATTGATTCTTGTACCAACGCGGCCAAAGCCCGGGAAACTCGGTTTCTTCGCAGAATACCTTCCAGTAGTTTTTCATCATCCCCCTTTCGCGCCTGCTGAGCGATATTTTCCGGCGTCACGGACCTTATATTCAGGCCGAGAGAAATTCGGAATCGCCCCTGCAACTACGTGCATAGCTATACGTGGAATGGGCAAGAGTTCTGCCGCTCAAACTTCCGCTTGGCTTCTCCGTGGATGAATGGTGGGCCCCGCTCGCGTGGTGCCCCTTACCAACAATCGATAATGGGGCCGCAAGAAAGATTATCCCGAGAACGAATGCCCGGTGACGGGAACTACCGTGAAAAAATTTGTTTAATTTCACCATAGGAGGCTGAAGGTAACTCCTTCGATGCTGCGCTACAAAACCCGGCAAGTCCCGCGTGAATCTAATCCCCGGTCCTATGCGCCAACGCCTTGATTCTTCAAGTGCGGGTGCGCACAAAGATTGGCCTCCCGGCTAAAGCGCGGGCAAAGAGATTCTCCGGTATGTCGATTCATCTGTCGTAAACGCTTACTGGACTGAGCGATAAGCGATCCGCGGTCTGAGGATGAGCTTTAATCAACCGCCAAAAATTTCGTCGGGCTTTCGCGGGGGTATACCGACTATCAATAGACGGGTACTTTGCGACGAGAAGCCACCGCTGCATTCGTCGCTCTATTAATCGCTGCTTGATTTCGGGGCGTGCGTTCACTAAAACCTCCAAAACTGCGGTCATGATTAGACTGGCAATGAGAGATTGTTCCAGTGTTATTGGGATTTCTGGAGCATGAGGCTCACGGCGCAATCGAGATTTGCGTCTCTAATATAGAGCATTGGAAGTTCTCGGACTGTCCCGCGACATGCATTCAAAAGCCTTTGATCTTGCGATCTGCTCCGGAGAAGGTCAAATCCCGGCTTACGCATGGTCTCCCTGTAATCCTGAGCGATCTCCGGCCCGGTGCGCTCTAGATAGTCAAGACTTATCACAGTGGTCAGCCATGCAAGGATGCAGGGTGATGCAGGGTTGCAGGGTGTTTTTATTATTACTTTTCATAGAGAATATTTTTTCTACGAGCTTAAATACCTACGACCCTGCAACCCTGCATACCCTGCATGATCCTACATTGCCTCAAACTCCCCAATGGCCATGGTTTGTTCTTGAAATTGGTTAATGCGCTTTAAACCCGAGTAAAATATGCCAGCAGGTTTCTTGCGTTTGACGTAACCGTGATCTTTCATGGTGTCGGCAAACTTGCGCTCGCTCATTTCTATCTCATGGTTATCACGGGCCCAAGCCTTATAGGCATCGTAAAGCCTGCGGCTTGGGGTTTCCTCACCTTTGGCAACCTCGCATTCGTCGTTTACGAATCGACAGATGATGTCTTCGTCCGCCCGATACTCCGTGGTTGTGTTAAGCACACGCTGAGGTTCCATTAACCCAAATTGTCGCCATTGGTTCATGCCCTCCATCGCCCAACGTAATATCCCGGCTGCTTCGGACTTCAGGCACGCGCCCAAAGTGTCATCCTTGGCAAAGCGTTCGTTGAAGTCGATCAACCGGATACGCCGCCATATTCCCTCGTCCGTTCCAACCACTTGGGGCTTGTGATTAGTGCACAGCCATAGATGAAGCTGCGGGCTAAACTCGAAGTGTTCTTTGAATTTGAAGCACGCGGTGATGGTGTCGCCCCCAGTGATCTGCTTGATGACGGACTCGGCTAGTTTCTGACCCTCTTCTCCTTCCGTCGCACTGACGAATCGTGCGCCCCTGAGCTTGGCGATGTCACTGCTGGGTCCCGATTGGGGTCCGAATCGCTTGGCCATGAAGGTTTGGAAGTCCGCGGCCTGCGCGTATGTGCCCAACACATAACGCAAAGTTTCCACGAACGTAGTTTTCCCGTTTGCTCCCGTGCCCCAAAGAATGAACATGCACTGTTCACTGGTTTCTCCCGTGAGGCTGTACCCGACTGCGCGTTGGAGAAAATCCGCCATCTGCTGATCGCCGCTCATAATCTCCAAGATGAATCGTATCCACCGCGGGCACTGGGCCTCGGGGTCGTATGCGGCGGGGCTGATGTTAGTGAGCAAGTCGCCGCGTGTGGCTGGGCGTAGCGTCCCGGTAATTAGATCAATGGTTCCGTTGGAGCAATTGAATAACGATAAGTTGGCATCGAAGTCTTCCAATCTACACGCAATCTTGCTGTCGCTTTCGGCCAAGCTGACCATGGCATCCAGTCGGGCCTTGGCTTCGCTCGTCTTGGACCACTTCACGATGGCTTTCTTGACTTCCTCGGCGTCCTCGTCCTCTTTCTTTGTGAGCCGCACTTCCGCCCGTATCTTGCGGGCCGTGTCATAGGCCGCTTGGTTGATCTTTCCCAGTTCATCCACGGTCCATCGACCGTTATCCCAAAACAGCCAACCTCGGGCCTTGGTATAGCGGAAATCATCGCCGTGGCGCACCACCAGCCGTTCCATGTTGCCTAAGTCGGTGAGGTTCTCGGGCAGGGGATCGCGTTCTTCCGCTTTGTCCGCGTATCTGCGGAGTATTGCTGGGGCGCATTCGTTGCAGAAATCGGGCAACACCCCGTGCACCACAGGCTTTTTGCAGAGTTTGCACAGCACTGTGGGCCGTTCCTTTACAGCTTTCTTGGTTGTTTCCATTGCCTAATCCTTTTGATCCTTACGCTGCGATGACGCCGTAGTCCCACGAGATAAAAAAGGGGCGATCCTGTTCATTGCCCCACCAACTTGCAACCCCTCCGAGGCCCGCGCTTCCGAGGTATGCCCCAAAGTTGGCACATGATCGCCAATTCGCTGATGCTGTAATTGCTGGCCCGGCTCACGTCTGTGCTCAAAGCGCCCGCTTGCAACATTGCGCGAATAGCCTGTAGCGTCATCACCCGTCGTTTTATTTTTTTCATTTGTGTTTCCGTCATTCACTTAATACTTCGTAGCTAGAATGTTCGACTGTTTAATTACTTTCCGTGTTTTTGGTATCAGTTTTGCCATGTTTGTCGGGATAATTTCGGCAACAAAATAATCGCTAATGAAAAACAGTGAATATCTAATCCCCATGACAGGGGCCTTGATATGAAACTTACGAAACAACAAATGAAGGAACTACTGGGAGAGATTATTGGTCAAATGATCGTCGCGGAGTTCACGAAGGATGAGGAGAGCTATTACAGTTTACGGGAAGAGCGCATCAAGCTGGAGTACCTACTTTTCGGCGAGATTGACGATCTCTAACGCATTTGGCAGCCAATGTGAGCGTCGATCCGGCAGGGGCTAGGCCAGCAGGTAGGGGAGAAAAAGGAAAGTAAGTTTACGGCGCGTACTACGAGTCGATTGGAAGGGATTACCAGATTAAGGCTGACGCGATTCAGGAGCACGGGCGCTTGCCGCGAGCAGAGGCGCCGGGAGGGGCTGAAACCACGATGAAGAGTGAACTCTTTAAGAACGACAAGCAAACGTCGGCGGATTGAGTCTAATCGGGAACTCTACTTAGAAGTGGTGTCAATCGTTTGGCCCGTATCCCTTGATCCAGATTCTTGGAGTATCCGAAATTCCGTCCACACCCACATTGGGGTTGAACTCTGTCGGAAATTCCAATCGCGGAAACAGTAGCACTTCGTTCATCATCTTTCGGTTTAGGCCCAGAGAGTATTTCACTTTCATTTCGTACGCGAGCGCCTTGTACAATTCCTTGATGAACGGGTGATCGTCGTAGGACATGACCCAGTTGGTTTTGTCTTTGAGGGCATCACGGAGCCGAATGTGATCCGCATCAGTCCATTTGAATTTGTATAGCTGGTTTCCGGCTTCGTAGTATTGCGGATCGAGAAACATGAGCGCCTTTTCATGCGAGAGGCGAATGACGTTTGCAAAATCCTCGTTGAGAACCTTAGTCCGGCCGGCCAAGAGCTTTCGGGCTTGACTCAAATCGCGCAGCCTATTCTGCGCGCCCCATCGACTATCGATCTTGCCTTTGGAGGTCTGGTCCTTCCCGCCGAGAGGATTTACTCCCATTCCGCCGTATGAAGCGCGATTCAGGAAAAAGCTACGGAAGGCTTTTCCGAGACGGCCCGTGGGATGGCTGTCTTTGATCTTCCTGAACAGGTGGACAGTCGGACGCGTCTTCAGAATGAGATCGCCAAGTTCTTGAAACTCCGGATCGGGAGCATTCGCAACCAAGTCCCAAAACGCCGACATTCCAGCGTCGAGATCGTTGAGTACGAGCTTGATGGTTGGGTATCGCTCGGCCATCGCCAGCGCGACTGAGCCGCCGCCAACAAATGGCTCCGCGTAGTTCGAAAACTCGGCATGCTTGAAAAGCGCAGGTAGGATGAAGTCTGTGTACCTGACCTTGCCGCCGGGATAACGGAAGAGTGCCATAGATTCAAAAGAGAACGACAGTTCGCCAGAACACTGGATCGATTTTGGAACGGACTGCGAACGGAAAGACAAGTTCAAATCTCACGGATTCGCCTCCTTGAACGCACGGGAGAATCCAATGGTGTGTCGCTACGGTGCTTCTTGGCACTGAAGTCTGTTTTCACGGACACCGGGAGCCGGAGGGCTAAGAAGAAACGACGCCCCGACTCATGTCAGTTGTAGGCTCTCCGTGAACTCGTTCACTGTCCGGCTGACGCCTTATTCTCGCGAATGTTTTTCAGAATCCTCACGATCCTTATGATGTCGCGTCGTTCCCGGCTTCCAATTTCTTCCTGAGTTTCTTCATCATGATTTTGTCTCCTCCGGCTCAATATCAATAATTTCATCGGAAGAAAGGTCTCTGTATTTACCCGGCAGTTGGGCGATGAAAATTCGGGAGTGGCCTTCTTTTTCGCATTGTCTTCGGCGGCCCAAGATACGCTCGGGTGGAAAGGTATGGAGGATTTTGTAGGTGCGCGGACGCTTGTATTGCAGTGATGGGTCTACGACAATCCCGTCAATGCTATTGAAGGCGTGGGGCACGGTGAGATTCCCAGTGTCACAAGACTCGCAATCCTCCCGGCCGCAGTGACACGTCACATAACCCTCGTGATATTGGATGGTGCGGGTGCTGTCGCTTAGGGTTAGACTCTGGGCATTGAACCAACAATTTCCCGGCTCGCCGTAAGAGGCCCAATGAGATGCGGCTTTCGCCGCGGCCCGCTCCACGATGCGGCGGGATTTGCGTTGCAGATTTCCAGCAATTACCATCCGTCTTCCCTTAAGA
>Ga0206991_10205_pt1 | contig 18229 bp, 11 predicted proteins | sample Alteio_BWMinCont_9_FD_153286 | JGI IMG/M metagenome (GOLD analysis project Ga0206991, IMG submission 153286) | Enriched cells from forest soil in Barre Woods Harvard Forest LTER site, Petersham, Massachusetts, United States -... | ecosystem: Environmental > Terrestrial > Soil > Temperate forest >...
GCCCGGAACGGTGTGTTCATACGTCCACATCTGCGGTACAACCTCATCTTTGTGCGCGCCTCCCGGAATGACCGTAGTGACCAGCGCATGAACACCAGGATTACTCGCCCACGTAATGGAGAAAAATGACTCGTCGGTAATCGTCATATCGGTCATGTCTTTAACGATGGGATTCGCTTTGTCCACAACCGTGTAGTGCAGGTCGCCCTGGCTGAAGTTCGTCTCGCCATGCTTCTTGGCTCCGCCAGTGATCGACGCGAAATAAACGGGGTCCGGTCCGCAAAGAGAATCGTGAATACTGACGAATCCTCCACCGCGTTTGACGTACGCGCTCAGTACGGACTTTTCGCTGTCCGTCATGTAACCGGCATCGCCTTTGTAAAGCACGACGACGTCCGTATGCTCAAGGTCTGCCGCGCTCGGGGCACGCAGAGCTCCTTCGACAACCGCTCCGTGGAGAGTCAGAAGCTTGCTCCAGTCAGCGAGAAACTGCGGATAGTCATGCGCACCTTCTCCGTGAGACTTGAGCCCTGCCCAAATGAAGACGTGCAGGCCGTTCGGGTTCTGCCCCTGCGGCGTCAGATTACCAGGCACCGCTTCCTGCCCTCCATTCTGGGCAGCAGCGTGACGTTGCACTGTCACCCCCACCGCAAATAGAAAGACCGTGCCAAGCGCAACCTTCAGGATTCTCTTTGTCATTTGGATTTCCTTCTTGTAAATCATACTTGAAAAAAGGACCCGGCAACTTCGCCCTTCGCGATTGTTGCCGGGTCGTGTCGGCCAGGTCGTCAAATGTCAGAAGACGAATTTAGCCCCCAACTGCACGTTGCGGGCGTTCCGTTCTCCATTCAGCGCCCCATACCCCAGCAAGCCGCCGCCCGCTCCCGCCAGGTTGGTGATGGCGTTGGTTGTTGGACTGAAGCTCGGGGTCAGGTTGATGCCGTTCCACTCCGCGTGATTGAACGTATTATAGGTCTCGAAGCGAATCTGCGCGTAGCGGCGTGAATCACGTCCTAATGCAAACTTCTTCATGATCGAAGAATCCCAGTTGCAATAGCCGAGGCCCCGGAAAGCGCCGGAACCGGAATCGGCTCCGATGCTGCCTTTTTGCGCCGGCTGAATGCATGCGAGATTGATAAAATCAATCGACGTCTTCGGGCCGCTTGCGGTCGGATTACAGGTGAGAACGCCACGGGGGGCGATATCGGCGCTGCCCGTGATCTCCTGATTGAGCGTGGTCTGCCCGACGCCTGTAATCGCATAGGTCGCGATCTGCGGCGCGCCACCCGCGTATCCGCCGATGGCCGTGAGTTGCCATCCGCCGAATAGCGAGCTCACCACCGGGTTATCGAGGAAACTTCCCTTCTTACCGATGTTCGGCAGATTGTACACGATGTCGATGTTGAACGAATTCGTATGGTCAAAGCCGAGCGGTCCGTAGTTCACGGCCCGTACGTTCACCGAACTCAGCGGGCTGCCGAACGGCAGCGGTGTTCCGCCGTTATTGTATTCGGAGCTCTCCGTCCCCATCGCTTTCGACCAGGTATAGTTCGATCCCACCTGGAGGCCGTGGCTCAGTCTCTTCTTTACATTCACCTGAAGCGCATTGTAATTGGAGTTGCTGCTGAAGCCCGCGAGGCTGCCATTGGCAACGTTACCCACCAGCGGCACCTGCCCGCCATATCCGAGGTACGGGCGGTAGAAGTTCGGCGACAGCGCGTTCGCGCCGAGCACCGTATTGGCCGTGGTGGCCAGTGTGGGGTCCTGGTTCTGCGGAAGCCACGCACTGCCCGGAGCCAGATTATTGAACGGATAGATGCCCAGCAGATGATTACTGATGGTTCCGACATAGGACGCATCCAGCAGCATCCCGAACCGCAGCTCACGCTGAATCCCCACGTTAAAGCTGTATACGGTCGGTATGTGGCCGTCTCGTGTAACGCCGGTGCTCTGGCCGACCGCCTGCAGTGGGGTCGAGCCGTTGAGACCTGAGAAATTGCCATAGTAAAGCGACGCCTCAGTGAGACTCGGAGGGTCCGAAAGCGCATTAAAGGTCGTCTGCCCCGGAATGCGCGTATAGGAAACGCCACCGCCGCCGCGAACGACCATCTTGCCGCTTGCGCCTGACGGACTCCAGGAGAAGCCGAGCCGGGGAGCCCACTGGATGCCGCGGCTCTGCATCATCCCCGCAGGCAGGCCATTCGTGCCGGCCTGTATAGCTCCATTGAACCGATTACCAACGCCCGGAACCTCCGTACCGATAAAGGTGGAAGGGAGGGTCGTGCCGGTCAGGGGGTTCCGCGCTACGCGGGTTGAGCCGCTGCACGGATTCACTCCGGTCGAACAATAGGGCTGATAAAGGACGACTGCCTGTGCAGCGGCATTGCTGTAGAGGCTTGGCTCAAAGCTGGCGACGTTGTTGTTCGCTTCATACCACGGCGGAAGCAGTTCCATGCGAAGACCGTAATTGACGGTCAGATTCGACCGCACTTTCCAGCTATCCTGCACATACCACTCATAGTTGTGGTAGTGATACGCGCCGTTGAGAAACTTGCTCGCCTGGGTATAAGTGTCGAAATTGCCAATCATTGCGTTAGCGAATGACCACCCGGTATCACCCGAGTTGGACGAATCATTCGTAAAGTTATAGGTTCCGTTAGTGTCCGCGGTGGCAGTTTGAAACTTGATTCCGGTCTCGATGAGGATACCCGCCTTAAAAGTATGGGTACCCATGACCTTTGTCAGATTGTCGTTAAAATCCATGATCGGATTTCGATTGATGTAAGGCAGACCGTTACTCCCGAAGGTCGGGGCATTGGCGATATTAGTCCCGGCGAAGTTGAAACCCGCGAGTAGCCCGGTGGGATCGGCGCCAGGATAAAGAACCGGAACTCCGCCCCAGCCCGTCGAAACCGACTTCAGGTACGGGCTGCTGGCGGGTGGCGCGGAAGTCGGAAGGAAGTTATAGGAGCGCCCAAAGTTGAATTCGTTTGTCATCGTGGCACTCAGGACGCTGACGAAATTGATGGCAAAGGACCACTCGCCCTGCGGATGCGGGTAGAGCGACCAATCCACGTTGCCGGTCGTATTGAGGCCCGCATAGTTCGGGTTGTCGTTGTGATAACGAAGGAGGTGGACCGCGACGCGATGCTTCTGCGAAAGGTTGTAGTCGATTTTATAAATGTCGTTCCAAATCAGCGAGGCAAGCAATGGCAGAGTGCTGCGGTGATTATATTGAGGGTTTCCGCTGATGTTGACGGGATCCTGCGCGACGATGAGGTTCAGCAGCGCCTGTCCATAGGGATTGATCAGGCTCGGAGCAATGACGTTGTTCACGATTTGGCCGCTTTTTGTGGAATCGGCGAGAATGATGTTCTGGTTCGAACTTCCCGTGACGCCTTGAAAGTTTCCGGCCGCTTCCGCAGCCGTCGGCACCGTGAGTTGCACAATGGTATTGCTCTTCGAGGGGTTGAATTCGAAGGATGTGAAGAAGAACAGTCTGTTTCGCCCGATATGCTTCAGCGGACCCACCGGCATCCAGACGGGGCCGCCGAAGTTGAAACCGGAAAGCATCGCGCGGGAAAGCGGCTTCTGCTGTGACTGTTCATTGGCAAGATACGTATTGGCATTGAGCCCTTCGTTCTTGTGGAACCAGTAACCTTCGCCGTGAAGATTCGAGGTACCGCTCTTCAGCACAGACGCCACCTGAAAACCCGACGAGCGTCCGTATTCGGCGCTGAACGCGTTCGTCGAAACCTTGACTTCGCCGATCGCTTCAATGCTGTAGCTGAAGTTTGACCCGTTGTTGCCTGCGTCCATCATGGTGACGCCGTCCAGCTGGTTCACCACCTCGCTGGTACGTTGTCCATTGAAGTTGCTGACCGTGTCCGGTGAGCTGCCCGGAACTTCCCGGAGGTAAGCGGTTGAGACGTTGGTCCGCGTGGCGATCGGCAATTCCTGTAATTGCGTCGAATCCACAACCGCGGAACGAGTCGCCGTCACAGTTTCAAGCACCACGGCGTTGGCTTCCACTGAGATTGTCTCGGAAACCGCGCCCAGCGCCATGGTGATGGGCGGAAGCCCGATAGCGTCGTTCACGTTGAGGAGAATACCGCTCTGCGAAAACTTCTTGAAGCCGGCCGCTTCCACCGTGATCGTGTAGGTAGATGCCTTCAGAGGGTTGAACACAAAAACTCCCTGCTGGTTGGTGGTGCCCGTGGCATTCACCGCTTTCTCGTCCTCGTTGAACGCTGTTACTTTTGCTCCCGGTACCACCGCGCCCTGAGCGTCCTGAATTACTCCGGTGATCGAGCCGGCTGTGTTCTGTGCCATCATCGGCAAGCTGCATAACAGGAACAACCCGATCGGTGACATCCACCGCAGCTGTTTCCTGGCTCCCCTGAATCGTTTCACGTTGAGATCGAACATACTCTGTCCTTTCAAACCAAAGCGCTGTCACGGAAGCGAAACAGGTCGCTCGCCGCGATTTGGTACACAGTATACAGTAAATTCCGCGCGGGGTTGAACGGATGTTTGTTGTTGGGTCAGGAGGGTGGGTAAATTTGACCTACCAGCAGATATGGCCAGGGGTATCGCTAGGACGCAATTTCGGCTTGGACCGTACCTGCTTGGCCAGTGCCGGATTGGCCTGCGCCCAATGCCAGGCTGGAAAAGCGCTCGGGATTGTTGTAACCCATCCGAAGGTGAATCACCAAAGCCTCTTCCGGCGTCTGCCGGGAATTGCCCTCAATCACATCGAGTAGCGACCGGTGATGATTAAGCCGCCAGCGCAGCAGCTCATGACTGATAGCGTCGAGGGCGCGGTGGGCAAACAATACAGGAAGCATCGAATGCAGGGCTTTTTCCAGATAACTGTTCCCGCTGTAGCTCCACACGGCATTGTGGAACTCAAAATCCAGAGCCGCTGCATCCAGCGGCGATCCTGCCTGCCACGCTTCCATTCGGACCACGAGGGCGTTCAGGTCGCCGGCAATCTTCGGCGTCAAACGGGCACGGCACAACTTCAGCGCTTCGGCTTCAAGAACAATGCGGACGCTGTTGATCCGTTGCGCGTCCTCCTCAGAAAGTGTGCTGACGAACATGCCGCGGCGCGGATGATTCATCGCCAAACCCTGTTCCTGCAGTTGCACCAAAGCTTCCCGGACGGGTATCCGGCTCACATTGAATTCTCGGGCGATGCGCGTTTCATTGAGGCGGTCACCAGGCTTGTATTTGCCCGTAATGATGCACTCCTTCAACCTCTCGACCAGATAGGCCTTCAACGTGACCGAGGGTAGCGCCAGGATGGCGTTTGCCATAGCTCGAATTGTACACTATTGAGGTTTTTCTAACGGTGTTCAGCGTAGTGGCGAACACAGTTTGTAACTACCGGTACTTGCTGAACCGGCCGCGCACCTCTATTGCAAGATATACTGACATGCCAACCAAGGGTCAACCTGTAGGCCACGCATTTCCGGAAACATGTTGCCCTCTGGATTTCACGCAAGTATATTGTATACCGTTAACTCCATATGCTCACATTGCGATCCCGCCGCATCCTTTCTCTTCTCGTTCTTACCGTCGCCCTGACGGCACCTCTGTTTGCGCAGGCGCCCGGTCCTTCAGGCCCAGGGAGGGGAAGAGGCAGAGGCCCGGCCGACACCCTCGTTTCTCCGGAAGTACACCCGGACCGAACTGTCACATTCCGGTTGCGGGCTCCCCAGGCAAATGACGTCGTCCTGACCGGCGACTGGATGGCCACTCTCGACGCATCCACGGGCGGCACCACAAAGATGACCAAAGACTCGTCCGGCATCTGGAGCTTTACGTCCCCTCCTCTCGAACCTACTGTCCATCTTTACTTCTTCACAGTCGACGGCATGACCATGGCGGATCCCGTCAACCCCGACGTAAAACTGCGTGTCCGGACATCAGGCAGCCTCGTTGAAGTGCCTGGCGATCCGAAACCGGTATGGCAGATTCAGGACGTCCCACGGGGCACGGTAGATATGAACTGGTACCATTCGAGCGCTTACAATGACGAACACCAGTTCGCCGTTTACCTCCCGCCTGGTTATCGCAAAGGTAACACCCGCTATCCGGTTCTCTACCTGGTACATGGAGCGGGCGACATCGCCACCAGCTGGACGAATCCAGGCGCTACCAACGTGATCCTCGACAATTTGATCGCCCAGAAAAAGGTTGTCCCGATGATTGTGGTGATGCCGTTTAACGGAAGCAATAACCCCGCGCCCGTAACCCCGGCGCCCGGCGCCACGCCTCCCTTTGAGGAATATCTCACCAAAGAATTGATGCCCCTTGTGGATTCCAGTTATCGCACCCTGCCAGGCAGGAAGAATCGTGCCATGGCCGGGCTTTCCGCCGGTGGCGGCGCAACCTGGAACGTCGGCCTGAAACACGCCGAGCTCTTCAGCCAGTTCGGATTCTTCAGCGCTGCGGGAGTCAACGGGACGTTTGCCACGAAATACCCCGAGCTTGCCAGCGCGAAGGCCGCCGCTGACAAGCTGGATGTAATCTGGATCGGAGTGGGGCAACAGGATCCGCTCAATGCCGGTTCCAAAGCATTCGACGAGGCGCTCAATGGTCTGAAGATCAAACACACATATGTCACGCGCGAAGGCGGACACGTCTGGCCCGTCTGGCGATGGGCCCTCAGCGAGTTCGCGCCCCTGTTGTTCAGGAAGGGCTGATGCTGATTAAGATGAAAAGGAACATATGAACCACCGTAGTCTTGCGACGTTAACTCTTCTCTGCATAGCTCCCATGCTGATGGCCCAACGTGGTGGCGGAGGCGGTCGGGGCGGGGGTGCGCCCGCAGCATCGACTTCACCCCGTCCGATTGACATCACAACGAAGGCCGCGTTCGATATGGCATCGGTAGATCGGGGGGGCAAGATCTACGCGGAAAAGTGCGCTTCCTGCCATGGCGCGGATGCCCGCGGCGGCAAGCTCGCCAAGACCGATTCCGATCTGATGCGTTCCGAACTGGTGGCGATGGATCATTCCGGACGCGAGTTACCGGGTTTCCTGGCGCTCGGCCGGCCCGACAAGAACATGCCCGCATTTACGTTTTCGAAAGAGGATGGCGTCGACCTCGCAACGTGGCTCCACTACCAGATCACAGTGACCGTTGCCCGGCAGGACTACCAGCGGCACAATACCTTCAGCGGCGACCCTAAAGCGGGCGAGGCCTTCTTCAACGGCCCCGTCGGCAAATGCAGCACCTGTCACTCGGTGACCGGCAATCTGAAGGGCATAGGCGCGAAGAATGGCGTTGATGCGGGCAATCTGCAGGCCGCCATTTTGGGGGGCGCCAGCGGAGGCGGACGTGGGGGACGCGGTGGCGGTGGTGGTGGAGGACGTGGTGGCGGCGGAGCTTCCGGCAACGTGACCGCGACAGTCACGCTGAAGGGCGGCGAACAATTCACTGGATCGCCGGTCCTGATCAACGATTTCGTCGTTGAGATCAAACTCCCGACCGGTGACAGCAAGACGTGGCTACGAAACGGCGATTGGCCAAAAGTGACTCAGGTGAACCGGCTTCAGGCCCATATCGATCTCATGCAGAAGTACACCGACGACGACATTCATAACCTGGCCGCATATTTAAAGGACAAGTAAGAGACTGCATATGAAAATCCGTTTTATTTCTTTAACCGCAATCGTCCTGCTCCCGCTCGCGCTTGCAGCGCAGTTCCTCGACCCGAACGTTCTGAAGAAGCCAGCTGCCACCGATGCATGGCCCACCTATCACGGCGATTATTCCGGCAAACGCTATAGCATTCTCGATCAGATTAATCGTTCCAACGTAGGAACTCTCACCCTGGCCTGGGCGTCGAAACTGGCGGCCACGCAGGACTCCGCGAAGAACGTGGGTGGCCCCTGGAAGCCAGGCGATCCAACCTACTGGGGCGGTCCCACCGATACGTTCCGCATCGCAGGGTCGCCGCTGATGGTGGATGGCGTTCTCTACGTCTCAGTAACAGATCGTGCCTGGGCCATCAATGTGCGCACTGGCGAAGAGATCTGGAGCTACTATTTCAAGGGGCGTGGCGGCCATCATGGCAACGCCAGCAAGGGTATGAGCATGTACGGCGGGTGGCTGTATTTCGAAACACCCGACTGCTACCTGGTTTCCCTCGACGCAAAGACCGGCAAGGAGCGATGGTACAAGGAACTAGCTCCGGTGGAGCAGGATTATTTCTGCAGTTCCGCTCCGCTGGTGGTGGGCAATCATGTGATGGCGGGAATGGGTGGCGACGCCCGTGACATTCAGGGCCGCCTCGAAGCGCACGATCCCGAAACCGGTGACGTGCAATGGACCTGGTACACAACGCCCCAGAATCCAGGCGATCCGGGATACGATACCTGGCCGGACGACTATTCGCGCAAACACGGTGGCGCGGGCCCGTGGCAACCTCTCACCTACGACCCTCAACTCAATCTGATTTATGTCACGACAGGCAATCCCAATCCTGTCGGCGCCACGCAAAGCCGTAAGGGAGACAACCTGTTCACGTGTTCGATCGTGGCGCTCAACCCCGACACCGGCAAGATGGCCTGGTATTACCAGACTTCGCCGCACGATGCGCACGATTGGGACAGCACCGAAGCTCCGGTGCTTTTCGACGCGCCATGGCAGGGCAAGCCGCGCAAGCTGGTAGCGCAGGCCGCCCGCAATGGATACTTCTTCGTACTGGACCGCGTGACGGGCGAGCATTTACTGACGGCGCCCCTGGTGGACTCGCAGTTCCTCAACTGGGCGACAGGCATCAATGCGAAAGGGCAACCCATCAATAATCCGAAGAAGGAATCGTCCATCGACGGCGTGCTCGTGGGCGCGGGCTCGGCGACCAATTGGCCACCGCCGAGCTTTGACCCGCAGACAGGCCTTTTTTACGTTGGAACATCTGAGGGCTTCAGTATGAGTTACCTCGTGGATCTAACCGACCGGCCGGAAGGATACGGATTCACCGGAGGTGGCGGCGGCCAGAGTGGCGGACGCTCGGGCATCCGGGCGATCGATTACCAGACGGGCAAGATGAAGTGGATGCACGAAGGCGGCGGACCTCAGGGCCTCCTCACCACGGCGGGTGGCCTGCTGTTCGCGAACGATGGCTCCCAGAATTTCGTCGCCTTCGACGCAGCCACGGGCAAAATTCTGTGGCACACGTGGATGCCGACGCTGACCAGCAATGGCGCCGAAACATATCTCGTCGACGGTTTTCAGTTCGTCGTAGTCGCGGCCAATGATACGCTCTACGCGTTCACTCTGAATCGCTGATCGCCAACTGCGCCGCGGTTATAGTACAGCTAGGATGAACAACTCGGAAACGGCGTCGTCACGCGTGGACGGTGCCGACTCAGGCCGGCAGATCGCCGCCGCATGGGGTTACGCCCTCGCCCTTCTCTGTGCCGGAGTGGCGCTCGCCGTCACAGAATCGCTCCGGAACCCGTTATTCCCCACACCCCTTTTCTTCGCCGCAATCGTCATCACCACCTGGTACGGAGGCAGCATCCCCGGCGTCATTGCCATCGTCCTCGCAACCTTCTCCCTGAATTACTACTTCATCAGTCCCGTTGGCAGTCTCGCCCTCAACAAGCCGGAAATCTTCTACTTATTCGAGTTTGCGTTCCCCGCGCTGCTCACCTGCTGGTTCGTCACGAAACGAAGAGTCGCCGAAACGACACTACGTGAAGCGCGCGATGAACTCCAGTTGCGAATCGAGAAAAGGCAGGCCGAACTGGCGCGTGTTTCACGCATGCTGACCGTCGGCGAAATGGGAGTTTCGATTGCCCATGAAGTCAATCAGCCGCTGATGGCAGTCGTCCTGAACGGCGATGCCTGCCTGCACTGGCTCGACGCGAATCCACCCAACCTGAACGAAGCGCGCACGGCCGTAGGTCGCATCATCGAAGAAGGTACCCGGGCAGGCGCGATCGTGCGCCGCATCCGTGCACTCGCCAAAACATCGCCCCAACGTGTCGTGCTCGATCTGAACCAACTCGCCAGCGAAGTCGAGGCGCTGCTCGGCCGTGAGATCACCCGCAACCATGTTGTCCTCCGAACAGACTTCGCAAAGAATCTGCCTGCCGTGAGAGGCGACCGCGTACAGTTACAGCAGGTCATCGTCAATCTGGCGATGAACGCGATTGAGGCCATGAGCGAGCGCGAGCAGGGGCGGCGTGAATTGAGTATCCGCTCGGAATTGCTCGGGCCCGATGGTGTCTCCATCGTGGTGGAGGATTCCGGGCCAGGACTCCCCGCCGGAAATCCGGATGACCTGTTCAACGCCTTCTTCACCACAAAACAGGACGGTCTCGGAATCGGCTTATCCATCAGCCGCACTATCATCGAGGCGCATGGCGGACGTCTCTGGGCGCGCAACTCGCCCAAAGGCGCGATATTTCAGTTCCAGCTGCCGATATACGAGGGCAGCGCATGATGGAATCGATCGTCTTCGTCGTGGACGACGAAGCAGCAGCGCGGTCCGCCATGGAAAGCCTTCTCCAATCGGTGGGTCTGCGGGTGGAAACCTTCGGCTCCGCGGCGGAATTTCTGGGACGCCGCGCGCCCGATGGACCCTGTTGTCTGGTGCTCGACGTGCGCATGCCCGGCATGAGCGGCATCGAACTGCAGCGTAGCCTAACCCAGTCCGGCGTCAATACTCCCATCATTTTTATCACGGGCCACGGCGATATCCCCATGTCAGTGGAAGCCATGAAAGCCGGAGCGATGGAATTTCTGACCAAACCGTTCCGAGGCCAGGAACTGCTGGATGCAATCCACAAAGCGCTCGAACGAAGCAAAGCCAGCCGTGAGGGCTACGCCAGGCTTGCGGATCTGCACCGTCGCGTAGACGCGCTGACCTCGCGTGAACGGGAAGTCATGGAACGCGTCGTAGCCGGGTTGCTCAACAAGCAGATCGCTGCGGAACTCGGCACCAGTGAGCGCACCATCAAGATCCATCGGGCCAATCTCATGCGCAAGATGGGCGCCGAATCGCTCCCCGAACTGGTCCGCCTCGCCGAAAAGGTGCGAGTTTAGTATCCGCCTTTCAGGACGCCAGCTTCCCGCAGGGTTTCACCTTCTCTCGATTTTGACGTGGCGCACGCTCTCAGCGTGCCGTGTCGAGACTTTTCTCGACACCTGTTCGGCGCAGGAAAACAGGCGTCGGCACGAAAAGTACCTGCGGTAGCAGTTTAGTCGCGCGGAACACCCATCCCCTTCCGAGCCGCGCGCGTCAGCAAGCGGTAGCAGGGATTGCCCTAAAGGTCTATACCCGTGCCCATTAAGACGACTCGCCCCTCGTGACATTTGCCGCTATCGTAAAGCCAATGTCCCGAAACAAGCTGATTCGAGCGTACTTATTACTGGTCGGCATCCCCCTGGTGTTCATGATTTTCGTCCTGAAAATGGGGTCCGGCGTCAGTGCCGGAGCGGCGAAAGTCGCCCGAGTCGTACCCGCCAGCGTCCCTCCAGCTGCCATGAACCTCTTTCTTTTGGTGCTTCAGGTTGCAGTGATTCTGCTCGTGTCGCGCGGCGTCGGCATGCTCTTCAAGTGGATCAAGCAGCCCCAGGTAGTCGGCGAAATGGTAGCCGGGATCATGCTGGGCCCGTCATTGCTGGGCTGGTTGGCGCCGGGCATCTCACATGCGGTGTTTCCGCCAGCCAGTCTCGGATACCTGAACGCATTGAGCCAGATCGGCCTCGTGTTCTTCATGTTTCTCGTGGGCATCGGCCTGAATCCCGGAGAACTAAAGGGACACGGAAACGCCGCAATATTGACCAGTCATACGAGCATCGTGGCGCCCTTTTGCCTCGGCAGCGCGCTCGCTCTGTTTCTCTACCCGCGCCTCGCGACTCCCGGTATCAGCTTCACCAGCTACGCACTTTTCATGGGTTCCGCCATGAGCATCACGGCGTTCCCCGTCCTCGCACGAATCCTCACCGAACGCAACCTTCTCCGCAGCCGGATGGGAACCCTCTCAATATCCTGCGCCGCCGTGGACGACATCACCGGCTGGTGCATTCTGGCCTACATCGTCGTGATCATCCGCGCGGACGCCGCCTCCAAGTCACTCTGGATAACCGTCGGCGGTGCGCTGCTCTTTGTTTTCGTGATGCTCCTTGCGGTGCGGCCCTTGCTGGCACAATTTGAAAAATCGTTCAACCGCCACGGGCGTCTGACCGAAAACGCTGCCTCGCTCATGCTGGTTCTGGGCTTGCTTTCCGCGCTGTCAACCGAATGGCTGGGAATTCACTCGCTCTTCGGAGCTTTTTTCATGGGAGCCATCATGCCGAAAGGCACGGGATTCATCAAGGCCGTGCTCGGGAAACTCGAATCGATGACGGTGGTGGCGCTGCTGCCCCTGTTCTTCGCCTTCAGCGGCCTGAGAACCAGCATTCGATTGGTCCAGGGGCAACTCCTGATTTACACCTTGCTCATCATCGCCGTAGCAATCGCAGGGAAATTCGGCGGCACCATGACCGCCGCGCGAATGGCCGGTGTCCCGTGGCGCGATGCGACAGCGCTCGGCATTCTGATGAATACACGCGGTCTGATGGAACTGATCGCACTGAATATCGGTCTCGATATCGGCGTGATCTCACCAGCTGTCTTCACCATGATGGTGCTCATGGCGCTGGTCACCACCTTCATGACTTCGCCACTACTCGAATGGGTCTATCCCGCGAAACTGATGGTCGTAGAAGACGAAACCGAGCTGGAGGCTCAGCAGGTAGCAGCCGTGGCCTAAGGCTTCCGATAACCCTTTTCTCGAAGATATTTCACTAATTCCTCGGGATGGTCCGTCTGAATTCCATCCGCCCCTGCGTCAATCGCCTCCTGCCACGTCTGCGCATTATCGGCCGGACCCAGGCGGTCCACATAGATCAGCGCACCCGCCTTTTTCGCGATGGCGATGATCTCCGGCTTGAAATCGCCAGCGTCGAACGCCAGCACTGTCGGGTGCAGTAAGTCCACGATGCGTTGCGCGGACTCAGCCTGACCGGCCTCAGGCATGATCTTCAGGCGTGGTTCCAGATCCTGTATTTCCTTCGAAATCCGGCCCGAATACATGACCACGTTATCGGCCATTCCGTGACCCACGATGTGTTCCACCAGATCCTTCGCCGATACCTGCTTGACGTCCACGTAGATATTGATCTTGCCTCGCGCGTAATCCAGCACTTCGTCGAAGGTCGGAACTTTCGCCCCTCCGCCTGCATCGAGCGCGCGAATTTCGTCGAACGTCATCTTGGCTATTTCGCCCTTATGGCCAGTAGTCCGATCCGTCGTTCCGTCATGCATGAGCACAAGCTTGCCGTCAGATGTGGTGCGCACGTCCACTTCGAAATAATCGGCGCCTACCCGAACCGCTTCTTCGAATGCCGGCATCGTGTTTTCGGGGTGATGCAGATGCTCCCCTCGATGAGAGATGGCCACCACGGACCGGCTCTGCGCCATCAATACCGTGTTGCACAGCAGCGGCGCGATCAAGAATGCGGGAACAAAACAAGAGATTCTCTTCATATATTCCCCTTACCAGAACAACCGAAGCGCCAATTCAATATTTCGCGGCCCATTGTCTGACGTAATCTTCCCGTAGCTCACGTTTCCGATAGTCGTATTCGGATTCTTGAAATTCGGATGGTTCATGGCGTTGTAAAACTCCGCCCGGAACTGCAGACGCAGCCGCTCGCGAATCGACACGTTCCGCATCAGCGACATATCCCAGTTCTCTATTCCCGGTCCGTAGAACTGAAATCGAGGAGCGTTACCGGAAGTATATGCCGGCGCAACCGCGAAAGCATTGGTATTGAACCATTCCGCAAGCGTCCGCTGGTCGCCAGGCAGAGCCGCCGGCGCGACTTGATTCGCGCGCTGCGTTCCAGTAAATCCGCCCGTCGCGTTACTCTGCGCGACCGACAATGGCAGGCCCACCTGGAATTCGGTGACACCCGACAGTTCCCACCCGCCCACAACCTGACTGAGGACCGGGATCTTCCGCAGATACCGACCGCCCGAGCCGATCGGAAGGCGGTGGACATAGTTCGCAACAAAACGATGTGGGACGTCGTACGAAGCGATACCGTGCTCCGCTTTCAGATTGTAGATATTTTGAATCGGGCTCGACCCGGCGGGACCATCGATGTCATCGGTGATCTTCGACCAGGTATAGGCCAGGACCAGGACTCCGTCGCGCCACCGGCGGGTCACATTGGTTTGCAGCGCGTTGTAAAAAGAGTTGCCGTCGTTCTCCAGGCGAGTCACATTCAGGTACTGGGGGAACGGGCGCAGCGACTGCAGATTGCCGGGGCCCCATAGATTAGCAGGCAATTGATTCATCGGCTCGTTGACCGGAAGCTTCACGCCGCGGCTTCCCACATAGTCCGCCTCCAGAATCCAGTTGCCCGGCAGTTTCCGCTGCACTCCCAACTGCCATGTCTGGTTATAAGGCGTGCGGGCGCGCAATTCCAGCATCGTGACATTTCTCGAGGGTGCCGTCAGGCTGGCAGGAATGTTCGGATTCCCGTTCGCGTCCAGATTATAGGTAGGGGAAGGCACGCCGTTAACGAGATAGTACGCCGGAGTCTGGTTATTGTCCGTGCTGCTCGCGCTCAGCGTCTGAGCGTATTGCGATACCGGACCCGTTCCCGAATAGCCAATCGCCGGCAGGCGATAGATTCCGTAGCCACCGCGCAGAACCGTGTCGCTCAGAAGATTCCACGAGAACCCCACGCGGGGCAGGAAATCGTGATAGATGTTGGGACTGAAATGTGTCGGCACGCCATTGCGCCCGGCAAACAGAACATCGCCCGGATTCCCCGTCACGTGATTCACTACGGTTGGATAGAAGCTGGCGAACTGATTATTAGCTTCCGAATACGGGCCGTCCCATTCCCATCGAAGTCCAAGGTTAAGCGTCAGATTCTTCATGATCTTAAAATCGTCCTGAATGAAAGCTCCGGCGCTGTTAATGTTCAGCCGGTATGTGTAATCGTTGATGCTGATGCTGGTGGTGGCCGGAGCGCCAAGCATTAAATCCGCGAGACCGAAGCCGCTCCCGGTGGCGTTCGGAATGACGCTCGTGAATGCGCCGGTGAAACTGTAGCTTCCGGAAAGTTTGCCGGGGCTGTAGTTGTCGTACATCTGGCGGCGAAAATCTCCACCCATCTTGATCGTGTGCCGGTTGTGCTGCCACGTCAGCCCATTGCTGAAGACCCAACTCCGGTCGCGGTCATGGCTACTGGCGCCGGAGCCAAGTTGAATCATCTGCGATGTCGCGATCACCGGGAAATCGAACAGCGCCACGCCCTTGAGTCCCAATTCGGGTACGGCCGATCCGCCAGCCGTGGAATAGTTATCTTCCTGTACCCATCCAAAACGGAAATCGTTCACGATAGCAGGACCGAAGACATGTGTTTCGCTGAGCGCCGATTGGGTATCCGTCCATCCGCCCGCCGTTTGATTGTTCGCTTTATTGGGGATGTATGGAACCGCGTTGTTGTTCGGACTGTACTGGCCGAAACGAAAGAAAGCGCGGTCGTTTGGGCCGAAGTTTTGATCGATGCGTCCGAGATACTGCCAATTGTCGTTAGTGGCCGGCGGAGTCACGAAATAATTGTTCCCGTTGATGTTGGCATTGGGCGAAGGATAGAACTTCAGAATTTGCGCGGCCACCGGATCGACGCGGCTCGAAGGAATAAGATTGTTCGCAAACTGCACGCGCGTACGCCCGTCCGCGGCGAGAGCCTTTGGATCGTAGATCGGAACGAGCTTGCCGTTCGCGGTTGTTTGTGAGAAATCGCCCGACTTCTGCAGATCGGTTGGTACAAGCACACTCTGGCCGGTGCCTTGGGACGAGAGAGTGACGTTGAAATCCACAAAGAAAAATGTCTTGTTGCGGCCATCGTAGAGCTTCGGCGCCATGACAGGTCCCCCGATGGTGCCGCCCGGATCGTTCTGAACGTATTTCGACTGGCTGGCGATGGGAGAAAAGAAATCGCGCCCGTTCAGAACTCGGTTTCGAAATAAATCATAGGCGCTTCCATGCACAATGTTCGAACCCGCTTTCGACGTGGCGATCATCACTCCGCCGCCCGTGTGACCGTATTCAGCCGAGAACGGCGTAGTGATCACTTTAAATTCCTCCACTGAATCGGGACTGGGAGTGAGAGTATAAGTTTCGTCGGAAGGATTCGTTGTGGGCAGGCCATCCACCAGGATTTCGTTCGTCGTCCGGCGTCCGCCCGCGAAGCTGAAGCCGTTGATATTTGTATACGTGTTCCCGTTCGTCGTGACCCCCGGCACCAGTTTCGCCAGCAGAAAGGGCGACCGGCCGCGGCTGTTGGTGGCGAGCTGCGGCAGTTCCACCAGTTGCTCCGAATTCACCACCTGGCCAATTTCGGGTGACACGTAGTTCACCTGTTCTGTAGTGGCTGTTACCTGAACCGATTCAGTAACCTGTCCGACTTCGAGTACAGGATCCAGGCGGCGCTGCTGATCGAGCTGGAGTTCAATTCCCGTCACAACCTGCGCCTTGAATCCAGGCGCTGCGAATTCCGCTTTCCACGACCCCGGTTTCAGATAAGACAAATTGTAATCACCGGATTCGTTCGTTGTGGTCCTGATCGCTGTATTTGTCGATTCCTCAGTGACCGTGATCTTGACTCCCGGTACGGGTAACCCCGAACCGTCGGTGACTCTGCCGCCGATCGAGCCAGTGTAACTCTGGGCGAACGCGACGCTCGCAGCGAGCGCACAAAGTATTACAAGTTTGCAATTCATTGAGAACTTTCCTTTAATCAAGAAATCAGAACCCCAAATGCGCAGTGCTGTGCATTCGTCCGGCGAGTAACCCACGCCAGCGACGCATTCACTTGGTGTGAGAGTACCAGCGGGAAGTCACAGTGAAATGACGGCTGCGTTTCGCCCAGGTAGCGATCGGGTTTACGTTGCGTTACGCTGTTCGGACTTGGACACTGATGCGGCTACAATTAAGTTTTCCCGCTCATGATTGCTGACGTCGCCAGTCTGGAAGCCCACCGGCCAGCCCTTACGGGCCACTGCTATCGCATGCTCGGCTCTGTGTTTGATGCCGACGACGCCGTGCAGGAGACGATGATCCGGGCATGGAAAGCCGCAAGTCAGTTCGATGGCCGATCTTCGATCAGAACGTGGCTCTACCGCATCGCAACCAACGTCTGTCTGGATGAACTGAAGGACCGCGGACGCCGTGCGCATCCGGTCGAAGAAGGCGCGCCAGGTGTCCCTTCCATCGAATATCTGGCGCAACAACCCGGCAGCTATTGGATCGAGCCCAACCTCGATTCCCGGATCACCCCGGCCGACGCAGACCCCGCCGAGCGTTTCATGCTGCGCGAGAGCATACGGCTCGCCTTCATGGCGGCGTTGCAGCACCTTGCTCCAAAACAGCGCGCGGCGCTGCTGCTGACTGAAGTGTTGGGCTTTTCCGCGAACGAAGCGGCGTCAGTTCTGGAGCTGTCCGTTGCCTCCGTCAACAGTGCGTTGCAGCGCGCGAGGTCTGCGCTGGAAAAAATGAATAACGGAGCATCGCGCGAGCTGACTGCGGCCCAACAGGACTTAGTCACACGTTACATGGCAGCCTTTGAGCGCTACGACATTGACAGCCTGACAACTCTGATGCGTCAGGACGCGACGATCTGTATGCCGCCGTATTCGCTCTGGCTCAGGGGGCACGACCACATTCGCACCTGGATGCTCGGGCCTGGAGACGGCTGTGTGGGATCGCGGCTGATTCCCGCATCGGCCTGCGGATCCCCGGCGTTCGCACAGTACCGGCGAAATCCCGAAGGTGGCCACAAAGCCTGGGCGCTGATCGTTCTCGATCTGGCGGGCGACCAGATTTCCAATGTCACTTCATTTCTCGATGCGGAGAATCTATTTCCCCGATTTGGGTTTCCCCTCACCCTTCCTGTCTGAAAATATTTTCCCGGGGACCGATGATTTTCTTCCCCCGATCCGGTCAAAGAATCGTAAGGAGAACGAACAATGACCGCAACCGCAGTTTCAAACAGCAGTTTTTACACCTCAAAAACCCGCCGCTGGTCGGGCCGCGCACTGAGCACGCTGACGATCCTCTTCATGGCCATGGACGGCACCATGAAGCTCTTCAAGCCGCCATTTGTGGTTCAGGCCACCATCCAACTGGGCTATCCCGA
>Ga0206991_10206_pt1 | contig 18225 bp, 12 predicted proteins | sample Alteio_BWMinCont_9_FD_153286 | JGI IMG/M metagenome (GOLD analysis project Ga0206991, IMG submission 153286) | Enriched cells from forest soil in Barre Woods Harvard Forest LTER site, Petersham, Massachusetts, United States -... | ecosystem: Environmental > Terrestrial > Soil > Temperate forest >...
TGGCTTGTTAAACGAAAAACAGTTCAAAAAGGCATCCGGGTTGACTGGTATTCGTCGATATCGCAAGCAAGGGCTGATCAAACCCATAGGACAATCTTTGACGAATGCTGGCATCAGCAACTTCTATCATCCTCGCCAAATTCGTGAGCTGAAAAGGAAGCTAGGAATCATACTTGACAACATCCGGTGATTGTTGAGCGAGAAACAGTTAAGAAAAATTTTTGGCGTCTCATCGCTACATCGATATGCGGCGCATTTTAAACACGCACCCTCAATCATCCTCCGAACCCACCGCCATAAACGTCCGTGTTGCATACAAAACAATCGCAGACGTGCTCAACAGAATCACGGCAAGCGTCAACGCCTGATCCAGGTCTATCTCAAAACCAACGTAGACGGCCAGCGTCATCGTCTGTGTTCTTCCAGGCGTATTACCCGCGAAGATCATTGTTGCCCCGAACTCGCCCATGGCCCGCGCCCAGCATAATGCCGCGCCTGAAAAAATGGAGCGCCACGACATCGGAATCGTTACGTGAATCAGCGTCTGAAACCAATCCGCACCTTCAAGCGCCGCTGCCTCGATCGTGTCGGTGCTCACCATCCGCAATCCAATGGTTGCGGTTTTTATGTAAAAGGGGGCAGCAACAAAGGTCTGTGCCATGATTACGGCGATGGGCGTAAAGACAATATCGATTCCCATCTCGTTCAGCCATTTGCCGATGAATCCCATCCGCCCGAATGCCAGCAACAGTGCGATGCCGGCGACGACGGGTGGAAATATGGTAGGCAGGTCGATGAGCACTTCCAGTGCGCGCAGCAGCCGCGTCTGGCGGCGCGCCAACAGATACGCGATCGGCGTGCCCATTAACAATACGACGAATGTTGTCAGGGTGGCCGTGACGAAACTGAGCTTGATGGCCTGTAAGGTGGTTCGTTCGCTCAATTGGTGGAGAAACTCAGCGAACGAAAATCGTTGCGCCAGCGTGAGGCCGGGGACAACCAGGAGAAACAACAGAGGAATTCCGGCGCACGCGAACAGCCAGCGCATGGCTGCATCCCATTGCGTGCGTATCAGTGTCCTGTGCGTGGAACGCTCACCGGCCATTACTCTTTTTTCTTGTCGTTAGCGGGAATGAATCCGTGTTTCTGAATGATATCTTGACCCACCGGCGACAACACGCAATCTACAAATTCTTTCGCTAATTCCGGCTGAGATGCCTTTTTCAGAGGCGCGATCGGATAGGTGGCGATGGGATTGAACGCATCCGGTATTTCCAGCGTTCCCACGTCCTTCGCCGCGCTTCCGACGTCGGAAACATACGCTATCCCGGCGTCGGCCTGTCCAAGCCTTGCCTTGGCGACGACCGACTTGACGTTTTCCTCTTCCGAGACGACGTTCTTCAATACTTTTTCTTTAAACGTCTCGCCGTACTTTGTATCCGCGGACATTTTGTCCAACATCTGCAGAGTATAGTTGCCCACCGGAACGGCTTTGTGCGCGATGACCAGCTTTAAACCCGGTTTTGCCAGATCCTCGAGAGCCGTGATCTTGCCAGGATTCTCCTTGGGATAGAGAACCACGAGACGATTACGCGCAAATATCTGAACGGACTCTTTCGATACGGCATCGCTTTTCGTCAATGCATCCATTTCTTTTGTATTCGCGGAAGCAAAGACATCGGCCTTCGCTCCTTGCTCGATTTGAAACCGCAATTGATTGGATGCGCCGAAATTGTACGCGACGGTTGTATTGGGATGCTTTTCCTCAAACTGCTGACCGATCTCCTTGAACGCTTCGGTCAGCGACGCAGCCGCAAAAACCGACAACTCCCTCGCCGGTTTTGCTTCTTCGGCCCGAATCGGCTGTGTACACAACCCAGCCAGAAGCAATAACAACAACGTTCGTCTAAGCATGGATTCTCCGTTGGTGCGGCGGGTTTACGCCAAAATTACCATCATTTCCGTTGCCTTGACAATTGCGTAGGCCGCCTTGCCCGGCTTGTAATTCAACTCGCGGCATGCGTCGCGCGTCATGATCGCGGTCACGAACTGGCCGCCGATATCAAGCGTGATTTGGGCCATCAATCCTTCGATCTTTACCTGGGTGATTGTTCCCAACAGTTTGTTTCGCGCGGGAATCATGTCGATGCCGGAGCGTTTATCTTTTTCGATTTTTCGGGTCGGTTTAACATGGCTTATGCGCTCAATTTCGCTGTTCGGAATCCGGTAATGTCCGCCGGCGGTTCGCGCAACGCGAATCTTCCGCTTATAGATCCATTGCTTTAATGTGGGGTAACTGATACCCATTCGCCGCGCCGCATCTTGAAGACGGAGCAGGTTCGTCCGTTCGCCCGCGGCTTCAGCCGTCGATGTTCGAATCATACAATGCGCTTCCAATCGGCATCGAACGAGTGTTACATGATTCAACGTAGTGTCAACGATTATATATATGATTCTATACGATCTCGGCCATGACAGCCCCCATTTTGATGGCCACCACTTTTCCAGAGATCTGATTACGGGCACTCAATTTCATGCGATTTTCCCTCCGCAGATTGGATACACCACTATTCGAATTATGTAAAATAAAATTCAAATGTTATTCGAATATATACGATAAATTTAGAAAATAACTGGAAGTAGAGGCTACGAGCGGTGTACTAAACTGTAGTAGATCGGTTCGTATTGGGGGATGAAGCGTTGAAGATTTCAGTAAAGTTCTCGGCTCAACTTCGGCATCTGGCGGGCATCGATCGGGCATCGCTAACAATCGACGGTCAGCGGACACTTCAAGAGTTTGCTACGTGGTTTGCCGAGGGACGCGGCGAGCCGCTAAAAAGTTCGCTCCTCGACGGTGACGGGTTGCTTCAAAAAAACCTCTTTGTTTGCGTTAATGACGAGCAAATCGATACGACCGAATGCAAGCTTCTTTGTGGCGGCGACGAAGTCACTTTCATGCTGCCCGTTTCCGGTGGGTAAGTTGCGAGCTGACCCAAGAGGACTTTAACGTGAAACAACGGCTGGAATTGACGGATACCGAGCGGGCCGTTTACGAATGGCAAATGTGGACTCCGGGTTATGGGGAGAGCGGTCAGAAAGCTTTAAAAGGAGCATCTGTCCTGATTTCGCGCTGCGGCGGCGTAGGTGGGACGGTCGCGTATTATCTGGCGGCAGCCGGAATTGGACGTCTGGTTATCGCACATGGTGGAAGCGTAAAACATAGCGACCTCAATCGTCAGATTCTCATGACCGACGATTGGATCGGAAAGCCGCGGGCCGAATCGGCGCAGCGGCGGCTGAAAGAGCTAAATCCCCGGGTATCCATCCTCGCTGTATCCGAGAATATCAGCGAAGAGAATGCCGAATCCCTTGTCGGTAAGGTGGACCTGGTGGTCGATTGCGCACCGTTGTTTCAAGAACGATTTGCTTTGAATCGCGCGGCCGTTCGCCAGAACAAGCCGCTGGTCGAATGTGCGATGTACGATCTCGATGCGCAGATTACAACTATTCTTCCTGGAATTACGCCCTGTCTCGCATGCCGATATCCATCGCAGCCGGAGACCTGGAAACGCGAATTCCCGGTGTTCGGCGCCGTGGCGGGAATGATCGGCGCAATGGGAGCATTGGAAGCCATTAAAGTGATTACAGGTGTTGGAAAGCCACTTGCGGGAATGTTGTGCATGTGCGATCTGCGCGAGATGAGCTTTCGAAAAATAAAACTTCGAAGGAATCCAGATTGCAGCGTTTGCGGTGGGCCGTCAAAATCGAGGCGACAATGATTCTGCGAATTCTGGTTCCATGCTTCACACTGTTGATTCTCGCCGGATGCGACGACCGCGAGAACAATTCGCCACAAGAGCCATCTCATCCCACCGAGACTGAAGCGCCAAAGTTGTTGGTTGTCGGCGAAGTCGATCCCTCCTTTAAGCTATACGATGCAGATTGGAAGAATCTCCCGAGGACAACAATCCGTGCAAAGGAAAAGGACGGCAAGGAGGTCGCTTTCGAAGGCGTTCTGCTTCGCGACGTACTCAAACAAGCAGGCGTCAAATTGGGCGATAAGCCGACGCATCGCGAGCGGCTTTTGCTTTATGTCGTGGCTGAGGCAACGGATGGATACAAGATTCTGTTTTCGCTGCAAGAGATCGATCCGGATGTGTCGGATAAGGTTATTTTGATTGCCGACCGCGCAGACGACAAACCGCTGGCAGCCAAAGACGGCCCGCTGCGGATCGTCGTTCCCGATGAGAAGTTGCACGTCCGTTGGATTCGGCAGCTCACCATGTTAAAAGTGTGTCGTGCACCGGAATAAACCAACCAATTCAGGAGCCAACCATGTCAACGCCTGTGCGGAATCAAGATACAAACGACGAAGGCATTTCGCGCCGTAAGTTCATTAAGTCGGCCGCTATGCAAGCTGCCGTTATCGCGACAGGCGGTTTGGCTGCATGGCATGGGGTCCGTGCCGATGACGGCGCTCCAAACCCCGACAGCGAAACCCTCGTCACAACCTTGTATAAGAGTCTCAGCGAACAACAGAAGAAAATAATGTGGTTTCCATTCGACCACCCGCTTCGGTCTGAGGTGAATAATAATTGGCAGATTACGAAAACACGTGTGGGTGAGGACTTCACCGCCGATCAGCAGGAAATGATCCGTCAAATCTTTATGGGCCTGCACAGCGACGAATATGCCCAGACCGTCTTAAAGCAGGTGGACCACGATTCCGGCGGCAAGGGTGGGCTGAGTAAAAGCTCAATCGCGATTTTTGGCGAGCCAGGGGTGGGCAAGTTCGAATTCGTGCTTACGGGACGCCATTGCACACGGCGATGCGACGGAGATTCGGTGGAAGGCGCCGCATTCGGCGGACCCATCTTCTATGGCCACGCCGCCCAGGGCTTCAACGAAAAGGCGGATCATCCAGGAAATGTCTATTGGTATCAGGCTAAACGCGCCAACGAACTGTTTCAGGCGCTCGACGGAAAGCAGCGGGAGATTGCGCTGCTGGGGGATCCGCGCGTAGAAAACGGTTCAGACACGGTCAAGCTATCGGGCAAAAACGGCAAACTGGATGGGCTCCCTGCGAGTGAAATGTCCAGGGATCAGCGCGAACTATTGCGCAAGGTGATGGGTGACGTGCTCGCGCCATTTCGAAAACACGATGCCGATGAAACCATGAAATTCATCGAAGCAATCGAGGGCTTCAACAAACTGCATATTTCTTTCTTCAAGAACCTGGATATTGGAAATGACGGTGTCTGGGACGTTTGGCAAATCGAAGGACCGAACATGATTTGGTACTTTCGAGGCGCGCCACATGTCCACGTGTGGGTAAACATACGTGCGAATGCATAGTTGGAATACATAGACGCAAAATGAAAATCTTCACCGATCATAATGAATGGTCGGATCGACGTCAACGGGCGCATGTCAATGGAACCTAGACCAAAGATCTAGCTGTGGCCGGGATGGATATACGTATTTGGAAGGGTGATCGTATGACGGATCTTAGGCCAAGCTGATTGACGCCGAGCAGGTGGCTCTCAGCGCCAAGAACTTACAAAAGCCCGAAGTGACATAATCGTTCTGTTCCACTATTTTCGAAAGCTGTTTTTTGGCCCGCGCGCGGTATACATTAAAAAAGTTGGTGTTTTAGTTTCTTTGTGTTAGAGCTCTATCCGTTAATTTTAAGCATCGTCGAGCTTTTATTATTTCGAATCCGTGAGCGGGCCGAAGTGTCGCTTAAGGAGGCGCTCAAATCGGCACTTTGCACCCGTCTATTTGACTCGAATTTCACGAGGATCTTATATGAAATTATCTCAACGACATCGAACTGAGGGCATCTCGCTCACTGAAATGCTAGTGGTGCTGGCGATCGTCGTTATTCTGATGACCATACTCGTTCCCGCTTTGAGCGCGTTTGCCCATACCAGCCGCGTAATCGGGGCCGCGGACACCATCGCCAAAGTGTTCCGCGAAGCACGTTACCGAGCGATGAACGAAGGCGTCCCAACGGTTCCCGTGATTCTGCGCGACCGAGTGGGTAAGTACACCCTCACGTACGCGTCGAAAGCGATGACTTTCAGAGGCGTGCTGCCACGGATTCCGTTATCCGGCTCGACGCCACCGCTTACTTATCTGCCGGCGACGGTGGGCTCATTCGGCGGTGCTGGGGTGTTTTCAGGGGCGAACCCGCAACCGTTTTCAATGTTTCGGCCGCAAGTCGATGGTTCCAAACTTGCCCACGGCGCGTTTGTGTACTGGGTGGGCACACCGACATTGAACATTGCCGATCCAAGTCCTGCGACCCTTTCCGGACTCAATCAGGCATATTACGAAATGATGTACATGTCGGCGATTCCACCAGCCGATCCCGCGATGACGATGGATTCCTCGCAATATACATACAACATTCTTATGCGCGGCGTTCATAATACAGCGCCCGGAAACTTCGATCCCAGCAACCAATATTTAGGCGGAGTTAACAGCGGTGCGGTCGATATTTATATCGTCGAAACCGGGACCAATGGCAATGAGGCATCGGCCGGCACAAGTCTAACCACGTGGCGCGATGTGACGGTTCCCGGATTCTACCTGCCCGATCAAGTCGCGATCGACCAGGTAACAGGCGCTGATCAGCCGGGACAGTGGAACAATGCTTTTATTGGAGGCAGTCTTGAAGATATCAAAGACGGTCCCGTCTTCGCTACCGTGACGGCGCAGGCCCGGGCCTATTACGAAGGCTCGTTTGCCACCGGTGGCGGGGTGTACGAAGACGCTACGTATTTTCCAATCTTCATGCCGGTCTTTATGCCGGACGGCAAGGTCCGCTCGGTCGGCGGCCGAAGCGACATCGGTGGTATTGCTATCGACCCGAGCGTCAAGTCGGGAATTATCGACTATACCATTCGCGTGGTCGACACGGTCAGTCGCGAATACCGGTATATTACAATTCGTGCCAGCGGCCAAGTGGTGGTATCGACGCAGTTGTCTGGGAGCGATCATCGGATTGTCACCCCATTTAATTCCGGTATAGACCCAGTCACCGGAAACGATACGTCCGGATACGACAATAGTTGTGGAGCCGGCATGTGATAACGGTAGAGGTCAGAGATCGGGGGTCAGAGGTTAGGACAACGAAGGGCTTTACACTCTTCGAAACGTTGGTGGCGATGTTCGTCATGCTGGTTGGACTCTTGGGCGTTACATCGATGTTCAACAGCGGCATGAAGTCGCGCGTGCTTGCGGAGGAGATCGTATTATCGCAGGAGCTGGCCAACATGTGGGCCGACTGGGTACGTTTCCGCCTCAATGACAGCAAACCGTCGGGCTACTTTTTGCACTCAATCGATCTGGTACAAGGAGCATCCGGAGACTTTTTTCAATCGACGGCATCGGGAAATTTCAATGCCGATCCGAACAAACTTCCCACCTATCAAAAGAAGGTCTACCAAGGTTTCCTGTGGCAGATCGGACCCGGTAGTAGTGGTCCCAACAACTATAAACCACAATGGGTTACCCTGGGTGCGCTCGATCTTACCAACCCCGCAAACCTGCGGAATTGGGATCAACGCCTGGACAATGCGAACATCATCGCGGCCTCGATGGGTTCTGCGCCCGCGAATCTGACACAGGTTGAATTGATCGTTACGCGCGCCGGACGTTCCTATCGCTTCAACTATGTTTTCTCGGGTGTCGGAGTGAGATACTGATTTATGGCAAACGACACTGCGAGGCGGATGGTTATTTCCGTCCTTCCCCCCTTTTTAAGAGGGAGAGGTTACACACTGATTGAAATCATGGTGGTGGCCGCGATCAGTTTGCTGCTACTGTCGATCGTTGCCGTCATTTACAACGGCGCGCTAAAGATCTATGAAGAATCGCAGGGGTTGTCGCTGGTCTACGAAACGTCCAGGCTGATTAATAGCGACATCCGCAATACTTTCGGCTACGTCGTTCCAGTGCCTGGAAATTGGATTGATCCGAAGACGTACAATTTTCCAGGGCAACCAGGCATGCCGGCGGATATCGATAGTTGGTATTTGAACGCCGGCTCGACGGGTAATTTGCCACCCAAGACCGGACCCAATGGATGGATGGAAAATGAGAATCCGCTCATTGGAGCCAATAAGCTCTTGTTAGATCAAATGTTTTCGTACGCTCAATACGATCAGTGCTCTGGCTCATTGATGAACTCAACTGGAATGGGCCGCGTGGCGGCCGGGAATATGCCCTACAACATGAGCGACTGGAGTAACATCAAGCAGTATGGTTCGCTGCGAGGCTGGTGGATGCCGGCCTTTTTTGGAAAGCGTACGCCAATTGTCGTCAATCCGCCGAACTACATCATGCAATCCAAGGATGTCAATGCCGGCTCATGGGGCTGGCCGCGCGCCGACTACCGAATGAATATCGACATCGACAATGGGTCTGGAAATTACGTATATAAGCAACAGCCAGGCGATACGTTTCCTGCCCCTGCCACTCCGGTAATCTGCTGTTGGTTCTACGCTGAAAATCGGACTTTCAACAGTCCGCGTACGATGGCGCTCGATAACAGCAATATTGTCCTGGTCAGCATGAAATTTTCATACAATCAGGCTGTTCCGAATCCGCTGCCCCCGCTGCATCCCACGCCGGAGACAACGCAATTATCCTTCCTGCGTCATGCCATCGTGGGTTTCGATCTTCCCAGTCAGGGATTGCTACGCTCCGACGAAACGACGGGCAGCATGCTCCGGGCCATCAGAATCACGCCGTATTATTTCGATAGCGCTGCGAACGGACTGATTCCGATGGGTGACCGCGAGCTCAATAGCACGCTCATGAATGGAGCCAGCGTTACCGGCAGCATCGTTCAGCAGCCGCCGAGCTCGTTACCATTGTCCGATCCCGGTTTCAAAGTTCCGCGCGCGTTCGACGTGGAGTATGTGTTGCGCAACCCCTACACGTTTACGCGTTACACATTCGCTTTACGCGTGTACTGCCAGATCGATCCACTTGCGCTGCCTGTCAACTGAGGCGGTGGAGAAGATGAGAGTCATGCCACTGATCGATAAAGTAAAAGAGACGCTGGCGGCCACGCGACGGCGCCTGCGTCATATAGTGCGAACCAGTTCGTCGCGCGGTTTCGTACTTATCCTAGTGGTTGGTGCGCTGGCGGTACTGGCGGTTCTGGGGTACTCGTTTATCGAACAAAGCCGTTCCGATTTGTTGGGCGCCGAACACAGCCGTGACGCAGGCGCCGCCGATGGCATTGCGAATTTCGGATTCGAAATGGCTTTGCGCATTCTCGCCGACGACACCAACGCGCCCTCGGCAACGGTCCCCAGTCCCAGAGCCACGGTCAACGTTGGCGGACAGGGATGGACCGGCCGCTGGGGCTACAATTACAACGTTGACAACCTGATTACGGCAAACCCGCCAGGTCCATTGAACGACATGGGGGCGCAGCCCAATCTGCCCGCTCACACGCAGCCATTCAATATGGCCTATAGCAGGAACCCGGCAAATCCAGCGGGCTATAGTACGTTTCTCGACAGTTGGCAGATGATGATCTGGAACGAGCAGCCGCTCAATTCGCTCAATCCATCCAGCAACGACAATGGTGCCTTGGTCTTCAACTATCGATTCGATCCCCAAATACCGTCTGCGGCGAATCCTTATTCACAATCCACATTTGCTATCATGCGTAAGCCGTCCGATCCACGCGATCTGCTGGACACTTGGCCGCTCCAACCACTGGCGCGTGTAAAAACGTATCTGGCGCATATGGGTAACACGTTTGGCACGGTACAGGTGAGTATCACAGCTCGCGACGGTGGCATCAACGTCAATGGAATGTACGATCCAGGGACCTGCTACGAGCGATCCGGATACCACGATAGTTTGCCGCCCGGCACACTCATTCCCGATACACTGGCGCGCGACCGGCGTACGCTGGAATACGTGCTCGGCCGTCGGCCGGAATGGTCATACCGCCACGCAGAATTCAGGTCGTACGGTACGCAGGGAGCGCGACCGGCTCCCTGCACGGTTCCGAACGCCAGCACAACAGTGCCAGACTATAAGTACGATGCCTGCCAGTTCGTCGCCAATCAGCCCGCAGGCAGCGTGTTTCTCGATAATGGCGTCTATAACTTCAGCGCTGTCTTCGAACCCAGCGGCCGTTCGACGGTGCAGTACATTCCCGCAAGCGTGGGTCCGCCGCCCATTGCGGCTAAAGGAACGCAAGCGCCACAATCGATTGCTTTTCCAGCCTTTGCGTGCGCGGGGCGAAACGAGTTCGTCAATGGTCCGGAGCCGATGATCTTTTATAATGCCGGTTGCCTTTCCCCCAATCGCTATAATTTCGAAGCATGTCGCTATCCCTTGTGGGTGGCGACACAAGGTCCCAGCATGCTTCTGGATTATGGCGTGTCAGCGAGCGGTATCAGGCTTGCTCCTGGACCAAACGGTTTTCAATGGTATCCAACGGGGCGCTTCCTCGCGACCTCGCTCGCCCCGGTGGGCACTGGCATGTCGGATGGCACGCCCGACCTGCTCTTCCACGGTTTCGGCTTTGACCGTCTTGTACCCAAACGCGGAGGTATCGGTGCCTCAGTAACCGATCTGTACACCTATAGCGATTTCGACGCCGCTGGAGCACCGAGCGTCTACTACGGCGCTGGAATGTACGGCAATCCGCAGGCGCATTCGTTCCAGGGTCATTTCATCAACGCGGTAGCGATGGGCCGTTTCTGGACCGATTTGCAAACGGCGTGGTATTTCGGCGGTTCTCCTGGGTATACCAATCGGCTGGGTCGCGGGGCCGACGACGGCTCTCTCAGCCAGTGGGCGCATCTGGGCAGCAGCTACGACAGTTGCGGCGTTGGCACGCATTGGATGGCGCCCACATCGCACGTTTCAATGCCAGGCTTCGATTTTTTTTCGCCAACTCACGGCACCGGCCAGCTCACCGATTGGGAGATTCAAGCCGGGATGGTCCAACATCCCCGCAATATGCCTCCGGCCAAGCCAGCGGCCACGTATACCTTTCCGATCACGCCCTTCGAAGACGATTTCGGAATGGACTCGCCGCAGTTCAAGTATTCCAATCAGCGCAATATGATCCGCGCCTTCGGCATGCAGGAGAATTGGGGACCGCCGGGTTCGAACAATAAGGACAGCCGCTACTACGACGCGCCAAATATCAATGTGGCGCCCTACGAAGTGGTCTATGGACTGCTGACGCCGGAGAAGTTTCCGTCGATGTTGAATCGGACCGTCGTCGCTCCGCATCTGCACTGGAAAGCGCGTTTGCTGGATGCGGCGTATAAGAACATGGATAAATATGAGCGCTATACGCTGTTGGATTATACAAAGCCAACGAAGCCGGCCACGCCACCACTACCGCCGTGGATTGTCGATCCTGCCGGACCCAACAACTATGGCATCGGCATCCACGCCGCAGCGCCTTATTACCCGAAGAATCAATTTGGCGGGAAGGCGACGACGGATGACCATCCGCCGTTGACGTTAACCAGTTGGCCGCTCGCCCTTCCCGGCCCGCCGCCAATTCCATCTCCGCCGGTTGAAGATCCCTATGGTTATTCGGACACCGCTGGAAATTTTGTTAAGGAGTACGATATTAAAGATCCCAAGACATATATTGGCCCGGCGCCGTGGAATTATTCAATCCATAAACACTACGAGCCTGGATTGCCAGGATCCGGGTTATCGTACGATCCGTTTTGGAAGATTGGAACGGGATCGGCGAACATCATGGTTCTGGGAAAGATGGACTATCGTACCCCGGAACCTTTCATATACGAGGGTTTGGATTCAAATCCAGCAAACCCAATCAGGTGTGGCAGCGGTGAACCGCAAGATGATGTCTTTGTAAATGTACATTACGATTTGAGTTTGTCGCCGAATTCAACCAAAATAAACAACCTGCTGAATAACTCGAAAATGGTGTGCCGGCCATATTCACATACAGACAACGCCGATTGGTTTATGCAGCGGCAGACGGGTATCGACAAAATATATAACGATCCGGGGAAGACGAACGGTTTTTATATACCAGCCAGAAATATTCCTCCGGCTGGTAACCTGAAGATTGGGCGGGCACTTCCAAAATCGGATCCGTCTTATAACGGCGACGCGCAGGGTACGCTGCCAGGTTATCCGGGAGCAAACGTGGCGCCGAGTTTGAAGCCGCCCTCAATTTTTCTTCGCAGTGGGCCGACGCTCAAACGTCATCCGAGTTACGGCCTGCCAAACCCCGACTATCTGCTACTCTATCCGCAGGCTGGTTCCAGTGCCCACCCGAGTATCAATTGGTGCGATCAGTTCCGCCGTTATTTTCCTGTATGGGGGCCACCGACGGCCGCAGTCGACGTTTCGAACGTGAAGCCGCCCATTACGCTTCCAAACCAAGCCAGCTTTCCGATGGCGCCACCAACATACGCAAAAATGTTCGACGCTATGGATATTCAGGCGAGTGGTCCGCCGGTTCCAGCGCCAACTATACCTCCAACGATGTATGTGCAGCCGCTGCTTCCTACGCCGAAGGGGCGAGGCGCATCGAGCACAACCCTCTTTGTGCCAGGAATCAGCAAGGACGATGCCTGGCGCATTACGCGCGTCGGCCGCAAGTACCAAGAGATCATCACGGACGCGATCATGGATTATCAGGTCAATCCATGGTGGCCCAATCCAGTGGCACAGTTCACCGAAGCGGCGGTGCCTCTGGATTTGAACGCTATTCCAGCGGATACGCGCGTTGCAGCGAACGTCACGCCGAAGCTTAATACGCTCAACGATGGAGTGGGTAATACAAACAATCGCGCGTGGATGAGTTACGATCAACACAAGGGCGATCCGAGCATTGGCTATCAGGTGCCCGATTATTATGCGTACTTTAACCGCTTTTGGTGCCGCGCCGCTCACACCTATACTCGCGATTCCATGGACGCGCCGATGGGTCTGGATTATCGTCACGGTGCCCCTTACGACGCAATCAATGGCAACTGGACCGAAGGACGTGGAATATACCCCCAGACCAAGCAATACTTTGGACAATACTACAATAGTGTTAAGAGTGCGCTGAATCCTTGGTATCAAGACCGCATCGTCGATTTTCCGGAGAATACGCTGGAAGATCAGTCGGGGTCGGAGTGGCGCTATCTCACCATGAGTGCCGAGCCGATGCTCGAAAATGCAACGAATACTACTCTGGCGCATACCCCATCGTTTAAACCGATGGGAGCGCAATCCAGCGCTGCGCCGGCACGCAATCATCCCTTTAAGAATTGGGCCGACTTCGTCGCGATGCTCGGACATCTCGTCTATCGTTCGCCTATGGCGGTGGAATGCCCAGCTCGAAATATTTGGACTTGGACCCCCCAACCTCCAATAGGTATAGGTGGATCGCTGTCCGGCCGGTTGGCGCGAGTGACCGCGGGAATTCGCGATAGCCTTGTTGGGGTCGACGCCTATGCAGTCTGTCACGGCAGGTATGCCGATCCGAAAAACCAGCCAACGTTCTTCGACGGTTCATGTATCTCGTCTGGGCCCGGTGCCCCGGCCATTCCCGATGCGTTGCAGGGTTACTATGCATATGGACCCGGAGATAGCATCTCGACTGGTGCCGGCGGCAGAAAGGCCAGTGAGGCGATCATTGCCATCGATGGATTCTGGCCCATCAGCGGCAACTACGGCGCGTTCACCAATCCCTTCGGCGGCGCAGCCAAGATTCCGGAGGACCTTTTATATCCTCCCGTGCCGGTGGCGTGGCCGAGCACATCGGCTGAATGGCAGCGGCGCATCGATGAATGGCGCGGACGCGATGCCGCTGGTTTGAGGATCGAGCACCACTATATCAGCGAAGCAGCCGCCAACGATATCCTGGTCAGCTTGAGTAATGGCCAGATTGGTCCAATAGACTTTGATGGCGATGGGCATATTACGATGACGCGCAAGAAGGATATTCCAAAGCGTGAAGATGTTTTCGATGCAATAACTGGAAAAGTGCCTTCAGATTATTGGCCCAATTTTCCATATAACCCATACACTACGGCCTCTCCTCCTTCCATACCATCCAATGTCGAATTTCTTGATGGGCTCACATCCGCCGCGGTGAACACACCTTTATATGGCGTGGTCGTAAAGCCCAGCACAATGTGGAAATCGTGCATGAAAGGAGAGATCATCCAAAACTGTGTGACGTTGCCGATCAAGTTCCGCTCGAATACCTTCCGCGTGACGGTAGTGGTGGAGCTGACCGACGAGAAGTATCGAAGCACGGGAAATGTGCATCGCTATTCGCGCACCTACTCCCGCATTCCCGGTGTTCCGTCGGGCAAGAACGTTCAGGGACCGTACACCGGAGAGTTCATCCTGCACAGCAATCGCGCCTGCGACGCCGTAGATCCGGAGATGTCGTGGTTGGGAACCGATCCGGCGTACAATGAATGAACGGGAAGTTTTTAGTTTTGAATTTTGAGTTGAAAATGCGAGTTAACTCAAAACTAAAAATTCGGAAAGGAGAATGGCCATGCGCCGTGGTTTCACCCTGCTGGAAATGTTGATCGTGATTACGATAATTGCAATACTCATGGCGCTGCTGTTGCCAGTGCTGGCGGCCGCCAAGAGGCACTCGAAGGAAGTTGGCTGCGCAGCCAACGTCAGAAGCATGAAGACCGCGCTGGATAATTATTACGCCGAGTGGGGCGGAATTTATCCCATTCAGCCGGGCAAGACCGGCGATGTGTTCAACGCCGGAGGCGGCCAGCCGGGATATTACCAGACGGTCTGTGTGGCACAGAAAAGTGTAACCAGTCCAGCGCCCTCGGGGGTCGAACATAACTACGATCTCGTTTGGGTTCTTACCATAAACAAATATCTTTCTGTCGATAACACCAACTTTATCAACGATCCGGCCGATCCATCGGGTAGGAGCAGACCGGACTTTGTCGACTACTTTAAAACGCCGATCGTATGCCGCTTTCTGATCGAACCGGCGTGGGATCCCATCGCCAATAAATTCGTTTCGGCTACTCTGACACAGAAGGCCTATATCTGGTCGTATGGAGCGGACAGATGTAATTGGCAAAACGCGACGCCGGCGTTCACCAATGGCGGCATGCCCAACTATGACGGCACCAGGGATCTAACTTCATCGGAGGCCTTTATCCTGGAAGCAGCGCCCGTTTCGGGGGATAATAATCTTACGAATTGGAGGTAAGCGAACGTGGGATTCATTAGGCTCCGCGACAGGTCCGGATTTACACTGATCGAGATTCTGATCACGATCGCGATCATGATGTTTTTGTTTGCTCTGGTCGCCGTCGCGGCTCAACGATTCATGGCCAGGGCCCGAATCACCAGTACGAAAGAACTGATTAAGCGCGCGGCTTTGCAGCTCGAGGCCTATCATGCGCTCAACCGCAACTATCCGGCGCCACCGGTTGCGGCCGATCCATTTCCCGACACGTGTCCTTACTCCATCGTGGTGCCCCTCATTAGCGACCCGGCCTTTTGGCACGGCGTTAATTTGGAAAAACGATTCTTGATTGGATCCAGTCTGGACGACTTTAAGCTGGGCGATCTCGATCCCAGCGGCCGGTATTTGGTGGACGCGTGGGGCAATCCGTTGAAGTACCGCAAAATTGGCCCTGAGCGATATCTGGTGTGGAGCTACGGACCGAAACAAGGCAACGCGGCGCCCCAATTCCACGATGACATTGGCACGGGCGATTACTACGACCCCAATGGCGATACATTCAATCCCAGCGGTAACCCAACGCGGGAGCAGGACATTTACATAGATTCCGCTACCGGAAATAAATACATCGGTAACAACATCACCTCGCATGACACCGATTTCTGACCGATCCGGGGCGCCTTTACTCTTATTCACTGACTTCCACTGTCACCGTAACGGGGTTTCCGCCGCGCACGCCATCGCTGACGGCGAGGTCGAACTTATATGTGCCGGGCGAGCGGATTCTGAATCCCACTTTCTTTTGAGCGTCGGGTACCAACGATTCAGGCCGCAGTGAAAGCGATTCGCCGCCAACTTGCTCCCAAACGCAATAGATCGTCTCTTTCGGCGCCACACAGGCGCTGGCATCGAGCACCACTAGTCCGTTCACCTTTGCTCTTACCAGCGGATTTTTGATCAACGCGATGGCGCCAATGTACTTGGCGAGTTCCTTGAACGCCGCCACGACCTTTTCATCACCCGGCTTCTGCGCCCAGGCGCCTCGGTACATCGCTTCGGCCACATCGAAGGACTGCGCTGCATTGAGCTTTTGCTCTTCCGTAGTGGCTTTTGAGCCGGCTGCACCCTCGTCGCAGGCGTGTTTGCCGGCGGCCATGGCTTCGTCGAAATCGGCCGGAATTGGCGGAAGGGCTTTCTTGGGGTGAAGCGGACGCGCTTCGGCGCGTTTCACGTTCTTCGATACGATCGGCGCTGTCTTCGGCGTGTCAGTCGGCGCCGTCTCGTGCTTGGGTTCCGCCTCGCCCGTAATTCTTGCGCTCACCGGGTTCTCCTGTCCAACAGCAGGCTTCACGTTCGCGTCTCCTTTTGGTTGTAAAGGAAGCGGAGGAGTATTTTTGGCCGGATCCGTGCGCGCTGGCGGCTGGGTCGCGACGATAGGTTGAGCTTCTGGCGCGGGCTGTGCGGCTGGTGCCGGTGTTGGGATTGCCACGGGTCGTTCCTTGATTGGCTGTGCGGCCGGCTGAACGGGAGTGGCCGCCTGAGCCGTTTGCGCTGGTTGCAAGGACGCCGTGGGTTGGGCTAGTTTCGATTTCGTTTCGACGGGCGGTTCATGTTTTTCGACCGGTTTCTCTGCCATCGAAGTTTCCGAAGGCTTTGTTTCGGCGGTCTCCAAAGGAGGCGGAGTCGCCATCTCTGGATGCGTCGCGCTTTCAGGTGTTGCCGCCTTTTTTACATCCGCCAGAAGCTGGGCGTTAGGCGTGTATCCAAGTTCCGCAAGAGCATTCAGGTGCTGCAGCGCTTCAATATCCTTATGACAGCCATGCAGTGCTGCAGCCAGATCTCGCTCCAGCCGGTAATCCTTGACTTTGGCCGCCTCGGCCTGTTGACGTGCGTCTTCCAACTTCGCCAGCGCATCCTCGTATTCTCTGGCGACAAGGTGGCTGTAGGCCATTTGCCATGCATATTCCCACTTTACTTTGTCTTTTCCGGCATCCGTGCCGGCTCGGTAGCAATCGCGCGCTTCTTCGAACTCACCCGCACGAGCGTGGCAGTGGCCGCTATACATCATGGCGTGGGCATCGCCCGTATTCGAGGCCACGTCATCGAAAATGAGGACTGCCGGACGAAGCTCACCTAATTCCAGCAACGTTACGCCCAAATCGAATTGGCACGAAAAGTCCTTCGGGTTGGCAGCCGCCGCCTGAATTAATACCGGCTTAGCGTCTTTGTAATTTCCGGCTTTCATCAGTTTTACGGCGCGCACATGCAGTTCGCCGACTTGCGCCGCGTCGATTTTTGGTTCGGCCGTGACCTTTTCTCCCTCTTGAGTGGCTGGGGGCGGGGGAGTAACCTGGATTGCTTGAGAGACTCCTGCCCCCCCTTTTTCAAGCGGAGGAATCTTTACGTCGGACTGCTGCGCCACCACCTCGTTTACCGCAGGAAGCGGCTTATGTGTTGGCGATTCAGGAGGCCTCGAGGGTTGCTCGGTGGCGGTTTTCGGCGTGGACTCGGTGCCCTTCGTATCGACGCTTGGAGTGTTTTTGCTGTCCGTTCTGGGTTGATCGGGATTTGGTTGCGCCTGATTTTCCTTGGAGATCACGGCGATTTTTTCTGCCGGATCGTCGTCGATTTGCACGGTGACTTCGGCCGGCTTGCTGTACATGTCGTCGGACGAGACGGTTAGTTCGAATTTGTATTCGCCCGGCTGCTTGATGATGATCGGCACGTAATCACGCGATAGCGTCTTTGTGCTGAACTCCAAATCGATCCCACCTGTCTGCACCCAACGATATTGCAGCGGTCCGCCGCGTGTTATGCTGCTGCGCCCATCGAGCTCAACGAGATAGCCCTGTTTGCGCAGTTCATCCTGGCGTTCCTTCGACGCGCCTTCCTTGCGGCAGACTCTTGCTCGGACGAAATTCTTGGCGACCACGGCAATAGGTTGGTTGGCCTGAATTGCCGCCGGGAGTCCGATCGCTTGGTCGTCGCGGGGCATGGGGCGTGGAGGTGTGCCGGCT
>Ga0206991_10209_pt1 | contig 18159 bp, 14 predicted proteins | sample Alteio_BWMinCont_9_FD_153286 | JGI IMG/M metagenome (GOLD analysis project Ga0206991, IMG submission 153286) | Enriched cells from forest soil in Barre Woods Harvard Forest LTER site, Petersham, Massachusetts, United States -... | ecosystem: Environmental > Terrestrial > Soil > Temperate forest >...
GAGAGCAGTCCGCTTCCGCGCGTTCGTCAGTTCCTCGACCGCATCCCGGACGAAATAGCCGACACGGCGGCAATTGACCGATATCTTCAGCGGTACCTGGATGACAGCTCGATCGAACCGAAGAAACCTTAAAAATGGCCCTTTCGTCTTAGCGTTTTTGCATTTGCAGGCTCGCGATACAAGACCCGCAGCTATGTTCTGCAATGAGAACCCTCAAATAGCACTCGCAGAAGGCTAAATTGTGCATAAATACGCGGAAAAGATCCGAGACTTGGAAGAGCTGTTGACTGAATTTCTTCGATTGACGGGCTAACTTATGGATACCGACGTGCCACTTTCGCAGCTTCATCCTGCGGAACGCAGATGGGAGGCGGGATTCCAGTGCGGCCAACCACTGGGTTTTCCCGCCTTAGGGAGAGGTAAGGAGGTGGGATAGCGTTTCTTCGCGCCGTGTTACTAAGTTGCCTGCACGCCCGATGCCACCTGTCGAGCGCGTAATTCGAGCACCACGTTTGCAATACGGTGTGTGAGGTTGACCGGTGATTTTGACGGGATTCTGTCAAGTTCGTCAAATGCCAACCGATCAATGGTTCAAGCATGGCGGCGTTTCGCCTATGCCTATTGCTGGCGCTCTGGCTGCCTGATTGCTCGTAATAATGGAGCGCAAAGCAACCTGCAAGTGGCGCAACCAGCCTATGAACTTCGTCCAGCAAGGCTATTTCACGATCGCCCTCGTCACGCTCACGATTATTTTGCAGAGCGCGGGCATGGCCGCTCTCATTCAGTGGATAAAAGCCCAGTTTCCCCGCGGCATTCGACGTCTCGGCGTTTTCCGCTCATTTATACTCGTGGTGCGATTCACCAGTCTGCTGGTCTGCTTGCACATCTTGGAGATTCTGTTGTGGGCGTCGTTTTATCGCTGGAAATGTTTTTCGACCTGGGAAGCGGCTTTTTATTTTTCGACAGCAGACTATGCCTCAGTCGGGGCGGGAGATCTTTTTCTGAAACAAATGTGGCGAGCCATGGGTCCGGTGGAAAGCGTTACAGGTGTGCTGATGTGCGGGCTATCCGCGAGCTTCCTGTTTGCCATTGTGACCCGGCTTGTTCAACTTGAGGATCCAGGACTAACCGATTCGGGCACTGGCGCCCACGCGAAGGCCGGAGTTAGCGAATAGAACTGAGCCGATGTTGCCGCTTACGTCCACACTCTGAAGTAACCGAGCCGGATTCACGAAGATAACCGTGCTCGCGAGTGGACCTTGAGAACGGGAAGGCTACTCCGGGTCCGTTTCGGGGGGGCAAGCGCGGACGCGTTTCCGCCACATCGATGTGAACCGCATGGACCAAACAACCGCGAGCGCTCCCAGCCACGCTGTGAAACGAAACGGCGCCAGGCTAACGCGGCCTTGCACGTAATCCAACTGGTAGATCGATTGAGAATAGTTTCGATTCTGCGCGACCAGCCGGATGCTTGGATCGCGCGGCGCCAGACAGTTCACCAGGTAGGGCCGTTCCAGCTGAGATCCGGGCCCGCTCTGCACAAAAGGCGCGCTGGAGTTAGTGGAGAAACAGATCAAGATGGCTGTCGATGGCGGCGCGAAGGTGCTTACGGGCGGCACGCGGCTCACCCGACCAGGCTACTTTCTAGCGCCCATCATCCTAACCGATATTACTCCCGCGAACCCGGCTTTCTACGTGGAGTTCTTCGCCCGGTTGCGCTGATCTACCGCGCGAAGTATGAAAATGAAAAAGAGGCGATCGATCTTACTAACGACTCTCCGTACGGGTTGGGGGGATCGGTGATTACCAAAGATGTCGAAAGAGGGAAGCGTATCGCCCGCCAGATCGAGGCTGGCATGGTTTTCATCAACCAGGCAACCTGGACCGCACCCGACCTTCCGTTCGGCGGCTTGAGTTTGCGCGTTAGGGTAAACAGTCTGACAGTCTGTCCACACCGGGTGTGACTGCCTCGGTGAAGGTCATTCGGATCCCGTGCTTCGGCCGCAGGATCACCATCGGGCGCGCTTCGATCTTCTGGCCCGGAGCCAGGCGCAGATCGTATTTTCTGAGTAGAACGCTCAGAATCATAAGGATTTGCAGCGTGGCGTAGTTGCCGCCGATGCAGCCCCTCGGCCCAGCTCCGAAGGGCAGATGGGTGAAGGGCGTGTGCAGCTTCTCATTCGCCTTGGCGAAGCGCTCCGGGTTGAAATTCTCCGGGTTCTCCCAGTGCCGCGGCGAATGGTGCACGCCATAAATGAATACAACGACTGTCGACCCTCGGGGTATGGCGAGCTCCCCCGCGCGATCGTCTGAAAGAGCCATACGGTCGACCATCCAAAACGGCGGGTAAAGTCGCAAGGCCTCCTGTATCACCTGAATGGCAAACTCGAACTTCGGAACGTCGGAGTAACTCAGGGGCGCTCCGCCCAACACGGAATCAAATTCCGCCCGCAATCTCTCGAAACAATCCGGGCGAGAACTTAGTAAGTAGAGGATCCACGATAAAGCATTCGACGATGTTTCATGGCCGGCGACCAGCAGCTGCATGCTCTCGCTCAAGACCAGTTCATCGCTCATGCCGTGTCCGTCGGCGTAACGGGCATCCATTAAGATCTGCAGCAAATCGTGACCGGGCGCTTCCTGGCGTCGCCTCTTGATGTAATCGAGCAGTATGCCGTCGGCGAGCGCTCGCATTTCTTCGTGTCTGCGCAGTTCCCCGGAGACGCCAAACCATGGATTTAGGTAGGGCTGAATCGTTTGCCGAACCATAAATTCCTGGACGGTTGCGATGGTCCGGCTGATAAGGTCGATGTCCTGCTCCTTCAGATGGGCTCCAAACAGCGACTTGCCGACCATGGCGAAGGTAATTTTCATCAGGTGCGGATAAATATCGACCGGGCCGCTACGGGCTTCGCGGTCGAAATCCCGTAGCGACTCGGCGAGTGAGTCCTGCATGATCGAAGACAGAACGTCCAGTTGTTTTCGATCGAAGCCCTTCTGCATGAGACGCCGTTGCGTGCGCCAGACTTCCCCGTGGCTGGTGAGAAGACCTTTTCCAAGGAAGTGCCCCATCCGCTTCACCTGAATTTCGGATTTCTGGTAATTTTCCGAATTAATCTTCAGCACGTGCTGAATAACCACGGGGTTCGTGGTTACGATGGCCTCTTTAACGCCGCCGAAGTAGAACCGGAATGTGTCGCCGAGGAGTTCGGTATATTTCGACAAAACCTGTACGGGATTGCGGGCCATCGCGCGTGAATCCGCGAAAGAGCGGAATCGGGAAACGACGGGCACGCTTGGCTGCAAGGTCAGGCCTCGTTGCCCAGGCGCTTCAAGAGAATCAGATGATGCAGGATCGCCCGCCGCATGGTGGGATGTTGCCGATAGGGAACACCGAACTCTTCAGCAGTCTCTTTCACAATCCTGGTCAGCGAAGCATAGTGAGTGTGGCACACAAAAGGGCACAGATGATGGACTATATGATGGTTGAGGCCGCCCGCAAGCCAACCTACTAGCGGGCCCTTGGTGGCATAGTCGGCCGTGGTCGCGAAGATGTGATAAACGCCGTTGTCAAATTCGCTGCGGTTGGACGGAAAGTAAGTGCTGTCCACCGTGTGGGTGGTCTGGAATACCAGCGACACCGACAAACCAACCACTATATGGGTCAACACGAACGCCAGGGCGACCAACGATAACGGCTTGCCCAACAGCACGATCGGCAAAACGATCATGTAGGTGAGGTAGAATGCTTTACCCGCGAAGAGAATGATGTATTCTCGCACCGGATGTTTGGTGCGTTTCAGGTATCCGTGGGACGGGAAGAAAAAGCACTCAAAATCTCTTAGGAAAACATAATCGAGAGAAAACAGCGCGTAAAAGAAAAGTGCGTAGATGTGCTGGAACCGATGCTGGGGCCCGCGAGGTTCATGGGGTGTAAACCGAAAGATGCGGCGTCCCGTGAGCGCGTCGTCTTCACCGTGGAGATTGATGCAGGAGTGATGGCCCCGATGATGGAGGATGCGCCACATGTATGAGTTGATCCCACAAACATCGAAAACATAGTTGGCGATTTTGTTTACAGCCGGCGCCTTCGAGATGGCGTTGTGGTTGCTGTCGTGCGCGATGTTCAGCAAAAGGAATGTCTGCGCCAGGCCGTTCAAAAGGTAGAGGGCGACAAACTTCCACGAACCCGGATTGAGCGCGTACAGAGCAATCCAGCTGCCCGCCAGCACTGTGGCGCCCAAGGCCATTTTCACCCACATCGTGCGGTCGGCTTTCGGAGAGATGTTCCCCTCGGAAAAGAAATTATCGAGGCGGCGGCGTAAGACTTTGGGAAACGAGGCCACATTTGCCGGGTCGCCAACGGAAGGTTGCGACGCCTCAGGGGGTACCAGATCATCAATGTCCGGCTTCAGACTGATAACTGCCTCTGTCTCGGACGTCACTGGCGCCTCCGCATTGATGGCCGTGTGGATGTTTGGCGGGCCCGGCTCATCCCGACCCGGGTGCAGCGGCCCGACCAGGCCAGCAGCGCATTTGATCGCCCAGGCAGGGCCAACGGCCCTTCAAAAGCTCATATTAGCTTGAAATCCTAAAGAAGATCAAGGAGATTCGGATCCGGCGTTCGTCGCATGTTCTCGGAAACTACAGCGGGTGGGCGCTTCTTCCCAGGTCGGCGAACGTCTGTTAAGATAGACCGATGATTGTTACGGAACGAAGACGCTTTGGCTGATCAAGCTGGGATTAACCTCGCTTAGTTGACAGACTTTTAAGATTGGAGCAACATCGGCGGACGTACCGTCGCGGGTAGCAATCACCGACCCCGTCGTGCCCGGCAATTTAGCCCCACAACTGGACTCGTCCCGCTTCCGGTGAAACCAACAAGATTGGTAGATGGCGTACTCTTATAAGTTACAATCCGCCGAGGCTCGCCGCCGCTTAAGCGGGCCAAGGGATGCACAGGGGTAGGACGCACAGTCGTGGAATGACCACACCTCAACTTGCAAAATTAGTCAGCGCTACATTTCCGAACTCGGCAGGCTCAGTTATTTTCTTGGTCGAAGGGGCCGAATGGCGGTGGTACCGCCGAGAGTACAAATCTAAACTATGACATCGTCGATTTTAGGCGAGCTTGATCGTCTAGGGGATGAACACCCGCACAAACTTCTGTTTTCGTACCTCGACGTAAACGGCAACCAGATTGGAGGTTACTCATACGAATCGTTCCTCCAACGGACCAAGGCGATTGCCGGACATTTGCGGAAGGACCATCGTTTCGCGGCGCAGGACCGGCTTCTGCTCGCCTATCCTCCGGGCTTAGAGATGATTTGCGCGTTTTTTGGTTGCGTGCGCGCCGGGTTGATCCCAGTTCCCGTCTTTCCCCCCAGTTCTCATGGCTTCCAGGGCGCTCTGTACAAGATGGTTCACATCGCCAAGGATTGCCAGGCGGCCGGGATTTTGACGAGCCAAGACTACCACGGATCCCTAAGGACGAACCTCGCCAGAAGCGGAGTCTCGGCATCCGGAGTGGACGTGGACTTCATTTCCCGCCTTCCGTGGATCGCAACCGAAGACTTCGTCGACACGATTTCGGAGGAGACTTTCAACGGCGCCTCCAAAAACGGCGCTTCGAAGCTTCTGTTTCTTCAGTACACGTCGGGCTCGACGAGAGATCCCAAAGGCGTGATGGTTACGCATGAAAACATACTGCATAACTGTCCGCTCGTCATCGACCATCACGCGCCGGTAGTCGTATCCTGGCTGCCCCAGTATCACGATATGGGGCTTATCGGGTGCTACCTTTATCCCGCCTTGAAAGGTGGAACCACTTACGGTTTCGCGCCTACGGACTTCATTCAGCGCCCAGCCCTGTGGTTCGACACGATCAAAACTTTCGGGGCCAGCTGCTCGGCGGCGCCCAACTTCGCTTACGACTATTGTTTGCGCGCCGGGCGGCTTTCGAACGAGAGTCTGGAAAATTGCGATCTCAGCTCGCTCCGGTTGCTGATGGCTGCCGCGGAGCCTATCAAGCCTGGAACTTACACACGGTTTCTGCAGAAGTTTCAGCCCTATGGGCTTAAGTCGGAAAGCTTTTTTGTCGCGTACGGGCTGGCCGAGAATACTCTCGCGGTCTCGCACGGTGGGCGCAATATCATTTCAGTCAACAAGAACGCCATCGCGCTGGGCAAGGCCCGCATGACCACTGAGGTTTCCGAAATCGACTCGGCCACTCAGATTGTCAGTTGCGGAACTCCACTACCGGGCCTCACCGTAAAAATCGTGGATCCGGAAAAGCACCTTGCTCTCGGGCCAGGTCATATCGGCGAGATTTGGGTCGCCGGAGGCAGTAAGTGCCTGGGTTATTGGAATAATCCGGAACTGGCGCTGAAGATGTTTCATGCCCGGCTGGTGGACGACAGCCCCTATGACGATGGATACCTCCGGACGGGCGACATGGGTTTCATCCACGAGGGCGAGCTCTTCGTTTGCGGACGTATCAAGGACATGATTATCGTCCGCGGGCAAAACTATTATCCGCAGGATATCGAGGAAGTGGTGGAGAAAGCGTCCGGACTGATTCGGACTAATTGCGTTGCCGCGTTCCAGATTCACGAAGACAGCGAGCCGGCGCTGGCGGTGGTTGCCGAAGTAAAGAACTCTAAAGCGCTTCCGGAAGCGCTGAAGACTGCCACAGCAGTGCGGAATTATCTGAACGTGGAAGTGGCGATGATTTCCTTCATAGCGCCCCGGGCGATTCCGAGAACCAGTTCAGGTAAGATCATGCGCCACAAAACCAAGCAGATGTGGCTGGATGGTCAGTTTACGGTCCTCTCGGAGTTCTCGCGGGAGAAGAACGGCGGCCCCTCAACGTCCCGTTCTGAAGGCCAATCCTCGTTCGACGTCTTGAAAGCCCGTTACAATCTCACCGGCACGGAAACGTACAATCTGATCGAAGCCGGGCTGGATTCCCTGGATCTGGTTGCGTTCATGCACGAGATCAAGGAACTTTTAAAAAATAAAGGCGCCGATATCCTGGCCAGGCAGGTAGATACCGGTCTCATTCAGCGTGTCAGCATAGCTGAGCTGTTTCGATTGGCCGAACAGTTGGAGCGTGCTCCCGAGGAAGCGCTGACTCTGCTGCGGCATTCCCTGACGGCTTTCCGCGAAGAGCAACGGGCGGCTGAAAAGCTGATGATGAGCAACGACCGGAAGCTCATCTTCGAGCCTCGGGCTCCGGCGTTATTGCCCGAGATACCGATCCTCAATCATGTGCTGCTGACCGGTGGTACCGGCTTCATCGGACCGTTCCTGGTGAAGAGTCTGCTGGAACAGACGCACGCCAAGATCTATGTTCTCGTCAGGTCTTCCGACGAGCACCAGGGCAGGCAAAGACTGCGGGCGGCGATGGAATCGATGGGTCCTTGCGCGGCTGGGCTGATGCAGATGTTCGAGGCTCGCGTGATCCCTGTTTGCGGAGATCTCGGGCAGCCAAAGCTCGGCCTGACGCAGGAAGTCTGGGATTTCCTCGCAAGTGAAATCGACACGGTCTTCCATAACGGCGCAACCGTAAACTACCTCTTCAATTACGACCGGATGCGTGACGCCAACGTGCTCGGGACAAACGAGGTCTTGAGACTGGCGTTCGAAGGACGGCCCAAGAGCTTCAATTACGTCTCCACTACCTTCGTGTTTGGCTGGGCGGTTAAGAAGGTCCTGTATGAGACCAACCTGAACGAGAATATGGAGCTTCTCGATTTTGGATACAGCCAGTCCAAATGGGTAGCGGAGCAGGTGGTTATCGACGCGCGCCGCCAGGGACTTGAGACGCGGATTTTCCGGCCCGCACTTGTCAGCCCCTCCATCACTGGCGGAGGCAATAACTTCGATATAGCCGTTCGCTTAGTTGCGTTCATGATCAACCACGGCATTGGAGTGGACGCTCTAAACCAGGTTAGCTTCGTCCCCGCGGACATAGTAGCGAATAACATCGTCGCGATTTCCAGCACTCCGGGCACGGCTAATCGGACTTATCATGTCACCCGAGACGATTACGCGAATATGCTGGATATTACCGGCCTGATTACCAAGGCCACCGGACGGCAATTTGAGATCTTTAGCATTTCCGACTTCGTGCCCGAGCTAATCAGGAGATGCAGGAAGGAAGATCTGCTCTTTCCGCTGCTGGACTTTCTGGTGGGCTCCGTAGACAACATCTCGGCCATGGAGTTCAAGCGCTACGACAGTTCGTGCTATCAAACGGCTCGTAACGCTTCCGCATGGGGCAAGGCGGATCCGTCGCTCGAAGACACCGTCAACGGCATCCTGAGATTCATGCAGCGCAAGGGAATCATCTCTGTGGCGGCTCGTGAGTTCAATGCCGTGGCCTCCTGCCTCTGAGCCGCGCGCGCGTTACTGAACCGCGAATGCGTTACTGAACCGCGCACGTCAGTAAGTGGTGTTTTGGCAACGTTACTGCTTCTGAAATACCAACTTCTCCATTACTTGCTGACCGGTTTCCAACATGCCCGTCGTAGTCAGCGTCATCTGTTGCCCATCGGCGGAAACCACCCACCGATCCCTCTGAGCGACTTTGTCGTCTCGCCGGTAAACCGCATCCACCGTGTGAGCATCGACAAGTTGGAGAGTCACGGTATCGTTGCGGGAGTTTTTCACATCGTATTCCTTGCCGTCAAAACGGGCGGTGTAGCTGAAGTCACCCAGGAAGCGGACCCCTTCCGTTTCGTTTGCCTCGATCTTGAGCATTAAGCCTTGCCGTAAACGCGTCTTACTCAGATCCTCGCTCCACTCACCAGCGAACAGGTTATCGGCGACCTTCGTGCCTCCAGTCCGCGTCCACACAGTGATCTGGTTGGTATGGCCTTTCTCTGCCGTCGTCATCGTTAACTCGTTACCATCGCTCGAAAGTTTGTCACGAACCGTCGCCACTACAGCTCCGTCCTTCATCTCTTTGACCTCGGCTTGATGCTTATCGATCCTGCGCACCTCAATTTGATTGAACGCTGGATTGCCCTGTACGGGCGATTCATGTCCATGCCACATTCCCGTGAAATCAACGTGGGTCTCGCCTGAGGTCACCACGTGCACTCCATCGTGCAGAGCTGTGATGGAGAGTTTGTTGGGGGGATCAAGCATCGACTGCGCCGAGATGAGCGTCCAGGAGCCAATGCGTGGGTCGGCGGCGGCGCCCAGATGAATGGTGGCAATGAGGCCGAGCATCGCGAGTTTGCGCATTGATCAATTTTCGCAGATTCAGCCGTGGCGCACGCACCAGACGAGTGCGTGCGTCACAATGTGGTCCAACCTTGCGGGCGGATCACGGTCACACTTATGTGAACGCCGCAGAGCGCTGTTACGATGTATCTTAACTATTTTGCGAAACATAATGAATCTCATGCATATGCGCCATTTCTGGCTGGCCGGGGTAGTCCTGGCAGCCGTCCTTGCGCTGCTTCCATTTTCTTTTCACGCCGAGCGCCATCTGGAGACTGCAACGCGCGTGGAAGGTAGCGAAGCAGAAAGTGTCGCGGAGGAGTTAGCCAGTCGTTTTCGCTCGCCATTCGTTGACCGCGTGGTCCTGGTGATTCAGGGACTCCCGCCTGCAGATTCGGAGGGGGGCGAGCAAGCGTTGGCGACAATTGTGGAGGGGCTCAAAGAGGAACCCGGCGTGTCCGGAATCGTCTCCCATCTCGATTTGCGCGATCCGATCTTCCTGGGCAGGGGAGGAGCGACTTTTGTTCTGGTGGGACTCGCGTCCACCGAGGGTCCCGTCGAGTCGCTCGTTCCCAAGCTCCAAGAGCGGGTGATCTCGCTTCAAAATCGATTGCGGGGCCGCTATCCGACAGTGAAGATCGAGCTGACGGGCGAGACGCCACTGAATTTCGACATTCGGAAAGCCAGCGCCGATGACGTGCAACACGCCGAAAGTCTCGTGATTCCCGCGACGCTCGTGCTTCTGCTGGTGGCTTTCGGGAGCGTAGTGGCGGCCCTGATTCCACTGGCCGTCGGTCAGCTTGCCATCGCCACCACTTTGGCCATTGCAGGGTTCCTGGCCCTGCATTTTCACTTGTCCATTCTGGTTCAGAATATGGCCGCCATGCTCGGGCTAGGTTTGGGGATCGACTACGCGCTCCTCATGGTCAGCCGTTTCCGGGAAGCGATTTGTGCCGGGCACAACGGACTCCAAGCCTCGCTCATCGCGGCGCGCCAGGCAGGTAATACACTCCTGATTTCAGCTTCGACGGTAGCTATCGGATTTCTAGCCCTGTTGACGGTTCCGATAAGCGAAATCCGTTCCATCGGTGTAGCGGGATTTCTGGTGGCGGGAATGAGTCTGTTGCTGGCAACCACCGTCGTTCCGGCAGTGCTGGCAGTCCTCGGTCCACGGATTAATGCTGGCCGGCTGCCCTTTACTGCGAGACTGGATGCGGACCGGGCCGCGCGCACGGGAAACCGCTGGAGGCAGTGGGGGAAGGTGATTGTCGCCCATCCCTGGCTGGCCATCTTTCTGGCAGGCGTCCCCTTGCTGCTGCTCGCCACGCAGGCTGCGCGGCTCGATACCAGTCTCCCCAGAGGGAATTGGCTTCCGCCGGCGGCGGAGTCGGTTCACGCTCTTCACACCCTGGAACAAATGGACCGGGCTGGCGTGGTTCAATCGTTGCGCGTAATTCTCGAACTTCCAACGGATTCCATCGCGCAAACGGATTCGGGGTGGAACACACTCGATCGTTTTACCAAACGGCTAGCTAGCGACCCTCGTGCCGACCGGGTGCTCTCTATCACCACGATGGCCGAGAGCAACCGGTCTTCCCTCAGCAACCTCTCGCGTGAGACGCGTCGAACGTTCCTCAGTCGCGACGGCCGGGCGGCGCTACTGGAGGTGTTGCCCGCGGCTTCCGTTTCCCTCCGCGATCAGGTCAATTGGGTGCGGGAGCTGCGGAAGACCGGCGCGGCAGCTCTAACGGGAATACCCGGCGCCACGCTACGCATTGGAGGCATCCCGGCTCTAAATGCCGATTATCAGACTATTGTCGGAGATCGGTTTGCTTCAGTACTGGTGCTGGTGGTGGTTGGAACGCTCGTGGCGCTTCTTGCCGGCTTCCGATCGCTTTTTGCCGCCCTGAAGGCCATCGCTCTGAACTTGCTCTCGGTTGGGGCCTCCTTTGGAGCATTGGTTTTAGTCTTTCAGGACGGACATGGAAGTAGCCTCCTGGGGGTTCATGAGGGAACGGGCAGCGTATTCCCCATTGTGCCTATCGTCGCCTTTGCCATCGTCTTCGGACTTAGCATGGATTACGAGGTGTTCTTGGTCGCGCGAGTACTCGAAGCGAGGAGGAGCGGGCTGAGTGAAATGGATGCAATTCCCGAGGGGCTGGCTAGAACCGCTGGCCTGATTACGAGCGCGGCCGCGATCATGATTGTAGTATTCGCGGCATTCACCTTCGGAAACTTCCTGGTGGTTAAGATGATCGGATTTACGCTGGCGGTAGCCGTGTTTATTGACGCGACACTGGTTCGCATTGTGATCGGCCCTGCGCTTCTTCGTATTGCGGGCGATTGGAACTGGTGGCCTGGCGGGCTCGCCGCCGCACGCCGCACCCCAGTGATGGCGAGCGGCGAATAGCGCCAACAAATCGGCAATTGCCCGGAGGTCATGGAAACGCACGGGCGGCGAGGGTATGACCGCCTGATGCTGGGCTCGGTGACCGACCGGGTGATGCGCAGCGCTACCTGTCCGGTGCTGGCAGTCTGCTGTCCACCGCCCGACTCCATGGCTGCAGATATAGGGCAGGGCCACGGCCACCACTTGAGCCGAATTCTTTTCTGTGCGGATTTCTCCGAGAACTCAGAGCGGGTTTCGGATTATGCGATGTCTGTGACCGCGGAGTATGACGCCGAACTCACTCTACTGCACGTGTTGGAGGAGGTCGCAAGCCCGGCCAAGACTGAGGAAGCGATAGCGACAGCCACAGAGCAACTCAATAAATTGATTCCATCAGAGCGGCGTCAGACTCTCAAGATTAGGACCGTAGTGCGCATCGGTAAGCCATATCGCCAAATCATTCAATTCGCGCTAGAGGCGCAAATCGACCTGGTGGCTATGGGAGTGCGTGGCCGTGGCTCTTTGGATTTAGCGGTGTTTGGTTCCACAACCTATCGAGTAATACAATTGGGCCCCTGCCCTGTTCTCGTCCACGTGTAAAACGTTAGCCGTTGTTTATTTCGAAGACGAAACATTGGGCGTGTAATCAAGATATTCGATTGTCAGTTCAGTGCTACCAAAGATGCGAACGTCGGTTACGGAATGATCTAGCGTGGGAAACCAGAAAGAGCCGGTTTTGTCATAGTCGTGAGAAAACTCAACACTCTTAAACCAGAAAGAGGGATTCTTTGCGGGTACGCCTTCAATCCGAATGATGGCGTATTCATTAGCATCCACCCAGATTCTGCCTCGGATGAGATATTTATTCGCCGTCTTGGGCTCGATCGCCATCACATACGCCCAGCGGCTCCGGACGCATTCCGTCCCCGCCATTTCAAACGAGTAGTTTTCAGGAGTGATTCGGGACCGGTCGCGACGATCCGGATGCGCGGCCTCGACTTCGGCTTCGAGCAGCCGAGGGAAGACGTGCTTTCGCGCACCACCCCAGCCGTTCTCTGAGACGACTTCGAATTGCTTCGAGCCATCTTCCCGGCACATCATCCGCACCACCATTTCAGCTCGCTTATGATGACCCCGGTTCTCCAGCACATAGCGGCGGTTCGCAGTGTAGCCGTGGAGCATTGCCTGCCGCTCGCTGTCATGCGCCAACATTCCGGCCACCACTTCGTCGGCCGTGCGAGGTCTTGGCGCTATGGAATCGCCGTCCGCCATCAGTACCGTTAAAACAACCATCAATGGGTGGAACATCATCGTTAGAACTCCAATATGAATTTCCCTCGGAACGTTCGACCGACGCCATTAAAGAGATCGCCGTATCGATAACTGTCGATATCGTTCTGCACGTCACGCGGGTTGAAATGGTTGAACACGTTGAAGACACTGAATCCGATGCGAGCCTTGAGCTCTTTATGCCGAAAAGGCAAAGCGATGGGCCTCGTGACTTGCAGGTCGACCGAATTGAACTGTGGGAATCGCAGTGAATCACGCGGCCCGACAAACTCGCGCGACTGGTCGATCTCAGAATATGGGAATCCCGTGTGAACATCCAGAACCGGCGAAACAGTGAATTTTAGAGGCGCTTCAAATTGGCCCCAAAACAAGAAACGATTCGGAGCGTCGAAGGGTAGCCGGCCGCTACTATCTGGCTCGATCACAGCGACGGCGTTATTGCCGAAAAACTGGTTGAAGTCGTTGAGATTGCCATATGCCTTGGAGCGAACATAGGACGCATTGAGCGTATTCCTCCGGATCTTGTACTGGCCGCTGGTTTGAAACTCACGGTAGAAGCTGCGGCCGCCATTCGAAAGCGAAAGTGTTCCTTGGCTCCCGTCCGTCTCAGGGTTAATTACAAAGTCGCGAACCGTGTTGCGCTCTTGAAATCCAGCTCGAACAATCAAGCCGGAAGTGACCTGCCGGTCGAGTTCGATGTTCCAAGCCGTACTTCGAGGATTACGAAGGCCTCTGGCGAACGTGTTCACGTACGATATTGAATCCGCCACTTCGCCCGTGGGATCGAAACTAACGACGGTGCGGTCCGGCAGCAACGGAAAAGAGGCGGCATTCAGTGGCACCCGGTCGCAAAATAGTCCCAAGCCACCCTTGAGCAGAGTCTTGGCATCTTGGGTCAAAGCGAGGGCGAAACCCGCTCGCGGCGCGACGTTTATCGAATCTGTCACGGAATCGCGGTCAAATCGCAGACCCAGATCCACAGTGAGGCGCCGGAATGGCGTCCACTTGTCGGCGAGAAACCATGCTAATTCGTTTTGTTGAATGTCAAAATGGGACGCGGGCCCAAATAGGATGCGTTCCACCGGTAGGTCTGAAGTCCCAATGATGGTGACCGGTAGCAAATCGATTCGGCCATCGTAATCGCTGTGGGCAAAGTCGGTTCCGAACTTGAACTGATGAGAGCCGAGAAAACCATGGGCTGTAAATTGGTAGGTTTCCTGCCACTCCGTGCGATAAGTTTCGCGACGCTGTTGATCGAAGAAGCCGCCCGTAGTAGTTTCGACCAATAGTTGATAGGGAGCAGTGCCATTCGGAGTCACGTCGGCATCGAAACGTTTGTAGCTGAATTGTGAAATGAAGATCGAGTCCGGGCTGAGCGCATAACGGTGCTGGATGTCGGCCATGTAACCGCGCTGGTGAAGATCCGGCGTGGATGGCTGAGGCACGAAGGTGTTTAGTCCCAGATAGTTGATCTTTTGTGGATAAAGCGCGAACGAAGCCGTCATCGTTTGCCGCGCCGTCAAATTCACGTCCACCTGGCTGAAGGAGTTGAAGCTCTCATACTTTATGTCTCGCTGTAAAGGCGGCAGACTGTCAACCGGCGTGCGGACAAAGCGGTATTCGAAGGATTGAGTGAACGCAACTTTGTTTTTTATGATCGGACCGGTCATAGTAATCCGTGGCGTGAATGATTCGATGCCGACGAAATCATTATCTCGCTTGCGCGGCCGCGCGAAGAGATTTTGTACCGAGACACGAAACGCATTGAAGTTGCCGGTTGCGGTCTCCACGCTCGCCACCGCTCCTGTCAGCCGGCCGTACTCCGGATCATACGGATCGGAAATCACCGTGACAGACTCGACGACATCGATGGGCAAACTAATCGCCGCGTTGCCAGTCACCGGATCGGTGGCGCTTGCGTTGTTGACAAGATAGCCGGCCTGGGAGGAGCGAGCGCCTTTCATGTTGATCAGACCGTCTGGGCCGCGGACCACGCCGGGAACCAGTGGCAACAACGCATCTATACGCTCCTGCTTGTTGGGCGCGTTGACAACCGTAGCTTTGTCTATAACCGTTTGATCCGAGGGTTCAGTCAAATCCGCGGAAGAGGAGTCCGTCACGGTCACGGATTCCTTCATCGCTTCGGCTTTCAGCTCGATCGGGACATCTATCGCCTGGTCCGCAAGCACCTTCACCATGCTGGAGCCGCGGAGCTCTGGAGCCACAACCTCAAGCTGGTATGTGCCCGGAGGCACCGCTTGAAAACTGTAATTGCCCATCCCATCGCTAACCGTCTGTTGGGATAATACGGACCCCTTGAGGGTAACCGTGGCTCCCGGAACAACAGCCCGGCCTCCGCCTTGGTCCGCAACAAATACACTGCCTTGGATGCTCCCGGCCTTGACCTCCGTCGCGACCGCCTGCGCCGCGGCGCGTTGAACCGGCCAGCAGAATACGCTCACTAGGGCGCCCAGCAATGCCACGGCGTGCGTAACTGATGTTCGCTGTCCCATTTGTTTCTGTTCTCAGCGCCGTTTACGCGGCCTTAGAGTATCCTCCGTATTGGGATGCCTGGCGGCGTTGCTTTTGGACCGCGGACAAAAGCAGTAGCCTTGCTCGGAACAGCCGAGTCTTTACGAGCGGTACGCTTATCTTGAGCCATTCAGCTGTTTCTTGGGCGCTGAGCTGCTTAAGATCGCGAAGGATCAGGATCTCCCGATACTTTTCGGGAAGTTTGGCCACCGCATTTTGCACGGCTTGCCTGGCCTCTGCTTGCTCAAGAGATCGATGCGGCGAATCCCATCGCGACGCCAAAGTGTCAAGATCCGCAGACGCCGGGCAGATTGGACTACAACGCTGCCGGCGATATAGCTGCATCACTTCGTTCGTGGCAATTTGGTTGATCCAGGTTCGAAAGCTGGCTTCCGCGCGGAAGCTCGCGAGATGACGCCAGGCTTTCAAAAAGGATTCCTGAACCAGGTCATCCGCATCTGCCGTATTCCGAAGCATGGAACGTATGCGTCTTCTTACCGCAGTCTTGTGGCGATCCACTAAGACGGAAAAGCACTCGGCTTGCCCCGTTAGAGCCAGTTCGATGAGAACGCCATCCTTGAATGTCGTGATCCCGGGCGCCATTGCGAGCTTCATCCCTCCCTATTTGGGGAGAGCCGATTAGTCGCGCCGGTGTTTGATAGCGGGGCGGTTCGGCCGGCAGCGAGACGGCCAACAGAAGGATGTCTTTGGCGCTCTTGTCATATGAAGGCTTCATTACGTGACAAAAGTAAATCAGTGTCTCATTCTCGCCGCTGGCAACGGGACGCGGCTGAGGCCGCTATCGAATGGGCTTCCCAAGCCCCTGGTACAGTTTCGCGGTAAACCCATCCTGGAGCATGTCATTCTCAGAGCACACCAGGCTGGAATCGACAACTTCGTGATCGTGGTCGGATTTCGTTCCGTGTTAATCCGCACTTGGTTTGACAAGGACTGGTTTGACAGTCGAGGGCTTGGCAAGGTTTCAGTGACCTGGGTCGAGAATCCGGACTATCACAAGCACAATGGCATTTCTGCTTTGAAGGCTAAAGATGAAATCCATGACAACTTCTTGTTGCTCATGGCGGACCATATCTTTGAGCCGGAGACGGCGAAAGCGCTGATGAAACAGCCGATCGCGCCCGGTGAGGTCATTTTGGCCGTGGATCCTAACATTGACCGGGTTTTTGACCTGGATGATGCAACCAAGGTTCGGCGCCAAGGGGATCACATCGTAGATATCGGTAAAGAGATCGCGTACTACGACGCGCTGGATACAGGAATGTTCCTTTGCAGCACGGCGCTGTTTGACAGGCTCGAAGCTGCAACCAGAGAAGAAAACTGCTCGCTTTCCGACGGTATGCGCCAACTGGCAAGAGAGCGACGCCTGCGAGCCTTAGAGATCGGCGGGGCTCGCTGGGAAGACGTCGACACTCCTGCGTCTCTGGCCCATGCCGAAGGTGTTTTTGCCGGACACTTCTATGGCGAGCCGATTGTCGAGAGTTTGGCCCGTGTCTAACATCGCAATGCGAGCAGGGGTGAGGCTCCGGCTCTTAGCAGGGATACTCGGTGTTTCGCTTTTAACCTACCTGGTCTGGCGAGCCGGTCCTGCCAGGCTCTTCGCAAGCATTTCTGCGCTGGGCTGGGGACTAAGTCTGGTGATCGCCTTGGGGGGAGTTTCGCACCTGGTGAAAACCTGGGCGTGGCGACTGACTTTACTCGACGAGAAGCACCATGCTTCATTTGCTCGCATGCTCGCACTGCGGCTGGGCTCGGAAGCGGTGGGACAACTGGGCATACTCGGACAGGCGTTCGGTGAAACCCTGCGCGTCTCACTTCTCGGCTCGACGATGCCGCTCGCCAGTGGGATTACCTCGGTGACGCTTGACCGCGTGTTCTTTATCCTTAGTGGCGCAGTAGTAAGTACGTTAGGGTTGATCGCCGTCCTGGCGATCCTGCCATTGCCCCACGCTCTCTCGCTCTACGCAGGGCTATTTGCCTTTATACTCCTGGGTGTAATTCTTGTAGCAGCGCAGGCGGTTCGAAAACGTTGGACGGTGTTTTCCGGGAGTGCACGAGTTCTGAGCCGTGTCCGGTACTTTAGCGGTTGGTTGGAACGCAAGCGCTCATTGATTCACTTGGTTGAAAACAAGCTGCTGGACTTTTACCACCATCCACCCGGAGTATAAAGGCAAATAGCCGCTCTGAATCTAGCCTGCCACGGCGCGGCAGTTCTTGAAGTCTATCTGATCCTCTGGCTCATGGGCGTCAAGGTCAGTTTCATCGCGGCACTCGCGGTGGAAGCTTTGACCAAGCTGGTCAATGTAGTTGGAGTATTCAATCCAGGAAACATCGGCACCTATGAAGGTGGAAACATGCTTATCCTGAGGATTTTCGGACTCAGCGCTTCGGCCGGCTTGACCCTGGCATTCACTCGACGACTCCGCGCCATCTTTTGGGCGGCTGTTGGAAGCCTTTGTCTGGTGGTGTTGTCTAAGTCGAGGAAGGCCGCGATTCCCATCGCCGAACAACCCACTCAAACGAAGCAGCGGGGCGGCAGATCGAACATTGCCATTATTCTCGCCGACAGCTTGAACGGCGGTAGTTTTCAGTCACGACTTTCCGAAGTCGGCGCTCTCCCCGTTTTGCTTCGGGCGATTTTGGGCGCGCAGAAAGCAGGTGCTGCGCGAATTATACTCGTCGTGGATGAAACAACGAGA
>Ga0206991_10211_pt1 | contig 17855 bp, 13 predicted proteins | sample Alteio_BWMinCont_9_FD_153286 | JGI IMG/M metagenome (GOLD analysis project Ga0206991, IMG submission 153286) | Enriched cells from forest soil in Barre Woods Harvard Forest LTER site, Petersham, Massachusetts, United States -... | ecosystem: Environmental > Terrestrial > Soil > Temperate forest >...
GCTGTTGAGGCCGTCCTCGCTAAAAAGGGTCTGAAAGTCAATGCCAAAGAAAGCACCTTTGGAATGACGGCCCTTCATGTCGCCGCTTCCAAGGGCCATACAGAAATTGTCGAACTGTTGCTGGCGAGCGGTTCCGATATCGAGGCCAAGGAAGAGACCGGCCGCACGCCGCTCCATGCCGCCGCGTTCCGCGGCCACAGCAGCGTGGTCGAAGCGCTTCTTGCAAAGGGCTCGAACGTCAACGCGCAAACCAACGATGGCAAAACACCGCTGGATTGGGCCCTGCTGAGCAACAAGACAGAAGTCTCAACCGTTATCCGCCAGAAAGGCGGCAAGAGCGGGAAGGACATGAAGCCTGCGACGGCAAACTGAATTCAACACAGCGTGAATAAACTTCGGGTGGCTGATCACCGGTTCTCTCAAATTTGTTTAAATATCGCCGTCCGCATCCGAACCAACGTTGGCCTCGCGGGTTTTGGTTCATTTGTATTTCCACAACCGGAACAACGCAGATATACGATGCTATTGACCGCATTCAATTCCACGTGCGAGTCGCATACCGGACATATGAGCTCGCGATCCTCCATATAGGCGCGCTTCATTCGATCATGTTCAGCCGCGGTCCAATGGCGTTGCATGACCGTAACGTTTCTGAATGTGCGCATTCGCTGTCGGCGCGATGTGTCGATCATGAGCATTTCTTTCCCGTCGCTGATACGAAGTGTCCGAATAGCCGGACACCTGTTACCTGCAATGAATATTAAGCAAAAGAACCGCCACTTCTAAAATTTTGCGATGAGAATCGATTACTTCGTGGATAACGCTTCGCGGCACAAGAACAGTGTTTCGAGTGCAAATGAGGTGGCGACAAGGGGATCGTCTTCTTTCATAATAGTCACTTCGTTGATCCAGGTGCCGTCGTTTAGCTGAGTTTTCATCGTGGCCTGAGCGAGCTTTTCCCACGGGAATTTCGGTGACGAATTACGATCAAGCAGGCTGGATACTTCTGCCAATGCCGCGCGATAATAGAAAGTCAAACCGTCCTTCCAGCCGACTCTCTCCATCTCTGTTCCTTGAAAACCTTGACAGTGTTCGGCGTCGGAATGTGCAAAAAGCCAGCGATCAACCCATAGTTCCGCAGTGCCGCGCGGGAGGTCCGGCGACTTTTGTTTTCGAAGTGAATTCCAACACAATCCGCCATCAGCAGAGGATGAACCGTACGAGCGAAAGCTGAGCGAGTCTTTCGATTCTCGGCCAGCCTTGTTCAATTCTGGATTCGTTGGCGAAAAGGTGAATCCACCATCGCTTGATAAACCCTGTGTACGTTTGACGAATTCTTCGGCTTTTACCCAAAGCTTGTCGTCTGACGGAACGCCGGCCGCGACGAGCGCTTGTAGCGCAAAGCGCGTCGAGGAGATATCCGAGCGGCGCGGGATGCCAGAGTGCGGGTGGCCTTCCGGACCCCAGCCGCCGTAGGGAGGCTCGCTGGATTTGCAGCCGTTCTCGTCGCTGTTCTGAGCGGATTTCAGATATTTCACCCACGGCTCGATGGTCTTCTGCCAGCCGTCAGCCTTAAGGCGGCTGAAACCCAGGATGCCCAGCGACGTCGTATACGTTGGAACTTCCAGCCACTCATCCTTAGTTCCCAATCCGCCATCATTGCCTTGTGAGTTGGCTAGGAACTTGATCGCATTCTTTACGGCCCCTTTGTGCTTGGCCAATTCGCGTGCGGGAAGCCGGCTTAGGACGGAAAGTACGAGCGCGCTTTCGGCGGCGCCCGGTTTGAAATGCCCGTACACCGATGAATGCCAGCCCCCATCTTCGGCTTGCAGGGTCCACAAGGCATTGGCCGCACGAGAAATAGATACTTCCAGGATTTCGTTTGTTGCCGTTTTTGGCGGCGACTCGGCGGCCGGATCAATGTCGTGCTTGCCAGCGTTATTGTCGCAACCATACAAAATGAGGCAGATGGTGATGGCTGTTGCGAGGCGTTTGATGAAAAGGTTACGGCACATGATTCTGACTTTCCGGATGATCGGTAAATACGACGCGTTTTCCGGCTTTTACCGAGAATTCCAATTTAACCCGACTTGATTTGAAATGATAGACCGCATAAATCTATGAACGTCTTGACAATTATCGTTATAACGAGTATAATTACAACATGAGTGGACGATTGATGACGAGATCAAGCAGTAGAAACCTTTCTCCAGCCTTAACGACTAACGTTTAAAGGAGAACAATCATGATAACTCTAAGACAAAGCAATGAACGCGGTCACGCCCATCACGGCTGGCTGGACACATATCATTCCTTTTCTTTTGCGGATTACATCGATCCACGGCATGTGGGCTTCCGCACGCTGCGAGTGATCAATGAGGATCGCGTAGCGCCTGAGAATGGCTTTGGCTCACACCCGCACAAGGACATGGAAATTGTTACGTACGTAATCTCTGGCGCACTGGCGCATCGCGACAGCATGAACAACGAATCGACGCTTCACACAGGCGACGTTCAGGCGATGAGCGCCGGAGCGGGGATCGTGCATAGCGAGTTTAACGACTCACGGAGCGAGCCGGTTCATTTGCTGCAGATCTGGATCCGTCCGAATCAGCGCGGAATCCAACCGAGCTATGCCGAGCGGCACTATTCGCGAGAAGAAAAACTCAACCGATTGCTGCCGATCGCCGGCGCCGCCGCGCCATTGAAACTTAACCAAGATGTGACGGTCTATGCGTCTGTTCTCGAAGCGAAGGAACGCATCAAACATCCGCTCGCCGATGGACGCCACGCCTGGGTGCAGGTGGTTTCGGGCGCAGTCGTAGTGAACGGAGAGCCGTTGCATGCCGGCGATGGCGCAGCTATTAGCGGCGCGGAGGCGGTGGAACTGAGCGCCAGCAACGAGGCCGAGCTGCTGCTGTTTGACCTCAATTAATTGCAGCGCAGCTTCCGTCAGCGCGTTCGTTAGGTCGCCTTGCGAAAACCCTCGCTATTGCCCGCGTTTCTCCGCATAATTCAGGCTCTTTACGATCTCCGCCGCAACTTGCCTGGAGATGTATGGAAGTGTTTTCGAATTAATCGCGATAGATGATATTCATCGCCCAGACCGACACGTGGCGCGAGCGTCTTTAGAGGGAAATTCGTAGTCAACAAAAGGTCGTGCGCGGCTAAAACCCGGATACGACGCAAATCTTCCATTGGCGTGTGTCCCGTCAACTGTTTGTAACGGCGGGCAAAGTGATACTTGCTCATACCGGCCAGGGCCGCCAGATCGCCAAGGTTGATCGGATTGGCAAGGTGTGCGCGCATATGAGCGCGAATACATGTCACCAGCGAATCGGTGGGATGTGAAGCGAGCCGCGCGATCTCTGCGAGTATTGCTTGCAACCAGGCGTCGGCGATTGGCTGGCGCAACTCCGGGAACGATTCGCGTTCGGCGTAAAGCCATCGCGCAAGTAAACGGACACGGCCCGCATAATCTGTCATTTGAATTGGTGTGGACGGATCGGCGTCGGGCCAGAAAAAGGCAATAAAGAGGGTATTCACCGGCGCGGCGGGGATTGACCGTTCCTCATGCGGCGTATCGTAAGGATACCATAACAACTCACCCGCTCCTGCCGTGCGCGTTTGGTTACGGATTGTGACGGAGATTTGTCCGTTTAAAACGACGATCAATTCATGAAATTTGTGCTGATGTTTGGTCATATGCCAAGTCGGATCAGGAGCGATCTGGCCGATGTGGAGAAATTGCGCCGTGGTAAAGTTCATAGAGCAATCCGCGACATGATATAGCAATCGCAGCCATTGTAGGCGATGTCGATTTGAACTAATCTTTCCTCAGATTTACGAATGGCCTGTGGTTGATAGTATTGTAATGCCGGTATTCCACAAGCACGATGAATTTCGGTGAATCGGCAAATAGGCGGCATCCGCCATAAAGGGGATCGAACATGTCTAAATTGCGTCTGGGATTCGTCGGTGTTGGCGGGATGGGACAGATGGCGCATCTGTCCAATTACGCGGTTTTGACTAACGAGTGCGAGGTTGTTGCGTTGGCCGAACCGCGGCCGCAGTTGGCAAAGCTCGTTGCCGACCGTTACGGCATTCCAAAGGTCTTTCACGACCATAAGGAGCTGCTTGAGAAGGCTGACGTCGATGCCGTCGTGGCCGCTCAACCCTACCGGCGACACTCGATTCTCATTCCCGATATCCTGAGGAAGTGCATACCTGTTTTTACGGAGAAACCGCTGTGTCTGACGGTCGAGGCGGGCGAGAAACTCGTCGCTCTTGGCGAACAGTCTGGAACCTTACACATGGTTGGCTATCACAAGCGTTCGGATCCCGCCATGGAGTACGCAAAAAACGTCATCAGCGAGTGGAAAGCGAGCGGCGAATTGGGCCGGATGCGTCTGGTCCGCGTCACTATGCCGCCGGGGGATTGGGTCGGCGGCGCGGACAAACCGTTGGACAGCGGCGAAAAGTGTCTCCCGCTCGATTGGGAGCCGTACTCCAACGAGTTCGGTGAAGCCGCCAACAAAATGTATGATGGATTCGTCAATTATTACATTCACCAAGTGAATGCAATTCGCTTTCTGCTTGGCGAACCGTACGCAGTTTCGTTCGTCGAAAAGTCTCAAGTGCTGATGGTAGGACAGAGCAGTAGTGGCGTGTGCGTCTCGCTTGAGATGTCTCCGTATCGCACCACCGTAGACTGGCAGGAGACCCTGCTGATCGGATTTGAAAAGGGCTTCGTTAGAATCGAACTTCCTGCGCCGCTGGTACGCCAGCGCCCCGGACGTGTAATCGTGATGCGCGACGACGGCAAGTCCGCTCCGACGACCCTAGAACCGACGCTGCCCATGCGTTCCGCGATGCGTTCGCAGGCAATTAATTTCATCGCCGCTGTTCGAAAGGAACGGCCGGCGCCATGCATCGCAAAGGAAGCGCTCGAAGATCTCAAAGTCGCGCGCGACTACATCCGGTTTCTTTTTCCGAGCCGTTGATCGATTTCGTTGCACCTAGGAAGGATGGACGTCATTTGGTTTGACTGTGCGTGTCCCGAATTTCCTCTTTAATTCAATCCGCGCTCACTGAACTCTGTCGGACAATACCCTGTGATCTTTCTGAAAAGCCGCGAAAAATAATATGGATCCGAGAAACCCACGCGCACCGCCACCTCTTTAACGCTAAAGCCTCCGATCTTAAGCAGATGCCTGGCTTCATCCATGCGCAGTTTCGTCAGAAAATCCAACGGAGTGCATCCGGTTGATTTGCAGAAGACCTTACGCAAGTGATCGGATGAGATCGGCAATGCCGCGATTGACGATCCCATATCGAATTCGGCGTTCGCCAGGTTGGCCACGATCGTGTTTTTGAGATTCTCGACGAGCGGATGTTGCGGCTCCTTGTCTTCCCAGCGATTCAGGTACAGCAGTAGAATGTCGAAAAGATCCTGCGTGATCAGCTTCCAGTTGGGTCGCTTAAGGTGGAACTCTGTGTGAAGTAGCATCGCCAAATGATAAAACGAGCGATCGGGCGAATCGAAAAAGACCGGAACGCGTCCGGTTTGCGGATATTCGTCGGTTTGTATGCAGATATTGGTGTACCCCGCCTCTGAATTCTCCAAGTGGGGAATCCGGGGCGGCATGCAGATAATCGTGCCTGGACTGAACGGGAAGTCCTGTTTTCCAATCGTCGCCACACCGCGTCCCAGTGTGTAAAGCACAATTTCCCATGTCTCATGGCTATGTGCGCGGCATGACGGAATCGGAGTGGGAATGATGCCGATCAAACAAAATTTTGGCATTAGAGCCTCCTCGCAATGGCCGCGAAGACATATAATCGCACATTGTTACTTCGGCGCAATCACGGTTTTGTCCATTATAAAGACCAGCCCATCCATTTACTCATGCAAAAGGGAGTGTTATAAACTAACCGTGGCGAAAAACTGGAGGCGTGAAAATGATCACTGTTCAGCAAGTTCAGGATTTTGATCGCGATGGTTTTGTCTGTGAAATCTTAGAACCAATTTCGGTCGGTCGTTGGAAATAATAAGGAGTTGATTGTGTCTAAATTGCGTCTGGGATTTGTCGGTGTTGGTGGCATGGGACAGATGGCACATCTGTCCAATTACGCGGTTTTGACAAACGATTGCGAGGTTGTTGCGTTGGCCGAACCGCGGCCGCAGTTGGCAAAGCTCGTTGCCGACCGATATGGCATTCCCAAGGTCTTCCACGACCACAAGGATCTGCTTGAGAAAGCAGACGTCGACGCCATCGTGGCTGCTCAACCCTTTCGGCGACACTCCATTCTCGTTCCCGATATCCTGCGGAAGCGTATTCCTGTTTTTACGGAGAAGCCACTATGTCTGACGGTCGAGGCGGGCGAGAAACTTGTCGCTCTTGGAGAACAGACTGGAACCTTGCACATGGTTGGCTATCACAAGCGCTCGGATCCCGCCATGGAATACGCAAAAAACGTCATCAGCGAGTGGAAAGCGAGCGGCGAAATGGGCCGGATGCGTCTGGTCCGATTCACCGCACCGAATGGGGATTGGGTTGGCGGTGCAGACCCACACCTGAAAAGCGGCGAACCGGATCTCCCACTCGATTGCGAGCCATACTCCAGCGAGTTCGATGAGGCCACCAACAAGAAGTACGATGGTTTCGTCAATGGTTACGTTCACCAGTTGAACGCGATCCGCTTTTTGCTCGGCGAGCCCTACACGGTCTCGTTCGCCGAAAAGTCTGAAGTGCTGTTGGTCGGCCAAAGCAGCAGCGGCGTATGCGTCACGTTCGAGAGGAACGCATACCGCACCACTGTAGACTGGCAAGAGTCCGCGCTGGTTGCATTTGAGAAGGGTTTTGTCAGAATCGAGCTTCCAGCACCGCTGGCGCGTCAGCGCCCCGGACGCGTAATTGTGATGCGCGACGATGGCAAATCCGCACCGACGACGCTTGAACCAACACTGCCCATGCGTTCCGCGATGCGTTCACAGGCGATCAATTTTATCGCCGCTGTTCGAAAAGAACGGCCGGCGCCATGCGTCGCAAAGGAAGCGCTTGAAGATCTCAAGCTCTCGCGCGATTACTTCCGGCTTCTTTTTCCGCGCCGTTGATCGATTTCGTAGAATCAGGTATAGTTGAAGGACACCTCTATGAAAGGAGTCTGACATGGCTGTTGGCATTGGCGTAAATTCGTGGGTGTGGACGTCACCGTTCACTACCGAGTCCCTGGGCCTGCTCAAGAAAGCCGCTCAGATGGGGTTCGATTCGTTCGAGATCGCGCTGGAAGATCCTTCCCACGTGGACGGCAGCCGCGTAAAAGAGGCGATCGAGGCGACCGGTCTTATCCCCGTTGTTTGCGGCGCATTCGGGCCGAGCCGCGATCTGACTCACGAGGATGCCGCGATTCGCACCGAAAGTTTGAATTACATTCGCGAAGCCGTGAAACTATGCAAAGCTTGGAATGCCAAAATCCTGTGCGGGCCCATGTACTCCGCCGTCGGTAAGCGGCGCCATGTTTCTCCAGACCAGAAAAAGATCGAATGGGCGCTTGCGGTGAAAGGGCTCAAGCAGGCTGGGGCAATCGCGGCGGACCATAATGTAGTGCTGGCCATCGAACCGCTCAACCGCTTTGAAACCGACTTGATCAATACCTGCGAGCAATGCGTACGACTCGTTAACGAAGTGGGGAGCAATTCAGTTCGCATTCATCTTGATACCTTTCACATGAATATTGAAGAGAACAGTATTTACGAGGCGGTGAAGCTTGCCGGAAAGTCATTGGCGCACATTCACGCATGTGAAAACAACCGTGGCACGCCGGGCACGGGCTTGGTGGATTGGAAGGGCCTTGCGCGCGGCTTGCGGGAGGTGGGGTATTCAGGCCAGGCCGTGATCGAATCCTTCACCCCCGAATGCAAGGCTATTGCCGCCGCTGCCGCGATCTGGAGACCCCTGGCACGCACCCAGGACGATTTGGCCGCGAACGGCGTCAAGTTTTTGAAGCCGTTGCTCAACGCATGAAAATTCAAACACACTCATCAGCCTTGAAAGGAAATACACATGGGGCCGCTTCGATTTGAAAAGATATTGATTTCTGACGAACGTTATGAATCCGCTGGCGTCTTTGATGTCAATAATGACGGAGTTTTGGATATTGTTAGCGGCGCGTATTGGTATCCCGGCCCCAAATTTGATCGAAAACACAAGATTTGCAATGTGGCAGCGCAAGGCGAGTATTTCGACGATTTCTCGACCATCGCGATGGATGTTAATGGCGATGGATACACCGATTTCATCACAGGTGGGTGGTGGGGCAATACGCTTCGCTGGGTAGAGAATCCTAAAGGCGATCCGTCAAAGCCGTGGAACGTACACGTTATTGCCGAAGTCGGCGCCATTGAAACGACACGCGGCTGGGATATCGATGGTGACGGTCAGATAGAAATCGTGCCCAATACACCCACCCGCCCACAACGCGTGTTCAAGTTAATCATGGAAAACGGCAAAGGGACTGGGAAATTCAAGGAATACGTTGTTTACGACAAACCCACGAACCATGGATTTGGTTTTGGCGATGTCAACTCGGATGGCCGCGGTGACATTATCCTAAACGACGGATGGCTTGAAGCCCCGATCAATCCGCTTAACGGCCAGTGGATTCATCATCCTGAATTCGACTTCGGTATGGCCAGTTGCCCCATCATCGTCGCTGATGTCAATAAGGACGGACTAAACGATTTAATCGTCGGACAGGCTCATGGCTATGGGCTGAATTGGTATGAACAACGTTTGCACGACGGAAAACGAACATGGGTCTGCCATCCGATAGACCCATACAACAGCCAATACCACGATCTCATTTGGATCGATATCGATGGCGATGGCGAATGCGAACTCGTCACGGGCAAGCGCTATCGCGCTCACTGCGGGCGCGATCCAGGCGAATACGATCCTCCGGGTATTTATTATTTCAAATGGACTGGAGAGAATTTCGTAAAACAAGTAATCGACTACGGTCCGATCCGGCAGGGCAAAGGATGTGGTATTTTTTTTCAAGTCGTCGATATCGATAAGGACGGCCGGTTGGATGTCGTTGCGCCGGGAAAGGATGGACTTTATCTATATAGAAACCGTGGCCCGGCTCCCTATTTAGGCGATTAGGACCATTGCAAGTGCTGCCGCGAAAAATTTTTTGGCGGCGGCCATAACGCCGGCTCCACCTATAAACGTCAATGCCTCGTCGTATGTTGGCGGTTCTATTATCATTTGTGCACAAGACGATTGTGGCGCCGAAAAACCGCGGATTATGCCACACTCTCTTGCATTTGGACATGAGCTGCCTAAAATGCCCCGATTCATGTTCAACCGCACAGACCCTATTTGCAGCCGCGGTGTCCGGAACGCATTTGGCGTTCTGGTACTGTTCTGCGCTGCCTTGAACGCTGGTGAAGGGCCGCCTCCGGTGCCGCAGCCCGGGCCGGAGCCAGGCGAAGGTCCGCCGTTACCTAAGACGTCCAAACCCGAAGACATGCAAGGCCTGATCTGGAACGCAGAACAAGTTTCATTGGACCAAGAGAAAAACGCCCTCATCCTTTCCGGTAGCGCGGTTGTCTTCTTCAAAGGCGTCAAACTCGAAGCCGACAACATCGTGTACTTTCGCGAGACGATGGAAGTCTACGCCGAAGGCCACGCCCGGATGCGCGTCGGCGAGTCTGAGTTGGCGGCCGAAGCCGCGTATATTGATGGACGGAACTTTGTCGGGTATATGATCGATGCGGTCGTGCGCGTCTCGGTGAGCCGGGATGTCACGGAAAAAATAAAAGCCGATAAGAAATCCGGAAAGACTCCGGAAACAGAACCCATTCAGCCCATTATGACGCCCAAGGAGCAGCAGTCGAGCTTCTTGCGCACCCGCGATCCGTATGGGTCGTACATCGATCCTACGTACGATCCGCAAGCGCGCACCAACTTGATGCTGCGCGCCAGCAAAATTATCATTCACAGCGACCATCATTACACCGGCGAAAATGCGGTGATTACCAATGACGATATGGCGCATCCGATGTACGGAGTCAAAACCGATTCCACTGACTTATATATGAAGGATATTCAGGATCCAATGGATCCGGCTAAGACCCAGGTTGTACCTGGTCTACTTGTCGCGAAGGGAGCGTCCATTCAAATCTTTGGAATAAATGGGTTGCCCTTTCCGACGGTGACCTACGATCTTTCTCAGAAAAATGTGTTTTTCCAGATCCACTACGGTAAATCCAGTCGTTGGGGCTATTTTTCACTGTCGCGTGTTGGGTATGGGTTGGGCGGCCCAGACACAAAGCTCTTCGACCCGCAACATGTATATTTCGATGTCGACAGTTATAGCAAACGCGGCTCCGCGCTGGGAACTGTTCTCGACTGGGAGACTGGGGACCGGCCGCAGGCAGCCTCTAACGACAAAGATGAATTCGATCGCGGTATCGGCTATTTTAAAGGGTATGCGCTCGATGAGTATGCAACCTCGGAGACCGACGACATAATTCGGGCTCGGCAGGATCTCGAGCGGCGCATTCAGCCCAAAATTGACGGATTTCCGCTGCGGGTTTACGATGCCAACCTGCTCTTTATGAAGCGCCGCATTCTCGAGAACGCGGGCCCGCCGTCGTTCGACCTTGAGACGCATCGCGACGAACTGCGCGGTTTTGTGGACTTGCAGCAGCACCAGCCGCTTAAGCGCTTCGCGGGAATAGACAATCTGCAACTCGATTTCAAATTCGAGCGTGAGTCGGACCGCGACTTCATGCTCGAATATTTTCAGAACAATTATCTACGGGAGAACCAGCCGGAAGGGCTGGCCTCTGTCCGCAAAGTCGGCGACAACTATTCCTTGGAGCTGCTGTACCGCGGCAATACGCAGAATTTCGATGGTGCTCCCGCGCGCAGCCCGCTCGATTACGGCACCTTTACCAGTTATGAGCCGGCGTTGACCTATTCTCTGGTAACGACCCCTTTGGAATACGGCATTTTCATGGACACCGAAATGCAGGCGGCACGGCTGAGACGCGACTTCGAGAAGGATATCTACGATCAAAACAGCTTCGAAGCCGACCGCGCTTACGACACCCTCGATTTATCGCGGCCATTCAAGCTGGGTTTTGTAAACGTCGTACCACATATAGGCGGTCAACAGGCGTTTTATGACAATACGGCCACAAATGGCACTGCTGCGCAGGGTGCCTTGACCTACGGGCTGGATGCCACCAGTCGGTTCTACGGTCTGTTTCCCGATCTTGAAAACGATGCGCTCGGCCTCAAGGGCATGCGCCACGTTGTTGAGATGAGCATGAGCTATTCGGGAATCAGCAACACTGAGCACCAGGCTACGGACTTGCTGGATTTCGACCCCGTCGACGACTTGATGCGGCAGGATAAGGTCACGTTCGCCATCGACCAAACGCTACAGACCAAGCAAACCAAGCCAGATGGCACGGTCCATTCGGAAAACTTCGCCGGTCTTAGTCTGGCAATGGATTATTATCCCAATCCGCTCGATCAGAACCGCCTGCTCGATGGCCACGCTCTGGATTTGCTTCACGCCGACGCATTTCTGCGCGTTCTGGATGCTGTGAAGCTGACATCGTCGGTTGGTAAGCAGATGCAGACCGGCAAACTTGAGGAAGCGACCTACGGCATTGAGTTCGATCCTCACACACGTTGGAAACTGCTGTTCGAGGAGCGCTTTAATTTCGATCAGGCCAATCGCAAGATCATCGGTTCCGATCAGTTTCATGTGCAAGTCAGCTACCAACTCAGCGACCGTTGGCGTCTCGACGTCGAACAAATTCGAGAAGCGCGCAAGTCGCTGCAACAGATCAGCGGTGTGCAAGTGCAAAGGATTGGTCTGACACGAAGCTACGGTCCTTTTGAAGGTACATTCAAGTACAGCATCGACCGTAACAACAACGACCATACAGTCGCTGTTTCCATCAAACCCACGGCCGTGTACCGAAGCGTGGTGGTCCCTGCGCACGACTTGCTGGTGCCGCCTGCAGAGTTGAGCGGAGAGGGCGAACTGCCGGAAGAACGCAATTACGATCCATTCGATCTTCTCAAACAGCGTAACAAATCAAAAAAGAAAAATGATCTTGGTCCAGGGAAGCCAACGGAGAACGCGCCGCCGGCCCCGGCTCCGCCAAACGACCAGGATTTGCCCATGCCTGCCACGCCACCAGCCGACAAGCGCGCGGAGGCGCTCCCAAGCGCCGAAGATGCCAAGAGTTTCGCCGATCCACGCAAGATCGACTCAAGGAAGCAGCCGGATCCCGTCGACCGCGACGAATGGACGGTGCCATCAGCCGAACCAGCGAGCACACGGTAAGCAAAATTTTTGAATTTTTAGTTTTAGTTACATAGGACGACCCAACTACTAACAACTCAAAGTGTGTATGAGAACGAAGATCGTTACAAACGGTAGTATTGATGGAATTCAGAAAGCACTGCATGCATTTCGCCGACCGCTTGAACGCCGCCATCAAAGCCAAAGGCAATCCCGTTTGCGTAGGACTTGACCCACGTTTCGATCAGCTTCCAAAAAAGGTTGTCAATGCGGCCATCAAAAAGCATGGCAAGACGGCACGCGCTGTCGCGACGGCCTTTGTGGTGTTTAATCGCGCGATAATCGACGCCGTGTCCGATATTGTCCCGATTTGCAAACCACAGATCGCCTTTTACGAAGAATTCGGTTGGGAGGGTATGCGCGCGTATGCGGAAACGATTCGCTACGCACATAAGAAAGGCTTGCTGGTGATTTCAGATGCCAAGCGTGGCGACATCGGCACGACCGCAGTGGCGTATGCGCGGGCGCATCTCGGCGGCGAGAACATCGGAAAAAGGAACGCAGGCTTCGATGCGGATGCCTTAACGGTCAATCCGTATATGGGCCGCGATACGCTCGAACCGTATCTCCAAGCGGGTGAACCCGCCGAGCGCGGTATCTTCGTTTTAGTAAAAACATCCAACGCCGGATCGGGAGACCTGCAAGATTTATTCACCGCAGATGGAAAATCGGTCCGTGAAGTCGTGGCAGAAATGGTCGACGTATTAGGCCGTAAACACCGTGGCGTCTGTGGACTGTCCGATGTCGGCGCTGTCGTTGGCGCGACATATCCGCACGAGGCGCGCCGCCTTCGGGAGATCATGCCCGAGACGTTTTTCCTGATTCCAGGCTACGGCGCACAAGGCGCCACGGCGGCCGATGCCACGGCTGGGTTTCGCGCGGATAAGCGTGGCGCTATAGTGAATAACTCCCGCGGAATTATTTTTGCGTACAAGCAGGAGCCATATGCCAGCCAATACGGTGAGAAAAACTTTGCCGGCGCCGCGCGGGCCGCGACATTGAAGATGATCCAGGAACTTAACGCCGCTCTTGGCCACGGTTGATTGAGAAGGCGGGCTTGGCGAAAATCCGACGTCAGGAGTTCACATATCTTTCGTTTCCTGAATAGCATTTTTGACCATCATTACTTCCGCCAGATTTTCCAATGTCAGCAGTCCCACCAGCCGCTTGTCCTTATTCACCACTGGCACCATCGGTAACTTCGACTCTTGCATTGTCTCGAACGCGCGCGTTAACGGCGTATCGGTCTCTACGGACGGGACGGTATTTCGCATGGCGTCTGCGATAAACTGATTGCCGTCGCCGTTCTTGTTTAGCGCTGCGATCAAATCCTGGCGCAGCAACAATCCAACGACGCGCATGTCATCGTCGATTACTGGAAAATCGTGTTGGCTGCCATTGAGCAGAATATCGACAGCATGAGCAATGGTTTCGTTCGACCGTAGAGCGCGGTAGTCCGTCAGCATGACATTGTGGGCGCGCAATCCTTCCATGACCGATTCCATTTGAAGCATCTGGTATTCCTGAGCAGCACCTTGATAAACAAAAAGCGCGATCAGCAGCAGGATTGGGTTTCCCATAAGACCGGCAATCGCGAACAAAATCGCCATTCCTTGCCCTACTTTGCTGGCAATTTGGGTGGCTTTCAATCGCGTGGTTCGCAATGCCAGAAGCGCGCGCAACACACGGCCGCCGTCCATGGGAAATGCCGGCAGAAGGTTGAACAACGCCAGCAACACATTGGTTTGAATCAAGCTATACAGTGGGTTGCCTCCCGACAACAGGCTGCCTCGAAACCAATCGCCGGAGAGACCGGTGACCAGCAGGATGGCTAGTAGGACTGCGGCGATGACCACGTTCACGGCCGGACCGGCGAGCGCGATCAAGAGTTCATGCTGCGGCACGCGCGGCATACGCTCCAATCGCGCCAATCCGCCAATCGGCAGCAGCGTGATATCTCGAGTCTTGATCCCAAAATGCCGGGCCATCAGCGCGTGGCCGAGCTCATGCAATATAACGCAGCCAAAAAGAGCAATGACGAAAGCAATTCCAATGACAGCCTCCCCAAATGAACTGCCGCGTGCCATCTCCATCATAAGCAGCCACCCAATCAGGATCAGAAACGTAGCATGGATATAGACATCAATGCTGGCAATACGGCCTATTCTCCACGACCATGGCATTTTGGCGGTGTTCGATGCGCGGTAGTCGGTCGCCCCTCGCTCTTCTTGTTTGTCAATATGGCGAAATTTTTCCCGCCGCTCGTTTTCACCGTGATGGGTTACCAAGGAAGTTGAACTCATAGATATGTTTCTCCTTACATTGACAATAACATTCGCAAATACCAAGCCGATTGGAGTGCGGCTAGTGATCAGTGGCCCGTACTTGGCGGCTCCTGATACGTTGCCGTGGTGATTCCGGAGGGCATACCCGTTCTTCGTTGGTTCCCAATGGGGCGCACACCGGGCACTTCAAAATTTAAGAGCAGGCTATGTTACGCCCTGAGCATACGCGATTTGAATTTAACTATGTTTTGTCCATTACTTCGCGCACTTTCCGCGCAAGGCTGCGCGGAGAAAACGGTTTCTGAATAAAATTGAATCCGGATTCGAGTGTTTTCACTGCGAACGATGACAGGCTCGGCGTAGCCGGATTAAAAAATTATTTTCATTTCAGGCCGAGAGACTCTGATTTTTTGACCAATTTTGGAATCACCCATTCCAAGCATTACAACATTGGGCGCAAATAGATCGATGAATTCTATATGTGTCTCTTTTTTTAGCTGGTGAACGTTTAACACGGCGTATCACGTGGCTCGATTGGTAATACAGAGCTGCTCATGTGCCTTCGATGCAATTACTGATTCAGATTGCAACTGGTTTTCGACAAAACAACAATATCGAGAAATTCTTTCGAATTTTTCATCACCATGGCTCGATGCAGGGGCTTTAATATAGACGGAGAGGGAAGGTCATATGCCCAACATCACTTCGGCTTTCGAGATTCTGCGGGGCTCACGCATGAACGGTGACACTAACATTCCCGATGAATGTTGGGCGTTGATTGAGCAATATAGGGCCGAGCTTATCAACCAGGCCTTTGCCATTCTTGGCAACCGCGAAGATGCCGAAGATGCTGTCCAGGAAACATTCTGCGATGCTGCGCGTGATCCGGCCAAGCTCTCCAATACCCGTTCGCTGGGCGCGTGGCTGAAAGCGATCAACCGATGCAACGCGCTCAATCGCGCGCGCGGCCGGCGCAACGACTGCTCCCGGCTGATCCAGGCGCGAAAACTCGAACCCGAACAGACCTTCACCACCGGCGGATTCAGCATCTTTGAGCTTCGCGAGACGGTAAACAAGGCGCTGGAAGGCCTGCCCGAAGACCTGCAGAAGATCGTGCGAATGCGTTACTACGAGCACCTGTCCTACAAAGCCATTGCGGAGCGGTTGCACATTCCGATTGGAAACATCGGCGGACTCCTGATGGATGCCTCCATCCGGTTGTACGCCAAATTAAGATTGCAGATTTCGCTGGCCAACAGCGAAGAGCCGTGCTCAGCACCCGGTAATACCGACGAAGACGACATTCCTACGCAATTCACGAAAGGAATTACGCCATGATGACTTCAATCATCGATTGTCAGCATATGGCAGAATGCCTGGAAGCGTACCTCGATAAGACTGTTCCGAAACGGGAATCCGCGCGGATCGAAGCACATTTGTTCGATTGCGAAGCGTGCCGAGAGTCGGTGCGCTGTTCGCGGGCAGTACATGGTTTACTTGAATATGTGCAAATGGATCCACGCGACGCGGAAGTAACAATGGGCGGGCCGGAGGTAGCCGTCATCGCGGGATCGGTCCACGAACGGCTTGGCGCAGCGCCGTGGTGGGCAGTCTCGGCGCTGCTCCACATTCTGATTATCGCACTGGCCAGCCTGGCATCGATGGCCATTACGGCGCACGACTCGAACGAGGATGTCGTCACGTATCTGGTAGATTACGATAAGAAGCCCGTGGCTCTGCAGGCCGAAGCGGTAAAGCCCCCAAAACCCGAGCTGTCCGATGCGCTTAAGTCAAAGCGCGACACGCCGCTGACCGGTCTGGGTACGGACAGCGCGGCGCCGCTGGATTTTCTTGCCATGGCCGCGTTGGGAAATCGTGATGAGACCGTTAATCTCGAACTTCCCGACACGCATAGCGCGCATGGAAATATTGACGCGCACATTTTTGATCGACCACAGGGTGACGTGTCCCCGGCTGGCGGCGGCGGCAACGATGGTTTGGGTACCGAGGATCCCATCGGATATGGCGGGGCCGGCAGCAAAGGTGATGGTGGCGGACACGGTTGCGGATTTGGAACAGGTGATGGAACAGATAATGGTTCGGGGTCGGGAACGTTCGGACGACCAACCGAACACGGACGGCACTGGTTGGTCATGCAACATATCGTGACCCCTGCTACCGAAAATGCAGTCGGAAAAGCCCTCCGTTGGCTGGCATACCACCAGGAACCCGACGGCCATTGGGACACCGTCAAGTACGGCTCTGGCCCCAAGACCGATACGGCGATGACCGGTATGGCCTTGCTTGCATTCGTCGGCGCCGGAAACACAGAAAAGGTCGGCCAGTATCATGACAACGTCAAAAATGCCGTCGCGTGGTTGAAAAGCAAGCAGCAACCGAGCGGACTGATTTACGATCCGACTGACGCCGGCAGCCACCGCGGTATCGGGTATCCGCACGCCATCGCCACGTTGGGAATGGTGGAAGCCGCGGGAATGGGCAGGGTTCCAGATACGAAAGCCGCCGCGCAGCGAGCTGTCGCTTACGCCACCGAGCAGCACCAGTGCGGCGACGGCTCCGATAAACTTGGCTGGCGTTACGGAGCCAAACAGGCGGGCGATCTCTCGGTGACTGGCTGGTTCGTGATGGCGTTGAAGTCGGCAAAGATCGCGCGGCTGCACGTCGATCCCGCCGCGTTCGAAGGGGCGATCAAGTTCGTCAACAGTGTCGAGTTCAAGGACGGCCAGGGCGACGACGCGTACGGTTCGAGCCACTTCGGTTACAGGCCTGGCGACGAACACGCGGGCTCCGGTTTCCGCCTGACGGCTATCGGCACCCTCGTGCGCCAATATTGCGGAAAGTCCAAAGAAGAGACGCAAGGCAGTGTGGACTGGTTCCTGAACAAAGGTGGAGTTCCGAGCTGGGGCGTGAATGGCGAATCAGTCGATCTTTACTACTGGTACTACGGATCGATGGCCTGCTTTCAGCAAGACGGCGATGCTTGGAAACGCTGGAACGTCGGCATGGCGAAAACGCTGGTTGACAATCAGTGCAAAGACGGCGACGACGGCGGCAGTTGGCCGATAGTCGGCACGTACAGCAATGAATGGGGGCGCGTCGGCCAGACCGCGCTAAGCGCACTGTGCCTCGAAGTGTACTATCGTTACGAGAAGC
>Ga0206991_10213_pt1 | contig 17738 bp, 15 predicted proteins | sample Alteio_BWMinCont_9_FD_153286 | JGI IMG/M metagenome (GOLD analysis project Ga0206991, IMG submission 153286) | Enriched cells from forest soil in Barre Woods Harvard Forest LTER site, Petersham, Massachusetts, United States -... | ecosystem: Environmental > Terrestrial > Soil > Temperate forest >...
CACCGACGACGGCCGTCGCATCCTCGATTTTGTTTCCGGCTCTTGCATTCACAACCTGGGGCACAATCATCCATCCGTGGTTCAAGCGGTGAAAGACGAACTGGGCCGGCGTGGACCGGCAATGTTGCAGAGACATGTTCCCAAGCTTGCGGGCGAATTGGCCGACAAGCTGTGCTGGCGAGCTGGCGGGTGCCTCACGAAGGTGTTCTTCTGCAGTTCCGGAAGCGAGGGAGTGGAAGCCGCCATCAAGTTCGCCCGGGCGCACACCCGCCGCAATGGATTGCTATATGCTGAGGGAGCGTTCCATGGCATAACGTGCGGCGCTTTGTACCTGATGGGCGATCCGTTCCGGCGCGAACATTTTGGGCCGATGCTACCCGACACCGAAGCGGTCCCTCTCGGGAATCTGGCGGCGCTGGAACAAAAACTGGCCACCAGGCGCTTCGCGGCTTTCGTCGTTGAACCACTCCAAGGCGAGGGCGGCGTACGTGTCCCTCCGCCCGTGTACCTTGAAACCGCCCAAGGTCTGTGCCGGCGTCATGGGGCCCTGTTGGTGGTCGATGAAGTGCAAACTGGCTTTTATCGCACCGGCCGGTTCCTGGCATCGCATCACTACAACATTGAGCCCGACATGGTTGTGCTGGCCAAAGCGCTGAGCGGCGGCCTGATTCCGAGCGCGGCGCTGCTGAGGGACGCCCCATAATTAGGGGTGGTTTCGGGAACCTAAGTAAAGAATTCAGAAGTCAGAATCCAGCGGATCAGCCGGCGGCCGGTACTTCCTGCCCGATTTCGCTAGCTACCTGAACGTCGGGAATCTCAATGCCAGTGCGGGTTCCCTCACCTGGTTTGCTGTCGATCCACATGCGGTAATCGGGTCCATAGAGCACTTTCATACGTTCATTTACGTTACTCACGCCGATACCCTGCTCGAACAACGTAGCCAAGCGCGTCTCGGGAATTCCGACACCGTCGTCCTCGACCACCAAATGCAAGCGGCCATCGGCCAGGTAGCTGCGAACGCGGACCATTCCGCCATCCACCTTGGTGGCCAGGCCATGCCGGATGCTGTTCTCGATCAACGGTTGCAGCAGCATGCTGGGCACCAGCCGGTCCAGCGTCTCGGGATCGATTTCTTTGATGAACCGTAGCTTTTCGCCGAAACGCACCATCTCGATGGTCATGTAATTGTCGATGAAGGCGAGTTCCTCGCGCAGGGGCGTAAGATTGTCGGTTTTGCGCAGCAACCTCCGCAGAATGCTGGAGAGCCGGTAGACGACGCTGCGCGCCTGTTCGGGATTAGTGCGGATGAGCGAGGACACCGAGTTGAGCGTGTTGAAGAGGAAGTGCGGATTGATCTGGCTGGTGAGCGCGGCCAGGCGCGCCTCGTTCAACCGCAATTGTTGCGCTTCCAGCTTCTTTTCGTTGCGCGTGTTGTTCCAGATCTTGATGGGAATCATCACGGCGAAAACCGAGCTGGCGTAAGCCGACAGCACCGTAAGCCAGTGGGTTTCGTTCCAAATGGGCGCGAGAAACACGCCGTTTTGCCGCAGATGCGACACCTCCACGCGCAAAAGTCCGCTGAAAATGATGCTGAACAGGCAGCCCAATTGAAACAACAGCCGAAGCTGGTAGGGCCGTTGCCACAAGCGGCGCGGATTTAAGCTGAAAATCGGCGAAAAGCGCCAGATGTCTTCCTTCTCCGGTGCAAGGTCACGCAACAACCCACCCAGCACGCCTACTCCCGCGAACAATAACATCGTCATCAGTTCGCCGTGGGCAACCGCGGGGATCGAAATCAGAATGCCAGAAAGCAGTCCCGTGACGTAGCCGCCCACCATTCCGGATAGCAGGCTTCCCTCCAGACCGAGGTCGACGGCGTCGTATTTGGTCTGATTCAGCACGCGGAACAGGACGCTCATGCCGTACACTGCCCAGAACATCAGGGCCAGTTTGGCGCGCTGCACCAAAGTGCGATCCTCGCGCATCAACATCTTTTGGAAGGCGCTGAAGCGCGAAAGGATGCTCGCCAGGGACGCCGCCACCGCTACCCGCAGCAGCAGGGTCAACAGTTGTTGGGGTTCCATGGGGCGCCTGGGGATCATTATAATGAATGCAAGTCATAGACAACGGATGCGATTCGCATCCCCGACCTCCGAACCCATGCTCAGCAAGGTAGCAGAAGCTAATTTTCCCAGCCGATTCGGCCATTTCCGCATTTATGGCTTTGAAGGCTCGTATGGCCAGGATGTGGAAGAGTGCGTGGTGCTGCGCATGGGCGACGTCAGCTTGGGCAAGCAGTCCGGTGAGCCGCCGCTGGTTCGGATTCACTCGCAATGCCTGACCGGCGACGTTTTCCACAGCTTGCGCTGCGATTGCCGCTCGCAGCTTGAGCTATCGCTGAATCTGATCGCCGAAGAGGGCCGCGGCCTGCTAATTTACGAGCACCAGGAGGGGCGCGGCATCGGGTTGTTGAACAAGCTGCGGGCCTATGAATTGCAGGACGGGGGCGCTGACACTGTGGAAGCCAACGAGCGGCTGGGCTTTGAGGCCGACCTGCGCGACTATCGCATGCCCGCCGAGATTCTGCGCTACTTCAAGATCAAGAGCGTGAGATTGTTGTCGAACAATCCGGACAAGATCGCCGCGCTTGAAAACGCCGGGATTCGGGTGGCCGAGCGCATTCCCTGCATCGTGGCGCCGCACGAATCGACGGAGGGGTATTTAAGGACGAAGAAGCAGAAGATGGGGCACTTGCTGGATTAGGATGCGCATCGCGGCAATTGTTGCAGCGGCGTACCTATTTGCAGGCACTGGCTTCTCGCAGAACGCTTCCGATCCATGGAAGGCGCTGCGATTTCTGATCGGTACTTGGGAGGCAAAAACCCAGGGAGGATCTGCGGGATCTGCAAGCTCGGGAACATATTCTTTTCAGCTTGAACTGAGAGGCCATATCCTGGCGCGGCATTCGAGCAACGCTGCGTGCCGGGGACCCGCGGACTTCGACTGTGAGCATGGCGATCTGCTGTATGTCTACCAGGACGCTCCAGGACAGGCTTACAAGGCGATCTACTTCGACAATGAAGGGCACGTCATTCACTACGACGTCTCGACTCCCAGTGCCACCAGCGTTGTGTTTCTTTCAAATCAATACCGGCTCAGCTATGAATTGAAGGGCACAACTATGTCCGCAAGGTTCCAGGTGCGCGCGCCCGGACAAGCTGAATTCGTTTCTTATCTGGAGTGGAGCGGCGGCAGGAAGTAGTTTGCGCTGACATTGCACTGACATTGGTTTGACTTCTCTTAACTCGCGTGTTAAGAGTAGAGGCACTTCTCGCAAGGCGGCTCCCGTTTTTCCGCCCTCTGCGAACTTGATTGCCTCGTCGCATAATCCCCGTCGATCTAAATCCGGTCGATATAAGGAGACAACATGCGACACGTTCCGATCATTGGTTTTCTCGCGCTAGCGCTTGCCGCGATCGGCTCTGCACAGACGTTCCGCGGTGGCATCAGCGGAATTATCACGGACCAATCAGGCGCCATCGTGCCCGAAGCGGCGGTCAAGGCTACGAACGAAGCGACGGGCTTGGTTTACACCACCGCCGCCTCCAGCGCTGGTGAATTCAATTTCGCAGATTTGCCGCTGGGCGCTTATACCGTCGTTGTAACGCGGCCTGGATTTTCCATCCTAACGATTAACGCTGTCCGCGTATCGGCTGGGTCCATGTATAATCTACCCGTCAAGATGGAGGTGGCGCAGGTGGCGTCAACGGTGGAGGTCTCGGCGGCGGCCTTGACGGTGGAATCAACCGAGACCACTCTCAACACCACGATCACCACTCAAACCGTGGAGGATCTTCCCATTAACGGACGGGACTTCGTCCAGATGGTCGGATTGTCCTCCAGCTTCTCTGGATACGCCGCCGGCGCCAACGGATCGGTGGACGGAGCGCGGGCCAATCAGATGAACTGGCAGATCGAGGGAACCGACAACAACGATCAGTGGTGGAACATCATGGCCGTGAACCAGGGCGGGATTCAAAGTATCCCGGGTGTCCTGCTGCCCTTGGATTCGGTGGAGGAATTCTCGATGCAAACGCAAGGCGGCCCGGAATCCGGGCGCAACCCGGGCGGCACTATCAATCTGATCATCAAATCGGGAACCAATCAACTGCACGGGAGCGCCTACTATTACAATCGCAACGAAGCCCTCGCCGCGCAGGCGCCCTTTGCGCCTCCCGATTCGCCGAAAAAAGAGCTGCGAAACCAACACTATGGCTTTTCGTTCGGCGGTCCGATCATCAAGGACAAGACCTTTTACTTCGTCACCTTCGAAGAGCAGAGATTCGTGATCGGTACCCAGGCGCTTGCCACCACACCCAACGCGGCTTACCAGCAAGAGGCACTGCAATTACTTAGTCAATACAATGTCCCCGTGAATCCGATTGCGGCGCCCTTACTCAACGCGCTGTACCCCGCGAACGCGCTCACCGGATCCGGGACGCCGAACAATTTCTTCAGTCCGGTTCCTGAGACCGGCTTCAGTCATAACGGGCTGGTCAAGCTGGATCATAGCTTCAATAGCAACAATCGGCTGTCGTTCCGCTGGTTCGTGGGACAGGGTATTCAGGTGGCGCCGGTTGGATCCTATGTCCCTTACTACTATCAAGTGGGACCGATGCACGTACAGAATTATTCGGTGATCTACAACGCCATCCTGACGCCGACCATTTCCAATCAGTTGTTGTTCGGCGTCAGCTACTTCAAACAGGTCTTCTCCGACGCGAATACTGCGATCGATCCGATCGCTCTCGGGCTCAACACGGGCGTCTCCGCGCCCAACCTGGTGGGAGCTCCCTTTGTTTCGATCGGCAATTTCGCTTTGACGGGACTTACGCCGGACTCAGGGCGTCAAGATGTCACAGGTCACATTTCGGATGCCTTGTCGATGACAAAAGGAGCGCATCAAATGCGCTTCGGAGGCGAAATCCGGAGAGCGCAGATCGATTCTTTTTACACTACCGGCGGGCGCGGCGCCTTCTTCTTCAATGGCGCGCAGGGACCCTGGAGCGGCCTGCTGAACAATCCCAATTTCGATTCGAATATCGCTGCGCTGGCCGATTATATGGCCGGCTATGTTTACCAATCCATCATCATGGAAGGCAACCAGGAGCGCCTGGTTAAGATGAACAGTTTCAATTTGTTCGCGCAGGATTCGTGGCAGGCCACGCGTAAGTTGAACGTGAATCTTGGCCTGCGCTACGAATATGAAGGGCCCCTGCACGACGGAAAAAACGATCTTTCGGTTTTCAACCCGGCGCTGGGCGGTCTGGCTGTGGTTGGCCAGCAGGCTGGCAATTTGTATCCGCAGTATTGGAAGGCCGTGAGCCCGCGCGTGGGCCTGGCCTATCAGCCGGGCAAGAACGATCTGGTGATTCGCGCCGGCTTCGGCATCTTCTTCGACACCCCGGCGATAGTGCCGTTTCTGGATAACTCCTTCAGCCTGGCGACGCCTTCCACCAAAAACAATGGGCCAATCGGCGTGGAAGGAAATCCGGCTGGAGCGAATCCCGTTTACCTTATCCAGGAGAATGGCTACACCATCACTCCCGGCCAGCTCTTGTTCCCCTCGACGCTTTCTCTCACCGGGAATAACGTCGTGAATCTATTCTCGGTGAGTCCCAAGTTCCGGCCCGCCTATGACATGAGCTACAACTTGAATATCCAAAAAGGCCTGGGGAAAAATGCGGTTCTGCAAGTGGGTTATGTGGGTATGGAGGCGAGACGGCTGCTGGTGGTAACGGATATCAACGAGGCGGCGCCTGGTAGCGGCTTCCTTTCCGGGACCACTCCGGAAGGCTTCACACTCCAGCAGGCCAGCCGGCCCTACTTCTCGCAATACCCCAATTTCGGCGTCATCAATCAAATTTCGAGCTCCGGGACGTCGAACTACAATTCGCTTCAGGTGACGCTGCGGACCAGAGTCTGGCACGGAGTGTCGACGCAGTTCAATTACACCTGGGCGCACAGCCTGGACGAAATCACAGCGTACGTCGGCGCCATCCCGCAGGACAGCACAAATTTCAAGAACGATTACGGCAACTCGGATTTCGACATCCGTCACAACTTCGGCGGGTACGTTGTTTACGATATTCCGGGAGCGCATTGGGGGCCGCAATGGCTGACACACGGCTGGGAGGCGACAACTAAGTTTCAATTCCATACCGGCGAGCCGTTCACCGTATTTGCAAGCTACGATACCAGCGGCACCGGCGAGAATACAACGCGCGGCGTCCAAGTGGGCAATCCCTACGCGGGCGTGAATCATAACCAGGTCCAAGGCCAGCCGGTGCAGTGGGTCAATCCAGCAGCGTTCGTGGATCCGGCGCAGGGAAGTTTCGGATCGGTGGGCCGCAACACCCTGAAAGGACCGGGCTACGGTGACGTAGATCTGGCGTTTTTGAAGAACATACCTATTAAGGAGCGGCTTCACGCGCAGCTTCGCATCGAGCTGTTCAACATTTTCAATCGCGTCAATTTAGCGCCACCGAGCGGCTATATCGGCGGCGGCTTCGGACAATCTTCGGACACTGTCGGCGATTACAATGGATCTCCGGGCATCGGCCCCGGCGAGCCATTCAACACGCAACTGGCGCTGAAGATCCTTTTCTAATTATGACGGCCAACAATGGCAATCTTCGTGGCGCACGCACTCATGCGTGCCGTGTCGAGACTCATCTCGACAAGTTCTTGCGCGGTTCTAAAAGCGTCGGCACGAGTGCCGACGCGGCACGCATGAGTGCGTGCGCCACGTCGAAAAGCCCTGAGTAATGCGAGCAGGATCTTGCGTTCTCCTTGTGGCGCTTGCCGCCATTGAGTCTGGCTGTTCGCGCGCGCCCGCCATTAGTTCACAAGAGGCCATGGATCGAGATCTGATGGAGATCACGATCCCGCAGTTGGAGCAGCTTTACAGCAGCCATAAATACACGGTCGCTGAAGTAGTGCGCTGGCACATGGCGCGCATTCAGAAGTACAACGGGATTTATCGCGCGGTGCAGAACCTGGACCCTGGAGCTCTCGCCACCGCGGCGCGCGAGGACGCAAACGCCTCAGGCCAGCGTGGTCCGCTGTGGGGAGTTCCGATTGTGACCAAAGCGAATACCAGTGTCAAAGGATTGATCACTACCGATGGATGGAAAGGCTACACCATCCCCAGCCATGAATTGATCGCGCCCAAGGATGCGACGATTGTGGCAAAGCTGCGCGCGGCGGGCGCAGTGATTATCGGGCAGACCAACATGCCTGATTTCGCAGCCAGCGATACCAATCGCAGCACGGCTTTCGGGCGTACCGGCAACGCCTACGATGTGCGCTTTAGCCCCGGTGGTTCGTCTGGAGGCACGGTAACAGCCGTCACCTCAAACTTTGTGTTGCTTGGCAACGGAACCGACACCGGCAACTCCATCCGCATGCCGGCTGCGACCAGCTCGGTGGTCGGCGTCTTTCCAACGCGCGGCCTGGTGAGCATCGCCGGGATCGCACCGTTGGACTGGCTGCTCGACAATACGGGACCAATTGCCCGTGACGTGACCGATGCCGCCATCGCGCTGGGTGTGATGGCCGGTGAAGATCCCTTGGACCCTCCGACCATCGGTTCCGCCGCCAAGGCCCAGCCCGGACCCTATACGCAGTATCTGAAGACGGACGCGCTGAAAGGAAAACGCTTCGGCGTTCCTGCCGTCGTCCTGAATGGGACGGGCATTCCGTTTCAGGGCATGCCGGCATCCGAATCGGCCGCCGACGTCAAGAAAGACACGGACGCCGCTCGGCTCCCGCTAAGGCCGGATACACGCGAGGCCTTTATGAAAGCGCTGGACGGTCTGCGCGCCGCCGGCGCAACCGTCGTCTTCGACGATTCCATCCTCCCCGACAGTTTTGCGGTCACCGTGGCTCGCGTCGGGACGGTTCCTTATATTCGCGAGGGAACGGAAAAGTTTCTGGCCGAGTTTGGTCCCGTGCAATATCATTCCGCCGCCGAGTATCAGAAGGCCGTTGGCTCTCCTTTGCCCGCGACGATCATTGGCGGCAAGGATCCTAACGCGCCGAAAGACAAGCGAACCGTAACGCAGGCGATGTTCGAAACCGATCCAATGGCCGGCGCGAACGTTCTCACACCCAGGAAAATGGCTCTCGACATCTACAACGAAGTCTTGGATCGGCTGCACCTGGACGGCTACGTTTATCCCGCTACTCAGATGCCTCCGCCCGATGAGACCATGGCACAGGACGGCAAGCTAAGCGAAGGGCCGCACAGCGGCACCGGATGGGTGAACATGATCGGCGTGCCGGCGATCGTGGTGCCAGGCGGGTTCTACCCAAGCGGTCTCCCATTCGGCTTAGAGATATCAGCCCGGCCGTGGAAAGACGGCGACTTGCTCGGTTGGGCGTACGCGTATGAGCAGGCTACGCACCATCGCCGGCCGCCGATACTGGTCGAAAAGGGCTTGCTTCCGAATGCCAGATAACCCTACTTGGCGGCTTTGGCAGTATGCTCAGCGTCTTTTTCGTCTTCCGCGCAAATGTGCTCGATCACATCCGTGTCGGGAAGAAGCAGCTCGGTAAAGCGAATGGTGAACGGCATGGTAAAGATCTTCGGATCTTCGATGGTTACCGCCACATCCAGATGGCCAAAATCCCGCCGCTGAAACCGTTCCTCGACGCGCATGTCTTCGCTGTGCCCGTGGCCGCGCGCATCCAGCCAGCTCCTGTCGTTGAATCCGCGAGTGTCAACCACCAGGGTGTCGCCTTCCCACTTGCCCACCGAATACCCCAACCACGAGGGGTTGGGATCAGCCAGCTGCTTCCGCCCGTCGGTAAAGACCTGACGGAAGATGGTTTCCACTTCGTACAGCATCACAATTTCGCCGGGCGTCTGAATGATTTTGAACGGTTCCGGCAGCAGATCGGCGTGGGGCACCCCATCGGGCAGGCAGTTCAGGCTGGGGTTGGCGTATGGGCCCGCCTGGCCGTGCTGGCGTAGCATTTCCGCGCCTGCGGCTGTGAGCGGTTCTTCCGTAGGCTTGAAATCGGAAAGGATGTTCCTGAAATATTTTGAATTGGGGGATTCGCCTAATCCGTATAGGCCAGGACCCCGTGGCTCTGCCTCCACTTGCCAGATTCCCGAAAGGTCCGGCTTGCCATTCACGCGCGGAACCGGCCCGGTCATGTTCACCTTGCCATCCGGAGTGCGCGGAGCCCCAGGGATCGGTTGGTTCACCCACTGGGCCTGCGCGCACAAGCCAGCGCCAAAAAACAGAGATCCAATCCAGAAACGACTAGGCATACTGTAAAGTCTAAACCTGAAAGCAACCGGCTTGGTTCCGGTTGGGCTACGCGCGCGCGAATTCTCTCGCGAACACCGCTTCGAGCGCTCCGTCTCCGCGATACCGGATGATCTCTTCCACCCGCGCGAGCACGGCTTCATCGCGAGCGTAGAACGCCAGCCCCGCCAAGGCATCCGCGGCCACCGGGCCACTTTCATCCGCTAAGCGGCTGAGCAGGAACTCCAGCGCTTCGTCGATTCTCAGCATCGCGATCGCCACCAGCAGCGTCCGCCGCCGTTCGGCCGCTCCGCCACGTTCCCAAGCCGCGCGCAACACATCGAACGCCGCCGCGAGGTGCGACTCGCCCAGAGCCAGCGCGGCCTGCTCGCCAATTCCGTCTACGCCGGAGTTCAGGAATTTCGCGACGAACTCGACCGACCCCGCCGGGTCCAGGCTGAACAGCGCCGCGAAGCACTCGCCGGTGACGTCGATCTCCTGATCGCCGAGCAACGTTTTCAGCCTCAACAACAAGACGCCTTCCGGACGCCCGGCGTCGGCGATGGCGCGAATGGCACCGGTGCGCGCCGCGATCTCGCGATCGGCCAGCAGCGTGACGCATTCGAGCAAAGCATCGGGATGCCCCATCCGCGCTAGACCGCGAGCGCACAATCCCCGCAGCGGCGCGGCTGCATCCACCGGCGGACCGAAGCTGCCTTCCATCTGAACATGGCGCAGGCCGGCGAAATAGACCTTAGCGGCCGGGTCCTCCAATTGAATCAGGGCCTGCACGATCGCCGTGATGGCCTTGCAGCCTTGGTCCAATTTGGCGGGATCGCGCATGAGCTTCTCGAAGGCCTGTACCAGGTCCGGAGCCAGCGCTCCCGCTTCCAACTTTTCCGTGGTGGCGGCCGCCGCAGCCACCGCGTGATTGCTCTTATGGCGCAAAAACGGCGCCAGATCGCGCTTAAGATCGAACTTCTCGGGCGCTTGGCGGATGGCATGGATACTCGCCAGGGCATCCTCAGTGGAGGGCGGTTTGGGCACACCCTATTATCGCCACGAGAGGTGCGGGGCGAAACGGGATAAAATGAAGCCAGAGCTCATGCCTACCTCCGTCACTGAAAGCCTATCGCCTCCGGCCAGTCAATACCCTGCGCGAAAGCGCTGGACCCGCGCTGAGTGTGAAAGGCTGGAAGGGTTGGGCATCTTCGACCAGCAGCATGTCGAGCTGATCGAAGGGGACCTCATCGACAAGCTAGGCAAGACGCGCCCACATGTGGATACAGCGGCTTTACTGTTCGGCTGGCTGATGCCGGTCTTCGGAGGCCGCCGCGTGAACCATGCCGCTCCCATCGACGTCGCTCCCGAAGACAATCGGACCAATCAGCCGGAACCGGACCTGATTGTCTTGAAACGGGAATACTCCGAGTCGCCTGCCTATCGGTCGGCTACACCTCAGCCGCGAGATCTGGATCTGGTGCTTGAGATATCGGACACGACTCTGGCCTTTGATCTCACGATCAAGGCGGCACTTTACGCCCGAGCCGGCATCGTCGAATATTGGGTATTCGATCTGACCGGCCGGCGGTTGATCGTCCTGCGCGAACCCCAGGGCGGCCGGTACGTTACAATCACGTCCTACAACGAGCGGGAGAGTGTCGCGCCCCTGGCGGCGCCCGCTTCGAGTTTGCCCGTCGCGACCGTTTTCCCCGCCTAGGAACACCCGGTATCTATATTTGAATCAGTGATTTACGGCCCTGTCGGCGCTATCCAATTGATTCTGCACATCCGACCGCGCTTTCGCGTCAACCATAATGTGACCCGACTCGCGCTATGGGTGTCGCTCGGCTGGCTTCCCGTTTGCTTTCAGGTGCAGGTGACGGCCGCCGAACCCGATCTCAACACACTTCTCAAAGGGATCGAGCAACACTATAACCGGGCCAAGACCCTGCAGGTGCATTTTATTGAGTCCTACACGGTCCAGGGCAAGGCGCGGAAGAGCGAATCGGGTGAGCTGACTCTGCGCAAGCCGGGGCGAATGCGCTGGGACTATGCGGCTCCCTCGGGAAAGCTTTTCGTATCGGACGGCAAGGATGTTTATCTCTACGTTCCGGATGCGAATCGGGTAGAGAAAACCAAGCTCAAGGCCAGTGACGATATGCGGGCGCCGCTCGCGTTTCTGCTGGGTAAGCTCGATTTCAACAAGGAGTTTCGCGACTTTAACTTCAAGCCGGAGGGCACGAGTTACCTGATCACGGCCAAGGCCAAGAGCGACAAGCTGCCTTACGAAATGATTCAGATGCTGGTGACGGCCGATTATCAGATCCAGCGTCTGGTAGTGAACAGTGAGAACTTGTCGCTTCTTACGTTCCAGTTGGACGGTGAGAAAGTCAACCCGCCGGTGGACGACGCTCTGTTCAAATTCCAGATGCCGCCCGGCGCGACGTTGGTGGATGCCGAGGGGAGCGAATAGTGTCGGAATTCGTTCTCAAGTACGCCGACCCGCGCGGCGAAATGCACCAGCAAGTGGCCGAAGCCGGCTCGGAACGGGAGCTGCGCGACCGGTTTTCCCAGCAGGGTTTCCTGATCTATTCCATCAAGCCTCGACGCGAAATCGCAGGCATGGCGATCGGCGGCGGCAAGAAAAAGATCAACCTGGAGAAGTTCCTGATCTTCAACCAGCAGTTCGTCACGCTGATTCGAGCGGGACTGCCGATTTTGAAGGCGCTGGATCTTCTGTCCGAACGCCTCACCGACGCCAAGCTCGCGCCGCACATCAAAGCTGTCCGGGAAGAGGTGAGAAACGGATCGCTGCTCTCGGACGCCTTCGCGCGGCAGGCCGTATTTCCGCCCATCTACGTGACATCGGTGCTGGCGGGCGAGAAGAGCGGCGCGTTGGGCGAAGTGCTGGACCGCTTCATTACTTATCAGAAGTTGGCGCTGGCGGTCCGCAAGAAGCTGATCTTATCGCTGGTGTATCCCAGCCTGTTGCTCGTGCTGGTGGCCTGCTTGATGGTGTTTCTGATTACCTTCGTGGTTCCGAAGTTTGCCGAGCTGTATAGCAGTATGTCGGCGCAATTGCCGGCGGCCACGCAAATTCTGATCGCGGTGGGCACTACGGCGCGGAATTACATCCTGTTCGGGTTTGTGGGCCTGGTGCTTGCGGTGGTGGCCTTTCGCTTCTGGGCCAAGACCGAAAAGGGCGAGGAGCGAATAGATCGCTGGCGGCTGCATACGCCCATCGTGGGCGAAATCTGGATCAAGTACCAGGTGGCGCAATTCGCCCGTGTGCTGGGCACGCTGCTGGTGGGCGGAATTCCGCTGCTGCAGGCTCTGGACACGGCTTCCAGCTCGCTCGGCACGCGGTTGCTGAAAAACAGCTTGGCTGAGGCCGGCCAACGGGTGAAGGAAGGGCAAGCGCTGTCGGGGTCGCTACAGAAAACCGGCATCTTTCCCGGGCTCTCCATCGACATGATTGAGGTGGGTGAATCAACCGGCGCGCTGCCGCAGATGCTGGCCAGCGTGGCTGAGTTCTACGAGGATGACGTCAACACCCGGATGACTGCGACGCTCTCGCTGATCGAGCCCGCCATCATGTTAACTATGGGCGCATTTGTTACGTTCGTATTGGTGGCGCTTTATCTGCCGATCTTCTCTTTAGCGGATACGTTGAAATGAAGAAACTGGGGAATACAAGGAATACGAGGAATACGGGGAATGGTCAGGATTCCTCGTATTCCTGGTATTCCTTGTCTTCCTCGTATTCCAAAGGATTTGTCCATGGCCGCTAGAGATACCCTCAAGATCGTTCAACCGGCCGACGAGATCGCGCAAGCCAAGACGCTGGCTACGCGCTATCGCTGCGATTTTGTCGACCTGCGCGAAGTCCGTATCGATCACGACCTGTTCCACTCGGTTCCCGTCGACCTGATGTTCCGCTACAACTTCGTGCCCATCAACTCGCAAAACGGGCACCTGGACATCGCGCTGGCCGATCCGCGCAACCTGAACCTGATCGACGAGCTGGCCATCCTGCTGCAGAAGAAGCTGCACGTGAAGGTGGCCACTCTCTCGCAAATCTCGGACCTGCTCAAGAAAACCGAGCAGTCCCAGCGCGTGCTGGAAGAAGTAACCGAGGGCTTCACGCTGGACGTGATCGGCGAGGAAGAGAACCAGGACGAAACGCTGTCCATCGACAAGCTGACCGCCGACAGCGACATCGCGCCGGTGATCAAGCTGGTGGACACCACCATTTTCAACGCCCTCGAAAGGCGCGCCAGCGATATTCACATCGAAACCCGCGATCAGGAAGTGGCCATCAAGTACCGCATCGACGGTGTGCTGCATTACGCCATGCCGCCCATTTCCAAGGACTGGCACTCCACCATCATTTCGCGCATCAAGGTGATGAGCGAGCTGGACATCGCCGAGCGCCGCACGCCTCAAGACGGCCGCTTCCGGGTGCGCTACAAGGGCCGCCTGATCGATTTTCGCGTGTCGATCATGCCGACTATCCACGGCGAAGACGCCGTGTTGCGCGTGCTGGACAAAGAGTCCATGAGCGAAAAGTTCGCCAAGCTTTCGCTCGATGTGGTGGGTTTTTCGGAGTCCGATCTGGTCAAGTTCCGGCGTTACATCAAGGAACCGTACGGGATGGTGCTGGTGACCGGTCCTACCGGTTCCGGCAAGACCACCACGCTCTACGCGGGAGTGAGCGAGATCAAGAACGATGAAGACAAGATCATCACCATTGAAGATCCTGTCGAATACCAGATCAAGGGCATCACTCAAATTCCGGTAAACGAAAAGAAAGGGCTGACGTTCGCGCGCGGCCTGCGTTCCATCCTGCGTCACGACCCCGACAAGATCATGGTGGGCGAAATACGCGACCAGGAAACCGCGCAAATCGCCATCAACGCCGCGCTCACCGGGCACCTGGTGTTCACCACCGTTCACGCCAACAACGTGCTGGATGTCCTGGGCCGTTTCTTGAACATGGGCGTGGAGCCGTACAATTTCGTGTCGGCGCTCAATTGCATCCTGGCGCAGCGGCTGGTCCGCGTCATCTGCGTGTACTGCAAAGCGCCGGTGCAGTATCCCGATTCTTATTTGATCGAAAGCGGCCTCAATCCCGAGGAATGGCGTAATGTGACGCTCTACGAAGGTCCGGGATGCTTTGAGTGCGGCGGCACCGGATTCCGTGGCCGTACGGCGATTCACGAGCTGCTGGATCTGAGCGAACACATTCGAGAGATGATTCTCGACAAGCGCCCGGCGTCGGAGATCAAGCGCGTCGCGCGCGATGAAGGCATGACGTTCCTGCGCGATTCGGCCATCGATAAGGCGCGCGAGGGTGTCACGACATTGAAGGAGATCAACAAGGTAACCTTCATCGAGGGCTAGGTTATGGGGCGGAACCTCAAAGCACAAAAAAGGCGTTCACACGAGGGTGAACGCGGCACGCAGGAGTGCGTGCGCCACACCAAGATATGAACGCTCTCGCCAATCTTTTTCAGGATCCGCCGCCCACTCATGCCTTCGAGCTTTCCGAAGAGGGCATCGCGTGTGCGCCGGTTGCGCAGCCCGCGCTGGCGAAATTCGCGCCCTTTGAGCCCGGTGTGTTGCTGGTTTCTCCTTTGCACGACAACATCCAGCAACCCCAGGCGCTGCTGAATGAGATTCAGTCGCTGGCGCCCGCCAACGGCCATCGCAAGCGGCGCGCCGCCGTCATTTTGCCGGATTACTGCGCCCGTGTAGCGGTGCTCGATTTCGATACGTTTCCGACCGATCTGGATGAGCAACAGGCCCTGGTCCGTTTTCGTCTGAAGAAGAGCGTACCGTTCGAAGTGGATACGGCGGTAGTGAGCTACGTCGAACAGCCTCGTTCGGGCGCGAAGGTGGCGATACTCGCGGCTGTGATTTCTTCCGATATCGTGGTGCAGTATGAAGCACCCTTTCGAGCGGCCGGTTTTCATCCCGGGTTGGTCACCACGTCGTCGCTCGCGGCGCTAAATCTTCTCGCTCCGGACGGCATCACGCTGTTGGTGAAACTGAGCGGGCGCGTTCTCTCGGTGCTGGTGCTCCAGGAGAACGCCGTGAATCTGGCGCGCTGCATCGAAATGGAAGGAGGCCGGCTGGACGACATTGAATCCGTCCTGCATCCCACCATCGCCTATATCGAGGACGAGCTGAAGGGGCGTCCGAAGCAGATTTGGCTGGCTGGATTTGGAGGGGAGATGGAACAGCTGGCGCCGCGCTGGGAGAAGGAATGGAATGTCGGCGTGGAGCGAATCCGCTCGCGTTTTGGGTCGCCTGAGAAAGGCAACGTGGGGCTGCTCGGATATCTGGAATCGGTGGCCTGAGGATGGCGTTGCGAGTTCCCATCAATCTTGCGAGCGAACCGTTCCGGCGGGACCGGCCGTTGTTGGTCGGCTCGGCGGCACTGGCCGTCGTGCTTACCCTGTTGCTGATTTACCAGGTGGGTGCCATCGTTTCCGGGCGGCATCAAGCGGCCGACATTCGTATCGCGATTGAACGGGAGAACACACAGCTGCAGGCCATTGCGGCCCAGCAAGCGAAGCTGAACGCGACGCTGCGCAGGCCCGAAAACGCCGAGGTGCTGGAGCGCAGCCTCTTTCTAAACACACTGATCGAGCGCAAGGCCATTAGTTGGACCAAGATCTTTGCCGATCTCGAGAAAGTAATGCCGTATAACGTCCGGCTGGTTTCGGTACGGCTTCCCGAAGTGGATTCGAACAACCAGGTTTTGCTGGACATGGTGGTGGGCGCGAAAGACGTGCCGCCCATTTTGGAACTGTTCAAGCGCCTGGAAGGCTCCCCGCAGTTTGGCGACACCAGCGTGCAATCGTCCGCGCCGCCTTCGCAAACCGACCCATTTTATCGGTATCACTTCACGGTGACCTATGCCCAGAAGCTTTAAATTTGGAGGAGGCTCTAACCTGTGGCCTGCGAGCAATCCGCGGGCGCTGATCCGCCTGGGGCTGGGCGTACTGGCCGCAGCTAACCTGGTGGCGCTGTATTTTGTGATTCGCCCCATTGGGGGTTCGGCGCAGGAGCTGGCCCAGCAGGCGCTCGAAATGCGCTCGGCCATCCGGCAGCAGCAGGGCGTGCTGGAGCGGACCCGGCTGCTTGCCGGCAAGATCGAGAGCGGGCGCGGGGAAGGCGACAAGTTCATGGGAAGTTACTTCCTGCCACGCCGCACCGCGTACTCCACCATCATGTCGGAACTGAACGATCTTGCCGGCCAAAGCAAGATCGCCCCACGTGACAGCGCCTTCGGTTTGGAACCCGTGGATGGAAGCGATAACCTGGAGATGATGCAGATTTCCGCCAATCTGGAAGGTTTGTATCCGGACGTCATCCGCTTCATCAACCTGCTCGACAAGTCGGACCGGCTGTTGATCATCGAGAGCCTCAACGCGACGCCGCAACAATCCGGCGGAAAGGTGAACGTGGCGCTGAAGCTGGACACCTTCGTACAGGAGGACGGCTCGGCGCAATGAGCGTGATTCCTTCCAAGCTGGGCGCCGATCCGAAGAAGATTGCAATCCTCGGCGGATTGGTGTTGATTGCCGCCTACTTTTATTTTTCGAACAGCAACTCCGGAGGCTCGGCTTCTACGCCCATCGCCAGCCGTGTGCCCATTGCTGCGTCTCCCGGTACGGCTTCGCGCGTGACGACGGCCCGATCTACCAACCGCGGGCCGCAGGCCGCCGGCAGCACTCGGGAATTTAAGCCGTCCTTGAAGCCCAAGAACATCGATACTACGAGTATCGATCCGACGTTGCGCCTGGATTTGCTCGCCAAGCTCAAAAACGTCGACGTAGAAGCCGGCACGCGCTCGCTCTTTGAAATCGCCGCCGCACCGCCGTCGGAAGTGGCCAAGGGCGGCATTGAGCCGAATAAGATCGTCATTGCTCATCAATTCGTCGGTCCGGTGCAGCCTAAGCCCGTGGAAGCGCCGCCCGAGCCGAAGCCCCCTCCCATTCCCCTCAAGTTCTACGGCTTCGTCAACAAAACCAAGGTGGGAGATAAGCGCGCTTTTTTTCTGGATGGCGAAGATATCGTGATCGCAGCGGAAGGCGACACCATCAAGAAGCGCTACAAGATTGTTCGTATCGGCGTTAATTCGGCGGTGGTGGAAGACACCGAGTTCAAGAGCAACAATCAACAGACCCTGCCGCTCGAAGCGGAGCTGAACGGATGAAACGCTGCGGCAAGGGTGGGATGCAGCGCCGGAGCGGCGAGTCCGGTTTCGCGCTGCTCTTGGTGTTCGTGATGGCTGCGGCCATCGCCATCACGATGTACATCGAAGTGCCGCGCATCGCGTTTGAATCCCAGCGCGCGCGGGAGCAGATGGCCATCGATCGCGGCCTGCAATACAAGCGCGCCATCCAG
>Ga0206991_10214_pt1 | contig 17697 bp, 15 predicted proteins | sample Alteio_BWMinCont_9_FD_153286 | JGI IMG/M metagenome (GOLD analysis project Ga0206991, IMG submission 153286) | Enriched cells from forest soil in Barre Woods Harvard Forest LTER site, Petersham, Massachusetts, United States -... | ecosystem: Environmental > Terrestrial > Soil > Temperate forest >...
ATCCAACGTTCCACGAAGCGACACCTCGAAGAAGCGGGAGCAAGTGCTCCAGCGGCAACGACAGTTGGAACACGCCATTCGCTCCAAGCGGCCTGACAACAAACTCTTGCAGGCCGCTGAGCGCGTTCGCGAGGCGCAACTTTCCCTTTTGAAAGCTAGACTCCACTGGGCCTTGGAGGCACGGTTCCGCTATATTTATCCACCTTCCACCCGAACACGGGATTTTGGCGAGATCGCAAAGATTGAAGAGGCAACCCGCGCTTGGACTGATAAGTCTGCTGGAACGATCATTAGCGAATACAGCACGTATAAGATCACGATGGAACTTTGATTCAACAGACGATTCTGGATATGGTTTTGGGATTATAGCACAATGTTGTTGGTCGTGAGTTTGACGCCTAAGTACGCATGCACCGGAGCTATCGTCGGGACGGTTTGTTCTACCACTTGAGCAGACAAAATGTCTGCTCTACTTATTCTTCGCCCACCATTCGACCCAAGCTTCCTTGGTGGCGAGCGTCTGCTTGGTTGCACTCTTTAGGCCTTCAATAATTTCGTCGCGCACGGGCGCTTCGGAATTGCTCAAGCCTGCGATCATCGTTCCGATGGCAGGCTTGGCACCGAGCTCCACCAGACCTTCGATGCCAGCTTTTGCCGTCGGCGCATCTTTTTCGATTTTCAGCGCATCGGTCAGCACACCCAACGCGATTTGCTGATCTTCTTTGATACTGCTGCGAAAAACTAGGGCTTCGAACGCAGACCTGCGCACGTCAGACGACTTGTTTTTTATTGCCAAGTCGAGGCCGGGAAAAATCGCGGCCGGATCGTTTAGATTAGCCAGAATATCCACGCCTTGCTCGCCGAATCCAGAATCGATGGTTATTTCAATCGCCTCTCCCAACGAGCGAATGGCGCCGTCGCGGCGCTTGGGATCGCTGGTGCAAAGGGCAATTTGAGCGGTATTAAGCAACGCCGGCCGCTCGGCGACAGAATGCTCCCGGTCCTTGGCTTCTTTTTCGACACGAGCTTTATTGGCGGCCTCGATGCGCGCCTGATCCTCCTTCTTGTTCTTGACTATTTCGTCGATATCCTCGCGGCGCTGCCATTTACCTTCGAACTTTTCCATACCGAATTGATCCTGTGCCACACGGCTGGCGCGTGCGTGTTCGGGATCGATCTCCAGGCATTTCAAGACTGCATTCCGATACTTCGGCACCTTGTGGACCAATTCCTTCCACTGCTCGCCGAGCGCGAACCAGCCGTCGGCGTCATCGGACTTGAGTGACTTTTCCTTGTTTTCGAGACCCACTTCGAACGCTTTTTTGCTCAAAGCCGCCAATCGATCGAAGTCGCCAAAATTGTTGATCGTCAGTCTCTGATCCTGATCAATGCGATGGCCCAGATCGATCGCACTTTCGGCAATAACAAGGCGCTCATCGCGGTTTAACATATCGTCGGTCAAGCGCTTCTCAAACCGTTGGATGCGTTTTCCATAACGTTCCAGGTCGGGAAGCTGTTTCTGCAAGTCCGCGACCAATAGTTCGACTGTTTTTCCCTCCGTGGTCTTGCGCAACGATCCGCAGAACCAGACGTTGTCGCCGCGTTTAAATTCGGCAACCCCTTTTAGAATATCGCGGTCCTCGACAATTAAGGTGCCCTGCAAACCAAAGAGTTTGATCTTATCGGGAATGACGATCGAATCGAATTTGGCTTCGAAGCACACATCTGGATCGGAATCGTTTGCACTGGTTAGAATCTCCGGCCCGACCGACCTGTAATTCACACCGTGAAAGAGGATTACTTCGGCGCGGTCACCGTTTGGAAGTTGGATGACGTTGTGCGGCAACTCATCGACATTTATCGAATCGGCATGCGCCGGAAACGCAAAATAAAAAAGAGCCAATTGCGCGGCCAAGGCGAATATCCCGATGCGCATGGATGCCTCCTTTCGTATTCCGTATGGGTTTCAACGGGACACGATTACTTCCCTTCGAAAACGTCACGCAGGATGCGAGCCTTTGCATTCTCGTCCAAAAGCAATAAGTCGGGACGATTGGCGTTGCCTGAATTCAATGCCACGACAAGTCCACGCATGCGTGGAGTTTTATACACAGGGCCTTGCTTCAGCTCGCCGGTTTGCGGATCGCAGAAATAGAACGAACTTTCCTCGAGCATTACGACGAACAGGTCTTCCTGAGCGTCCTGGTTGAAATCGCGCGCCAGCAGCCCCAACCCGGGGCCGGATAGCGGAGTCTTGCCATGAGGTAGGGGAGAAAAACTGCCCGAACTTTCTTCCATCATTAGCACGTATGACGTATTTCCCGTCTTCGTGACGATCAGCGCCAGACGCTGGGGCTTGCCAGGTCCACCGGAGAGCACCGCGGCTCCCACGATCAAGCCGATGTCGTTGATAGCCGATTGAATGGCGCCACCGCTCTTGTTCCAAGCCCCCTTGTTGTACGGTACAAACTGGAGCGGATTTTCAGCCAATGGAACAACCACCAAGAAGCCGGGACCGGACTGCGCGGACATCCATTGGAATATCCAACCGCGCCTGCCTCCACTGGGCATCGGTACGCGAACCAACTCGCCGAACTTACGATCGGATGCCAGCGTCGTTATTTGCAGTGCCTGTCCGACGCCCTGAAGAGAGGCGATCTGCACATTTTTGCTTTCGTCCATTTTTCCGACTGCCAGCGCCACCGGCCCCGGTCCCATGTCCATCGCCACACCCGCCACGGGCGTAGCCCCGTCTCTATAGAATGGAGTGAGTTTCCCGCTTTGCCAGTTTGCCGCCAGGATGTCGTCGTTTCGGTCGCCGTCCAGATCGCCGATCCATACGGCGGAAAAGCGAGCGCCGGCGGCCACCGTTAGGGGCGCGGCGAAAGCGCCGCCGCCACGATTGATATATAGCCGCATGGCGCCTTGGCGGAACTGGCCGGAGCAAACCACCAAGTCCGCGATGCCATCTCCATTGAGGTCGCCGGCGGCCAGAGCAATCTGCTCAATTGGGTTCAATCCGAGTTCGATCTCCGGACTAAGCTCATAACCAAACTGCGAGCTCAACACGAATTGCATGGCGACAGCGAACATTTCATGGTTCTTGCCGCCCTTGTCCTTCCATAAGCCCCTGATCGACAATTCCACCGGGTACGTTTCGCCGGCCTTCCACGTGTCCCAGTCGGCCGGAGGGGTCCAGGAAATCGTGTTTCCATCCGTGTCCACGGCCATGCCTGGAGGACCGGCTTTGACCTTCAGCTCTTTCGTCCAGCCCTTGGCGGTCCGATCCAATTCATCAGCTCCGGTCAGATTGGGCGCAAAGGTCCACTTTGCGAATGGATAGACTTGCAGTTGCGGTTCGCCTGAAATTACCGCGGTGCCGATTGGATCTGGAATTTTTTCCTGGTCACCCGGGTTCAGGATCTTCGTGGGCTGTACGATCACTTTGGGTTTCTTTATGCCGAGCGCGATTAGAACGGGATCGAGTTTACCCAGAAACGAAAGGGTTCCTATAACAGCACCGCTAACTGCCAGCCCGCCAATGGCGAGAGCAAATTTTGGCCGGCCGCGCCGTGGCGTAAATTCCGCGCCGGCAGCGTCGGCGGCGCGCTGAATCGTAGCGACCGGGGCTTCCATGACGGCGGGTGCGGCGCCCATCACCGACAGGCAGTTGCGGCACGTGGACTTGCCTTCATGTTGCGCGATCTCGGCGCCGGGGAAAAAGCGCAGGCACAGCTCACATTGCGCCTGGCTGGCCGTCTCACCGCCACCCACGTTCATCGTCAGCCATTCGTTTATACGCTCTGCACGCGGTCCCTGCGGACTGATGTCGATATAACGCTTGTAGCTCTGTGTCACCAGATCGGTGGAGCCGCGCTTTTCCGCGGCCTGGCCGAGGAAGTAGAGAGCCTCGGGAAAGTCTGGACGCGTGACCAGCGCTCCTTCGAGCTGCTCGACGGCGTTGTCGTACTGCTTCTGCCGCAGAAAGATGCGGCCCAGCAACACGCGCGTACGATAATGCGCGGCGTCCTCGTTCAAGATCCGCACGCAGTCGCGCAGCGAGTTATCGACGTCGCCGTCTTTGAAGCGCTGCAGTGCGGCTTTGTATTTCTGATCGGTCTCTGTAACAAGCTCTTCATCCTCAACGACCGAATTGTCTTCGACAATTCCAACCGATGCGGCGCCTTTGACATGGCGAATCCACTGCCGCATCTTCTCGGTATCGACGGCTTCTGGCATCAACTGCAGAAACGTCTCATATGCTTCGGAGGCTTCGACATTGCGCTCGATGGCCCGCAGCGCGAAGCCGAGCACGTAGTACGCCGCCGGATCATTGGGATCGCACTGAATCGCTTTATGGAGTTCTTCAATACCAGCGTTGAAATTCTCCTGGCGGACCAGGACCTTTCCCAGGCCGGTGTGAGCTTCGGCGTTTTCAGGTTCCTTTTGGGCTGCCTGCTGAAACATCACAGCGGCCTGATCCAACTCGCCTTCAGCAAAGTAGTCGAGGCCTCTTTCGATCTTGTCAATGCTACCGCCGGTGTCTGGCTGGCCGCCGGAATCGGTGGGCTTTAATCCGGTTGGCCTGGCCGGCGCGTTCGAGGTCTCCGCGTTGGTTCCGGTGTACTTTTCCGCTCCCGGAATCTCGGGCCGTTTAGTCGATGGAAGCGCTGAGGCGGTCTTGAGCGTTTCGCCCTGCGCGGGTGCAACACCGACCTCACCCAGCGCTGAAACGGGCGCAGCCGTTTCAGCGTTCACCGCGACTTCCCACGCCGCCATTTTTTTGATCTTGGCAGTTTGGGCAGACTCCGGCGATTTCTGGCCGGGCTTCTCTGGAAGCGAAAAGGGCGGTAGCTCCGTGAGATTATTCTCTTTGAGAACCGTCTCCATCCATCCCTGGATCCGTGGGCCTTCTTCGACTTCGGGTTCGAGAGTAAGAAAGCGCTCGTACGCGCAGGCTGCTTCGACATGGCGCTGGGTGCGCCGCAAAACAAAGCCAAGATTGTTGTATGCTTCAGCGTATTCTGGATCGCAACGGATTGAGTCGTAGAGAGAGCTGATCGCTTCGTCGTAACGTTCGAGGTCGATCAGAACCATGCCCAGATTGTTGTGGCCCAGCGAGAACGTTGGATCGGCCTTGACGCACTCTAGGTACTGGGCCAGGGCCTGATCGGTTTCCTGTCGGTCGTAATGATCGAGGCCCTTGTGCAGATACTGTTCCGCCAAAGGACGGTTGCCTGGAGCCGCAGCCGGAACGGCAGTCTGACGTACCGGCGCCGTGGCTCGCTGGCGTGGAAGCTGCTGAGCGGAAGCCGCCGTGCCCGCAACCGTGCCGTTGTTCGCTGGAGGTGCAGTAGCAGGAATTTCGGGCTTCGCCGACGCTTCGGCTGCCTGATGCGCTTGGACTCCGCGTTTGAGGAAACCGACGAGCGTCTGCTTCTTGGGAACGATGGGCGACGGTTCCGGCGTCTGATCGGCGGCAGGAGCCGGCTCGACTTTCTTGCCGGTCAAGAACCCGGCCTGTGGTTTCGAATCGTCGGCCATCCCTGACACTTTCCGCTTGGGGTAACCATTCACCGCAGAGCCGCTGAGAACCGCGAGGTTCTCAGAGATTTTTCAAACTCTAATTCATTCTTCACGTAACTCCGCGGTCCTCTGCGGCTCTGCGGTGAATGGTTACCGATAATCCAAAATTGTCAGGCCGGCTGATCGAGGTTGACCGTCTTATTGCATTCCTCTTTCAGACGCTTGGTTAACTCATCCTTATCCACAGCTTTAATGTAGGCCTCTTCGGGCGAGACGATGTCCTTTTTAACGAGATCCATAAGCGAATCGTTCAACGTCTGCATGCCAAGTTTCTTCCCAATCGACATCTGAGAGGGAATCTGATACGTTTTTCCGTCGCGGATTAGCGACGACATGGCGGAAGTAATGATCAGGATTTCGAGCGCCGCCACACGTCCCCCGCCTTTCTTCTTCAGCAGATTTTGCGCGACGACACCTTTCAGGGACGTGCTCAGCATCATACGAATCTGCTGCTGGCGGTCGGCTGGGAATTGATCGATCAATCGATCGACAGTGCTAGCCGCGGTTGTGGTGTGCAGCGTGCCAAAGACTAAATGTCCGGTTTCGGCGGTTTCGATGGCGATTTCAATCGTTTCCAAATCGCGCATTTCGCCGACCAACACGATATCCGGCGCCTCGCGCAAGGCGGCACGGAGGGCGCGTTTGAAACTCGACGTGTGCACGCCGACTTCGCGCTGATTGATCAGGCAGAGTTTGTTGGGATGCACAAATTCGATCGGGTCTTCGATGGTGATAACATGCGCCTTGCGTTTGCGATTGATCAAGTCGATCATCGCGCAGAGTGTGGTCGATTTGCCCGATCCCGTCGGCCCTGTGACAACGCACAACCCTTTCGAGAGATAGCACATGTCCGTGATTGTCTTGGATAGCCCCAAGTCTTCAACAGTGACCAACTTGTCTGGAATCAGACGGAAGACGCCGCCCATCCCCATACGATTGCGAAAGATGTTACAACGGAAGCGGCCCGAGCCTTTCAGTTCGTACGCGAAATCGGTATCGTTGATCTTGTCGTACTCTTCGCGATTGCGGATGGGCATGATTTCGTAGAGAACCGTCTGTGCGTCTTCCGGAGTAACTTCGCCGAATTCGTCAAGGTATGTGATTTCACCCGAGACTTTGAACGCAGGCTTCGCGCCTACGGAGAGCATCAAATCGGCTGCCTTACGTTCGACCATCGCTTGAAAAAGCACATCGATCTGGGCCATTGGATTCCACTTTCATACTCTTTGACGCAATTTGACAATACGCGTTGCTGAAATTGTGCGCCTTGTGAGCTTCCGGTCAAGAGCAAACACGGGTTCGCAAAGCGCAATGGCCGTATTCTATCTAAAGAAAGACATTAGCAGGATTGTAATGTCAGCAGTGCAATTATTTGGCCTTGCCCGGCAGTTTGGCTTCTTCGACCAGCAGATTTGGGATGCCATTTTCAAGGAAGGAGTAGATCCGTCCACATTGTTTGCACGTTAGCGCAACCGGCTTTTCAAACGTGCCTTGCAGTTCCAGCTCGCCTTTCGCCAACTCATTTTTCCCGGTTTCAGGACGCGTCACACACCAGGGACAGGCAAGGATCTTTAGGAATTCGGAGTCGAGCATTTGAGGTCATCCATTAACTAAAGGTCTGAAGGTTAAAGGACTGAGGACTGAGCTGCCACAGATTTTTCGGATTTGTGTGAATGTTCCTTCGAAATAACCCACGCAATAAAGCCGGGCGACTTAGCCAATAGCATCGCCGCTTGCGTCGCGGTCGCTAATACCCAGCCGGATGGATGAGTCATCATCGCAATATTTTCGAATAACGGCTTGTATACCATCTGGCCGACACCTATTCCACCCGCCGGCGCAAACGAACAAATGAAATTGGCAATAAGCAACGCGACAAAAAACGGGCCCAGCGCAGCCTCACCCCCCAAGCCCAGCATGAGCACGTAGCCAGTCATGCAACCAAAACAGTGAACGATCAGTGAAATGCCAAAGGCTTTCAACAAAACGCCGGGCCGGTCGCGGAAGCGCTGCAACGATCCATACGCGCGAGTGAATTGCGCTCCGAACGGAACTGCCGATAAGAGCCATTGCATGGGACCGGACGTATAGACCCGGCTGGATAGCAGCATTAACGTTCCCACCAGCAACACACCTGGAACGATGACCAGATACTTGATCATCCACGCCGTTTCCTGATTAACATAGAGCTGTTTGATCTGAAACACGCCCAGCACGAATGCCAGCGCAAGCAAGCCCAGCAGGCCCATCAACCGATCCAGGACCAGAACACTGACTGCCTCCAATCGCTGCCCTTTCTGAATTTCGCGCGCAAGATAAATAGCCTTAATCGCATCACCGCCCACTGACGTAATCATGAACGTATCGAAGAACGCGCCAAGATAAGTCAGCCGCAAGGCAGTCCAGTATGAGAGTGAAAATCCTTGAGGATCGAGCAGGATGCGAAGCCGCTGAGCACCCAGCACCATCTGCACACTAAACGTAAGAATGGCCGCGATTAATATTTTTGGCGACGTGAAGAGACTGGCAAGCTCTTTCTGTCCCTGAATATCTTGAAGAACCTTATGCGTGACAACGTAATATATAAGCCCAATGGCAATCCCGAGCTTGATCGCGAGCTTGATCCAGAACCCCACCGATTTCATCCGTGTCATTATATACAAACGGACGAGCGTAGCACGGAATAATCTGTGCGATTACCGTGTGAAAGATGTTTTCATGCGAGACTTTGCATAAGCGGCATCGTTTGACTTGCGATATCTTTCAAGTTTTCCTTGCCCACGGCCCCTGCATCTGCGGCCCCTGTGTTCCAGGGTCTTTGCGTTTGCCAAAACTTTCAAGCGCGACTTCGGTGCCGTGATGCATCTCCATCAACGCTTCCAGTCCAACAATGCGCAGAACGTTGCGAACTTTGTCGTTGACGCCGGCAAGTTTCATGATGGCGACGTTTTCGTAACAGAGCACGTGCATGGTCACCAACGTCCCGATTTGGATGCTGTAAATGCTTGCGACGGCGCTCAAATCTATCACGAATCTCTTTTCACCATCCACCTTCAGCAAGTTCTCGACGATGAGCGAAGTATTGTGTGGGTCGGAAAGATCGTCTTCGACCAGTTTCAAGATAACGACATCTTTGATCTTTTGAATTTCCATGTCACATTCCTTAAACAAAAGGACTGCGGACTAAGGACTAAGTTGTTAAGGAATTGACTTTACTCAGTTCTCAGTTCTCAGTCCTCAAACTTCAGTCCTGCACTTTTATGTCGGCGCGTCTGTAAGTCTTACTGCCTATTTTTACATTTAATGCGGGCCACGCAGAGGTTGGCGACGAAATAAATTCAAACCCACCGCCGCTGACAAGAATCGTATCTTCACTCTTGGTGCCTGTAATGGACGGATTCCACGCGTAAGCCTGATTATTCATCACAAGCCGTTCTTCCTGCGGGGTTCCTCGAAAACATCGTGGGTGGTAGCCGGTCGGACCACCCTGGTGATGCATTTTCCACTCTTCTCCGAAACCGTGCTTTTCGTATTCTTCGATTCCCGCGGCAAGTACCTGTTTAATTGGAATTCCGACGCGGGTGGCACAATTTAATGCCATGTCCACGGAGCAACAGGCCGTATGTTTGCGCCGCAGCTCGTCGGGAAGCTTTTTTCCGAAATGCAACATGCGGGTCAGGCTGACGACCAGTCCATTGCGTTTTCCGCAGAGCACCGCCAACAGATGTTTCTTAACTTTTTTCAGTGTTGGCGTCGGATGCCGGAACGTGTAAGCACGCTCGTCTGAAGCCACCAGAATCACAAATGGACGCACGAAACGTTCAAGAAGACTTTTGCAAATGGCGCCGTTTACGGCCGATTCGGTCATGCCTGGGCGAACCGTATCGAGTGCCGCTTCCATGGCCTTGGAGCAATCCTTGCCCAACCGCCGGTAGCGTTCGATTTCACTTTCGGTCAATTGGTAGGTCAGCGCCGCAAAATCGTCACCTAACTTCACACTGCCTGGCAGCCCAACGTCGGAACCCCAACGTACGTGCGGCGGGCGACCGATGCGGCGCTGGATTTCGGCTGGAATCATGCTGTCTTCGTACCATGGACACGACCAGAACTCGATATTATCCGTATCGATTCCGCTGAACTCTTCGGCCGTCAGCCGAGGGATTTCAATATTGTTTGAAAGCACCGCGATATGATCGGCTTTAATCAACAGATGAGCGATTCCGGTTTCACTGGCGTGGTTGAGACTATTGTCGCCGCCCGCCGTGGCCCAGGCAAAAAGCGCTTGAGTAGAGAGCGCCACGCCCGATAGCCCGGTTGTATTGATATATTTGCGGATTCGCTCAACCTTGGTTTTAAATTCAAGCTGCCGCGGGCTGGGATTCAGAACTGTGCGTGATTTTGCTTTCGGTTCAACAGCGGTGACCACGAAGACACGACTCCCTTCTTAACAACCGGACTGACGTAACAGAAAACAAACACCTTAGCAACTCAGTCCTCAGTCCTATGACCTCAGTCCTGCCGTTATCGTTTCCGTTTCGACCGCGCGCTGACGCGGCTCGATTTTCGAGTTGCTACTTCGAGCGCGGCTTCAAATTCAGGCGCCATCGGCTTTTCTTCCTCAAAGACATTCAACGCTGGCGCCATGCGTTGCGATCCGGTGTATGCGACAAGCTTTGCCAACGTTTGCCGCAGATCTTTTCGCTCGACAACCTTGTCGATTTGCCCGTGTTCGAGCAGGAATTCGGATTCCTGGAATCCTTTCGGTAATTGTTTCTTGATGGTCTGTTCGATCACACGCGCGCCGGTGAATCCGATCATGGCCTTTGGTTCGGCGATAATGATGTCACCCAGGAACGCGAAGCTGGCCGAGACGCCAGCCAACGTTGGGTCGGTCAGCACTGTCATGCAGACCAGTCCGGCGGCATCGTGGCGGTGGAGCGCCGCGGAGGTCTTGGCCATCTGCATCAGCGAGAGAGCGCCTTCGTCCATGCGCGCGCCTCCAGAGCAGCAGAAAATAACGATGGGCCGCTTGATCGCCGAGGCGTGTTCGATTGCGCGCGTGATTTTTTCGCCGACCACCGAACCCATCGATCCGCCGATGAATTGAAAATCCATGGCAGCGACGACAATGAGATGCCCTTCAACGCTTCCCTCGCCGCACACGACCGCATCTTTAAGTCCAGTCTTCTTTTGTGCGTCGCGAACGCGATCGGCGTAAGCTTTCTTGCCTTTGAATTCCAGCGGATCGGCGGATTCCAGTTCGGTGAAGAGTTCTTTGAAACTGCCGGGGTCGAGCGTAATTTCAAGGCGGCGATGCGCGGTGATTTGGAAATGGTGGCCGCATTCGTTGCAGACGTCGAGCGTTCGGCTCAATTCTTTAACGAACAGCGACGCGCCGCATGCATCGCATTTGCGGAATTGCCCTTCGGTTTGAACGCGCCGGCCTATCGACGATTCGGAAGCCGCCGGCTCATTTCTCCTCGGACTATACGCCATCCGCTGTTCCCCAGTCTGTTACGCAGAACCGACAATTCCGCCTGCCCATTAGCTTGCGAAGTGTAAGTTACCGCGGGTGTCCTTGCCTGCCAGTTAGTTTCCTGGCGGTTGGTGCTTTGACGTTCATACACAAATCCAAGACGGCCATTCTCACCGCCAACCCATTGCCGACTTGAGCAAGAATCACGCTGCGGCCGCCATCGGCCAATTCGGGTGTAAGTTCGATGCCGCGGTTGATGGGACCGGGGTGCATGATAATGGCTTTGGGTTTGGCGCGCTTCATGCGCTCCCCGTTGAGGCCGAAGATCGCCGCGTATTCGCGCGTGCTCGGAAAAAACGACGCGGCTTTGCGCTCGAACTGAATGCGCAAACAATTGAGCACGTCGGCTTGAGCGATGACCTCTTCCACGTCGTGGCTGACTTCGACGCCCAGGGCCGCACCGATCGCCTGAGGAACGAGTGTGGGCGGGCCGGCGAGAATCACGCGCGCGCCCAATTTCTTCAATCCCCATGCATTCGAGCGCGCGACGCGCGAATGCCGGATGTCGCCCAGGATTGCGACGGTGAGACCCTCAAATTTTCCAAATACTTCTCGGATCGTAAACATGTCGAGCAGTCCTTGTGTGGGATGCTCGTGGCAACCGTCGCCGGCATTGATCACCGGCACATCCACGTGCCGCGCCAGCAGATGTGGCGCGCCTGGCGCCGAATGGCGAATGACGAATGCGTCGACGTTCATCGCCTGGATGTTTAAGGCCGTGTCAATCAGTGTCTCGCCTTTCGATAGTGAGCTGCCCGAACTCGAAAAACTCATCGTATCGGCGCTGAGCCGTTTGGCGGCCAAGGCAAACGAGTTGCTGGTGCGCGTCGAACTTTCAAAGAATAGATTGACGACGACGCGCCCTTGCAGGACGGGGAATTTCTTAACGCTATTTTTCGAGGCGTCCTTATACGTGGCAGCCTTGTTCAAGATTTCGAGGATCTCTATTTTCGAGAGTTCTTCGAGGCCGAGAAGGTGTTTGCGAGTCCAAACCATTGCAAATGCGGATTGCGGATTGCGGATTGCGGATTGACTCCGCAGCCGCGAATCCGAAATCAGGGCGCCTCAGTGAGCCGATACCTGTTGATTCGCACGTGAGAAAAGAGGAAGCCACGGCGAAAACACAGGCGGATTGTACTCCGGCCGGGCAATCCGCAATGCTAAATCGATCTGGCTACCTCGGTCTTCAATAGTAACATTTTAAATTTTCTTGCCGCCGTGTCCGAAAACGGCCAGCGAACGCGATATCTGTTGGCTAAAATACTAGCATGAATCGAACGACAGGGGTCAGTTATCAGCGGCCAGGGGTCAGAAGCAGCAAGGAAATCACTGGCATTCAGTTCCTGACACCTGAATCCTCACCCCTGACCCCTGATATGAGCAACGACGTTTGCTATCGCGCCCTCTGTGCACGGGACGCCCGGTTCGATGGCATATTCTTCGTTGGTGTAACCACTACGGGAATTTACTGCCGGCCTGTCTGCACCGCGCGAACGCCCAAACAGGATCGGTGCCAATTTTTTTCGATTGCCGCCGCCGCCGAGTCTAACGGGTTTCGTCCATGCCTGCGTTGCCGCCCGGAGCTCGCACCGGGCCACTCGTCGGTCGATGCCGTCGGCCGCGTGGCCCGCGCCGCCGCCGCGCGCATTGAGGCTGGAGCTCTTAATGAAGGCAGGACTCTGGAAGATCTGGCCGCCGAGTTTGGGTTAAGCGGCCGCCAACTGCGGCGCGTCATGCGTCAGGAAATGGGTGTCTCGCCTGTGAAACTCATCCAGACTCATCGTCTGCTATTGGCCAAGCGGCTTCTGACGGAGACCCGTTTGCCTGTCATCGACATTGCCTTTGCCAGCGGCTTCGGGAGTTTGCGTCGTTTCAATGCGCTATTCCGTACTCACTACCGATTGCCTCCAAGCAGAATCCGTCTATCGATGGATGGATTAGGGCACGGCGAGCCAATCCGGCTCCAACTTTCCTATCGTTCACCATTTGCGTGGAAGGAAATGCTGCGATTCTTTGCCGACCGCGTGATGACTGGCGTCGAGTGGGTTTCCGGCGATTGTTATTTTCGGACTGTAGGCATTGGCAGCCATCGAGGGTGGTTAAAAGTAGGCCCCGCGACGGCTTCGAATGCCCTTGGAGTAGAGTTCGCTCATTCGCTTGCCCCCGTGATTGCCGTGTTATTCGCCCGATTGCGACAGGTCTTCGATCTCAATGCGCGGCCCGACGTGATTGCGTCGTACTTGAAGTCCGATAAGCGAATTGGGCAGGCCGTAGTTCGATGCCCAGGGCTGCGCGTGCCGGGAAGTTTCAACGGCTTCGATTTGGCTTGGCGCGCGGTCATCGGCCAACAAATCTCCGTTCGTGCGGCGAATGCCGTGGCGACCCGCTTTGCCGCCGAGTTCGGTGAGCCTATCGAAACCCCTTATCCACAATTGAACCGGCTTACCCCTCTGCCTGAACGGATCGCTGAAACCGAAACTGAGAAGTTAGTCCAATTGGAGATGATCCAAAACCGCGCCGATACCATACGACAGCTTGCGCGTGCTGCCGCAGACGGCCAGTTGTGCCTGGAGCCTGGAGTAGATGCCCATGCCGCAATTGAGCAGCTTAGGACATTTCCAGGCATTGGAGACTGGACGGCACAATACATCGCGATGCGAGCGCTCAGTTGGCCCGATGCTTTTCCGCACGGCGACATTGGGCTGCTGCACGGAATGGGTTTGAAATCCCCGTCGAAACTGCTGGCAATAGCGGAAGCCTGGCGCCCTTGGCGCGCATACGGGGCGATGCACGTTTGGAACACATTGATTGAATCCAAAGGGAGGACGCGAGTGTGAAACATAAAACGGTTTTATATACCCAAGCCGTGAGTCCGATCGGAAACCTGTTGCTCACATCCGATGGCGCGGCGCTGACCGGACTGTACTTCGAGTCGCACAAAGCGAAACCCGAGTGGGACGCGGAATGGCAACGTAACGATGCAATGCTGGAGCAGGCATGCAAACAGATTGCTTTGTACTTCGAGGGCCGCATACAACGCTTCGATATGGACCTTGAAGTAAAAGGGACCGAGTTCCAGCTTCGCGTATGGGAAGCGCTTCGCGGCATCCCATTCGGCACGACCGTTAGTTACAGTGAACTGGCCCAAACCATCGGGGCACCCAGGGCGGTTCGCGCCGTCGGCGCCGCTGTAGGACGAAATCCAATCTCAATTATCGTGCCCTGCCATCGAGTCGTTGGTTCAAACGGCAGCCTCACTGGCTTTGCCGGTGGGCTTGAGCGGAAACGTTGGTTGCTGGAGCACGAACGGACGGTCAGTTTACAGGTCATACCGAGCACTCCGGATTTCAACCAAATTGGGAGAAAACAATGTCTAGTTCCGGTGTAATTGAGCGCGATTACGTCCTTGGCACTCACGACGAAGAAATCGCACGTTTGGGTTTGCAACATAATGTGTGGCGACCCCGCGTATTGGATTGTTGGAGGAATGCCGAGATCACGGTAGGTTCGCGAGTGCTCGATGTGGGAGCAGGTCCCGGTTACGCAACCATCGATCTCGCGGAAATCGTAGGATCGTCCGGGCAGGTCGTGGCCGTCGAACGATCCGCTCGATTTCTTCGATATGCGGCGGAGTCCTGCCGCGTGCGGGGACTCCGAAATGTCCAGTTTCAGGAAATGGATTTGATGCTCGATTTAATAGGCGACGGGAACTTCGATGCTGTGTGGTGCCGCTGGGTTGCGTCGTTCGTTTCATCCCCCGAAAAACTAATTTTCAGCATCGCCAAAGCGCTGAGAATGGGAGGTAAGGCAATTTTTCACGAGTATGCCGACTATCGGTCATGGCGCCTGGCGCCTCGACGGCCCATTATGGAATCGTTCGTTGATGAAGTGATGAAGTCCTGGCGAGCTTCGGGGGGTGAGCCAGACGTAGCGCTTGCGCTTCCTTCTCTCATTCGTTAATCTGGACTTCAATTACGGCAGGCTATTCCAATCGTGTATGCAATGACTCCTCAGAATTACCTCTGGCAGTGGCCGGCGTCGTTTTTGGACACGGGCCTTCGTCGTTTGCTTGAATTGAAGCGAGTCGAAGTTGCGTGGGCCGATTCTGTTCGTCGGGAGTTTAAGGAAGCCGAGGCTGATCCCTCTACCGCGATGTTCACGCCGATGGTGCTTGAAATCGTTGCCGAGCGCATTTGAGCCGCCCTCAGTACCACACGATAGACTATTCGTGCGGCCAGTGTTGCCCGTCGTTATTTTCATAGAAGCCGCTCATTAGAAATCGCCGGACGGAAGCGGCACGGGCGGCTTTAATGGGTTTGGGCTTCGAGCGTTCGGATTCCGCTTTGTCGTATTCAACCAGGGCAGCCTTGGCGCGTGGGATGGCATTCCACTACAAGAAAATAAGTGGGTAACGCACATTTGAGTAGAATTCTTGCGCGATCGAACTTAGGCTAAGCTTATCTATAATGAAGGAGTCTGACATGGGTCGGGAATTCGTAAAACTTCGATAGACCTGTGAACGCTGCGGTCGCACTGAAGTTGGGTGCTCGCAGCATATAGCACCTCGATTTACCGTGGGCGCCTCGGCCCGCGGTCCACCTCCTCGTTTGTCAATCCACTGTGAACCTTTTGTGGCTGACAAAACGAGGAGGAATCGTGTCAAAAAACACCAACGCTAACGCATCAAAAACATCTAAACATGAGTTCATAGGCACTTCGATTCAGGTGTGGCTGTTCTTAATGGTTCCGTTACTCGATGAACTGACCTGCGGATTCGAAGTCATTCAATTGCCTGCAATTCGTAGTGAGCTTCACCTCTCCTGCGCACGCGTCGCTTTTCTACTGACTGCCGCAGGGATCTCGGGGGCGATAGTTGAACCACTGCTGTTCTCCTTCGTTCAAATTGGGCGTGAACGGCGATGGATTCAAGCGGGCATGGTCTGTTTTGGACTCGGGTGCGCGCTAATGGGTTATTCGGCGCAGTATCCGGGTATACTCGCCGCCTTCATAATCGTCGGACCCATGTCAGGTCTGGCATGTGGGCTAAGCCAGGCTCGCCTGGTTGATCTGCACCCAACGGGAACCACCGCTGCACTCAGCCACTGGACGCTTTCAGGCAGCGCCGGTGATTTGCTCGCGCCACTTGCATTGGGCGTGTTGTCATGTATCGGTTTCACTTGGCGGCACTCGATGTTTTTCGCCGCGGCGTTATGGCTGCTATTTGCCGTATTGACTCGATTTGTGGTAACGACTGTCCCGCAGCGAATGGCAGCGAAGGATGATGGCAAACAGTCTGATGCCAAATCCGTTTTTAAGCGGCTCAAGAATATAGTTCAGACGCCAGAATTGCTGCGTTGGGGCCTATTGCTAGAGAGTATTTGCCTGCTCGATGAACTATTGCTGGCTTTCTCCGCTCTTTACCTTCATGACGAATTGTGGCTCAGCAACGCAGTCGTAAATATCACGGTTGCAGTGTTTTTGGGCGGAGCGATAGTGAGCGTGCTCGCGCTTCCCTTTCTGACGCGGCGATTTTCCGAACGAACAATTTTATTCGTACTCTCTGTGATGTGTCTGGGCGGTTGTGCGATGCTGGTGCTGATTCGCACGCTTACCGGCGCCGTTGGCGGGCTGCTATTGATGAGCGCTAGCAGCGGTCTCTACCCGATCCTGAAGGCGCAAGCATTCCGAACCCGGCCAGAAAATTCGGCTGATGTTGTATTGCTTTTGTCGCTGCTTACGCCCATAAGTCTGGTAGCGCCACGGATCATGGGCATTGTCGCGGATGTAGCCGGTCTACGTGCCGCGTTGCTCCTGACAACGCTATCGCCCATTTCCATTCTTCTTTTTACTCCGAGATTGCGGAAGGAAAGCATCATACTTTGAATCAATATGTTTCTCGCAGTGGCGCAAAATTTATAGACAGAAATTCTCCAATATAATACGAATGAGACTAGCCGCCGGCAATCGCTCCCACGATGAAATAGGGCGCTGCCCCAGATGCAACAGCGTCGGGTAGCGGCGTATCCGGCGGTTCGTGGGACAGATCCTGCTCGCAGGCGAAAAAACGCAACATGGGCCGGCGCTTTTGCGTAACGTGGTCGCGGATCGTACCGCGCAACATCGGATAGCGGGCTTCAAGCGCGTCAAGGACCGATCGTTGCGTAACCGGACCCACGACTTCAATTTTCACCTCGGCGCTGGTGCGCGCAAGCGTATGCAGATGAAACGGGATTATGACTCTTATCATGACAGTGTTTGCACTTCAACCGACAGCACGGAAGGAAGATCGCAGATAATTTGCTCCCAATTGTCGCCGGCGTCGGCCGACGCGTACACCTGCCCGCCGGTGGTGCCAAAGTATACACCGCATTTATCGAGCGAATCGACGGCCATTGCGTCACGAAGCACGTTGACGTAGCAGTGTTCCTGAGGCAGGCCTTTGGTGAGCGGCTCCCACTCCGTGCCGCCTGTGCGGCTGCGATAGACGCGCAGCTTGCCTTCGGCTGGAAAGCGCGACATTTCATTGAGCGGGATGAGATACACAGTTTCCGGCTCGTGCGCGTGGACATCGATCG
>Ga0206991_10215_pt1 | contig 17573 bp, 15 predicted proteins | sample Alteio_BWMinCont_9_FD_153286 | JGI IMG/M metagenome (GOLD analysis project Ga0206991, IMG submission 153286) | Enriched cells from forest soil in Barre Woods Harvard Forest LTER site, Petersham, Massachusetts, United States -... | ecosystem: Environmental > Terrestrial > Soil > Temperate forest >...
CCCGTGGCGGAACACATGGGTGATGTGAACGATTTCCTGCGACATAAAAGCGGCCTTGATCCCCGCTTAGTTGAGTTGGCGATCCTGGTCACGGCGCGAGAATTCGACTGCGCATACGTGTGGACCGCGCATGAACCACAGGGTCTGAAGGCAGGTTTGCCGCAGCAGACTGTCGACGTCGTAAAGTATCGCAAATCAACAGAAGGGCTCGGAGAGAAAGAAGCCGTCATCATTCAGCTGGGGCGCGAAGTGCTCGAGAAGCATCACGCAAGCTCGGAAACCGCCGCGCACGCCTTGAATCTTTTTGGCAAACAGGGCATGGTTAACTATGTCTCCCTGATAGGCGATTACGCTGCCACCACAATTTTGCTGAATGCCTTCGACCAGCACGTGCGCCCCACTGATAAGTCGCTGCTGCCGATTCCATAGTCCAAGTAGCACAGGCTTCAGCCTGTGTGTTTTTAGTTGCAGCAAGGACGATGATAATCCGACCAAAATCAACAGGCTGAAGCCTGTTCTACTAAAACCCCAAATCATTTTGCCTCAGCGTAAAATCGCTTGACCGCGTCTCCAACCCAGCCAGGATTTTCCCAATCAGGATATTTCGCGCGAAATTCCACGGACAACAACTTTTCCGATTCTTCAGCAGATTTCCCCTGACCTTTGAGTTCGGCAGTACGCGATTGCACAGCTTTAAGGTAGGTCCGCTCGATGCCGATGAGCGTGGCGTCGCCTACTTCGCCGTGGCCGGGAACAATCATGCGCGGGTGAAGCTCATCGAGCTGATCCAGAATGGACAGCCAGTTTTTCCCGCTCGCGTCCGCGTCGGGAAAAATTGGAAAAAATCGATTGATCACCGCATCCCCGGTGAAGAGAACGCCATCTTCCTCGACGAAAACAAAATTGTCGCCACGCGTGTGCGCCGGTCCAAGCCAAAGCAGCCTCACCGTGATTCCACCCAAATCGAGTTTTGCTTCACGATCGAAAACAATGTCGGGCGGCCGGGGCTTGACGTCCTGGAGGAGCGCTTTCAATTCCGGCGTCCTTCGGCTGAAATTCTGAATGAACTCCGGTTGTTTTCGGTCCACTTCTTCCTGTTGCACTTCGGGGCGAATCACGATGGTGTTCGCTGGAAACGCTTGCACGCCGGTCATGTGCTCCGGATGGAAATGAGTGGTCGTGAAGTATAGCTCGGTGTTCTTGCTGACTTTGGCTAGTTCGCGCAAAACGGTTTGCCCATTTCTAGGCCCCATTCCAGCGTCAACTACCAGCGTCGCCCGCGTTCCAACAATAATGCCAATGTTGGGCACAAGGTTCACGCGGCCGTCAGGGATCGCATAAACGTGTTCAGACACTTTGATCGTCTTGTTTTCCTGCACCAGAGGCGCGGGTTGAGATTGATTGTGGCCGAGCGGCGCAGTCTCCTGCATGTCGTTCGCGATCGCGGCAGCGGTTACGCCCAGCGTTCCCATCAAGGCAAGGACGAGAAGCGCCGTCAATTTAAAATCGTTTGAGCATGACACCATGGTTCGTTCTCCTTCAGCGGTAATCGTCGCAATAGGGATAACCAAAAGCGCGTACGCCGAACTCTATGGTGGCCGCTCTCTCGTGTCAATCGGTATGACTCTTTTCTCGAGGGCTGAGTCGAGTCGACCACGAATGTGCCCTCTCCAAAACCGTCCTGCCATCTCAGAATCGGGTTTTGTAGAGGCCGCCCGTTTTTAGGGCGGGCAGCTTTTCGCCTAATCCGAAACCAAACTAAACTATTACCAAGGATTCAGATTGACCATGAATGTGCCCTCTCCGTCCCGAAAAACACGGTACGGAGAGGCCTCTACAAAACCGTCCTGCCACTTTGGAATTTGGTTTTGTAGCGGCCGCCCGTTTTTTAGGGCGGGCAGCTTTCTGCCTCATCTTGGACCAAACTAAACCGCCATCAAGTTTTGCGCCTGAAACAAACCGCCTACAATAAAACGAAAAACAATAATTTAATTCATTTGGAATTGCGTTGAGTGTATAAGTGTGCCCACCAGGGAGGTGGCTATGAAACGACTCTTTGCGACTTGTTTCGTTCTCACTGCAATTTGTTATGCCGCTTGGACGGCAAACACAGCAATCACATGGGCAGCAGACGGTGGCGGAGACGCTGCGGCATTGCAGACTGATAACGCCTTGCAGCTAGCCCTTAAAAACAAGGACGCGAAAGCCGTTGGCGCGCTCCTGGACCAGCAGTTCACCTGGACGAATGAGGCTGGGCAAACCCTGATGAGCACGCAATTCCTGCGCAACGTGGCAGCGGGCACGGCTGTGGGCGACACGCAGTATGCCGACGTAAAGGCGCGCGATTATGGACAGCTTGCAATTGTCACAGGGATTGGCAAACGCACCGAACATCCAGGCACATTTTTTGCGCGCATCTGGGTGAAGCGGGCAGCAGGCTGGCTGCTACTCACCCATCAGGACACAGCCATTCTTGCGAATAATTCGCCAACTCCGCAAGCGCCCGCTGCCGGAAAAGGCGCGGCAACTGCGCCAGACTGCGAAAATCCTTGCCGCACTATTCCCTACATGCCGAAAACCACCGGCCAAAAGGAAGTCGCCAGGGCTTATCAGGACGTGGAGATGGCGGTCACCTCGCACGATCCGAAGACGTGGGCAGACCACGTAGCCGACGAGTTCGTGGGAATTGGGCGGCGCTACACGGGAACGCCCGACACAAAAGCCGGACGCGTGGGACAAATCGGAATCGTCTCGAACAAAGTGATCTTGCCCAAGATGTTGTGGGGAGAGGCGTTCGTGTTCGGCGATGCGGCCATCCTCATTGCTGATCACCAACCGGTTGGCGAGCCGCCCTATCACGTCATTCGCGTGTGGGTAAAACGAGACGGCCGCTGGCAATTATTTCACCGGCAGGAGACCACGATCAAGGGAACCCCGCCAGCCCGAGACAAACAGGAATAAAATCCCGCAGATTCCGCAAAATTATTTCCGGGGGGATTGGGATGCAGCACATTCTCGTCTATGGCGACTCGCTGACTTGGGGAATTGTTCCAAACACACGCAAGAGATTCTCGTTTGACGAACGCTGGCCCGGAGTCCTCGATAATAAATTAAATGAAATTGGCCGCCGCGTGCGGCTTATCGAGAATTGCATGAACGGCAGACGTACGGTTTGGGAAGATCCGTTCAAGGCGGGACGGAATGGCCTGGCGGGACTGGCACAGTGCGTCGAAATGCATTCCCCACTTTCGCTCGTGATTCTAATGCTGGGGACAAACGATTTTCAGTTTTCGCATCCCTACAACAACGCGTGGTCAGCCGCTCAGGGGATCGCAACCTTGGTCAATGAAATCAGGAAAGCGCCGATCGAACCGGGAATGCCTGTCCCTCCGGTCCTCGTGATTTCTCCCCCGCCGATCTCTTCACCGAAGGGGGTGCTCGCCGATAAATTCTCCGGCGCGGAACAAAGGTGCGCCGGCCTTGCCGATGCCTACCGAATCATCAGCGCCGATCTAGGCTGCCATTTCTTTGACGCGGGAAAAGTGACATCGAGCAGCCGTGTGGACGGCATTCACCTCGACGCGGACCAGCATCTGGCTCTGGGAACCGCACTGACAGCGGTAGTGACTTCGATCTTGAGCGGGGCGGTGAGTCGCTAGAAGTAGCACAGGCTTCAGCCTGTGTGGTTTTGACCTTGCGAATACAAAACCCACACAGGCTGAAGCCTGTGCTACTAAAACCCAATCCTCCTAGCTCGTGATAGTTGGCTTCGCCGCAAGCGGTTGCGGCTTTAAGATTTCATCGATGAGGAAAAGGTCCGTGAGGAGCGCTCGCAGGTGGATCGATGCGTTCAAGTTATCGATCAGCTGTGAGCTGATGGTGGCCTGAGCTAGAACAAGTTGAATCGTGGCAAGCGAATCGCGAGCATCATTTTCCAGCACAGCCAGAAATGCAAGGTAGCGTTCGGCGGGCTGAAGATTTTCTTCTTTCACCGCTTTCGAGTACGCCTCGGATAAACCGGAAAGCGCCTCGACAGCGTGATTCAGAAATTCACGCACCTGCGAATTGGTTTGGCTGTTTTCCTTGCCGGAAAGACCCTGGCCGGCGTAGGCGAGCATGAATTCGTAGCACTCTTCGATGGCACTGCAGCGGGCACTAACGTCTTCACGCCCCATCTATGCCGGGGCTTTCTTTGATTCCGCCGGGCGAGCGGTGGAGGGAACTTCTTCCGCAACAGGCCACCGGTTCGGGTCGTGGTGTTCGAGGTATTTTTCGCGGCTCATCCAGCCTAAAAACATCGATTTAGTGATGAAAAATTTCTCCGGGCGGATCGCCATGTAAATGTGCACGGTGACGAGCCCGACAAATCCGACGCCCGCGAGGCCATGCAGCACATACATCCAGCCCCAGGTCATATCGCTGAAGAGATACGGATTGCGCGGGAAGAAGGGCGTGCGCACGCGCTTCATCATGAAGAGGCCAGTTCCGATCGCGGATAGTCCGGCCAGCATCACCGCCAGGTGATACAGCTTGTTCTCCAGCGGATACTTCGCGAACTTGCGCGGTTCGGGGGCGGCTTGCCCCAGAGCGCGCTTCATTCTCCGCCCCGCGTCTTCGATGTCTTCCCTGTCAGGCCAGATGGACCAGAAGTCCTGGCTCAGGAACGCATCAAAAATGTGATAAACGACGGAGATCGAGAGAACAATTCCTGCGATCCAGTGATAGGTGACCCACGGAAACTGGACGCCCACTTTGGGGAGAAATGCGGTGAACAGCAAGGCAAGCATAGACAGAGCCATTATCGCGTGAAATAGGCGCGCACTTAGGTTGTGGCGAGGGACGCGCTCAGGAATTCTTGCTGCGGCCGCGGCGGAAAGGCCAGAGGGTGCCATCGAATGCGCCGGCTTCGCCAAAATGCTCACATAAAGCGCGTGGGCGATCAAAAACAGCAAGGCCCCGATTGCGGAAACCCATAAGAGAATCCAGGAAATGTGGATTGGTACCTGCTGTCCCCACGGACTTGTCGCCCACTGAATGAGGTTCAAGTTCCCTCCTACGCCGCCGTGCCACGAATCGCGCGCTTCACCAGATTTCTGAGCAAAGGCACTTTGAAGCCGTTATATTGCAGCGGTTCCGCGCCGCGAATGGCGATTTGCCCGGCCATCTCCGCCGTTTCTTCATTGCGCGGTTTCCCGACTACGGCGGCCTCGACTGCCTCCAGACGCACGGGATGAGCAGCCACGCCGTTTGCCGCCAGACGGATTTTCTGGATCGTCCCACCTGACATGGTCATCGCCGCCGCCACGTTCACCAAAGCGAAATCCCAAACGGCGCGGTCCCGAACCTTTTCGAAATAGAATTGTGCGCCAGCCCACGTGGATGGGATTCGAATGGAAGTCAACAGATCGCCCGGCTGCAGAATCGTCATTCTAGTGATATCCGTCGCGGGACCTATAAAATAATTTTCGGCATCCACAACGCGTTCGCCCTTCGGTGTTCGAATGACAAACTTGGCATCGAGAGCGATCAGAGCAGGCGCCGTGTCAGAGGGATTGACGGCCACACACCGGTTGGCGTCCATGATGGCGTGCTCACGATTCAGACCTGTGGGAGTATCCGCATAGCAAATGTTGCCCCCGGCTCGATAACACGGCCAGCCGCCTCTGTAATACCAGCAACGGGCATCCTGGGAAACGTTCCCACCGATTGTGCCCTGATTACGAATCTGGGGCGACGCTGCTGCCTCGGCCGCATTTGGCAGGATGCCAAACTTCTCGCGAATCATCGGGTGGCGCACCACTTCGGTAAGCGTGGTCATCGCTCCGATTTCGAGCCCATCTCCGGCCGGGCGCACGCCGCGCAATTCCTTTACCTGGCTCAGATCGATGACCACTTCGGGCCGCTTGATCCGGTCTTTGAACCAGTCAAAGCTATCGAGGCCGCCCGCCAGAACCCAAGCTTTCGCGCCGTGCCGCGCCTGTAAAGCGAGCGCGTCATCAACCGACGTGGGTTGGAAGAGTTCGAACGCTGGTATTACGTCATGAATGACAGCCATTTTCCGTTCTCCTCATCGCTTACGGTCGCGTCGTTCCGGTCATGGCCTGCATTTCACTTCCCCGCCAAAAGCGCAGGGCCTAAATGTTAGATCTCAGCGGATCCTGAGCCGGCTTGCCCAGCTCCAGGGAAGCCAGAATAACGTCTGAGGTTACTGGCGCCCGCCGGAAGACTTCGTCACCGAAAGCGTCCGAGAGCGCGTTCAAGATCGCGGCGCAACCGCCTCCCACAGGAGGTTCGCCGATCCCGCGCGCACCTATCGGCGTTTCAGGATCGGCAATTTCGACTGCTGCCCATTCCAGCTTGTTGGGAATATCCAGAATTGTCGGCGGCTTGGTGTGATGGAAGCGCCGGGAAAGTGCCAGACCGTAGTGCTGGTCGTACACCCACTTCTGGCCGATGGTGTGACCGATGCCCAGGATCGATCGCCCCAGGATCTGTCCGCCCAGCGCCCGTGGATGGAGCACGGTGCCTACGTCGGCATAAGCGAGAAAATCCAAAATGTGGTACTGGCCCGTTTCGACGTCGGCTTCGATCTCAGCAAATGTGGCGACGAAAGAAAATGTATTGCCGTCGTGCGGGTATTTGTCTTTCGCAACCGCCAAGAGTCCCTGACCCGTCAGTGCCGTGGCGGAAACTACTGTAAATTTGTTTATGTCCGCAGGCAGTTCGTGGCCATCGTATATGCCTCCGAGCTGAATCGCGCGCTGAGCGGCGTGGGCCAAGGTCATGCCGGCGCCTCCGCCTTTTCGGGCTACGCGCTCGTTGGCTACCACATAATCCTCGGGCTTGCCACCGAGGTCCTTGGCGGCAATTTGTTGCAGCTTCATGATGGCGTCGCTCGTCACGGCATGCGCCGCGCGCGTCATGGCATGGGTCGTCTGGCTGCCGCCGGAAGGGCATGTCCATGGCAGGTTTTTCGACGTATTGCCCCAGGTCAGATCGCACTTTTCCCAGGGCACGCCGAGAAGTTCAGCGACCACGCGATGCACGTCGGTCCAGGACTCTGTTCCCAGATTGCCGACTCCGGATTGGATATAGATGTGGCCATCAGGCTTGATGACGAACAATCCATCGAAGCCGACAGTACCACCAGAATAGCTACTGATCGAAACGCCGACTCCGCGCACCTTTGAACCGTTGCGCTTGCCCGTATTCACTTTTCTTTCATTCCACTTGAATTGCTCGGCGCCGCGGTCCAGCGCTTCCTTGATGAATGCGCTCGTAGCATATTGCTGCTTGCCCGCGACGAGAGGTCCGAACGGAGCCTTCCCTTCCGGGGCATTGATACGCCGGATGGCCACCTGGTCCAGGCCGAGCTTTCGCGCGGCTTTCGCCAGGACCGGCTCCATGAGCGCAATTCCCTGCATTCCGCCGGGCGAACTCTGCGAAGTGCGCGGTGGCGTATTCGTCAGGACGGTCACTCCTCGCCAGCGCATTGCCTGTGGCTGGTAAAGAACGGAGACGATGCGTCCCGATGAAAATGCATCGCCCACCATGTCGTACGGGCCGTTGTCGCACACCACGAACATGTCGAGGGCTGTGATCCGGCCTTCCTTGGAGAAACCGACTTTCATCCGGCCATGCAGACTGGGGCGCGCGCGGCCAATTGCATTCTCTTCTTCGCGGCTGATGCGCATCATTACGGGAGCACCGGTTTTTTTCGCGAGGAGTGCGGGAATCACCAGCGTAATATCGCCAGTTATCTTGCTGCCAAATCCTCCACCAGTGTACTCACTGATAAACACAACATTGGCGACGTCGATCCCCAGCCACCGTGCGATCGCGGGCACAGTCTGCGCCGTGCTCTGCGTGCCGGTGTGAACGTAGACCTTTCCGTTCTGCCAGTAGGCCATCGTGCTGCGAGTCTCCAGGCACTGGTGGCTGGTATTGGGGGTGACAAACGTTTCGTCAAGGACCAGCGCGGCGTTCTTCAATCCGGCTTCGACATCGCCGACATGCCACTCTTCGGTTTCCTTTCCGAGCGGCAACCGGCCTGATTTGACCTCCTCGAAATCTTCCTTGGTCCACTTGTGGGTCCGCAGTTCTGGAGGAGTCACAGCCGGCGGCTTTTCCCCGGGCTTCACTGGAGGGGGTGGCACTCGAACCCAGACGTTTCCGTCGGTTCTTGCGTTCGGACCACCAGGCCGCAAACTGACCAGCGGATCAACTACGAATGGCAAAGGTTCGAGATCGATTTTGATTTTCTCAATCGCTTCGGCGGCAGTGAGTTCGTCAACGGCGGCCACGGCAAGAATCGGCTGGCCTTGAAACAACGGCTCATTGGTCAGCGCCAGAAATCCCCTGGGGTTGGCCTTAATCACAGTTCCGTTATCGTTGATGCTATCGGCCGGAGCGGGCAGGTCGTTCGCAGTGAGAATCGCTTTGACTCCGGGCATCGCCATCGCCGCGCTCGCGTCGATACTCCGCACGCGCGCATGAGGCATGGGGCTGAGAGCCAGCTTGCAGAAGAGCATTCCATCCGCGCGATAATCTTCGGCGTATTTCGCTTTGCCCGTTACTTTCGCGTAGAGGTCGCCGGTCGTGTAGTTCTTGCCGATCAGTTTGTACTTGGCGTTTGGTGGCGTTACGTTTGGCATGGTTACGCCTTCCTCAGATTCTCTGCGCCGCGCATCATGGCAGTGAGAATCTTGTCATAGTCCTGGCAGCGGCAAAGGTTGCCGGAAATACCGTGGGCGAGTTCTGAGCGGGTAGGGTTGGGATTCGTTTTCAGGAATCCGACCGTGGCCATCATGAAGCCAGACATGCAGAACGCGCACTGGAAGCCCTGTTCGTCGATAACGCCTTGCTGCACCGGGTGCAGCGTGCCATCAGGCTTGGCGAGTCCTTCGATCGTCTGAATTTTTTTGTCTCGCACCGTGTGCGTGAACACTGAACACGAGTAGTACGGCACCTCGTCAATCAGCACTGTGCACGCGCCGCATTCAGCCTGGTCGCAGCCAATCTTCGTCCCAGTAAGGCCAAGCTTGTAGCGCAGCGTCATTACCAGCGTCTCTTGCTTCATCACGTCAACGCGCCGCTGCTGGCCGTTCACGTTCAGCGTGATCAATCGGTCCACCGCGCCCGGTGCGGATGCTTGCGCCCACACTTTGGAGACGCGGAACAAGTAGCTGGTCGAGGACACCACGCCTGTGGCGATGACGCTCTTGATAATGTCCCGCCGCGAAAGCTTCATCGAGGTAGTGCAGCCGGGGTCCGGCATCTCATGGTCTGGCATCGGAACTCCCTCAAAGAAATGATTTTAATGGGTATACTCCTGAACGGGAAGCGCTGTCAACCGTATTAATCCGTATGAAAAATGGATGACTTAGGGCCGGCGTCGTTGTAGCAGGACCAATAAAGTGTGGCAAGTAAACCTGTCCCGGGCCATGCCACTCGGCAAAGAGCACAACAAGTTATCGAAAATCCTCGGATATACTCTTACATCGGAAAATCTAAATTGGAGACATCGATGACCGGACCAAACCCTGAAAAAGTCATGCAGATCATTACTGGCGGCTGGGCCACAAGCATTCTTGGCGGAGCCGCTCAGCATGGCGTATTCACCGCGTTGGAGGGAAATCCGGCCACGGTTGAGACCGTTGCAAAAAAGACGGGAATTTCGCTGCGCGGCGCCCAGGCCCTTCTTGACGGCCTGACAGGATTGGGGCTTCTCAGCTTGTCGGAAGGCCTATATCGGAACAGCCCGGACGCCTCCTCGTTTCTCGTGAAGGGCAAACCCAGCTATCTCGGCGGCATGGCTGAAGTTTTTTTGCAGGATTTTCCCACCTGGCAGAATTTGCCGGAGGCCGCGAAAACCGGTCTGCCGAGCGCGCGGAATACCACCGATGTCGCGGACAATGCGTTCTGGCATGTCCTGGTTCCGGCCATCGCCGCACTTTCCTTTCCCGTCGCACAGATGGCAGCGGAACGGCTAGGACTGGCCAAGGCGGGAGCGGTTTCGTGGTTGGATGTAGGAGGCGGCTCGGGGGTCTGGTCGGCTGTCTGGCTCGTCGTGAACAAACATGCCATCGGTACGCAGCTCGATTGGCCAAACGTGAACAAGATCGCGAGCGGCTTTGTCGCCACCTTCGGAGGCGCGGACCGCTTCCAGACAATTGACGGTGATTTCCACGCCACTGAGTTCGGCGCCGAGAAATACGACTTCGCGATCTATGCCCATATTGCCCACCAGGAGTCGCCGGCCGAAAACGTCGCGAATTTCCGCAAGTTTCGCAAAGCGCTTAAACCCGGCGGGACTCTGGTGGTCAACGATTTCGTACTCAACGACGATCGAACCGGTCATCCATTTGCGATGTTGTTTGCGTCGCAGATGTTGGTGGCGACCAAGAACGGGTTTACCTACCGCCAAACCGATTACCGCAAATGGCTCGGTGAAGCTGGATTCAAGTCGGTCGAAATCGTCCAAACACCAACGCCCTCGACGCTGGTCTTCGCAAGCTAGCGCTCGGGCCGCCCGCGCGTGAGGCAAAGAGAGAGCTTGTATATCTCATGAAGCGCACGAAAATGAGTTATAGAAGTTCACCTCATTTCAACCATCTCAATGGATGCGCCACCCGCTCGACCATTCCTTGACTTCATGTATCAATCCATCTAGACTATTCATCTAGGTTGATTGCGAGGAGATTCTACATGCGCACAGTTGGGCTGTTTGAGGCCAAGCAGAAACTTTCGGAACTGGTCGACCGCGCCCGGCAGGGCGAGAAGATCGGCATCACCCGGCGCGGGAAACTGGCGGCTGTGCTCACTTCGGCTCCCTCCGAAACCAGCTTGAAGGCCGTGTTTGAGGACATGGAAAATATTCGTAAACGCGCCAAGCTGCCGCGCGGCGCGAGCGTCAAGAGCCTGATCGAGGAGGGACGGGTTTGAAACGTTTCGTCCTGGACGCTTCCGTGGCTCTTCGCTGGCTTCTGGATGATCCAGTCTCGCCCTATGCCGAGCGCGTGAAGCAGCTCCTCATCAAAGGGGCGCGAGCGACGGTCCCGGCGCTGTGGCACCTGGAAATGAGCAACGGTCTGGCTGTCGCGGAGAGGCGCTCGATTCTAAGCCCCGCGAATATCGATCGAGCGCTACTGCACATTGAACAAATCGTGTCCCAGCGAGTGGACACGAACAGCGCTTTCGTCTCAACCCGCGTGGCGCTGGCCACGGCCCGAGCCTTCAAGTTATCCGCGTACGACGCGGTTTACCTGGACTTGGCGCGCCACGAAAGGCTCCCGCTGGCCACGCTCGATGAGCGGCTTCGCGCTGCCGCCACGCAGGCCGGAGTGGAACTTCTTCGATAAGGCGGCCGTCTGGCCCTCTCAGGGTCAATGAGCCGCCGTTTTGATTTCTCTTCAACTCCGAAGCCGACGAACCCATTGGAGCGGAAAGTCAAAACCCCGACGCTCTAAGAACGAGAGGGTCGGCTGCCCGGAAGTTCTAGACCGACTCGAAGGCTGCGCCACCCGCCACCCGAAACTCAAAACTGCCTCAAAGCATGCGCCACCCGGCCCATCTCATCAAAGCACCTATCGAACTTGGAAAATAATTAGTTTCCCAGATTAACGGATGTTAGGCTGCAGATTCTGTTGAGGAACTTTCCCCATGAATACTCCTATCACCCTTGCAACTGAGGTATCCGTCCTTATCATTGGAGCTGGTCCGACCGGGCTTATTCTCGCCTGCGACTTGGCTCGTAGGGGTGTGAACTTCAGGATCGTGGAAAAAGCAACGGATTATGCTGTCGGATCGCGTGGAAAAGGCCTGCAACCGCGAAGCATGGAAGTTCTCGATGATCTTGGGGTCATTGACCGGATTCTTGATCATGGGCTGTTACATCTGTTCATTCGTTCCTACGACGGGACCACCGTTCTTGGCGACCATGATCCGCATGATGGCCGCCATCGCACACCGGACGTACCTTACGAGAGTACGCTGATGATTCCGCAGTGGCGCGTTGAGGAGACCCTCCGCTTGCGCCTGGCAGATTGGGGCGTGGGTGTGGAATTGGCGACGGAGTTGGTGGCTATCGAACTAAATGAAGATTGGGTGACTACGACGCTGCAAAAGGGTGGTACCCAGGAACGGGTTCGCGCCAAATATATGATTGGCGCCGACGGTGGACACAGTTTCGTGCGCAAGTCCTTGAACGTGGGATTCGAAGGAGAGACATGGAAAGAAGAGCGGCTCATGACAGGCGACGTTCGGGTACACGGATTGGATCGAGATTATTGGCACATGTGGCAAAAACATAAGGACGGAATGGTGGCTCTGTGTCCTCTTCGGTCCTCGGAGATGTTCCAGTTTCAAGCACAGGTTCCGCCACACGAAGAGGGAGAACCCTCGCTGGAAACCTTTCAACGAATCATAGACGAGCGTACTGGACGCACCGATTTGAAACTTTACGGTGCGACTTGGCTCTCGCTCTATCGTGCAAACGTTAGAATGGTGGACCGATACCGGGTCGGGCGCGTCTTCCTTGCAGGTGATGCAGCCCATGTTCACTCGCCAGCCGGCGCAATGGGCATGAACACTGGAATTCAGGATGCCTACAATCTCGGTTGGAAACTCGGCGCCGTCCTGAATGGCGCGAGGGTTTCGGTGCTGGATACCTACGAAGAGGAGAGGTTACCAGTTGCAGCATCCTTGCTGGGGATCTCAACAAGACTGCACCAACAGACATTAAATGACAGACAGTGGCGGCGAGGTGAAGAAGTCCTGCAACTTAGACTGACCTATCGCGGCAGTTCTCTCAGCCGGCAGGACGATCCGCCCTCGAGTCCTCTGCAAGCAGGAGACCGCGCCCCTGACGCTCCGCTGCATGATCACGACGGAAACCCGGTGCGTATCTTCGACATCTTCCGTGGGCCCCAGTTTACGTTGCTGAGCCTTGGAAGCCAGGATCTCCAGGGTTTGAATCGAGTCGGCGAAAGGTTCAAACAACACCTTCAGGTATATACAATCGATCGCGGTCCTTCTGGAGCGACCGCTCGCTGCAATCAATTGAAAGATGATCAGGGGCACGTTCTTCATGCTTATGGCGGTGAAAATGGTGCGCTCTTTCTGATCAGACCTGATGGATACATCGGATTTATCTGTGGCAGCAAATCAATCGACTCCGTCGAGTCTTACCTTGAGCTACTCTATGATGAGAGATGATGCCCTATTTTGGGCGGATGGCTCCTGTATCACGGCCAAACCGGAAGTTGAATTAAGTTCAATTGGACGTTGGGCGCGTGGCCCGGACTTTGGCATTGTATGGAATCGTCTCTGCTGCACAGTCTGAACTACTCCTGCAGATTCGCTCTAAGTTAAGATTTTGAACTTGGGGTACCCCGTCCTTGACGTTCTTCAAGGGCGGGGCTTTTGCTCATACTCGCCACGCGCGGAGGGACAGACGAAAAAGCGCCGCCCGTCAATTTTCGAGGGAAAGTGCCCTCTCCGTCCCGAAGAGCATGGGACGGAGAGGCCTCTACAAAACCGCACCACCTTGCCATTGTTGGTTTCGTAGCGGCCGCCCGCATTTGGGGCGGGCAGCTTTTTTCTTCTGCAATTCAACAAATCGATGCACTACCGAAAATCACGAAGATTTTACCGAAATCACGTCAGGTCGTAGCGATCATTGTTCATCACCTTGTTCCAGGCCACCACGAAATCACGCACGAATGCCTGCTGAGAATCGCTGCAGGCATAGACTTCCGCGAGGGCTCGGAGCTGGGAGTTGGAACCGAAAACTAGATCGACGACGGTGCCCGTCCACTTGAGCGTACCTTTTGCCCGATCGCGCCCCTCCAATACACCTTCGGATGTGGCGGACTTCTCCCACCTCGTGCTCATGTCGAGGAGATTCACGAAGAAGTCATTGGTCAATGTTTCTGGCCGCTTGGTAAAAACACCGTGCTTGGATTGTCCGACGTTTGCGTTCAAGACGCGCAGGCCGCCGATCAGAACGGTCATCTCGGGGGCAGTCAGATTCAGCAATTGCGCTTTATCCACCAGCATTTCAGCCGCTGCTCCTTCGAGTCCCTTTCGGGCGTAGTTGCGGAAACCATCCGCGGCCGGCTCCAGTACGGCGAACGAATGGATATCGGTCTGCTCCTGCGTGGCATCCATGCGCCCCGGTGCGAAGGGAACCTTCACGTCGTGGCCGGCCTTCTTCGCAGCCGCCTCGACCGCCGTGCAGCCACCCAGAACGATCAGGTCAGCAAGAGAGATTTTCTTTCCGCCGGACTTTGTGCTGTTGAAGCCTTTCTGGATCGCTTCCAATTTTTTCAGTATCTTGGCCAATTCAGCAGGCTGGTTGGCTTCCCAATTCTTCTGCGGCTCCAGTCGAATACGTGCGCCGTTCGCTCCACCGCGCTTGTCGCTCCCGCGGAACGTTGCGGCAGAGGCCCACGCCGTGGTGACCAATTGAGAGATGGAAAGGCCGGATTTGAGAATCTTTGTCTTCAGGGCGGCAATGTCCTGCTTGCCAACCAATTTGTGATTCACTGCAGGAATGGGGTCCTGCCAAATCAGGCGCTCCTTGGGAACGAGCGGGCCAAGATAACGCGACAAGGGGCCCATATCGCGGTGCGTCAGCTTGAACCACGCACGGGCGAATGCATCCGCGAACTGATCTGGATTCGAGTGGAAGCGCCTGGAAATTTTTTCGTAGGCTGGATCCATCCGCAACGAGAGGTCGGTGGTCAGCATGGACGGCGCACGGCGCTTGGACGGATCGGAGGGATCCGGCACAGTATCGGCGGCCGCGTCACCCTTTGGCTTCCACTGGTGCGCACCGGCCGGGCTCTTGGTAAGCTCCCATTCGTAGCCGAACAGGTTGTCAAAGAAGCTATTGCTCCACTTCGTCGGCGTGCTGGTCCAGATCACTTCCAGGCCGCTGCCGATCGCGTCACCGCCTTTGCCTGAGCGAAAACTGCTCTTCCAGCCAAGGCCCTGCTCCTCTATGCCGGCATCTTCTGGCTTAGCACCCACCAGTGCCGCATCACCGGCGCCGTGGGTCTTGCCGAAGGAGTGACCGCCGGCGATGAGCGCAACCGTCTCTTCATCGTTCATCGCCATGCGTGCGAACGTTTCGCGGATATCCCGCGCTGCAGCGATGGGATCTGGCTTGCCATTGGGGCCTTCCGGATTGACGTAAATAAGACCCATCTGCACGGCAGCGAGAGGATTTTCGAGGTCGCGGTCTCCCGAGTAGCGTTTGTCGTCCAGCCAAGTGGTCTCAGAGCCCCAATAGATGTCTTCTTCCGGTTCCCAGACGTCCTCACGCCCGCCGGCGAAACCGAAGGTTTTAAATCCCATCGACTCCAGAGCGACATTGCCTGCAAGAATCATCAAGTCGGCCCAGGAGAGTTTTCGCCCGTATTTCTTCTTGATCGGCCAGAGCAAGCGGCGCGCCTTGTCGAGGTTGACGTTGTCCGGCCAACTGTTCAGGGGAGCAAAGCGCTGGGTGCCGTTCCCTGCACCGCCGCGGCCGTCGCCAATGCGGTACGTGCCGGCGCTGTGCCAGGCCATGCGAATGAACAAAGGTCCGTAGTGGCCGAAGTCGGCCGGCCACCAGTCCTGCGAATCCGTCATCAGTGCGTGAAGGTCCTTGACGACCGCTTTCAGATCAAGCCTCTTGAACTCCTCGGCGTAATTGAACTTCTTGTCCATGGGATTGGACTTTGAGGAACGCTGGTGCAGGATCTTCAGGTTCAGTTGATTCGGCCACCAGTCTGCATTCGTCGGGGCTACAGCTGTTGTGTGTTTGCGAGCGTCACCCGAGAACGGGCACTTTGCATCAGTTGACATCTTTTCTCCCATCGTTGTTTGTAATTGCTACTCGGCTCAGTTTAGAGCTTAAAGTTTACGTACAAATCCGTCAAATCGAGCTACCGTCTGCTCGTCGTAAGTCCGGCCTTCTATTAAACGAATTCGATTCGGAGGGGGTGGCAAAACGAAGCCCCGGAGGCGCGGGACAGGCTCGGGCATGTGCCGGCCCTACGGGGCGTGGCTTTCGGCGTTTCCGATCACTCACCGCTTAAGCAGTTGGCCACTGTGTTTCGTCCCTTTCAGGACTCTCATGCACAACACACGAAATACCAACACGAACGATTCATCGCTATGCGGGACAAGCTCTCAGTTCCCTGCCACGTGAATGTAGCCACGAGCTGTCAGATTCATAATCGTGGTCATGGCCCACTGGTCGATTTGAATCTCGGGATTGATCGTGGCCATGTCGATTTTCCTGCTCATTACTCCCTGGCCGCAAACTCGAAAGTCGATGCCGGCCTGTTTCATGCTGTGAATGATGGCGATATTGGGATTGTCATGGCCGTCCTTGAGTGCTTTGTAGGCCGCGTTGGTCAAGGCCAGCTCGGTGCCTTCCTGGTGGAAGACTACAACAAATTTTCTGTGATCGGCCGGGACACCGCCCTTGGCGAGCGTGTTGAAAAATCGCGAGATGAAAGTCAGTCCGGGATTCACATCATCGATTTTCGGAGCCGCCTTGCCGATATCGAAGACGATCTTGTAGGTCAGGCTTGGATCGGGCATTTCGTGGGCGTTGGGGAAATCATTGGCCGAATCGACGCTGGGTATTGGCAGGGCTTGCGCCGTTTGCGCGCGCGCCGATCCTGAAAGCGCGATCAGTATTGCGAGTAGTGCTACCGTTCCGATCCACAGTGTCTTCATTTGGCTCTCCAGAAATAAAAATTGTCGTTCGGACTACACTCGGTTGGCGGTATTCTACACCGCATTAAACTCACGTCTCTCAAAAATATACTCCATTATTGTCATTCTGAACGAAGTGAAGAATCTGTCCTTCTTTACGTTAAGCCACAGAGAGATTCTTCACTTCGTTCAGAATGACAAACTTTTTGGTTGTTTCGCTTTGGGTCACAACTTTGCCGCAGCGCCGCCGTCGATATTCATCATCTCCGCCGTTATGAAACGCGACTCGTCAGAAGCGAAAAACAGCATTGCGTTGGCGACGTCCTCTGCATAGCCCGGACCTTTGATCAGCTGCCACATCTCAAAGTGGCGTGCAAAAACGTGCTCGCCGGCGGTGGTTGTCAGGCGTCGCGTCAAGATTTGCCCCGGGCGAACACAGTTCACACGGATGTTGTGGCGCCCGCCAAGGCTGGCAGTGTAGCGAGTAAAGCCTTCGAGGCCGGCCTTTGCGGCAATGTACGATGCCGAGGGGAGTGTGGGAAACCGCTCCAGGACGGCATCGCTTACGCCGGAAACGGCCGCCAGTGAAGATACGTTGACGATCGCGCCGCCTCCCGCCTTGATGAGATGGGGCCATGCCGCTCTGCAGGTGAGAAAGCAGGCAGTCAGGTTTACGCGCAGAACGCGCTCCCAAGTCTCATCGGATTCTTCAGGAAACATTTCACGGGCGCCGCCTCCGGCATTGTTGATGAGCACGTTCAAGCCGCCATAGGTGGCGACTGTTTGGGCGACGGCTGCTTCCACATCTGCGCGGCTCGTGACATCGCACTGAAAAAAAGTGACATCGCCTCCCTCGGCAC
>Ga0206991_10216_pt1 | contig 17554 bp, 15 predicted proteins | sample Alteio_BWMinCont_9_FD_153286 | JGI IMG/M metagenome (GOLD analysis project Ga0206991, IMG submission 153286) | Enriched cells from forest soil in Barre Woods Harvard Forest LTER site, Petersham, Massachusetts, United States -... | ecosystem: Environmental > Terrestrial > Soil > Temperate forest >...
TCTGATCGTGATTGTCCTGTTCAGCTTCACATTCAATCCCACTTCCTCGGAATCGCGCCGCTTCGGCCCCGGCCTATTGTGGCTCGCATTTTTATTTGCCGGCTCGCTGATGCTGCAATCTTCTTTTTTGCGGGAGCACACCAACGACACGCTGGCCGCGTTGCGCCTCGCCCCCATCGATCCATTCAGCATACTCGCGGGAAAAATGGCCGCAAATTTTTTGTTCCTGCTTCTGGTCGAAGTGATCCTGCTGCCCGTGTTTGCGGTGCTTTACAACGTCGCGATTTTTCCGGTTCTCGGGCAACTCCTTCTGGTCCTCGTGCTCGGCACGATTGGACTGGCCTCCACCGGCACGGTTTTTTCGGCGGTCGCGGCGCAAGCCCGCCTGCGCGAATTGCTTCTTCCTCTGCTGCTGCTCCCGGTGCTTGCTCCGGTATTGATCGCCAGCACGGAAGCGACGATCGGAATCCTGCGCGACCCCTATGAATTGTCCCTGGTATGGTTAACGTTTCTGGCATGCTTTGACGTGGTATTTTTGACGGCGGCATGGATGATCGGCGAATATTTATTGGAGGAGTGATATGGCAGCTGAAGCTCAATCCCAGACGGCAGGGCGCACGATAATTTCCGCGCCGTCCATCATGCTTGTTTTTCTCCTCCTGGCCGCAGCGAGTTACGGAGCGCTCATCTGGGCGCCCACTGAGAACACCATGGGCCTCGTTCAGCGCATTTTTTATTTTCACGTGTCGAGCGCGTGGTCAGGCTTTGTTTCTTTCATTTTGGTTTTCATCGGCAGCGTTGCGTACCTTCGCACGCGCGCGCTAAAGTGGGATTGGCTCAGCGTGGCCTCCGCGGAAGTGGGCGTCGCATTTTTTACAATTGTCCTGGTAACCGGCCCCATTTGGGCGAAGCCCGTGTGGGGAATCTGGTGGACCTGGGACGCGCGCCTCACCTCTTCGTTCCTGCTGTGGGTCTTGTTCGTCAGCTATCTCGTTCTGCGAACCCTCGTCGAGGAACCCGAACGCCGCGCCCTGCTTTCGGCCGTCTTCGGAATTTTTGCGGCCCTGGATATTCCCCTGGTGTATTTTTCGATCTGGTGGTTTCGCACGCAGCATCCTCAGCCTGTAATCGGCGATGGCGGATCGCTTGACGCTCGCATGGGTTGGGTGCTGCTGTTGACGTGGGCGGCGACGCTCGGCGTGATGACGGTTCTGATCCGCTTGCGCTATCGCCTGGAAGCGCTGCGCTCCGAAGTAGATGCAATTCGTATGGAGGCTTCGAGAAGCGCGTAGGATTTTTGCAGCACAGGCACTTTGCCTGTGCGCTTTTGTAGGTTGCGGATGATCGACTGTTTATCGATGCGCAGAAGTTGAGAAAACCGCACAGGCAAAGTGCCTGTGCTACTTGAGCCCGCAAGGGAGAAGCGCAATGAAGAACTTAAATTTTCTAGTAGCGGCATACATCGCAATCTGGTTCGTATTTTGCGGGTACGTTTTGTCGGTGGCGCGCCGCATGGCGAGCCTGAAAGACGATATTCGCCGCCTGAAACAAGACGGAAAGTAGCTTGATCAACGGAAAAGGGTGCGGCGATATCGTGACGGAAAAGAAAAAAATCGGCGTAGTGCTGTTCCAGTTGGGCGGACCGGACTCCTCGGACGCGGTCGAGCCCTTCCTTTACAATCTATTTTGCGATCCTGACATTATCGATTTTTTCGGCGCGTGGTTCGCCCGTCGCCCGCTTGCGCGATACATCGCGCGCAAACGCGCGGACGTGGTGCGCCATCATTATGACGATATTGGCGGGCACTCCCCGATCCGACTGCTCACCGAGCGCCAGGCCAGCGCGCTAGAAGCCGCGCTAGCCCCGCATTACAACGCCAAATGTTTCATCGCGATGCGTTATTGGCACCCGCTCTCCCAGGAAACCGCCGCGGAGGTAAACGCCTGGAACGCGCCGGAACTCGTGTTGCTCCCCATGTATCCGCAGTATTCATTCGCGACCAGCTCGAGCAGCCTCAAGGAATGGAAGCGCGTGTTTCATCCGAATGGCAACGCGCCTCGGGTACGCACCATCGAGACGTTTTACGAGAATTCGTTATATGTTCAGTCCGTCGCGGAAAAAGTCGCCCTTTCACTCACGCACTTTGACGAGCCTGACAGCGCGCACATCGTCTTCAGCGCGCATGGATTGCCGCTTAGCCTGATCGAGCGCGGAGACCCCTACGCGCGGCAGGTTGCGGAAACGGTGAAGCTCGTGATGCAGCAGGGCGCCTGGGAAAATGCGCACACGCTGTGTTTCCAGAGCAAGGTGGGACGCCGAAAATGGCTTTCGCCTTCGCTCACGGACACCATTGAAACTCTCGCCCGAGCCGGCGAGAAAAATCTTCTCGTCGTGCCCATCGCCTTCGTGACAGAGCACATCGAGACCTTGCACGAAATTAATATCGAAGCCCGCGAACAAGCGCAGAAACTGGGCGTCGAGCAATTTGAAATGATGCCCGCTGTGGGCGATTCACCCACATTTATTTCCGCGCTTGCCGATGTAGTGCTACGCTCCTTAAGTGGCGACTCCAAGTAGCGCGAAAAGCTCCCCAATCAAGAACAGCCGCATTGTGGTCACGGCCCTTGGCGGTGCAGAAGTCCTGAAGCGCATCGAGGAAGACCTTCCTGAACCTGGCCGTGGGGAAGTCCGCGTAAAAATTTTAGCAGCGGGAGTTGCTTTCGCTGATGTCCTGATGCGCCGGGGGCTTTACCCGGGAACCCCTCCTCCACCGTTTACTCCTGGATACGATCTGGTCGGGGAAATCGACGCGCTGGGCCCTGACGTGACTCAATTTACTTTGGGCCAGCACGTGGGAGCCTTGACGGTGCGCGGCGCGTACAGCCAATTTGCCAATCTCCCCGCTGAACTTCTCGTTCCAGTTCCCGATTCCCTCGATCCCGCGGAAGCTGTTTGCCTGATCTTGAATTACGTGACCGCCTATCAAATGTTGCATCGCGTCGCGAAAGTTTCCAGCGGCCAGAGCATATTGATACATGGCGCGGCAGGAGGCGTCGGAACGGCTTTATTGCAACTGGGCGCTCTACAGAAACTTACGATGTATGGGACGGCGTCGAGTTCCAAGCTCGATATAATTGTTTCCAACGGCGGGATTCCCATCGATTACAAGGCTGAGAATTTTTCAAAGCGCGTACGCGAACTTTCGCGGGAAGGCGTGGACGCCGTATTCGACGCGGTGGGCGGAACAAACTGGTGGCGCTCCTACCGCATGGTTCGCCGCGGAGGCATTCTCGTTTGCTACGGCATGGCCGTCGCAGTGGAGCACGGAAAGATCGCGGGCGCCGGCAGTTATCTTCTGATGGGTGTTCTAAAACTGATTCCGGATGGGCGCGGGTGCGTCTGGTTTAACGTCAAAAATTTGCGAACGGAACACCCGGACTGGTTTCGAGCGGACCTGATCGCACTCTTCGACTTACTATTGCAGCGTAAAATTCAACCGCTGATTGCAGCGCGTCTCCCGATGAGCGAGGCGGCTCAGGCAAACGAAATGATTGAGCATGCCAAGGTCAGCGGGAAAATAGTCCTCCTCTGCCAGGAATAATTCCGCAGTGTCGAGTCATAGCCGGATCGCAATTAAAAGCACCGGATTTCACCACAGAGAACACAGAGGGGCACAGAGAAAAGAAAGAAGCGTTGCAGCAGCATTCGCACCCTGCATTTCTCTTCCTATCTCTGTGTTCTCTGTGCCCTCTGTGTTAAAGGGTTTTCCGCGCGAATAGGCGGCCACCCCGCGTGCGGTCCACAAATTGAACCAATCAAACAAATCTGACCAAAAATCGGAATTCGCCTTGACAGGAAGGGTGCTGCGGAAATATAAGAACTTGTATCTATAAACTGTTTTCGGTAAGTTGGTTCGTCCATAGTCTCGATTTATAATAGATATCGAGAGGTCTAATAGCGGAAATATGGCTGACCCAGTAGAAGGAAGTACCCCGGTTCCACCAGCACCAAAGCCCGGAGCAGTAGCAGCAGCAAAACCGCCCGCAGCAGCCAAGGCGGCGGCAAAAGCCAAAGAGAGCGCGGACCCGCCTGATCCTATGCGGAGGCGCGTGATTTGGGGCATGATTTACGGCTACCTCGGCATCAATCTGCTGATGTTTTTGCGGTTTTTCTTCCCGCGCGCGCTGTACGAACCCAATACAATTTTCAATATCGGTTATCCCGCCGACTTTTCCATCGGCATCGATCAGCGTTATCTGATGACGAATCGCGCCTGGGTTGTCCGCGAACCGGATCGCATTTTCGTGATCTTCGCGCGATGCACGCACCTCGGTTGCACGCCGGAATGGAAGCCTGCAGAGAACAAGTTCAAGTGCCCGTGCCACGGCAGCGGATACGATAGCGAAGGCGTCAACTTTGAAGGGCCGGCGCCGAGGCCCATGGACCGAGCAAAGGTAAATCTCGACCCGACCGGGAAAATAGTTGTGGATACCAGTAAGCTATATATGGATGACCCGCGCGCCGGAGTGAATCAGTTCAACGACACAGGCGCGTATCTGCCGGTCTAGTAGGACAGGCTTCAGCCTGTCTGCGTTTTGGTTGTCACCTCGTTAAAACCGACAGGCTGAAGCCTGTCCTACTGGGGGACCTAGGAATGGCCGAAGAAAACGGCGAAAAAAACGGGAAAGGATTGCTCACCCGTGTCCGCCAGGACATCACGGATCTTAAGGAAACGATTAAGGAAAAGGGCAAGGAAGAGATCGAGGGCCTGAAAGAGCCCGAAAAGAGCCAGGTTTTTCGATCTATTTTCCGCGTCAAGCACGACGAGACGCCGCGCAACCGCGCGCTCTCGGTGTTGTCCAACGTTTTTTTTCACCTGCATCCCGCCAAGGTTAATCGCGACGCAGTAAAATACAAATTCACCTGGGGCATGGGCGGCATCACTTTTTATTTGTTTATCGTGCTCACATTCACCGGTGTGCTGCTGATGTTTTATTACCACCCGAGCAAGGTGCAGGCCTTCCGCGATATTTTGTATCTTGAGAACGACGTTCCTTTTGGAAAGCTGCTGCGCAACATGCATCGATGGGCCGCGCACTTGATGATCATCGCCGTGTGGCTGCACATGTTCCGCGTTTTCCTCACCGGCTCCTACAAACGTCCGCGCGAATTTAACTGGTGCATCGGCGTTCTTCTCATGGTGCTGACGCTCTTGCTGTCCTTTACCGGCTACTTGCTGCCTGACGATCAACTTGGTTTCTGGGCCGTTACGGTCGGAACCAACATGGCCAGGGCCACTCCATTGTTAGGAACGGAAGGTCCATTCGGCGCAATGTTTGGCATGACGCCATACAACGACGTGCGCTTTGCCTTGCTTGGCGGATCGATCGTGGATGCTAACGCGCTCTTGCGGGCATATATCTGGCACTGCATTGCGATTCCTCTGATCGCGAGTATTTTTATGGCCCTGCATTTCTGGCGCGTCCGCAAAGACGGTGGAATCTCCGGGCCCGCGCCGGTCATGCTCGAATCGGAAATCAAGGAAGAGAATCGCAACCGGCCGGTGATTCTGCGGCCCAGCGGCATGGCCTAGCAATTTCTTGGGGCTTGGATCGGATCTGCAATTCACTGGAAAGATTTTGACAAACTAACAGACGGGGTTTGAGGCCGATATGAACTGGCACCAGATATGGGAGGTTGCATCCGCTCCGGATAACGTGCCGATCGTGGCGCTGCTATTCCTGGTCCCGTTTTATGTTTGGTACGCATTCAGGCAAGCGCTTGAGAATGACCGGTTGATTGACAAGCTCTCCGCCGACCCGGCTCTCGCGAAAACCGAGCACCGCAAGACCGAGCCGTGGCACCCGAAGTGGGAGCGCGAAGTTCACACCTGGCCGTACCTTATGCGCATTGAACTTGTCGCGGCAGTTCTGGTAACAGCGCTGCTCATGGTATGGTCCATCACGCTGAGCGCGCCCCTCGAAGAGCCTTCTAATCCAAACGTCACCATGAATCCCGCGAAGGCCCCGTGGTATTTTCTGGGCCTGCAGGAAATGCTGGTCTATTTTGACCCGTGGATTGCAGGGGTAATTATGCCGACGCTCATAATCGTCGGCCTGATGGTCGTGCCGTATATTGACGCGAATCCTTTGGGGAACGGTTACTACACCTATAAGCAGCGGAAATTTGCCATCTGGACGTTCCTTTTCGGATTCATTGGTTTATGGGTCTTAATGATTGTAATAGGGACCTTCATACGAGGCCCTGGCTGGATGTGGTTCTGGCCAGGGCAAACATGGGACGCGCAGCGGGTCGAGTTTGCGGTGAATCGCAACGTCGATCAGATTTTTGGGATCAACGGTTCGTGGCTCGTTCACTTCATGCCGGCTTCCAATGCCAGCTACGCGCCGATCCTGGCGCGCATCATTTTCGGAATTTTTCCGATCGCTTTCTATTTCATCGTCGCCGGATATTTGGTGCACCGCATGCTTTTGCTGACGGATTTCAGCAAAAAGATTTTCAAGCGCATGACGCTTTTGCAAATGATGACGATGGAATTGTTTTTGATTCTGATGCTGAGCCTGCCGGTGAAAATTCTGCTGCGGCTATTGTTGCGCATCAAGTACGTGTGGGTGACGCCGTGGTTCAGCATTTAGGGGTAGCGGGTAATTTTGATTTGTCATTCTGAGGCGTTTTTTGCCGAAGAATCTCTCTGTTTCCGAGTTTACGAAGAACCAAAGAGGGATTCTTCGCTTCGCTCAGAATGACACTGCGACCGTAGACGCGGCTTGATGAAATACGAGCGGGCACCGAAAGCCCGCCAATTGAGATTCAGAACTAAACTTAAGGAGGCACGGGGTGCCTGAGCAGCTTCCTCCTGATGATCCGATTACAAGCCGGCCAATGGCTGGGCTGGTCCTGGTTTCCGTTTTCATCCTGATGCTGACCGTTTCCTGGTCGCTCTACGATGAATTCTACGGCTTGCGCCCGTGGCGCAAGTACCAGGCTGAATTTTCCAGCGCGTATTCCAATTACCTGGACAAGCAGTACAAGCAGCGCAAGGCTGACGAGCAGAAATTTTACGCCACGCCGGAATACATGAAATTAGTTGCCGACGTAAAGGCTGCAACCGACGCGGCTCGCGCAAAGGATCAGGAAATCGGCCAGCAAATCGATCTCCTTGACCGCCAGCGCGCTGCCATGACGGATTCGTTCACCACGTCGCGCGGCCTGGTCGGCTCGCTTACCTATCAGCTGGAGCAAATTGACGAGAAGGATAAGAGCAGCAAAGACTCCAAGCTCAAGGAACTGAACGAAGCGAAAGCGCAAACGTTCGACGTAGCCTGGCCCGTAGAGGGCGGCAAGATCGAACAGGATAAATTCAACTACGATAAGCTCAACGGCCTGTTCGTATCGATCATGCAATCGAAGGCCAAGCTGGTGGCCCAGCGCGGCGACGTTGATCAGCCTGCAAAAGACGCGCAAGACAAGCTGAACGAATATGTGAAGGAACAGCTTCCGGGCCTGGCATCAAAGGATTTGTTTACACTGAGTGAAAGCATGAAGGGCCTGGACATTCACATTCGCCAGGTCAATGTGAATCCAACCGGGACTTCGCTCAACAATCTTGGCGGCGCAGGTCTTGTCGATCGCTGCCAATCCTGCCACCTGGGGACTGACCCTCTGATCGTTCCGGTTACGATGACTCTCACCAAGGCGGATCTTGGCCTGGCGAAGAGCGATGATGCGCCATTCACCAGCCATCCTGATCCGGACATGATGAAATATCATCCGCTGGAAAAGTTCGGTTGCTCTCCCTGCCACGGCGGAAATGGACGCGCGCTTGATACGGTCGAGAAGGGCCATGGCCGCTACGAACATTGGCTCTGGCCGCTTTACTATAAAGAGAATTTCAATGCCGGATGTCAGCAATGCCACGCCTCGGACATGGTCACCGAGCACGCTCCGGTCCTGAACCGCGCGAAACAGCTCTACAGGGAAAAGGGATGCATTGGCTGCCACCGCTTCCAGGGTTTCGATAACCAAGATGAGGAACTTGTCAGCGCCCGGCAAACGATCGCTCAGCTGGAAAATCAAAAGCAAGACGACGCCTTGCAGATCACTCAGCTGAATAAGAAGGGTGACACTGCTCCAGACAACGACGCCGCGAACCGCTTCTACGCCGAAGCCACGAACCTGACCGTCACGATGTCCGGGATGGACGCCAAGATCGAACAGCTTGACCGGCGTTCCGCGAACCTGCTGCGCGAAATCAAAAAGGTGGGTCCGGACCTCAAAGAAGTCCGGATGAAGATTCACAAGGAATGGATCCCGTACTGGCTGAAGCACACGCACGAATTCCGCCCAACTACAAAGATGCCGCAGTTCCGCTTGCAGGACGACGAGATTCAAGCGATTGCTGCGTACATCTGGCAATCCGCCATCCCCGGTCCTGAGCTTCCGAAGCAAGCCCCGGGAAACGCGGCGAACGGCAAGGTGCTCTTTGAAGAGCGCGGCTGCGAGGCGTGCCACTCAATGGGCGAAGGCGCGGAAATGGTTGGCGGAGATTTCGCCGCAAATCTGTCCCGCGTTGGGGAGAAGGACAATTACGATTACCTGGTTCGCTGGATCCTGAATCCGCGAACGCGAACGCGCCCCTACAGTCCGTTCGAGCATAAGGATCTCGGCCCCGAAGATTACGCGAAGCATAACCTGCCGTTCGTGTTTGATCTCGACCATTCCCGCAGCCCGAACGACGGGCACGAGATGGTCGTCCAACAAATGACGGTCATGCCGAGTCTGCGCCTCACGGTGGAAGACGCGCGCGACATCGCCAGCTATTTGATTACACAAAAGCATGCCGACGCCTCCTATGATGCCGCGAATTTCATGGACGATCCGAACCTCAAGCAGCACGGCAAGGAATTGATCCAGCACTACGGCTGCGCCGGCTGCCACGAAATCTCCGGTCTTGAAGACGAAGGCCGCATCGGCACGGAATTGACGAACGAAGGCAGCAAGCCAATTGAGCGCCTGGACTTCGCGCTCCTTACGGAAGATGCCAAGCTTGGCACGCTTCCCGATGGCAAGAAGTCTCCTCGCGGCGCATGGTATGACCTGAAGGGTTATTTCGAAAACAAGCTGACCGATCCTGCGATCTACGACCGCGGCAAATACAAACCTGATCCGATGGACCGGCTGCGCATGCCGAAGCCGAATGTCACCAAAGAGGACATCGACGCACTGACGACTTTCCTCCTCGGCTCGACGGACCCGACACTACCGCAGGAATACATGTACAAGCCCGCCGACCAGCGCGCCGCAATTCAAAAAGGCTGGTGGCTGGTCACGAAATACAATTGCATCGGCTGCCACCAGATTGGAATCGGGCAGAAATCTGTGTTGATGGGTCTGCCCCAATACCAGGGTGAAAACAAGCAGAACCTGCCGCCGGTGCTTACCAGCGAAGGCGCGCGCGTCAGTCCCGATTGGCTGAAGGCATTTCTTTCCAACCCATCCTTGAGCACCACGGATATCAATCGCAACGGCGTCCGCTCGTATCTGCAAGTGCGGATGCCGACATTCTTCCTGTCCGACGATGAAATCCGCACTCTTGTGTCGTTTTTCCAGGCCATGTCCAGCCAGCCCCAGCCGTACATTCCGCAAAAGGTGGAACCAATCACCACGGCGGAAAAAGAAATGGCGCGGGATTTGTTCACGAGCTCGGCTGCTCCGTGCCTGAAGTGCCACGCAACAGGCGATCCAACGCACGACAAGACCGCCATTGCTCCGAATTTCCTTTTTGCCAGGGAGCGATTGCAGCCCGGTTGGACGGAACGCTGGATTACTAATCCAGCTTTAATCGCACCGGGCACGGCAATGCCTTCCGGTCTTTTCAATCGCGATGGCGATCACTGGGTCTTCTCAGGCCCGCTCCCCGCGAGCTTTAAGGGATACAAGGGAGATCAAGCTGAGCTGCTGGTTCGTTATATGTTCGAATTGACGCCTGAGGAGCAGCGCGCTCTCATGGGACGCACACCGTCGGGCGGCGGTTCGGGTGGTGCAGGGAAGTAGTAAGACTTTAATTTGCTCAGGGTGAGCGAAATTCTGTAATCAAAGAGGAGGAATCGTTTGGTGAGGAAAACAAGATTGGGTATGTACTCGCTGGCAGTCGGGGCGTTCGCAATGGCGATCACCGGGTGCGGCGGAAAGAAAGATGAGTCAACCGAAAACACAGCCGCTCCGGCGGCAAGCGCTCCGGCAGGAAAGACGGTCGATCCCGCCACGGCTGGCGAAGTCACAGGATCGGTAAAGCTTGACGGCGCGGGACCGAAGCCGAAGAACATTAACATGGCCGCCGAACCGGCGTGCACCAAGGCTCGCACGAGCCCGGCGATGACTGAAGAAGTTGTCGCGGGAGACGGCGGGGCTCTTGCCAACGTTGTAGTATTCGTGAAGACTGGCCTTGAAGGTTACTCTTTCCCGGCGCCGTCAACGGCAGCGACCATCACCCAAGAAGGGTGCCAATATCACCCGCATGTGGTTGCCGTGCAGGTTGGACAAAATATCGACGTCGTGAACAAAGACCAAACCACTCATAACATCCACCCGATTCCCAAGGATAATCGCGAGTGGAACGAATCCCAACCGCCAGGCGCCGCGCCTATCGAGAAGTCGTTTACGCGCGAGGAAATTGCCATCCCCGTGAAGTGCAATGTTCACCCATGGATGAAGGCGTACATGGCCGTAATGCCAAACCCCGAGTTCCAGGTCACGGATAAAGACGGCAAGTTTGACCTGAAGAATCTTCCTCCGGGGACGTACACGGTGGTTGCCTGGCATGAACTCTATGGTTCCAGCGACCCGCAAACCGTTACCATTGGTCCCAAGGAAACAAAGAACGTGACCTTCACGTTCAAAGCCGCTGCTGCAGCTGGAGATTAAGGCGTAGACCTCTCTGAGCTCTCTGTGTTCTCTGTGTTAAATCCCAAAAGGCTTAACATAGAGGACACAAAGGAGCACAGAGGTCCACAGAGAAAAACTTTCGGACACATTCCTCAATCCCAGTGATCGAAATTCGATGAAGACTTTGTACAATCAGGCCCTGCACCGCTATGCTGTTTTCACAGCTTGCTGCACGTTTGTTCTCCTGATTGCCGGTGCTCTGGTTACTTCGAACGATGCTGGGCTTTCCATTCCAGATTGGCCTCTCGCCTATGGATCGTTGACGCCGCCAATGGTCGGCGGGATCCGCTACGAATTTACGCACCGCGTTATTGCCACGTGCGTGGGCCTTCTGACCATCGGACTAGCCGCATGGCTGTCGCAGGTCGAAAAACGCTCTTGGATGCGCTGGCTGGGCTGGGCGGCCCTTGGCGGGGTCATTGCGCAGGGGATCCTCGGCGGCATGACCGTTCGCATGTTCCAACCGCCGCCGGTGTCGGCCGCGCATGCCACTTTGGCGCAGCTATTTTTTTCCACGGTGGTCGCTATCGCCGTTTTTACGAGCTCATGGTGGAGTGGCACGCTCCCGGAAATGGACGACCCGGGGTCGCCGCGCATTCGAACGCTCGTGGTTTGGACGCTGGCCGCCGTGTTCCTGCAACTGATTCTCGGCGCGGCATTTCGCCACAAAGGATTTGGAATTATTCCGCACCTTATCGGCGCGGTCATTGTTACAATTTTGATCTTTATGACGGCAGGCGCGCTCAAGAGCCGGTTCGCGGATGTTCCACCGCTTCGTAGCTGCGCCCGGTATCTGCACATCTTGATCGGGGTGCAGCTCCTGCTGGGAGCCGGCGCATATTGGTCACGTCTATACAGTGCGCGTTTTCCGCAGCCAATAGGGGTAATGGTTGGCTTGACCGTTGTACATACTGTGACTGGAGCCCTAGTGTTGGCAGTAACCCTCGTGACGACTTTGATGAGCTATCGTATGCTCCGGGCAGGCAGTGCCGTGGAGAACCCTGCGCACCGTTCCGAGCAGGTCGCACATTGAAATATCTTTTAGGACTTGATGGAAGTCGAAGCAATTCGAACTATTGATGAGAGATTCGATACAAACAACGGGAACCACTACCGCGGAGTCAAGCCGCCCAGCGCTTTACCTGGCCCTGACCAAGCCTGACGTTTCTTTCCTCGTGGTTATGACCACTGTGGCCGGCTATGCCCTGGGAACGCGCGGCCCGCTGGATTGGCTGCGGATGGCGCACACTGTTTTCGGCACCACGCTGATTGCAGCGGGCACATCGGCGTTCAATCACTATTTCGAACGCGATACCGATGCTCTGATGCGCCGCACAGCGTCACGACCATTGCCTTCCGGACAATTGAACCCTCGCGAAGCTTTTTGGTTTGCGCTTTCTTTGCTGGGATTCGGCACGCTGTACCTCGCGCTGGCCACAAACGCTCTCGCCACCTCGCTGGGCATTGCCACATCGGTGTTATACCTCTGCGCCTATACGCCCCTGAAGCGGCGCACCACGCTGGCCACATTTGTTGGCGCATTTCCGGGGGCCGTGCCGCCGCTGATCGGATGGGCAGCCGCCAGAGGGACACTCAACATCGAAGCATGGTTCTTGTTCGCCATGCTTTTCCTGTGGCAATTTCCGCATTTTGACGCGATTGCCTGGGTATACCGCGAGGATTACAAGCGTGCAGGAATTAAAATGCTTCCGGTGTTAGACCCTGAGGGTAAGCGTACATTCCGGGAAATCCTGATTACGGCGGCGCTGCTTGTGCCCGTGAGCCTGCTGCCTGCGGTTACGGGCCTTGCCGGGGCGCACTACTTTTTTGGGGCCTTGGTTTTGGGGCTCATGCTGGTGGAAGTGTGCTTGTGGGCTGCTGCGTCAAAGTCTAACTTTCGAGCGAAGTGGCTCATGCACGCGACTGTGCTTCACCTGCCGGTGCTGTTGGGATTGCTGATCTACGACAAATTCACCCGTTAAGTTTTGGCGCGCGCGGGGCGCAAGTGAGAGGCCATGAACGGACAGGAAAATGAGGCCGAGTTGGTGATCATGTCTGTGGTGATCATCGTTCTATCCCTTTTGGGGATCATCGCCGGTTTTTCCAGGGGGCTATTCGGCGGCATCGATGGCCTGCTGATCCTGGGTATCGCCCTGATGATGCTCTTGATATTCAGCCTGCTTCTGCTGGTGCAGGCCAAGCAGCAGGGATGGATCGGCAAGGGCCACAAAGGTGAAAGCCCGGCCACTCCGCCGGCCGCGGCGAAATAGGACAGGCACACTTGCCTATGCGAGTTTTGCAATCGTCGTCAGGAACTGAATATATTTTCAGCATACAAATCCGCACAGGCGAGAGTACCTGTGCTACCACGGAAGGAACCGCATTGATTTCCCCGCCTGCGTTGGACGCTGTACTCAATGGCACGAGCGCTATTCTGGTCACGCTGGGGTACGTCATGATCCGTACGAAGCGCGTGTTCGCGCATAAGGCCTGCATGCTGGCGGCGACGGCGACGTCGGCGGCCTTCCTGATTTCCTACGTCACCTATCACTACCACTTGTACGCCTCGGGCGAAGGCCCGGTGCATTTTCCCGGCACGGGGGCGCCGCGTTACGCATACTTGTCGATGCTCACAACGCATACGATTCTGGCGATCGTCATTGTTCCATTGGTGATTATTTCTCTCGTGCGCGCCTTGCGCTCCAATTTCCCGGCGCACAAGAGGATCGCGCGTTGGACGCTTCCGCTTTGGGCCTACGTCTCCGTGACAGGCGTGTTGATTTACGTGGTCCTCTATCAGATTTATACGCCGCCGCATCCGTAGCTGAGGCGCATCAAAAACCTGCTTCATTTGAGGTACGATAGTTTGAGTAGCACAGGCTTCAGCCTGTGGGGTTTGATTTTCAATCAGGTTCAAAAAACCCACAGGCTGAAGCCTGTGCTACTAAGGCCGGATGTGCGATGAATAGCATTCCTCACGCCGCGGAACCTCCCTCGACCACTCCCAAACCGGGGATGGCCAAGAAGTGGCTCGTCGGAATACTTGTCCTCACCTTTGCGTTTGTGCTGATGCCGTTCCTGCTGTGGTACATGACGACGTTCACCCGGCCGCTGAACGATGCCGATCTCACGACTTACTTTGCAGATACATTGCACCCGCGCCGCGCGCAACACGCTCTCTCCCAAATCGCCGACAGAATCATGAGCCCGAATCCCGGAATTCGCGAATCGGCAAAAATCTGGTATCCCGAAGTGATAAAATTTTCAGAGGAGGGGAGCGATGAATTGCGCGTGACCGCCGCGTGGGTCATGGGGCAGGACAACCAGTCTCCGGAATTTCATGCCGCTCTCTTGAAACAGCTCCCCGACGTGAATCCAATGGTGAGGAGAAACGCAGCTCTGTCCCTGGTGCGTTTCGGCGATCCGTCCGGCCACGTGCTGATTGCGGCCATGCTCGCGCCCTATACGGTAACCGCGCAGCGCACAGGCGTTCTTTCCCTCCGCCTCAAACCGGGTGACGTAATCAACCCCGGCACTTTGCTCGCGCACATCACGATTGACAACGACAAAACAGAAGTCCGCTCCGATGTCCCCGGCACGATCCGCCAGTGGATTGCCTCCGACAACGCGCAAGTCAAAACCGGCGAGCCTTTGCTGCTCGTCGATCCGAGTCCGGAAATGGTTTGGGAATCCCTGCGCGCACTATTTCTGATCGGACAAAAAGAGGACTTGCCCGCCGTAAATTCCTATATCCGCGCAGCCGAAAGAATGCCGCCTCAAATCCAGCAACAGGCAGCGCTGACAGCCAAAGAAATCTCCGCCAGAGCAGTGAAGTAATGAGTGATGTTAAAAGGGTTTAGTGGGTGCCGCACCCTTTGTGATTTTCAAAGGGTGCGGATTTAGATTCAAACAAGACAGAAGATCCCGCAGCATCAACATCAAGAGGACCGAAAACGCGCACCCTTGCAAAACCGGTAAGAGTGCGGCACCCAAAAATTCACGACCGAAATTCAAAACGCGTGTGCGCTAGCCGGACTGAAACTCTCTTCTTGTTTTCCAGGAATTAAAAATCACGAATTAGAAATCACAATTTCTTAAATCTTAAAAGGGAAGCGCGCCATTTGCGCCTTCAAAATCGGCGAGGGGAACCATATCGATAGCGTCCCACGGGCAGCCTTCGAGGAATGCGCCATCGGGACCTTTGCTGGTGCACAGTTTGCAACCGATGCAGAGCAGGGGATCGACAATTATGCGTCCAAACGGGGCATGATCTTCGTCCGGAGCCCAATACATGCAATCCGCAACGGGGCAGTACTCCACGCAGGCAGGCGAGCCGGCGCAACCCGTGCAGCATTCATTGATCACCGCAAGAATGTGGGGTTTGCGCTTCCTTTGGGTCGTCGTGCCAGTGGAGATGGGCGAGTGCTTGACCACCGTTCCCGCCTGAAATTCTTCAATGCTGGGAGCCGAATACGCCACGTCGATCCTCCAAAGATTTTGACTTGCTAAAATCTATTCTTGCTGACGCATCCCGACTTGTCAATGCTGGTTCCGCTCACTTGGTGACTCAGTTTGATTTGGGCCGAACAAAAGGCTGCCCGCCCCGAACACGGGCGGCCTCTACAAAACCAACTGCCAAAAGGGCACGGAGGTTTTGCAGCGCCCGGCCCGGTCCGTACATTTCGGAACGGACCGGGCATCTTCATGGTCAAACCGAATCATCTCCTCTATTTACTTGTGCCTAGATTGTGACAATCCTGAAAACTGCCGGGCTAAATCAGCTTTTAGAATTCACAGCGTACCAACAGAACCGTCACACTCTATTAACAAAACTGAATTTAAATGTGGCCCTTGAAGTGTATTTCAGCGCTGACGCGCCCTCAGCCGGTGTAACGCGTCAGGTGTGTCGTTGAAATCTCGATCTCGCCATTCGGGGGAGAAACAAATGAATTCTAGAACTCATGAAATACCGAAATGGATCAGTGTATTCATTTTGATCCTGTCGTTTTTGGGGCTGGCGACAATTGCGTCGGCGCAGTCACAAAAGGGCGCAATTTCTGGACTCGTAACGGACGAGAGCGGCGCTGTCCTAAAGGGCGCGCAGATCACTCTCGAATCGCCCGTCTTCAAAGCGGTTTCTGACGAGCAGGGGCGATTCTATATTAACGATGTTGCTCCGGGAAGTTATACGCTCACGATCACGTATGTCGGATTTGCGGAATTTCAGCAGCCTGTCAATGTGACGGCGGGACAAGCCGCGAATATTGAAACCAAGCTCAAACTGCAATCGCAAAATGAATCAATCCTGGTGACCGCTCCTCGCGTGACCGGAGAGGCCGAAGCGGTCAATATCGAGCGAAACGCCGACAATCTCGTGCAAGTGATGCCTGCGGAAGTAATCCGCAGCTTGCCGAACGCCAACATGGCGGACGCCCTGGGGCGTCTCCCTAGCGTGACACTGGAACGCGACGAAGGCGAGGGAAAGTATGTTCAGGTCCGGGGACTCGAGCCCCGCCTAACCAACGCTATGATTGACGGGGTAAATGTTCCCTCGCCTGAGTCTGGAGTTCGTCAAGTGAAATTCGACGCGATCCCTGCAGACATGGTCGAATCGGTCCAAATCAGTAAGACGCTGCAGCCAAACATGGAAGGGGATGGGATCGGTGGGTCGGTGAACCTTGTCACCAAAGTAGCGACCAACCAACCAACTATTTCGATCGGTAGCGAAGGCGGCTACACTCCCATCATTCATGGGAGAGGTGAGACGGCTGAGGTAGGCACGATCGGGTATCGATTCGGGCCGGAAAAAAAGTTTGGCGCTCTGCTCGGCGGGTCGTACGACTGGAACGGGCGAGGAATTAACGACATCGAGCCCGTTTCGGATGTCGCCACCTTCGCCGGCGGACAGCAGGTAAACTGGAAAGATGCAATGGACATTCGCGATTATCAGTATTTCCGCACGCGCTGGGGGCTTGCCGGAAGTACGGATTATAAAATTTCCGAGGCCTCCAATATATACGTGCGGGCCTTTTATTCGGACTTTCACAACTATGGGGCGCGCCACCTTTATACCCTGACGGACAATACGCCCGGCATTTTGAGCCTGTTGGCTCCCAATAACGAGGGCTGCGTTCCGAATTCCACGAACACGGCATGTACATCCTCGGCCCCTCCAACAGCCAACGAAGAACTTCGGACACCCGATATCGGAGTCAGCAACCTGGTTCTTGGAGGGGTGCACAATCTGACGACAACGTGGTTCGCGTGGGACGTGGCCGTATCCCGAAGCTGGTTCGGTGGCTCATCCTCTTCGGACGCGGACTTCGGGCCGGTTTCATCTTTCATCACCAGCACCTGCCAATACGACCCTGCGAGTACGGCCAACCAATTTATCCCGCGGTGGTCTGAGGGTTGCTTCAGCGAGATTGCCAATCCCTCGAACTATCAGTTGACCGACATCAGAAGAGATTTGGGGTCCTCCGCGCAACTCAATATCGAAGCGTCCGGATCGGGTGCGAAGCGATATCACATCGGCTCCAAATCGGCGACCATTGAAATCGGAGGACGATTCCGCAACGGGCACAAATT
>Ga0206991_10217_pt1 | contig 17513 bp, 17 predicted proteins | sample Alteio_BWMinCont_9_FD_153286 | JGI IMG/M metagenome (GOLD analysis project Ga0206991, IMG submission 153286) | Enriched cells from forest soil in Barre Woods Harvard Forest LTER site, Petersham, Massachusetts, United States -... | ecosystem: Environmental > Terrestrial > Soil > Temperate forest >...
CCCGATGCGCTGAATCTGCTTTTGAAAAGCTGCGTCTTGCGCCATAGACTCCTTCATCAAAAAACCGAAACGGGCGGTTGCAAGTAAGGAGACATATGCTTGTTACTTCGCCCAGCCTGCTCCCTCCGCATTACCGCCCGTTTCGGTTCTTGGACAGAAACGTCAGGCGTTCATCCCAAACATCGGCGAGTGGTGAGTTTCAAGCACTTTTCCGTTGCCCAGATACATGTGAACGCCGCAAGGCAAACAAGGATCGAAACTCCGGACAGCTCGCATGATGTCAATGCCTTTGAATTTGTCCGGACCATTCTCTTCAAAGATGGGGGTGTTCTGCACCGCATCTTCGTATGGGCCGGGAGTTCCGTAAATGTCTCGCGGGTTTGCGTTCCACGGCGTTGGCGGATACGGATGATAATTTGCGATCTTGCCGTCGCGAATAACGACGTGATGCGACAGCACGCCGCGTACCGCTTCGTGGAAACCGCACCCGATGGCATCCTGCGGAACCGTAAACTCCGACCAAGTCCTGGTTCTTCCGGCGTGCAATTCCGCCAATGCCTGCTCTGCAAAATAGAGTGCGGCGGACGCGGCATACACCTGGAAGTAAGTCCGGGCGCGATCACGCTCGATGGCGTTGCTCCACTTGGGAATCTTCCACTCGAATTCAACCTCGGGCAGCGACATCGTTTTCGGCAGATACATCTTCACGCTTCGCCCAGTCGCCTTGATGTAGCCGATGTCCACGATGCCGGCCAGCGCAGTCGCCCAGAGCCGCGCGATCGGCCCACCGCCGGTATCAAGCGCCAAGTGATCGCCAGTCCTCTTGTCAAGCCAGCGTGGCGACATGACCCAGGTGTACTTGCCGGCAAAGTCGCGCTTCTGTGGCTTCGGGATCGTGGTTTGATTCCAGGGATGGTTCTGATCGACGGGATTGCCCAGTGGATCGTTCTTCACAAACTTTTCGCCATTCTCCCAGCCTTCGTAATAGGAGCTGCCGAGCAGGATGCGAATGTTCAGGTTGATGTCCACCAGGTCCGTCGTCACCAGCTTGTCGTCGACGACAACCCCGGGCGTGACGTACATCCCGCGGCCCCATTCGGTCATCTTTTTGTAGGAATAATCGCAAACGGCCGGGTTGTTGAACGATCCCCAGCATCCGAGTAGTACGCGCCGCCGACCAACCTCTTCGTAGCCCGGCAGGGCTTCGTAGAAGAAATCAAACAGGTCGTCATGCAGCGGAACCACTTTCTTCATGAACTCCACGTACTTCATCAGGCGCACGATGTAGTCAGTGAAGAGCTGAATCGTCGGCACAGTTCCCACTCCGCCTGGATACAGCGTGGATGGATGCACGTGCCGCCCTTCCATCAGACAGAACATTTCCCGCGTCATACGGCTCATCTGCAGCGCCTCGCGATAGAACGACCCGACAAACGGGTTGAGCGCGCGCATGATGTCCGCGATGGTCCGGAACCCGTGAAGGTTGGCGTGCGGCGCTTCCTTTTTTTCCGCCTTTGCGAGCACGGAAGGATTTGTCTCCTTCACCATTTGCTCGCAGAAATCCACGCCGACCAGGTTGTCCTGAAAAATGTTGTGGTCAAACATCTACTCAGCCGCTTCGCCGAGATTCACGATCCATTCCGCAAGTGCCGGCGGACGCACGCCAAAAGCCATGTTCTGCGCGTAGGTCGCGCAGGTGGCATGGTTGTCCCCGCAGATACCGCAGATGCGGCTGGTAATGAAGTGCGCGTCCCGTGGATCCTTGCCCTTCATAAAAATGCTGTAGCCTCGGAAGATCGAGGAGGTGCTGTGGCACTCGGCGACCTGCCGGTTCTCGAAATCGATCTTCGTGAAAATTCCGAGACTCCCAACGATTCGAGTGATTGGATCCCAATTCATATCCACCAGTTTCCTCGAACCTGTTGGCGTGCTTTTCGCCCCAATCGTAGTTGTTCCCATGATCTCCGCTCCTCCCTGTCTCCAGTCTCTTAGTACGCCCCGGGTCTATAGCCAGTGGTCAGTTCTGCGCGAGGATGGCGCCACTTTGGCTCCTTGTTCACTGTGGCGTTGGTAAAGGCGCGCAGCGTTCGAATTGCCCTGCCGTAGATGCCGATGCTGGCGGCGGAGACCTTCGCCCCCGGCGGCTCATCCATGAACGGCATGAACTTGTCAGGAAAGCCAGGCATGGTGCATCCGATGCAGATACCTCCAACGTTCGGACACCCGCCGATTCCTGCCATCCAACCGCGCTTGGGCACATTGCAATTGACGACCGGTCCCCAGCAGCCAAGTTTCACAATGCACTTCGGGGAACCGTACACTTCCGCAAAGTCGCCCTGCTCGTAGTAACCGGCGCGGTCGCACCCGTCGTGGACTGTCTTTCCGAACAACCAAGTGGGTCGCAATTGGTCATCGAGGGGAATCATTGGCGCGAGACCCGATACCTGATAAAGGAGGTAAAGCACGGTTTCCATGAAGTTGTCCGGCTGAACGGGACACCCGGGCACGTTCACGATGGGCAAGCCAGCCTTTGACTTCCAATCCCAGCCAAGATAATCGGCCAAACCCATCGCCCCTGTAGGGTTACCTTGCATGGCGTGGATTCCGCCGTAGGTTGCGCACGTTCCGCAAGCCACCACGGCTAGCGCCTTGGGTGCGAGCCGGTCGATCCATTCATTCGTGGTAATGGGCTGGCCGGTCTTCGGATCGGTTCCGAGCCCCGCCCAATACCCTTCCTTCTTGATTTTCTCGTTGGGAATCGACCCTTCTACGACCAGGACAAACGGCTCCAGCTTCCCTTGTTCCGCTTGATACCAGAATTTCAGGAAATCGTCCCCGTTCTCGTAGGCGAGGACCGGGTTGTGGAGGTGCACCCGGGGCAGTCCCGGGATTGCGCCGAGCAAAACGTCCTCAATACTTGGCTGTGTCGCTGCAGTGACGGAAACAGAATCCCCGTCACAGCCCAGCCCGGCCGTAATCCACAGAATATGCACATCGCAGACGGGTGAAGGTTTTTGCGTTTTCCGGCCATACGGAATTGCATCGGGTGTCATATCAAGTCTCTCCTCTCGGGCTCATGCATGTCCCTGCAGAGACAACTCAACTCTTGCTTTATCCAATTGTTTCTTGTATTTAGCGAATTCAGGCCCAACCCAGAGCCCTCCAACGCCTCAATCTGACATCATTCGGGACAAACTGTGATTCACAATCGGTGACAACGAATATAACGGGAAAACAAATTCTACAATCGGGCGAATGCGGAATTTCTCATAGGGGATGGTCGGATGCGGGAATAGGGGAATCCCTGATAGAAATATTTGTGCAACACTCGGCTAGTACCCGCCACTCAAATTTACAGTCCACTCAATGGCATGCTGCACGAGCTCGCGAGAATTCTTTAGGGCCAGTTTTTCCTTGATATGCGCCTGGTATGACTCGATTGTCTTCACGCTCACGTGCAAATCGTCGGCAATCTGGCGCGTCCCGTGCCCTTCGCCGATCAGGCGGAAGACTTCCAGCTCCCTGTCCGAAAGATTCACGAGCGGAGAACTTTTAGCAGGCGCGGCCCCGCGGGCATACTGGCGCAGCATTGAGTTCGTGAGACGATCGCTCAGATACACATCACCCTGCAGAATTCGCCGGATGGCCACGAGCACTTTCTCGGTTGCCTCCTGCTTCATGATGTAGCCGTTCGCGCCTGCGCGCATGGCTCGCTCGGCGTATATGGATTCGTCATGCATGGACAGGATTAAAACGGGAAGGTTCGTTGTCTTCGTGCGGATTTCTTTCAGTACGTCCAGCCCGTCGGGTCCGTTCAGGGAGATGTCTAACACCACGATGTCAGGGCGCAGAGTGGAGATGGCATGGAATGCGGAATGCGAGCCCTCGGCCTCGCCGCAGACGGACAAGTCGGTCTCACGATCAATCAGCAAGGCCAGTCCCTGCCGAACGATCGGGTGGTCGTCAACCAATAGCACTCTGTATTTCTTTGGATGGGAAGCGAATTGAGGTTTGGTTGCCATGGAATTGTGCTCCTATTCAGGGCCTCGAATTGGAAACATGCAAGTCACCGTGATGCCCTGGCCCTCGTTCGGCTGCACTTTCAGCGAGCCGCCCACCATATCGGCTCGATAGTTCATGATGCTCAATCCAACTCCCGGCTGGCTGGTCTGCTGCTCCGGAAACCCTTCCCCATCATCTTGAATCGTTAGGACTCCGGTCGCGTTCTTGCCCGAAAGACGGATAACGATATTCCTGGATTTCCCGTGGCGAATCGCATTGTTGACGGCTTCTTGAGCAATACGATAAAGATGCGTGGCCAGATTTGAGTCGTGAATATAGAGCGGCACGTCGCAATGAAAACTGCACCTTATTTGGAACAAGTCCTCCACTTCGGTAGCCCATTTCCTCAAGGCGGACATCAGCCCCTGTGGTTCCGCCGCCACCGGATGCAACCCGCGCGCGAGCTGGCGTGTATAGTCGATCGCTTGATTCACCATTTGAACGATCTTTGCCGCTTCCACAGCCTCGGGTAATGCCCTGTCGGATAGTTTTTCCTGAAGGACTTTGCTCATGAAAGCGATGCCCGTCAAATGCTGACCGAGCCCGTCATGCAAATCCTGAGCGATACGCCGTTGCTCCCTCGCGCTGATCTCCAGAATCGCTTCTTCAAGACCTTTTCGTTCGGTAACGTCGAATCCCACGCCGTGGATGAACCACGGCCGGCCGTTGTCGCGGCGAATCATCTTCGCCTCGCACTGAAACCAAAGAACCCTTCCGTCACGCGCCATGACCCGGTACGAGGACCGCAACGGATTGCCGGTGAGGAACATTTCAGCGGCTTCAACGCTCCATCGCATTTTGTCGTCAGGATGAATCTGCTGATACCAGCGCACCGGATCCTCGAGCCATTCACTTTGAGTGAAGCCGAGCGCGGCTTCAATCTGCGGGCTTACGTAGGCTTCGCCGATTCCCTTGTCCAGGTAGGCCATAAACACGACTGCCGGGATTTGTTCTACGAGGGCGCGGTATTTTGCCTCCATGTTCAGAAGGGGCGCTTCATCAGCAGCGTTCGATTCCGTTTTCCCCGTGAAATCGAATTTGGCGCCGGGCAGGAATGACGAATGTTGATTTAAAAAAACATCGGCGAGTTCCTGAAGCGCTCTTTCTGCTTCGGAAAGATTGGCGGCTGGTCCATCCGCGCCGATCGCTTGGGCATCGACGCGTTTTCCATTGGCCTGCGTGAGAAAGTCGAGACCCATCTCCCACCTTTTGCGACCTAAAGCGGAACCAAGAGTTTTAGATTCTCCCGTCCTTCAATCGCGTTGCCCCAGAAGACACGCTTAATCCTTCGCGCGGCTTCTCCAGGGCGGCTCCTTATTGAGCGACGCTTGCGTAAATCGGCGCAACGCGTGAATCGCGCGGCCGTATGTCATCACCGCGCTCGAAGACAGCAGCGAGCCCGGCGGCTGGTTCATGAACGGCATGAACTTATCGGGAAAGCCCGGCATGGTGCACCCGATGCAAATTCCTCCAACGTTCGGGCACCCGCCGATACCTCCCATCCATCCGCGCTTTCCGACGTTGCATTGCACGACCGGCCCCCAGCATCCAAGTTTCACGATGCATGTAGGCGACCCATATTCATCCGCAAACTGCGCCTGCTCGTAATATCCGCCGCGATCGCATCCTTCATGCACGGTTGACCCGAACAGCCACGTTGGGCGCAAAGCGTCGTCCAGTGGAATCATGGGAGCGCGCCCAGCCACCATGGTCAGCAAGTAAAGAAGAACTTCCGTGAAATTGTCGGGCTGCACCGGGCATCCCGGAACGCACACAATCGGGACTCCCGCTGCTGACCTCCAATCCCATCCAAGATAATCCGGCAATCCCATGCAACCGGTAGGATTTCCCTCCATCGCATGAATGCCGCCGTAAGTGGCACATGTTCCCGCAGCAACAACCGCCCAAGCCTTCGGCGCCAACTGGTCGATCCAATCGCATGTCGTGATCGGTTGCCCTGTTTTCTGGTCCGTGCCGAAAGAAGCCCAGTACCCTTCCTTTTTGTTTTTTTCGTTTGGGATCGATCCCTCAACCACCAAAATAAATGGCCCGAGTTTTCCTTCCGCAGCATTGCGAAAATATTGGACGAACTCGTCGCCATTTTCAAAAGCGAGTAACGGATTACGGAAGTTAATTTTGGGTATCCACGGAAAGGCGCCGAGGACCAATTCTTCTATGCTCGGCTGCGTCGCCCCTGTGACGGCAATCGTATCCCCATCGCAACCTAATCCGGCCGTCATCCACAGAATGTCAATCGCTGGAATCGGAACCGCATCCGATCGAATGCTTCCGCCATTGGAGGCAACAGGGTTCATTATTTTCCAGGCAATACTGTGGACCACCCAACCCAGGACAAACTACGTGGCCACAGTGGGCCATTGAGTTCCACAGGAGAGCGCTTGTAGGCGGATTCTACTCAAAATTTTTGCTTTCCGCTACACATTGCAAATTAACTAACTTTGGGGAAATCTGGGTGCCCTACATGAAGGTGCCCGGTCCGCCCCGAAATGCACGGTTCACCGTGAGCGTTCACCGTGAACGGGACGGACCGGCCGCCACAAAAACGCCGGGCCATGTTCGTAGTGGGTTTTGTAAAGGCCGCCCGTTTTTGGGGCGGGCAGCCTTTTGTTCCATTCAGAACCAAACTGAGCCACGAATTAAAATCCAGCGAAATATTCCTATGAAACCGCATTGTGAAAACGGGAACGAACTTTCCCGTAAATCGATGAACTTTGGGCTTATCTCTACGTATTGCCAATCGCGGAGATCATAACTATCTACTTCAATTCTTATTTTGCCTGATAGTCGCCCCGGCTAAAATACTTTTCCAGCCAGCAGTAGAGCGCGATGAATAAATAGCGGCTTCCCATTTCCTTGATTTTCAGTTTTGATTCTCCCGCGCGTCTATTGCGCCAGGAAATAGGAATCACAGTCCATGAATAACCGCGAATGATCGTCTTCAGCGGCAATTCCAGCGTCAGGTTGTAATGCGGAGAAAGAAATGGGCGACACCCTTCGATCGCGGTGCGCCGGTAGGCTTTGAACGCGTTGGTGAAATCATTCAGCGGGATATTGAACAGGATTCGCAAGAACAGATTCGCCATCCGGTTGACCCGCAGTTTGAGAGGGGGATAGTCAATCACCCTCCCTCCGCGAATAAAGCGGGACCCGAAAACCGCGTCCCAACCTTCTCCCAACGTTTCCCAGTAGCGAATGACGTCTCGGCAGTCCTCGGACTCATCAGCCATCACGATCACGACGGCGTCCCCGGCAATGTGGTCGAACCCCAACGTGATCGCCCGCCCGAACCCGTGCTCCCCATTATTTTGGACCGGCTTGCATTCCGGGATCCGTGAATGGAGCTCTTGAAGGATTGCCCAGGTTGAATCGGTGCTTCCGTCATCTACCACCAGGATTTCATGCGGAATCGCCTTCAGACGCAATTCCACATGAAGATGCTCAACCGTAGCTGCAATGCAGCCCTCTTCATCCCGAGCGGGGATGACGATGGAGAACAACTTCAGCGGCTCATGGGAAACAGGCGATGGCGGTTTCACGCCCGACTCACGTCATGGAATCGCAGCGGGAAGTTCCCGGCAGTTTCAGAGTTCACGAATGAGATTCTAACGTGGGAAGACGAAAATATGCGAGACTCTTATCGTGCAGCGCATTGCCCATTATCCTGGAGAATTTTCCACGTCCACGCGGCGGCGCCTCAGTAAATTAATTTTGCTGGCGGCGGCCACGGCGTTGTGCGCAATAGGCGGACGTACTCCCGCCAAAGACAAACCTGCTTCCTGGAAAGTAATCGATGACGCGCTCTTCCGGGTTAATGACGCTCCGGTGAAAGACTGGGGTGTGTATATGACCGGCAAGAAACGCGATCCCCTGCTCGTCCAAATGAATAGCCGCTTCCTGTTGATCAAAATTCATGACCGGCAAATTTTTGAAGTGGACTCGTCCAAGATACAACACAAAACCGACGAGCTGCTTTGGGATCCTTCCGATCATCCAGCGCAACCGCTGGCCACAACCGACTGGGATGTAAGGGATACGGAAGCAGTATTTCTGATTCGAGCTAAAATTGCGGCGGAAGATCGCCTGCTCGATATCGAGCTTCCGCACCTTCTGGATCTGAGCGGCATGTCGCCGCACTCCACATCAACATCACGGCACAGATAAACGCGCGCCCGAATGCGCCCCTGCCGGAATTCACTATCGATCCGAGTAGTACCCATCCCGCGCCTGGACGGCCATGTCCTTCTGCTTCGTCGTGAGAAGGATCTTGTGGTAGCCCGGCGAAACACTGGGCTGAGGCGTGTAGCCGAGGCTGTACTGATTGCGCAGTTCCTCTGCAATCGAAGCATAAATTTGGTCGATGGGCTGTTTCCTGGACACTTCAAACAAGCGCCCGCCGGTCTCCTTGGAGATCCGTTCCAGGATCTTTTTTCCATCAGGGCGTCCTTGCTCAGGGTATCCGCGCCCGCCGCCGCGCCGGCCCATTCCGGGCCCTCCATATCCTCCAAAGGGGTTTTGATTGTCACGTTCGCCGGCAAAGAGTATCGAATAGACGACTGTGTCGGCGCGCTGCGCGGTCTTGATCGCCTCCTCCAATGTCTCTCTGCTGCCACGGTCGACCCCATCGGAAAGTACAATCAGCGCTTTGCGGCCCTCCTGTTTATTGATGACTTCGTCGGAAGCCAAATAGACAGCATCATAGAGGAGCGTGCCTCCATGGCGTATGCGCGAGCGCCCGTCCGCTCCTTCGTCCCGAACCAATTGAGGCGCGCCCAGCAATTCGAGCGCTTTCTCAAGTTTCTGGCGGGTTGAGGTCAAATCCTGAAGGAGCTCCACTTCTCTATCGAAGTGAATCACGAAGGCCTTGTCCTTATCTTCGCGCAGCATGGTATCCAAAAAACTGTGGCTGGCGCTGCGCTCCTGGTCGAGAACGCCGCGCTGGCTCTCGCTCGTATCCACCAGCAGACCGAGCGACAGTGGAAGGTCCGTCTCTTTGGTGAAATACGTAATCGCTTGAGGATGTCCGTCTTCCTGGAGATCAAAGTCGTCTTTGCCCAGATTGGAAACGATCTGGCCGTGCTTGTCGCGCACGGTCGCAAATACGTTCACCACCTTGACCTCGACGTTAATTTTCGGCAGCTGTTGCGAGCGCAATGATTCGCCGGGCAGAAGCAACGAACCGATCAGGAGCGCCAGCCAGAATGGTCTGCCAAGCAGCGCGCTAGTCCGTTGCGGAAATTCCATCGATTCTCTCCACATTTAATCCCTAATTAGCAAGTCGTTCACGGCATGGTCACACACAGTAATGATTCCCGCAAACTCCCGGCGGTTGCCCGACCCTTCGCTGTGATGGGCATCACACTAATCCGTGACTACAGTCACTTCCCTGCGCGGCCCATCTGCTCATAATAAACGCGACGATGAGGGGGGTATGACGATGCCTCAAGACGATCGAAATACTCTGGAAGTGCTGAAGGCAGAGTTGAACTACGTGAAAAAGGGCGGTTACGGCCGTCCTCCAAGAGAGCCTTGGCGGGCACAACTCCTTTTTGAGGACTCGCCAACTTGCATGAACTACGACAGTAAGGAGAATCGAGCACCGTGCGCCGAATGCTTGCTGATGGAATTTGTGCCTTCGGACAAACGAGGCGAGAAAGTTCCCTGCCGCCACATTCCATTAACTTCCCGCGGCGATGCGTTACTCCATTTGTATCGCGGAGGGACGCAATTGGAAATCGAAGAGGCTGCGGCTGATTGGCTGAAAAGAGAAATTGCAAGGTTGGAGAGCGGTGAAAAAACGGGATCACCTTCGGCGTAGCCAGATGAAAGGTCTGTTACCCGAAGCACGGCGCTTCGCAGCAACGTCGTCTTCGAACAAACGGAGGGTGGCAATGCTCCTAAATCTCCGACCAAAATGCGCGAACCCGAGTTGTGCAGCATCATTCGAATGGCTGGGGGGTGGCAGGCTCTTCCGATTTCGCCGCGATTCCAGCGAAATTGCCCCGGCCGAGGGACGACTCACGAATGAAGCTATCTCCCCTCCGATTGGACATTTCTGGCTCTGCGAGCGGTGCTCGAATATTTATACACTTCACTACGACCCTCGGCGGGGGAGCCCTGATTCTGCCGCTGTGGCCTGAATTGCCCGCAGCGGACACCAAGATGCACTTGCCCTCTCCTTGATTCTTCGGAGGCAAAGGAAAGGCAAGGATCGCATCCGGCGGCCGCCAACCAACCCAATCGTTCCACAAACGCGGCCGCCGGCCTCCCTTTTTTGTGATTTGTGAGTCGTGATTTGTGATTCGTTAAATGCGACACAATCAGACGATCCCATTTTTGTAATTACCTTGGCTTGAACAAATCCTCGCCACTCTGATCCTCATCCCCGCGTATTCCCAAACTCAAAAGGAGCGGGAGGATTTTCTCCGCCCGCTCCGGAAACTGCAAATACTCCGCATCTGCTTCTATGGCTTTATCGCTACTTTGATTACACCGTCCAAACGATTGCCAAACAGTTTGTAGGCGTCGACAATCTTGTCCAGGGAAAATGTGTGGGTGATCAACGGCACCAGGTCCAGTTTGCCGTGACGCACAAGTTCAATCAGCCTGCGCATCCGCTCTTTTCCGCCGGGGCAAAGCGTCGTAATGATTTTTTGATTGGCCAAGCCCGCTGCAAATGACTCGGGAGGAATCGCAAGTTTGCCTGAGTACACACCGAGACTCGAAAGAGTTCCCCCTGCTCGAATCACACGCAGCGCATTTTCGAACGTAGCCTGCGTACCTAGAGCCTCGATGGCCACGTCCACGCCTTTGCCGTCCGTCAACCGCCTGATTTCCGCAACCACATCCACTTCGTTTTGGTTCAGGACGATGTCGGCCCCCATCCGCTTCGACATGCGTGTTCGAACGGGATCCGATTCCACCGCAATGATCAAGCTCGCTCCCTTCAGCTTTGCGCCCGCCGTCGCGCAAAGTCCGATAGGGCCTTGAGCAAATACTGCGACCGTGTCGCCAATTTGGAGGTCTGCGCTCTCCGCAGCTGAAATGCCGGTAGAGGCAATGTCCGCCAGTAGGACAACCTGCTCGTCTGTCAATTCATCGGGAATCTTGGCCAGATTCGCCTGGGCGCTGGGAACCAAAAGGTATTCCGCCTGGGCTCCGTTAATTGTATTTCCAAATTTCCAGCCGCCGATGGGGCCGCCGCATTGCGCGAGATCGCCGCCGAGACAATAGTTGCACTGCCCGCACGGCGTGATTGCACCGACCAGGACGCGGTCTCCCACTTCATATCCTGTGACGCCAACGCCACGTTCGTGGATGACCCCGACGGGTTCGTGGCCGATCACCAGGCCGGGCCGCACGGGGTATTCGCCTTTCAAAATGTGCAAGTCCGTCCCGCAAATGGTTGTGAGCGTGACGCGGATGACGGCCTCGCCTGGGCCGGGTTTTGGGATTGGGACGTGCTCGATGGCAATTTGATTTGGACCGCGAAAAACCAAAGCTCTCATCGTTGTCGCGGACTTCTTCATTACCGGTACTAACTCAGTTGTGACAGTAGGCATGATGCCCCCCTTCAATTGCTTTTATCATCGCAGAATCAAGGGACCTTAACCTGTTATTCTCGTTTCAACTAAAAGCACGCCGTCTTCTGCCGAGTTTGGCGCGGCGATTGGGCCGCGCCCACTACGGTCGTTCTTTACGAACGCACGGTCAGGACCGGGCACTGGGCGCGTGTAACCACGTGGTGCGCAGTCGACTGCAACAAATGCGTGGCTGCACCTAATCCTCCTTGAGGACGCCGCACGCCGAGAACGATCAGATCAGCGCCAAGAGCAATGGCAACCTCCATAATTTTTTCCGCTTCCGCGCCTTGCTCGACCCTGCACTTCGGCTCGCACCACAGTTCCGCTCCCGCCGGCACCAGGCTTTGCAGGCGGCGCAGCGTGGAATCCATATATTGCCCGGCATGCACTAACTCCCCAACTTCGAATTTGCCGGCTACATTTAGCAACGTCAGGTTCGACAAATGCTCCTGAGCCAGGGACACCGCGAACGGCAAAGCGGCGAGAGACTCGGTTGAAAAATCTGTCGCGAAGAGAATCTGTTTCATCGCCAGACGGCGCTCCGTGTTTGTGGAAACGCAGGGCCCGACTGTGAGCACTGGGCACGAAGCCCTCCGGAAAATTTCTTCCGCTGCCGATCCGAGCAACGCGCGACCGAGGCCTGTCCGCCCGTGCGTACCCATAACGATGAGATCGGTCTTCTGATGGTTCACTATTTCATTGAGCGTAGGCCACAGTTCTCCTTCGGAAACGGTCACTTCATGGGGAACGGTTGCCAGCATCTCGTGCATCTGCTTAGCTTCAAACTTAGCTTGTTCTTCGGCGGCTTCAATAATCTGGGGCAGTGCTTCCGGGCCGACGATTGGATATGTTGAAGGAAACCGGACATGCAAACCATGCACCTTGGCGCCGTATTGTTTTGCCAGCCCAATCGCATAAGGCAGCGCAGCTTCCGAAGCAGGAGAAAAGTCCGTGGCGAATAAGATGTTCTTTAGGGCGATTCGAGTTTTGGTTGCGACAGTGTTCATAAGTCACCTCCACTTATATCTATATGCCGCCCCCGGAATCCTTGATGTGATCGCAGTCACTCGAGACAGTGATCAAGATCACTTTTCCAAAAACCCTGCTAAGCGATGCTGTTCGCATACGTTAGGCCGGCCCAGGCAAGGAGGGGGCGAGTGGGAAATCTCCAGCAGTTGCGGAAAATCGCAATGGAGTCGCCCCTTCCCACACACAAGTCTCCGAGGAAGCGATGTCTCATACCTGAAAAAGAATTTCTCTGCGATCCAGAAATTTGGTCGCAATGTTGCGATCAATTCCACAGATTCCTTAACGAATTTCCCTGTTGACCTATGATCTGGTTGTGATATTGCTTTGCCCTGACATTTTTAATTGAACAGACAAGCCTTGAAATTCTGGCAGGGCTAACCCTGTTTTAAGACAGGTGCGCCTGAGATGCGCGCTTCCAGTTCGCCGCATTCCATGCGAAAGGAATATCGCAATGTTTGAGCAGATACTCGACCCTACCGGACACTTGTGGCTCAGCGTCCTGGTTTCCCTCGTTCCGCTGATCGCCCTTCTCTTCATGCTCGCTGCCCTGCGCATGACGGCCTGGCTTGCCTCGATCCTGGTGGGCGTGATCACCATTCCGCTTGGCGTTTTTGTGTGGCATGCGCCTCTCGCCGGGACACTCAAATCCTACCTCTACGGGGGCTTGACGGGCTTCTGGGTGATCGACTGGATCACCTTCTGGGGCCTGATTATCTTCAATACCCTGGTTCTGACCGGAGATTTCGAACGGTTCAAGAACTGGATGATCCATCATGCCACTGCGGACATTCGAATTCAGACCATCATGCTGGCGTGGGCCTTCGGTGCATTGCTCGAGGGACTTGTAGGGTTTGGCTATCCGTGGGCCGTCGTGGTGCCGATTCTCGTCGGATTGGGGATCGCGGACCTTGATGCAATCCGCGTCGCCGCGCTGGCTAACAATGCTCCCGTCTCTTACGGAGCGTTAGGCGCGCCAATCCTTGGGCTCGCCGCCGTGACCGGATTGCCGATGCTGGCATTGTCCGCTTCGATTGGCAATGTCGTGGCCATCCTGGCATTGCTCCCGCCCTGGGTGCTCATCTACCTCGTAAGCGGGTGGGAAGGAGTCACAGAGGCATGGCCGCTGGCCATCGTGGGTTCGCTCTCCTATATTTTGGGGCAATGGCCGGTGGCCCACTATCTGGGACCTTACCTTCCGGATTTAAGCGGAGCCTTGGTTTCCTTTTGGGTTTTGTTTATTTTCGTGAAGATGTGGCGCCCGAAGACGATTCGCGGATTCGGCGGCAAGGCGCTCGCGTTGTCGCCAACTTCTGACCCGAATACTTTGGAAATGGGCAGCTTTCGTCAAGCATTGAACTCATGGATGCCCTTCCTCGTTTTGATTCTCGTTGTCGTGGGCTGGACAGGCCCCTGGTCGCATCTCCCCGGATTCAGTTTGGCCAAGCTGACGGTCCAGGCAATTTCTTCCGTCACGCACAGCGCCATTTCCTCGACATTTAATTTTGCTCCGCTTGGTGGTGGAACATCGACGCTGGCGTCGTGGCTCATTATTCTGGCAATCCTGCGGCCCACACGCCAGCAACTAGGGCAAGTTTTTTCTCGCACATTCAAGCAAATGTGGGGCGCGTTGTTAGTCGCGTTTTTTATTTTCGCAATCGCATACACTTTTGTATATACGGGGATGGCCAACTCGCTGGCCTACGGGCTCTCCAAGATCGGCCTCTTTTTCGTGGTGTTGGCGCCAGTCCTCGGTTGGGTCGGCGTCGCGCTGTCCGGCAGCAACACATCTACGAATGCCATGTTTGGCCCCGTGCAGGCGATGACCGGAAGATTGCTGCATCTCCCTGTCTTGATGTTGCCCTCCTTCAACTCCGTCGGGTCGGAAGTGGGCAAACCGATCGCGCCGCAGACTGCCAGCGTGGGCGTTTCGACCAGCAAGCTTGTGCGCAGCGAAGGCCAGGTCATCCGCCACAACATGGGCTGGACTCTCGTTCTGCTCGCTTATTTGATCTTGATCAGCGTGCTCTTCTATTATTTTTTCCCGGGTTCTATGTCGCTTTAAGATTCCCACGTAGCTTCCGCATGCGCGCCGCGCTCCTGGTAGGACAGGCTTAAGCCTGTCATTCACCCTGTGGACCTAGAAACTAAACCCCGACAGGCTGAAGCCTGTCCCACCCTTGCGCTAATTATTTTTTGTGAAATGTCGATCTATTGTCCGTGGGGTAAAGCGGCGATTCCCTCTCAGAGTGGGCTGATTTCTTGGCCCGCATTGGTGTGAGGGAACATGAAACACGGCTGCTGTCTGATAATGGCGCTCTTCGTTTCACCGGTTGCGCATGCTCAACAAATCGATAAGGTTCAGCCCATAGGGGCCGCTCGCAATGCGCTGCTCTGCAAATCCCGAGGAATTGCCCGCGAAGTGGCGGCGACGGCCCGGGATTTTGTAACGTTTCGCGACCCTTCATGGACAGTTCTGACCATCGCGCAGATTGGCGCGGCCTCCGCGGACGCAGTGACAAGCCTGAATAATTTTCACAATTGCTCAAGTTGCTCGGAGATTGGTGTGTCGAGATTTTTTATCGGCCGGCACCCTGACGCGCACAAGTACATTATCGGTGGGGCCGTCGAAATTGGCGTCGAAGCAGTCGCCGCGCACTATTTTCGGAAACACGGCCCAATCCGAAAATGGTATTGGCGGCCCCTCTGGGCGCTGCCACAGTCCTTCTCTCTTTACGAACACGCCCGAGCCGCGCGACAGAACGCCGCGCTTGATTTGCGATGATATGCCCCCGCGCCAAGTTGCAATTAAAACTCGCGTCAGGGAATGGCGGGAGGAACGTAGAAAAACGTGTGGGCGAAAAGCCACGTAAAGAAAAGCACCAGAACAAAATTCACCATGAAATACAGCATCCCGTAACCGATCAAATCGCGCGCCTTCACTCTTAACAAGCCCAGCAGTGGAAGCATCCAGAACGGGTTAATCAGATTCGGCAGCGCCTCCGACGTGTTGTAAATCTGCACGACCCACCCGAGATTCACGTGCAGGTCTTTCGCCGCCTGCAAAACATACGGCGCCTCAATAATCCATTTGCTCCCGCCGGAGGGCACGAACATCCCGAGAATGGCCGAATAAATCGAGACCAGAATCGGATACGAATTCTCCGAGGAAAAGCTTACAAAAAAATGAGCCAGCTTCGCGGCCAGTGTGGAATACGTGATGATCCCAAAGATTCCGCCGTAAAACGGAAACTGAATGAGCACGCCCGCGGTTGCCGGAACCGAATCATTCACAGCACGAACGAATGCGCGCGGCCTCCAGTGCAGCAAAAGCCCGGTCATCAGGAACAAAAAATTGTAAGTGTTCAAATCGAGCGCGGCGAGGGGCCCCTTCACGGCGAGAACCTGGGCGATATATGCCAGTCCGAGAATTCCAACCACGATCGTAAGCGCAGGCGCATATTCCAGCCACTCCGCAGGAGTCGTGCGCTCCTCCAGCACCTTGACTTCGAGTCCATCCGTCACTCCAAACGATTCGGCGTCCTTCGTTGAATTCGCCGGAGTGGATAGGTAAGCCACAGTGACGCTGGAAATGATAAGGATCACTGCCATGGAGGCGCTTTGCCAGGTATAGATCGTCAGGCTGAGCGGGATGACACCGCTGATTTTGATCAGCGCGGAAGGGATCGAAGCAGGCGTTGCCATCACCAACGCAGCGGACGAAGACAGCCCCAACGCCCACACGCTGCCATTCCCCAAAAATGCGGCGGCGCCGATCGCGCGATAGTCGATCCCGCGCACATTTCTGACGATTTCCCTTACGAGGATGCCGCCGAAGATCAGGCCGAGTCCCCAGCTCAAAAGCGACGTCATCATTGAAAAAAAGACAACGAATGCGACCGCGCCGCGTGGCGTTCGCGGCACCTTCGCGAGCTTCTTGATCAGCCTGTGTACTGGTGGCGACGTGGCGACAACAAAGCCTCCAATAATGATCATCGCCATCTGCATCGTGAACGGAATCAACCCCCAAAAACCGTCCCCGAAATACTTGATCAAATTCCGTACGCCAACTCCCGCAAACAAACCAACCACAAAAACGATAATTAAGCCCACCAGGGCGAATACAAATGCGTCAGGAAACCACTTCTGGGACCAATCGGCGAGGCCCATTCCCAAGCGCACGAACATGCCTGCGGAATCTCCGCCAGCGCCCTGCGCCGCATTTCGTTTTGGGAGTGATTCCATGCGCCCTTTCCAAACCGGAAAGTTGCCGTCCTGCACCGATCCAGCCCGAATTACTCGCCAAAAATTCAGCAACTGGCAGCCACACTTGCATTCATTAGAGCTGAGTTCACGAAGTTGTAGCGCCAGCGTCTCGCTGGCGGTTTTGCGTTACGTGGAGATGAAACAAAACTGCCGGCGGGACGCCGGCGCTACACAACACCTTCGTCCCTTCATGTATTCTCGTGAGGTCAAGACCGGTCCATCCCGCTTGACGTTCAAGTCGTAAGCGCGGGCACCAGCTTACCCATGTCAGACAAGGTTTCGAGTGACTTGACGGCGACAATGACCGATTCCGTTTTCGCCTTGGGCCACTTGGCAAATTCGGCGCAGCCTCTGAATTTGTCGGCCACCTCTTCATAGCTCATGGGATTCGACGGGCTTCCTTTGGCGAATTCGGCGCGCCCGGTAAACACTTTTCCGTCTTTCATGGTGATTTTGATGAGGCTGGTCATCTTGTCGAGGCCCGCATTTTCCGCCACTGGGTCAATATAGAAATTTATGCGTTTGACCATCTCCTGAACGTCGGGGCGCTGCACGACG